>Ga0247771_1000601_pt1 | contig 11227 bp, 5 predicted proteins | sample UWRJL197509C6_FD_179948 | JGI IMG/M metagenome (GOLD analysis project Ga0247771, IMG submission 179948) | Plant litter microbial communities from Arlington Agricultural Research Station in Wisconsin, United States - UWRJ-L197-509C-6 | ecosystem: Environmental > Terrestrial > Plant litter >...
TGGTAACCGTTACCGGCCGCTACAATTCCATCGCCATCGTGCAGTACCTGCAGATGGACCTGGCGAGCTTCAACCGCCTCAACCCCAACTTCGACAAGCAGCTCTCCGCCAACGGAAGCTATGGCCTGCGCCTGCCGAACGAAAAGCTGAATACCTTTCTCTCCGGCAAGCCGCAGATACTGGAACAGTCGGTACGGCTGATCCTCAGCACTACGCGCTAAGCCTCGTAAATCTTTGAAAGAAATAATGGAGCAAAAATCCCGCTGGCACTACCAGCGGGATTTTTGTTAGCGCTCACCGCTCTCTTTCTCCGCACTCGCTCATTCCCCCAGCAAAACCTTGCGTATGGCCGCGCCCTTGATGAGGCATTCCTCCCACTCCGCTTCCGCATTGCTGTAAAAGGTAATGCCCGAGCCCACCTGCCACGATAGGTAACGCTTCGTCTGGTTGTACATGAGGCTTCGGATAATAACATTAAAATCGAAATCACCTTCGGGATCGATATAGCCGACGGCGCCCGAGAATATGCCGCGCGCCGATGGTTCGTAGCGGTCGATCAGCTCCATCACGCGGTGCTTGGGCGCGCCGGTCATGGAGCCCATGGGAAATGTGGCTTGCAGTATGTCGGAAAAACGTGCAGATTCTTCCAGCTCGCCGGTGATGGTCGAGATCATCTGGTGTACTAACGGGTAGGTATAGACGCCGAAAAGCTCTTCCACCTTTACGCTGCCCTTGCGGCATACGCGGGAGAGGTCGTTGCGCACGAGGTCTACCACCATCACGTTCTCCGAGCGGTCCTTGGCGCTGCGGCGCAGGCCTTCGCGCAGCTCGGCGTCGTGGGCGGCATCGGCCGTATCGCGCGCCTGCGTGCCCTTCATGGGTTGCGAAAGCAGGCGGCTGCCCTTCTTCATCAGGTAGCGCTCGGGGCTGGCGCAGATAAGGTATTGATCGTGCCAGCGGTAGAAGGCGCAGAAAGGATTGGGCGATTGCTCTACCAGTCGGCTGAATACCGAGGCCGGGTCGATATGGGCATCCTGCGCGAAAAATTCCTGGCAGAAATTAATTTCGTAGCAGTCGCCGCGAACGATGTGCTCGCGCAGCCGCCCGAGCTTTTCGATATAGGCCTCGCGGGTCAGCTTTTGCTCCAGCACCAGGCCTTCGGGCGGCGGCGCATCGGTGATGACGGCGGCTTCGATTTCGGCATATACGGCTTGCGGATCGTCGGCGGTGATGGTGAGCACGTTGCCGCTGAGACGTAGGAAGACGGCGGGGCGGAAAAAGAATGCGGGCGGAAAGTTTATTTGGCTTTCGCGGAGGCTGGAAAGCCCGTGGACAGAGGCTTTCAGGTCGTAGGACAGGTGGCCGAAGACCCAGGTTTTCTGCGCTTGCAGAAAGTCGTCGAGGGCGTGGAGGTCATCCGTATTAATACTGGTGGCGGCGCCGGCGCCCAGCAGGCAGTCGTGCAGGTGGGGCTCAAGCGAATAGTCCTGATTGTCCAGAAAGCAAAAAATGCTGAACCGGGAAACCCAGCCCAACATTTTCTGCTTTATCTGAACTGCATCCTGTATGGTGAAGCAGTCCGTCAGGGGTATTAGTTGATTGGTTAGAAATCTTCTTCCTCGTCGTCGAAGCCGCCGTCGTTGAAGAGGTCCATGTCCTTGAAGTCTTCTTCCTCTTCTACTTTGAAATCGTCTTCATCGTCCTTGCCGCTCTTGCCTTTCTTGGATTTGGGCAGGTCGAATTCCTCGAAGTCGGGATCCCACTCGTCGTCGTCTTCCTTGGCTTCCCAGTCGTCGGTTTCTTCCACGTCGTCATCATCGTCATCGTCGTCGCTGCTTTTCTTCGATGCCGCTTTTTTCGGTGTTTCCTCTTCGTCACCGGCGTCTTCTTCCTTTTTGGGTTTGGCCGCCGTGCGCTTGGCCTGGGCTACCAGGGTTTCCGCTAATGATTTTTCAGAGGTCAATTCCTCCATAAGAATTACTGCCATATTGCTTCGGGATTATCGCTGTAAAATTTGCGCGAAGATTTTAATTCGCCAAATTTTAAAAAAGTTTTTTTCTCCGCCTCAGCCATTAATTTTTATAAGCTGATCGCGGCCCGGGCCGTTGGAAATGTATGCCACCTTGGCCGTCAGGCTCGTATTTATAAAATCTATATATTTCTGCATAGCCTCGGGCAGGGCCGTTCCTGTACGCACGCCGGAGCTTTCCGTTTGCCAGCCGGGGAACGAGGTATACAAAGGCTCGATGGGACTGTTGGTCATCTGAAAAGGTATCTCCTTCGTTTCCTCGCCGTTGATGCGATAGGCCGTACACATCTTCAATTCTTCAAATGCATCCAGCACGTCGGCCTTGGTGATCACCAGTTGCGTAACGCCGTTGAGCATGCAGGCATATTGAAGCGCAACGAGGTCCATCCAGCCGCAACGGCGCGGGCGGCCCGTGGTAGCGCCGAACTCATGCCCCACCGCACGCAGGCGCTCGCCGGTTTCGTCGTTCAGCTCCGTAGGGAAGGGACCGCCACCCACACGGGTACAGTACGCCTTCGATACGCCGATCACCTCGCGGATCTGCTGCGGCGCCACGCCAAGACCATTGCACACGCCGGCAGAGATGGTATTGCTCGAGGTTACGAAGGGAAAAGTGCCGAAGTCGATATCGAGCATGCTGCCCTGCGCGCCCTCGGCCAGCACCTTTTTGCCCTCGGCGATCTGGCGGTTGATGAAGTATTCGCCGTTGACGATGTTGAGGGTTTTGAGAAATTCGATCGCATCGAAGAACTCTTCTTCCCATTGCGAAATGTCCTCGTTGAAATGATAATTATCGAGCAGCTTCTGGTGCTTCAGGCGCAGCTTTATGTAGGAGGTGGTGAAGCTCTTGTGCAGGAGGTCGCCTACGCGCAGGCCGTTGCGGCCAGTCTTGTCCATGTAAGCGGGGCCGATGCCCTTCAGCGTGGAGCCGATCTTTTCATTTCCCTTGGCCAGCTCGGCGGCCTTGTCCAGCGCGCGGTGCGTGGGCAGGATGAGGTGCGTGCGCTCGGAGATGAAGAGATTTTTTTTCAGGTCAACGCCGAAAGCCTTTACGGTAGCGGCTTCGCGCACCAGCGTTACGGGATCGAGAACGACGCCGTTGCCGATGAGGTTCACCGTGTTCTGATGAAAAACACCGGACGGTATCTGGTGCAGCACGATCTTTTTCTGCTCGGGCCCTACGTAGAGGGTGTGGCCGGCATTGGGGCCGCCCTGGAAGCGCGCGATCACATCGTAGTTGGCGGCAAAATAGTCCACTATCTTGCCCTTGCCTTCGTCGCCCCATTGCAAACCCAGAATTACATCAACCATAAATCTTTGTATTGACGGGGGCAAATGTACGTCACCGCAACTGAACCATCGGGTTGCGGCCGAACAAAAAAATACCCGCCGTGCGGCGGGTATTGAATCTTTATCGATACGATCATCGTATGAGCACCACGGTGCCGCGCTTCGTGATCGTTTTGTTATCCTTGGTCACGCCTTCCACGATCCAGATATACGTGCCGGCGGGCTGCTCGTTGCCGTTCATCTTTCCATCCCAGCCGAGGTTAAAGTCGGTAGTGGAGAAGACGAGCTGGCCCCAGCGGTTGAACACCCTGAAATAATTGTATTTCTTAATGCCTACGGGGAAGGGCTTGAAGATATCGTTCTTGCCGTCGTTGTTGGGCGTAAAGGCCGTTGCCATGTAAATCTCGGGACCCTGATACACCTTGATCTGCACCGATGCGGAACCCGTACAGCCCGCGCTGGTGTAGGCTGTAACGGTGTACAGCACATCGGCGGTAACGGTAGCGATCGGGTTGGGCTTGGTGGGATCGTCGAGGCCAAAGACCGGCGACCAGATATAATCGGTGGCTACCGAGCTGGCGTGCAGCTGGAAGATATCGCCCATGGCCACTACCGTATCCTTGCTGATCAATACGGAGATCGGCGGCGTAACGCCTACGTGCACCGTGGCGGGCTGCAGCGAGCGGCAACCCTTGGCGTCCGTAACCATAAGCGAGTATTGGGTCGTAGCCTTGGGCGCCACTACGGGCCCGCTGGCGGCCGCGCTGCCTACGAAGTCGGTGCCTGTCCATTGATAGCTCACGCCACCGCTACCCTGGAGGGTATAGGTCTGGCCGTAGCAGATCTCACCGGCGGGTCCTGCATCGGCTACCGGCGCGGGGTTCACATTAACGGTGATGCTTTGCTGTGCCGAGCATACGCCCAGCGTTGCGGTCACGGTATAGGTCGTGGTCGTTGTGGGCGATGCAATGGGCTGGGCGATCGTCGGCGAGCTGAGGGTGCTGGCCGGGGTCCAGGAGAACTGCGTGGCGTTGGTGTTGGGATAGAGCTTCACGCCAAGGCCTTCGCAGATCGTCGTGTCGGGCACGGGCGTCACTACGAGGTTGTTGGTCAGATTAACGGTCTGGCTGACAGGAACGGTACAGCCGTGCGCATCCCTGACGGTGATCGTATAGTTGCCCGAGGTCACGTTGAACACGTTCGAGCTTTGGAAGGCTCCGCTGCCGAGCGCATAGGTATAGCCTGCGGTGCCGCCTGTAGCCGTTACGGTGATGGTGCCGTCGCTGCCGCCTGCGCACGTGGAGTTAGTGGCGGTGGCGGTGGCCGTCAGCAGGGCCGGTTCCGCAATGATCTGCGGGAGCAGTTGCTTCACGCAACCGTTGTTGTCACGTATATATACGGTATAGGTGCCGGCGGCTACCTGGAAGCTGTCCGGTACCTGATAGGTCGTGCCGTCGAGGGAATACCGGTAAGGCGATGTGCCGCCCGATGCCGTTACGCGGATCAAACCGTCCGACAGGCCCTTGCACGATACGTCGCGCAGGGCAACGGTGGCCGCAAGCGCCGTCGGCTCGATGACGGTGAAGCTCTGGGTGCCGGCGCAGCCGTTGTTGTCCTTGAAATAAGCGGTATAGAGGCCGGCGGTGAGGCCGTTGAATGTTGCCGGTGTCTGGAAGGTCGTATTGTCCAGCGAGTAAAGCACGGGCGGTGTGGCCGATGCCGGCACTGCAAGCGTTACGCTGCCGTTGCTGCCGCCGTTGCACGCCACGTTCACGACCGTAGCCGTTGCCGTTATGGGCTGGCCGGGCTGCACGATGGCGGAGATCGGGTTGGTGCTGCAACCCAGCGCATCCTTCATCACGATGGTATACGTGCCTGCTGCCAGTCCGGTAAAGGTGGGCGCGCTTTGGAACGTACCGCCGTTAAGCGAATACTGGAAGGGTCCGCCGGTAGCCTGCGGCACTACGGTAATGGTACCGTTGTTGGCACCGCTGCACGAGGTGGTGGTCGATGTATAGGTTGCCGTCAGTGCGGGGCCTACGACGACCGTAACGCTGATGGGCGCCGACTGGCAACCGTTGACGCTTTTGATCACCACCTGGTGGGCACCTGCAGAAACGTTGGTGAAGACATTGCTGGCCTGATAAGCGCCGCCGTCGAGCGAATATTGCGGAATGAGGGCCGCCAGCTGTTGCGGTGTGCCGTTGAAGGTTACGGTGATGGTGGCATTGGAAACGCCGGTACAGCTGGTCGGCGTCGATGTGGCCGTGCCCGTGAGCACCGCGCCGGCAGCGATCGTAAAGCTGATGGGTGCCGATGTACAGCCCGCGGCATCTTTCACTACAACGCTGTGCGCGGTAGCCGATAGGCCGGTGAAGGTGGCGCTTGTGCCGAATGTGCCGCCGTCGATGGAATACTGGTAAGGTGCGGCTCCATTGGTCGGCGTGATCACTACCTGTCCGTCGCTCGCGCCGCTGCACGAGGTGGCTGTTAGTGTATACGTGGCCGTTAGTGCCGGGCCTACCGTTACCGTTACGTTGATCGGCGCCGACTGGCAGCCGTTATTGCTTTGGATCACCACCTGGTGCGCGCCCGGCGCTACGCTGGTGAAGACATTGCTGCTTTGGTAAGCGCCGCCGTCGAGCGAGTACTGGGGTGCGAGGGCCGTTACCTGTTGCGGCGTACCGTTGAATGTAACCGTGATGGTACCGTTCGATACACCCGTACAGCTGGTGGGCGTGGAAGTAGCCGTGCCGGTAAGAACCGCGCCCGGTGCGATGGTGAAGCTGATGGCAGTCGACGTACATCCTACCGCATCTTTTACGACGACGGTATGGTTGGCGGCAGTAAGACCGATAAATGTAGCGCCGACCTGGAAGGTGCCGCCGTCAAGCGAATACTGATAAGGGCCTGTTCCGTTGGTGGGAACCACAACCACCTGGCCGTCGCTGGCGCCGCTGCACGAGGTAGGGGTTACGGTGGTCGTGCCGGTTACGGCGGCGGCCACGCCGACAGTTACGGGTATCGGTGCGGTTATGCAGCCTGCGCCATCGGTAACGACTACGGTATGGCTGCCTGCGCTTACGTTCAGGAAGATATTGCTGGCCTGCGGCGTGCCGCCGTCAAGCGCATATTGATAAGGACCGGCGCCGTTGGTGGGCGTCACGGTGATCTTGCCGTTGTTCACGCCACTGCACGAAGCATCGGTGGCAACCGCATTGGCCAGGAGGGCCGTGCCTGCGGTTACGGTCACGCTGATGGGTGCGGAGGTACAGCCGGCGCCGTCTTTCAGCACTACGCTGTAGGTGCCTGCGCCGACATTCGTGGCTACGCTGCCCGATTGGAAAGGTCCGCCGTCGATCGAGTATTGATAAGGTCCGCTGCCGCTTTGCGCGGTGATGGTGATGGTGCCGTTGTTGGCGCCGGGGCAGGATGTGCCGACGGCCGTTGCCGTTGCCGAGAGGTTGCCGGTGCCGGCCGGTACGGTCAGCGCCAGGTTCACGGAGCAGCCTTGGTTATCCTTCACCGATACTACGTGCGTGCCGGGAGCAAGATTGGAGAAAACATTGGACGCGCCATAGCCGCCGCCGTCGATCTGGTACTGGAAAGGAGCCTGTCCGTTCGCCGGTGCGTTGAGCGTGATCGAGCCGTTGGAGGCGCCGGAGCAGGAAGGCGGGTTGATGGTCCATGTCGGCGAGAGCGGTGCACCCGACTGCACCGTTACGGGGTAGTCGTTCAATATGCAGCCGCTGGCATCCTTCACGCTGATAAGATAGGTGCCGGGCGTCAGGTTGCCGAACGTATTGCTGTTCTGCCAGCCGCTGGAATTAAGATTATACTGGAAGGGCGAAACGCCGTTCTGCGGGTTGATGGTGATGGTTCCGTTGGCAGCGCCCTGGCAGGACGTGGGTTGTATTACGGGCGTTACCTGAAGTACGCCGCTCACTGTTATGGTGATGTTGACGGTGCTGGAGCAGCCCGAAGCATCGGTAATGGTAACGGTGTGCGGGCCAGCGCTCAGGCCAGTAAACGTATAGCTGTGGTTCGAAGTGTTGACCGGCGCGCCGCCATCGAGCGAGAATACGAAGGGCGCCGTGCCCACGCCGTCGGGGACGGTAGCGGTGATGTTGCCGTTGGGACCGCACGCGGCCGGCGTCATCGTGGCCGTAGCATTCAGGTTGGTAGAGGTGGTGCGGGTTACGCGCACGGTGTCCATGCCGTAGATTTCCTGGGCCTGGTCATCGATCTTTTTATAAACGGATCGTACGATATAAGTGGTGGTGCCGATGGGCGGGCAAAGCTGGGGGAAGGAAGCCTCGAGCTGGCCGGCGCCGGCGGGAGCGGCCGTGCCTGTGGACACGAGCGTGCCCGAAAGATCGTAGAGCTCTACGCGCTTGAACAGCGAGGGACCGTCGCTGGGAATGAAGCGGTAGGATTCGCGCATGTTCGTTCCACCCCAGGGCGGATCGGAAGCGCGGCGGCCGGGTACCATGATGCCGTTGTCGCGGGTAAAGTTCTGCAGGCCGATCATCGCATGGCCCTGGTTCCAGGTGGTACAGATCTCCTTATCGAAGATCAGCACTTCGATCATGCCGGTGGATTCGTAAAGAACGATCTGGTGGGTATTTTCGATCTTGGCGGTACAGTTGAACAGCGGCACGCGGTAGAAGCTGAGTATCCAGCGACGCTGCGGCGCCGTGCCCACGACGGTGAACTGGATGCGGCGTGTGGGCGAGGTCGTTACGGAAGGGTCGAGGTCATGATAAGGGCCCATGATGAGGGCCTTGTCGTACAGCGTGCTCGGAACGTCCTGCGGCGTACCGGCGGAAGCGCTGAGTATGCCCGAGTTGTTGAGTATCTGGTAGTGGCTTCCGAGGCCGGCCCGCGAAATGTCGAAGCTCACGTAGCCGTTGGTGCTGGCCACAAGCTGCGAGTAGGGCACATCGTAGAAGACGAAAGGAAAGCCGATGTCGAGCGCCTGGCTGTATTTATCGTCGATGATCAGACCGGAAGGCGTGCCCGTAACATCGTTGGGCGGCGAGTAAACCGGGAAGCAGCCCGGCACCGTGGATGTGGGGTTGACGGTGTAGTTGGTCGAGTTCGCATGTATGTCGGGAATCTTCGACTTCAGCACGATGCACTGAACATTGTTACAGAAGTTGAGTGTCGTATCCCTCGAACAGTTGAAAGTAAAGCTTTGTGCATGGATCAAAGAGCAAGAAAACAAGAACAAAGCAATTAAGGCAAAACGCGTCCCCGATTGTCTCATAGCAGTTAATGTATGTTAGAAAGAGTGGACAATTTAACACTTTTTCACACGCTCTGCTTCAACAGGCCAGCAAAAAATAACGGGAACGATACCGGGCGGATCAGGCCGGTCCTTCCGTCTCGAAACGCTCGACGGAATCTATGCCCTTCAGCTCTTTCAGCCGGTTGACGAGCTCATCCAGCTCTTCCTTGTCGTGCACGAAAAGCCGGATCGAACCTTCAAACAATCCCTCCTTCGATTCGATCGTGATGGCGGAGATATTGATCTTCAGGTCGCCGCTGATGATGGTCGTGATCTTGTTCACCACGCCCACGTCGTCCATGCCTATGATCCTCAGGCCGGTGAGGAAGGAAATTTCCTTGTTCTTCGCCCACTTGGTCTTTACGATCCGGTGGCCGTACTGCGACATCAGCTTGGCTGCGTTGGGGCAGTTGGTACGGTGTATCGTCAGGCCCTTGCCCGTGGTCACGAAACCAAACACGTCATCGCCGGGAATGGGCTTGCAGCAGTTGGCCAGGTTGTACATGATCTTGTCGCTGCTCTCGCCGAAGATGATCAGCTCGGTATCTTTTTTCGGAAGTCCGGCCTGGTATACTTCGGGCTTGGCCTCTACGGGCCGCAGCGGCTTGGGCGCTTCCAGCCGGTCGCCGAAGACCTTGAACTCCTTCAGCTCCTTCAGGTCGATATTGCGTACGGCGATCTGGTAGTAAAGCTCGAGCGGCGCGCTCAGCTTGTAAAAGGTCACGAGCTCCTCGATGTTGTGGGCGTTCACGCCTACGCCCAGGCCTTCCAGCTTGCGTTGCAGCGTGTATTTGCCTTCCTCGGCTATCGTTCTTTTCTCTTCCTTCAGCGCGTCCTTGATCTTGCTGCGGGCCTTGGCGGTCACCACGAAGTTCAGCCAGTCTTCCGAAGGCTTCTGCTTGTTGGACGTGATGATCTCCACCTGGTCGCCGCTGCGCAGCTTGTGGCTGATCGGCACGAGCTTGTGGTTCACCTTGGCGCCGATACATTTCGTACCCACCTCGCTATGCACGCCGAAGGCAAAGTCGAGGGCCGTAGCGCCGACCGGCAGCATCTTCACATCGCCCTTGGGCGTATAAATATAGATTTCCTCGGCGAGGAAGCTAAGCTTGAAATCGTGCAGGAAGTCCACCGAATCCACGTCCTGGCTCGAGATCACCTCACGTATCTGGCTGAACCATTTATCGAAGCGGCTTTCGTCGGTAGCGCCCTCCTTGTATTTCCAGTGGGCGGCGAGGCCTTTCTCGGCGATCTCGTTCATGCGCTTGGTCCTTATCTGCACTTCCACCCATTTGCCCTGCGGGCCCATCACCGTCGTATGGAGCGCTTCGTAGCCGTTGCTCTTCGGGTTGCTCAGCCAGTCGCGCAGGCGCTCGGGCGAGGGCGTGTACTCGTCGGTGATCATGGAGTAGACCTTCCAGCAATCTTCCTTTTCCTTTTCGGGTTCGGAGTTCACGATGATGCGGATGGCGAACAGGTCGTATACTTCCTCGAAGCTCACGCCTTTCTTCTTCATCTTGTTCCAGATGGAATGGATGCTTTTGGGGCGGCCGTAGATGTCGAAGTCGAGGGTAGCGCGGGTCAGCTTGTCCTGGAGGGGCTTGATAAATTCGTTGATGTAGCGGGTGCGTTCGCGCTTGGTCTCGGCGAGCTTGCGGGCGATCTCCTTGTAGGTGTCGGGCTCGAGGTATTTCATCGCCAGGTCTTCGAGCTCGGTCTTTATGCTGTAGAGGCCCATGCGGTGGGCCAGCGGGGCGTAAACATATACGGTTTCCGAAGATATCTTGAGCTGCTTCTCGGCCTTCATGCTGTCGAGGGTGCGCATGTTGTGGAGGCGGTCGGAGAGCTTGATGAGGATCACGCGCGGGTCGTCGGTCAGGGTCAGCAATATCTTGCGGAAGTTCTCGGCCTGCTGCGAGGCGTTCACGTCGATGACGTTCGATATCTTGGTCAGCCCGTCGACGATTTTGGATATCTCGCTGCCGAACTCGCGCTGGACGTCCTCGAGGGTGATGTCGGTGTCTTCAACGGTATCATGGAGAAGGGCGCAGATGGTGGAGCGGACGCCGAGGCCGATCTCTTCCACGCAGATGCGGGCCACGGCCAGGGGGTGAAGGATATACGGCTCGCCGCTTTTGCGCCGCATGGTCTGGTGGGCTTCGGCGGCCATCTCGAAAGCGGTGCGTATGAGCTTGCGGTCGCCGGGCTTTATGCGGCTTTTCAGGGCGCGCAGCAGTGAACGGTATTCCCGCAGGATCAGCTTTTTTTCCTGCTCTTCATTCAGGTTGTACTTCGGTATCTGCGCAACGGTTTCCATAGAAGACGAATTTACTCAATTTAAGGCGGTTCCTGCGCTAAAGACATGAAAAAAGCCATCGCCTGGTGGCTGATGGCTTAGTGATTAGGAACCATTGGTCTATTTAATGAAATCGTAGCGAAGCATTATTTCGTGCCCGTTCGATCCGCGGTCGTAAACGCTCAGCGGCGTGGTGTAGATATCGAACGAGTAACCGATATTAAAACGTTTTTTCACCCGCAGGCCGGCCGACAGCATCCACGACTGGTTGGCACGTAGGCCGAGGCCGTACCAGAACAGGTCGTTGTGCTCCACGCGAACG
>Ga0247771_1000602_pt1 | contig 11223 bp, 14 predicted proteins | sample UWRJL197509C6_FD_179948 | JGI IMG/M metagenome (GOLD analysis project Ga0247771, IMG submission 179948) | Plant litter microbial communities from Arlington Agricultural Research Station in Wisconsin, United States - UWRJ-L197-509C-6 | ecosystem: Environmental > Terrestrial > Plant litter >...
GGGGGCTACGTTGGGAAGGTGACAAATCGCATACGCACCTGCCAAGCCGGAATTATATCGACTTGGATGTATAGTCCCCTAGGGTTCTTGTAGCAGAAGTTCTGAGCAAGCTGGACGAATCTCGTGCTTGGGAGGCCTAGGAGCTTGGTTTTGACGCTGCCTGGCGCGCTTTCGATGTTGATGATGAGATCGACGTCCTGAATCTCGTCAACTAGCTGTCAAAGTGCTGGATTCTCGGAAGGTCCAGATTACCTGCGTGGTTCTACCCTCAGGGATATGCTTCCAGACCGCCAATCCTCCAATCACAGCGACTCGGGAATTCGAGTATTCACCGATGCTCTTGAGAGCGGCTATGACGTCGGCGGCACATGCTTCGAGCTCGGTAAAGGTAGCAACAGACATAACGGCGAACAAGATAGCAGAAGACGGGGGAAAGGAAATAAGCATGAAAGTGGAGTCCTGTGATGAATGATGAGGGCGTGATGTTTATGAAGCATCAGAAGTCATTATCGAACAATGTCCCGAGCCGTGGTTATTATATAGAAGAATGGGAGCCCGCGGCGGCGAAGGATGGATGAACTGCAAGGCGGACCTTCAAGACGCCGTAAACTGCCAACAGGCCGACAGGCCAACAGCATTTCGGATGCAGATTATCAAATCATGTCAGAGGAAGCGCTCCGAAGTGAGATGTGTCAACCGCCTCGTCGCTTGACGGAGCCCCAGATTGCCAGGCAAGGCCGTGTAGTGAGCGGCCGTTTCTCAGCCCAATCTAGGCAGTTGGCAGCTCTGGGTTTCTGAGGCCCAAGGTCGCATCGCTGAATGATTATTGTGTCTATTGGGAGATGTTTTGTCGCTAACATCTGGCATGCCGCTTTCGGTGTCTCCAAAGCGGTTTGAGTGCCATGACAAGTCAATATGCCTGACGAGCGGTAGCCCGTCGGAACCAAGCACAACGAGAATCGCTGCTGCATCCGAGGTTTCGCTGAGGTGGACGACGGTCGTGCCCAGATCGACCCAGTAGACGTCGGCGCTTCTCGCGAGACGGATGGGTTTGGTGAATGTTTGTTCCAGCACGCGTTGGGCGGCCCTGCAAGACAGACCAGCCAAACACGGCTCTGTGTTAATAAACCCCCCCAAGGCTATCGCTGTCGTGGTCGGTTAGCCATCCGAACCGACCGGTGGGCCCCCCGCAATCACGGACCCCACAGTCCCTAGGTACCTAGTTAGGGAAAGCGCCTCTTCCCAGAAGCAAAGGGAAGTTTGGGACATGTCGGCACACTGCTTTTTAATTGAATGTCGAAGTGCTGAGTACCTCATCGTTTGCCAGCGAACCGCACGGGCCATGATACTCCCATGAGACAAAGGGACACGTGACGAATTACAACTTTATTTGCCTGGTCCGTTCGTCTCTGCTCATGCCCTCGGGCTTTCACTCCTTCATCGTCCACTCCCTTCTGACTTTACCTGGTATTCAAAGCCCTTGGCTTCGACACTTGGGACTAGGAGTCATGTCCAACATTTCGCAAGAATTCGTTGCATCTATTGCACAGGCTCTCAATGCCTCTCAAGTTCCCTGCATTCTTTGGGGACACATCCTGCTCATTGTCCACGGCGTCCCAACAATACTCGGTGTGAGTATCTCGGCTCGGTCCAGAGACCCGGTTTTTGAACTAACCCGCTGCTAGTCCATCGACTTTGTGATTCCAGACGATGGCTTACTGCCCGGCGCAGAGGCTCTGGCAAAGGTCAAGCGGCTCACAACATGTCCCGGCCTCCCAGCGTGCAGTTTGGGCACCCAAGACAGAGAATCGCCGCCACCGGCATTCCATGCGCATGTCGACGCTTCAAATATATCAGTCGGCCTCTATCTACAGTCGGAAACGCTCTGGTTTCTTCCGCCCCTCGACAACCTCCTTGCACCTACAAGAACCAACCTGCCGCCACCCTTCGCTCTTGCATCCGATGAGTCGGTATTCCCCCCTTGGCGGCCCGGGAGGGGATTGGGCCTTTTCAAGCCAGGCCTCGACCCGGTTGTTGCCATCAGGTCCCACGTTTTGTTGGAGGCATTACTGCGACTGTACGCCCGCGACGCCGCGAAACGGGTAGGGGGATTTGGAATAGCCATAATCGGATACATGGAGCTCTACGTGGACAATGACGGGCTATTGGACGCAAATCTGCTTCCTGAGCCGCTCAGAAGCTTTTACAAGGAACTACATGATGGCATCATGACGAAGTCGGTGCGCCAATGGACCAGGGAGCTAAGGGAGGCTCTAGGGGTGCGAAGCGAGGGGTCGGAGGATGACTATAGCTGATTGCCTACCATCTAGCTATTTTGTAGTCATTCACATGAACATCCGGGCTTCCAGTCCATGGCGCGCATGCGCAGTCTCACCCACTTCTCGGGCCGGTACCCTAGCCTGAGTACAGGCAGGCCGTGCGCGGCACACCGCCACCCAACAGCTAGTAGCCGCCGCAGACGGACGAAGAGTGGCAGGAAAAGGAGCGGACCTGAATGACCGAGGAGGGCTTTGTGGGGCTTGTGCAGGCGGCGGTGCGCAACCAGATGAACAGGCGGTACGACGGGAGATAACGCGAGACGTGGAGGGTTGAGCACGAACACCAACACTGCGCATTGGATGCTGCGAGGATTTGCCGCGCGGTACAGCTAACGCAACATCAATCCCCGAAGAGCTCTTCACGATGTAATAGATATCAAGACCAAGGCCGGGCCGCTGCCGGAGTGACTTCGTCTTGTGCGCATGTGAAGAAGATTAGAGGTGACACGAGGCGGTCATGTTGGCCCGGGGCAAGGGATGGTGGTCGCCAAGGGGCACGCTGCTCCCAAGCTCGGTTCACCCGTACCATCTGGTGTCGTTGGGTGAGCCGTGGGTGGTCACCGTGGCTTCGTGTCCGGAGGAGGATCACAAGATGAGAGGTTAGAAAGGCATGCAGAGAAGATGTACACCGGCATTTGAAGGAGTTAAAACGGGGTTGCTCAGCTGCAGACCTGAAGTTGTGGTAGGCTGGCGGCGATGAAGTAAGTAGCCTGGCTGACATCTATGGGGGCATACCCGAATAGCAGAGGCATACCCGAATAGCAGAGGCATACCCGAATAGCAGAAGCGCTTGCAGAGCCGTGCCGGGCTTATTTCAAACTCCCTCCTCCTTCCTTCCCTGGTAACCCCTTGGCACAGTCCACTCCGCGGAGGCACCCAGCTACAAGTTCTGTATGCCGATGGGCTCGTTTCCAGTTAACCCAAGCTCCTGCAGTCTCTCGGCCCTCCCTCGTAGGTAAGCTGCGTATTCTGGCTTAGGCGTTCTATCGGCTTGCCAGATGTCGTAACCAACCGCCTCCCACACCCGTAACTGTTCCATGAAGTTGTCATATGGCTTAATCCGCCGTTTACCAGAGACATGCTCCAGGGCCTTGCTGAGGCTCCAGCGGTGGGCTCGCATGAGATATGCAATCACGACCGTAGCAGACCGAGATCTACCCTGTTGACAGTGGACGAGGACGGAGGAAGTCTGGTTAGGGCCCCGGGCGTTGTCGATGAAGTCGCAGATGTTGGCAAGCTCGGGAAGCAAGTCTTGCGTCGAGTTGTCGTTGCAAGGGACGTAAAGGTGGGAGCTCTCCGGGATGATGGCTCCATACCAGTCCCGCCTCCAGGCGTTGAACCTCATGTCCAAAACAGACACGACACCTTTGATTTCATGGCTTTCAATCCGCCCGCTGTAAGGTCGACGACATGTCAAATCATTGCCAAGAAAAAGGCCGCTTTCGATTTCGGAAAGCGGGGGTGACCCTGACATGGCGGCCATCGGAGGCGATATGGGAAAGTTGGGGTATTGATAACTGCAAAGGCGAAGCTGGAGGTTACCGAATGCCAAACCGACACGAGGCCGGAAGAACGATAAATCCGCGTGCTTACTTATTTGGGCGTCCTAATTGGGTCTCGGGGGATTTGTGGATATCTTCGAGGAGGATGAGCCCGGTGCGAGGGAGGAACGCGTTGCTCGTGGCAGCGTCCTCGCCGATGCATTTGGCGTCTGGCTGGGAAAGGCTAGCTGGGGGCGGAGGCGACGCCACCGAATACGATCTCGGGCGTTGTCTGTGCGTCTTTCTGAGAGGTCATTCTGAGAGGTCATTCTGGGGATCGCCTTGGCCGACCGCGACCCTGAAAATGCACCACCCACAGAAAACGGGTTCAAGGCTTGGCGCCTTGGTGCATCGCAATCGGTCGAAAAGCCATGCAGCCCAGCGCACACTGCTCGTACTCGCCTGCCCCTGGATTGGTGGGATGTGTCGAAGGCGGCGTCGGTTGGCTCGGTTCCCAATCCCGGACGCGCTAGCAGAATTATGCCCCAGGACCCTGAGGACCCCTAAAACCGTGCTCTCGTTTTCAGGATGCTGACCTCCGGGTTCCTCGCCGTCGTCGCCCTCTGCCTCGGCGGCACGGCCATGCCGGGTCTTTCTGCAGGAGAGCAACTAGTCCATTCGGCGGGACAGGCACTGACAGCTGCCACGTAGCAGCCCGCGCCGGCCGAGCGATCCCCACCACCGAGACGGCGTGCCCCATCATACCGCCTCGGGACTGTCCCGACTTCGCGGCCCTCTCGCGCCAGGCCCCCGGCACCTGCAGCTGCGACTACCAGGTTTACTGCTCGGTGACCGCAGGCCGCAGCTGGCCCGCGCGCGGCCTCGCCGACTTCAGCTACGCCTCGTGCATGCGGTCCTGCGATAGCAGCATCTTCTGCGAGGCCTACTCGCTGGACACGACGACCGGGGTCTGCCTGCAGTACGCCGTTCCGATTGCGAGCTGGCAGAGCTCCGCGAACGTCATGTCCGGGCTCTCCGGGACCACGTACCGTAGCATTGGCGGCATGTCAGACAACACATGAGGGGCCGGATGCACAGGGTTACTTGGCGATTGGGCTGCCGCGGTACTGTCGGCTCCCTTGCTCCTCTAATCAACAATACTCTCCGCCAAGGCACTTGCCGCGGACGTCCCTTACAGCATGTGGGGATGGCTCTGCAAGGTGTATCTGTTGCCGCTGAAGCAGGGAACCAGGAAGCCCGCCAACTCTTGCTGGATCTTGAACTTGAACCGCCATCCGGTGCAGTGACCGGGCATCAGCAGCTTCGGCCCCAGGGCCTTGAGGTCCTCGAGTGTCTTCTCCAGCTTCTCCTCGGGCGCATCCGCCAGGTGGAAGCCTCCGACGACGGCGTACAGCGGCGCGCCGCCGCCGAGCTCGAGCGCATGTCGGGACGCGTTTACGACGCCGGCGTGGCTGCAGCCCGTGAAGACCACCAGTCCCTTGTCTTGGCGCCAACCGGACATTAGGGTCATGCCACCATCCGTCCAGTCTCAGCCGGGGTGCGGGGCACTCACCCTTCAGATTACACACCACCAGCCGCTCGTCCATGATGAGCTCGTCGCTGCTCCACGCCCCCGTCTCCTTCGAGAAGCGGACGGCCCCGCGCAGCCCCTCCTCGTACGCCGTCCTCCGCGGTATCTCCCCGCTGATCATGAACATGCCGTCCAGGACGGCGTGCGGCTCAGCTCGCTTCCGCAACACGGCCCCCGCCGCCTCGATGTCCGCAAAGGACGGATCCGCCTCCAAGGACACGGGCGGCAGCCCCTCCGGCTGAAGACCGCGGAAATCGGGTCGTGCCGGGTGTACGTCCGCGACGACCGGATTGCCGCGCACGCCTGCTGCGGCCTTGGCCGCGTTGATCATGGAGATGGCGCGGAGCATGCCGCCCGAGTGGTCGCGGTGCCAATGCGAGAGGTGGATGTGCTCGATGTGGCCGATGGAGGCGCGCAGGCGCGTGGCGTTCCGCTCCCAGACGGACTCCTCAGGGCCCGTATCAAAGAGGAGGGTGTGCGTCTTGTTGCCCTTCGTAGCGGTCTGCGTTTGGCGTCAGCTCGTCGGAAACGCTCCGGGACGGAGTCTCCTTCCGACGCATGGCATCTCACAATCATTAGCGACAGCCCGTGAGCCGCGCAGCAGATGGAATCCATCCGCAGTTCGAGCTTGCTCTCCCCGCGCTGCTGACCATCTTCCAGCGGCGTCAGGGGAATTCCGCGCATGGGCGCCGGCGTGATGACCGCCGGGTTGGGCGAAGGGCTCATGGGATCCAGTTCATTGTCTACGATGACTGTGACCTCGAGGCGGTCGATCTCGACCAGGGCCGATGCCGCCATGTTTGTCTTGTTGAGGCTGGCTTGACGAAAGAGAGAACCGTGGTACTGGTTCCACAATGAGTGTGGCTCCACAAGGCGAGGTCGGGGAGGGGTGGAGCAAAGCTAGCTCGATGCTAGCAGGGTCAAGGTCGTTGAGGCGCAGCACGCTCGCAAATGAAACGCTCCGATCCATGCGGCGATCCACGCCCTAAGATCCCCAACCGGGCCAAGGCCGGTGCGAGCTGAGGCATGGTACCTTGTTCCTCGCGACGGGAACCCACGAAGGTAGCTGCTGTTCACGCCAACCACGACGTCAGCCGTGCTTGATGAGTGACTAGACTACGCCGTCCCGTCCCGGCATGTGCTGTGCTTTCTTTCTTCGACCGCGTCGTGTTGTTGCGCACACGGATCGACCGACGGCTTCAGGGGAAGCTAGGTCCGCTAGCTGAGTTCGTATCCAGCTGAAGCTTTTCTAGTGCGCCCCTTTCCGGAAAGGTATTCAATAAACCGCCTCAGCCGTAAGCCTCGATCTGGTCTATTGTCTGTGGCGGCGGTCAGTGTAACGGGAGTGCGGAGTACCCAGGTAGGAAGGGAGCGTTGCTGCCCTCCGTTAAAAGGATGGACATCACCCCCCGGCGTCTCTCCCGGGACCTCCATCGCCTTCCGCACCCCCGACCGCCTGTCTCGAAGATCCAAGATGAAGCTCCTCGCTCTGTTCACGACCCTGCTGGCACCGGGCGCTGTCCTCGGCAGCGTCTTGCAAAGTGCCGCTCCCGGCAGCGAATATGAAGCCGGCCTCAAAGACGCCACGCTCAACCGCCTCATGCGCCGTGGCTGCACGTCCAACGTACGCCGCCCATGTTTGAGCCGCCCAAGAGACCAAGCCGCTGACCTCGATGCCCTTCTTGCCGTAGAACTGCGCCCGCGCTGTGACGGGTACGAACGCAGGACAGCCCCCCTTGACGCTGCGGCAGTCCGACTGCTCGAGCTTCCTGCGCAAGACTCTCGCTTTCACCTCGACCACGACCACCACCGTCGAAGCCGCACAGAACCTGCGCCGGCAACAGACCATCCTCCCGAGCAACATCCCCTTGTACGCTAGCGCCTGTGACAACGCCTCCAAGTACTCCAGCGCCTGCTCCTGCTGGGGCATCACCCCGGCCACTACGACGGTGACATCTATAGCGACGGCGACGGCGACTCTCACTACTCACACCGGTTAGTCCACCCCATACCCTCGCGGCCTCCGCTAACGACTGGAAGGCATCTTGCAGGTGAAGAACGGTGACACTGTCCTCGGATACGTGTCACCCGATCCAAACTACTGGACTCCTCAACTGACATCCAATGCCAACGACGCACTGCGTATCAGTTTCGTGTCGGCAGGTGGCGCGACCTCGGTGACGAATGTGGACTTCACGCTCCTCAACGACAACCGCGGCACCTACTTCGGCTTGGTGGTTGGTCGGGACAGCACCACCAGCGACATCGCAGCCGGATCCTTCAAGTGCGCGCTTCCCATTCTATCCCCATCCGACTCGATGACTGATTGATATAGCTACCTCTACCTTGACCCCGTCTCAACCAAGAGTATGTGCTGCCCTGGTATACCCAGGACGCCGTCTTTTGCTAACGAAGTCTCAAGCTGCTCCCGGAAGCACACCACAGTCCGTTCCCAGCTATTTCTCCACCTCAACTGGATTGGACAAGAAAGCCGAAACGGCCGTAGTGAGTTTGTCCGACTAAGCCCCGCGCTGGGATGAACGGCAGCAACATTGGTCCTGGACTAATGCATGATGCGTGCAGTGGTCCGTCAACCTGGGGACAGGAGCAGTGACCGCCTCATGGATCAACACCAATGGAAGTAGGTCAAATCAGCTCTGCCTCATTTCCGCCGCTGGATTTGCTAACTCTCGCATTACGTAGGTCCCGCAAACACCATACTCTTCATCCAATCCAACCACGTCTATGCCGGAGGCGATCCTGGTCAATTCCAGAACAGGTTTCCCGCACCAGTGACCACGGTCACGATCACGTTCGTCCCTGCTTGATGAATCAGCGTAGCTGGGCAGTGGTCCGCCTCGCCCCTGTATTCATCGGTTAGCGGGGTGAGCCTTGGGCAAAAGGATGGCCATGGCGAATGGGAACGCGACACGAGAGGAAAGAGAGAGCAGACTGCAGGATGGACAAGAGAAGACAATGGGAAACTCGGAGGCTGAGGATACTGCATGATGTAGTATACTGTGCGGCCTTGACTGTGCCGTCCTTGTCCTTCACGTAGCTGTTCTGTCGTAAGCCTGTCGTCCTCGCCGACCGCACTTCACAGCGTACTGCACGGTGACAACCTCGCTCTGCAGCTTGGCCCAGATATCCGAGATGGCGGGTGTGTTGGGGATCCTCACGGCCCATGGATGACTCCCCAGATGACATGGAGACGCGGCGACTCTCCCTCACCTCGCGCCATCTTCGGCAAACACCACCGAGTTGTGGCGAATAAAATCCTCAGCCGCCGCACCTACGTTCTGGGTCATTGTCTTCTCGAGGTCCTTAGGGGGCCTCACTCACTCATTCTTCACGTTTTGACTACTCTCACCAGCGAGCCTCTCAGTCAGTGGCAGTGCCTTTACTTTACACTGCAGATAACTCATTGAAGCCGTCGCATCAACGGCGACATCCACTTCTGGACATTGACAACCACAATCACCACTCGCTGAGGCCGGCAAACGAGCTCCATGTCGGATAACGGGCATCCGAATTAGGCCTAGTATAAGGCACACGAATTGGGCCTAACGCGGTCGCCTAATATAACCCCTTGACTAGGGTCGCGAAAAAGGCCTCGCCTTCTGGCGCGTCTTCTTCGCCCTGTTGAAGCAATCCACCAATTATCATGCCCTGGAAGAGCCGCTCGTAGACGACACCTCACGCCAGTTACACCCACAGAAGGAACCCACGTTCCTACACCAATTTTGCTTCATCCAGTCGTTCCCCCCTCCCTCTTTCGGGTCTCCCTGGTCGTCCTTAGGACCGTCAACCACTGCTAACGTGGCCTCATCTCTCGCCTCAGGTTGGCCTACGTGCTTGCCGTCGTTGAGGGCGTCAAAGTGCTGAACCCCTGCAATCCACAGGCGAAATTAGACCCGGGAAGAGCCCAGAGTAACTACATGTACCTACACGTCCCCTCCAGAACCACTCTGATGCTGCAGCAGTCGTGAGACATTTACCTTAGTCACCTCGCGAGGCGTAGTTGCGCGGCTAGGCCCTTCCTATCGCTCCCAGTTACCAGAGGCACGCCCAGGATAGGAATATATTGGGGCCTTGCTCCAATATATGACCATGTCTATGGACTGGACAGGAGACAAGGCTGGGGACGTAATCGCCAAATCTCTGGCCAGCAACAGCCACTCTAACGGCAGAGGCGGCGACTTCCATCACTTTGACCTTACCGGTGGGGGAAGCGATGATTCTGGGGGCAAGTCCAGCCGCCTTTCCTACGTCCTGCGCACTGGATTCAACATTAGCACCAGTCTCATCAGCAAATTTCTCCGACATTTCCAGGGCAAGACGAACACAACGACGTCGACGGATATCTACGCCAACAGCGGCGATAATACTTACAGATACGCTACGATTCCTGGACTGCAAGGAATCCGGCTCATCTCGTTGGACCCTGGAGTCGGCCCTGATCCACTGCGATGCTGCATCGAATATACGACATTCTCGGAGTCGGAGACGTACGAAGCAGTTTCGTATGTATGGGGAGACCCCACACCAGTGACCCCCGTCGAGATTGGTGCCTGGGACAACCATGAGGCAAGCTACATCATGGTAAGCTGGAATTGTGGGGAAGCTCTCAGGCGTCTGCGTCTACCACATAGTCCAAGGCTCCTTTGGTTGGATTCCATCTGTATCAACCAAGCCGATCTACATGAGAAAAGCGACGAAGTCGGAAGAATGGACCGTATATTTGCTAGCGCCAGCAAAGTACTCGTTTATCTTGGTCCCGGAACCTTTGAAGGCATGGAGGTACTCGAGATGCTGCTTTCATCCGACCCGCGGAGTCTCGAGGAAAGAGAGATTTCATCAGTCAAGCGCCTCTTTGGGTTGCCCTGGTTCACGAGAACGTGGGTTATCCAAGAAGTCTACCTGGCAAAGGTTGCCACCCTCTACGACGACCAGAGATCTGTCCCTTGGGAGTACCTTTTATATGTGGCAAGATGTATACGAGGCGATGCCGGATACCTCGTGCAGCCGTCTGCTGGGGGATTTTCAACACTGGATGAGATTCCATGCGTCTTGGAGCTGGCGCTTCAGCGTCAGAAAAACCACGTGCAGCACAGCATCCTGGAACTCATGGAGAAAGCTCGCCGCTGCAAGACGACGGACTCGCGGGACAAGGTCTACGCTTTCGCCGGCATTTGCCCCGAACTCAACAAGCTACCTTTCCCAGAGGACGTTTCCACATTTGGGGCATTCAAGACTGCCGCATTCTTCCACAGGCCAACTTACGGCAATCTCCTCTATGACGAGGACGACCCTAGGTGCTGGAAGGATATCCAGCGCTTCAAACCGAGCTACAATCTGTCGCAAGAAGCGATGATGCGTTTGTTCACCGTCTGCTGGATTGCAGGGTCCAGGTCAACTGAGATCCTGTGCTCCGTCCAGTCGCCTCACACACGACCGCATTTTCCGTCCTTTGTGGCCGACTGGGACGCACCACAAAAGTACGACGTCCTGGGCTGCCCGGATATGGGCCATCTCAGACGGCCCAGCCCCGACATGATGGATCTTCAGGTGCCTTACAGTATAGCTCGTGTGCGGTTCTCGCCAGATGCAAGGCTGCTCAACATCAGAGGCACCGAAATCGGCCGGGTTGACGCCGTCGGCCCTTTGCTCTCGGATATCGACGATCCCCGAGCCACACTCCTGTCGTGGTACGAAATTGTGGAAGCAACGCTGTGGCGGCAGGCCATTTTCGCCCCGGGGGAAATCATGGAGATGTTTTGGCGGACCGTGGTCGCCGACACGGACGAGAGAG
>Ga0247771_1000603_pt1 | contig 11219 bp, 9 predicted proteins | sample UWRJL197509C6_FD_179948 | JGI IMG/M metagenome (GOLD analysis project Ga0247771, IMG submission 179948) | Plant litter microbial communities from Arlington Agricultural Research Station in Wisconsin, United States - UWRJ-L197-509C-6 | ecosystem: Environmental > Terrestrial > Plant litter >...
ACTGGTCTTCTTTAAAAATATCGGCTACTCGCTCTTCGGACTGCTCTACATCTCGCTCCCGCTCGGGCTGCTCGTGAGCCTGCGCAATTACTGGTCGGATGGATTGTATGATTCTTCGCTGGCCGTGCCGCTGCTGGTGATTTTTTCCTTGTGGATCAACGATACGATGGCCTACCTCGTGGGTTCGATCATCGGGCGCACGCCGCTGTCGCCGATATCGCCCAAGAAAACCTGGGAAGGAACGATCGGCGGCATTGTGCTGACCATCGTGGCTTTTTGCCTCGTGCCTTATTTCAGGAACCAGCTTTCGCTAGTGCACGTGGCGGTGATCACGGGCCTGTCGGCCATCAGCGGCACTTTCGGCGATCTGTTCGAGAGCAAGCTTAAACGCATGGCGGGCGTCAAGGACAGCGGCAGCATCATGCCCGGCCACGGCGGTTTCCTCGACCGCTTCGACTCGCTGCTCTTCGCAGTGGTGGTCGTATGGCTTTATGCAATGATCTTTTTACAATCGTCGCTTATAGTTTCTTAAGCCAATCGCGCATGCCGCGATAGATGGCCTTCGCCACTTTTTTATGAAAGGAAGGATCGAGCACCTTGCGCTCGTCGTCGGCATTGGTGAGAAAGGCGGTTTCCACTAAACAGTTGGGATAATCGGTCGGGCCGCTGAGCGCGAAATTGAAGGAGCCGACATTGCCGAAATTATTGAGGCCGAGACCCAGCATGCGGTTGAGGATCGCCTGCGACAGCGGCCGGAAGCCGATATAGCGATAGTAGGTGCTCACGCCGTTCGCCTGCGCATTCGACGAAGCGTTGAGGTGAATGCTGATGAGGAGGTCGGGCTCCTGGCGGCGCAGCATCAGCGTGCGTTCGATCATCGTGAGGTCGGTATCGTGGATGCGGGTCATGTATACGCGCACGTGCTTTTTGCGAAAATAGCTTTCCACCTGTTTGGCGATGAGCAGGGTGTAGTCTTTTTCATGTATGCCGGAAGTGACGCCGGTAGCGCCGGTGTTGGAGCCGCCATGTCCAGCATCGATGGCCACCAGCAGGCGGCGCGGCTTCAGCGATCCGGGCTGGCGACGAATGCGCACCACGAGGTTGTTGCGCTGGTAAGCGATGGCATAGCCCCAATGCTGGCGGTGCTTCAGCTCGATATATACGCGGAACACGTCATCCTCGATCTGCTCGTACCATACGTTCTTCACTTCCTTCACCGTCTTCAGCTGCGCGATCCAGTTGGTATTGCTCACCGCACCGAATATATCGACCACGATGCGCGCGGGGTCTATATCCTGGCGGCTGCGGTAGGGTAATTTTTCATCGAGGGCTACGGTCACGTAGTCGTAGCGGGCATCGCCCCATACGCGCCAGCTGGCCGTGAGGCGCTCGCCTTTTTTAACGGTAGTGTCGAAGCGGAAATTCTGCTTGGGAAGATAGGCGGTATGCTGTGCGGACAGCTGCACCTTGTAATTATCCTGCACGCTGTCGATCACGCGCATGAGGATGCCGGTGTCGAGATAGGTGAGCTTGGCGCCGCCGAGGCGGTCTTCGCCGAGGCCGTAAGCGAGGTAGGGAAGAGGACCCGTAGTTCTACCGGTGATCGTCTGCGCGGCGGCGCCAAGAACGATAAATAGCGACAGGGAGAGAAGCCAGCCTTTCATGCGGGGAAGTTAATACATAAAATTACGTGCGGGCCGAGCGTAATTCTACGGCGCGGGAACCAAGTGGTAGTACCCGATTTTTTACGGTGACTAGGAAATTAAAAAATTGAGGGATTATATTTACGTTATATATATCCACAGTCGCATGACTGATCCAATATCCTAAACCGACCCTTATGAACTGGAATACCGTGCTCGGTACCGTATGTACCGTCTCCTTCCTGCTTCCCGTTATCGTGATCCTATACAACCGTTTTTATACGTATCGCAGCCTCATTGCCCTTCTTGCCTATTTCGTCAATGCCGCCGTCAGCAATATGATGGTGCGCGGGCTATTGCCGGTATCGCCGGGCGTGCGCGATAACTTCGGGCTGCTCAGCAACTACCTCGACGTGCCTTTGATGCTGGCTTCGCTGCAGTTCTTTTGTCCCAACCGCCAGAAGCAGCGCCTGATCCGCATCCTCATCGTCAGTTTTATCGGCTTCGAGCTGGCCATAACGCTTTTCCACGGCTTCAGCCGCGAGTCCATCACGTACATTATGGGTCCGGGCTTTATCCTCATCCTTCTGTACAGCTCCTATCTTTTCGCACGGCAGGTAAAGTTCAGCGTGATGCACCGCAAGAACGGGGGCCGCATGATGATGCTCGCGTCGATCCTGTTCGTATATGCCTGCTATACTTTGGTGTATGTCTTTTACTATATCCAGCACACACCCTATACTTCCGACGTGATGGCCATTTACTTCATCGCTTCCTTTGCCGCATCGACCTTGATGGCTATCGGCCTGCACCTCACGCGCAAGCGCATGAAGGAGCTACGCTCGCTCCGCCATACCCGACGCGAGCTGGAGATCTTTTTTAACCGACCGTAGTAGAGTTTACAGCTGGCAGTTGGCAGTAAGCAGTCAGGGAAGTACAGTTCGATCAGACTTATCGAATCGTAGTTGCCCTATTCATTATTTGCGGAGAGATCAAGAAGGTTAATTCAATAAAAAAGACGGCAAAGTGACCGTCTCCTAATAACTTAAGAAAATAATTTCCTAAAGGGCTTGCGTATTGGTCTTTAAAATAATTGGCTTCCCCTGGGTAAGCTTTTGAATTTTTTCAAGCAGGAACTTATGGTCGGCTTGTTCCTCCTCTTTCCTTATTTCCTCCAGTCGTTTAACAAGATTTCGGTAAGCTTCACCGCGGTCAAAACCCAGCCATTTAGGAATAGGCCTTTGATTTTTCATACAACGAAATTATAGCATGTTCCGAAGTTTTGCATTGATTCACTTGAATTCTTTCAAAACGGTTAAATCATTTCCTGCTATGAACCGAAATCCTTCCCTATCGATCACGGCGATCTTAATGACACCGCCGACCGTCGGGATATTTTCAGTATAACCTTGGATGTCCCTTTCAATTTTCATCAAAAGACAGGCTAAATCAATGGCTTGCTGAAGGCTCAATTCTACGATTTTCAGCATTTTTATATCATCGTAAAAGCCAGGTGGAAGGATCTCGCTATCGGAAAATAGCTCGTTAATGTATTTTGGCAGAATAGCTGCATTTTCGATACCGAAATCCGTAAATACTTTTTGTGTGATTCTGGGAATTATCTCAAACAAAAAATCCAGCTCGCCCCAAAGAATCCGTTCACTGATCCTGTTTTGCCCGTCGCATACAACTTTGAAAGACTCATCCTGAAGAGCTACGGTGACTGGCTCAAAGCCCTCAACGTCCTGGTCTGCGGCACTGGATTTATGTATAGTGAATTTGAAAATTTTCGTTTTTTGTTCGTCGGCCAGGTAATGCGTAATGATTAAGACGGTATACCTCGCCATTTCTCCTTTTGCGTGCGTTTCAAGAACTTCTCCTGAAAAATAGTTTTGCAGCTCTTCAACTTTCTGATCGATTGTTTTCTTATTGGCCTTTGCATTAGGCTTGTACTTTCGGATGGCGCCGTGAATTATTTCTTCGATGCTTTTGCCGTTGAGGTAAGCAGCGCCGGCGATGGCAATGGACGTGTATTTATCGTATTGAAACAGCTTCTCATGGTAATCCTGCGTATAGGAAGGCTTCGTTTTAAACAACCTTACCACTTCAGTCGTATCGATAATGATCTCGCCCGCCTCGTCCTTTCTAGCTGAACCCAGGTAATTAAAAAAATCGTCAAATTCCAAAACCGGTTTCGAGGTGGTAACCAGCGAGTCGGCGATAAGCGCAACACCTTTCCTGGAAACCACGCTGGCTATGAATGTCATCCTCAACGCATTTTTGCTAAAGTATCCATTCATCAGGTCGGACATAATTCGATCAGACAGAAGTTTTATTGTTTTTTACCCATTAAATTTTGTGCATTCAACCTAAAAAAGCGAGTTGTCATCCGATCCATCTTGATCGAACAACAACCCGCTTCTATATTTAAAAGGCTTGGTTTAAGCAAAAACTTTACAGATCGTATCTTCCGGCGGCGATCACCCTGTCGGCGATGCGGCGGCGGGCATCCTTGCTGTTGAAGGGCTGGGCCTTCGTGAAGCGCTTCAGTCCCATGAGGATCATGCGCTGCTCGTCGCCCTCGGCAAAGGCATTGATCGCATCCTTGCCGCTCTTATGTATGCGGTCGGCCGCATCGTAGAGGTAGCAGCCCAGGATGTCGCGGTAGATGTCCGTGTCGCCGCCCTGTTCGGATAGCTTCATCACGCGCAGCAGCAGGCTCTCGCTTACATAGGTTTCGATCGCCATGTCGGCAATGCACATCAGCACTTCCTGCTCGCTCTCGAGCTTCATCATCAGCTTTTGCGCGGCAGCGCCAGCCGTGAGCAGCACCGTCTTCTTGAAATCGTTCACCAGCTTGCGTTCCGCGGCAAAGGGCGTTTCGTCCATATCGCCGAAATCGGGAATGCTCATCAGCTCCTGCGATACCTTCATGGCGGGGCCCATCATGTTGAGGCGGCCCTGCATGGCGCGCTTCAGCGTCATGTCCACCGTCAGCAGGCGGTTAATCTCATTCGTGCCTTCGTAGATGCGGTTGATGCGGCTGTCGCGGTACACCCGCGATACGTTGTACTCGTCGCTGTAGCCGTTGCCGCCGTGGATCTGCACGGCTTCGTCTACCACAAAATCGAGCACCTCGCTGCCGTGCACTTTCAGGATGGCGCATTCGATGGCGTATTCCTCGGCGGCGCCGAGCAGGGCTTCGTTAAACGGCTTGCCGCTTTCCAGCAGCTCCCCTTCTTTCTCGTCGATCAGCTTGGCCGTGCGATAGAGCGCGCTCTCGCTGGCAAAGGTGCCGATGGTCATCTCGGCCAGCTTGTGCTTGATGGCGCCGAAGTTGGCGATGGGCTGCTTGAACTGCTCGCGCGTTTTTGCATATTCGGTGGAGAGGGTCACGGTGCGCTTGGCGCCGCCGATGGTGGCTGCGCAAAGCTTCAGGCGGCCGATGTTGAGGATGTTGAAGGCGATCTTGTGGCCCTTGCCGATCTCGCCCAGCACATTCTCCACAGGCACCTTGCAGTCCTGGAAATAAAGCTGTACGGTCGACGAGCCCTTGATGCCCATCTTGTGCTCCTCGGGTCCCTGCGTAAAGCCTTCGAAGCCGCGCTCCACGATAAAGCCGGTGAACTTGTCGCCGTCCACTTTGGCAAAGACCGTGTACACATCGGCAAAGCCGCCGTTGGTGATCCAGCACTTCTGTCCGTTGAGGAGATAATATTTTCCATCGTCGCTGAGGCGGGCGGAGGTCTTGGCCCCGAGGGCATCGCTGCCGCTGTTGGGTTCCGTAAGGCCGTAGGCGCCGGTCCATTCGCCGCTGATCAGCTTCGGGATATATTTTTCTTTTTGCTCGGGCGTGCCGAAATAAAGTATGGGCAGGGTGCCGATGCCGGTATGGGCCGAGATGGCCACTGAAAAGGAATGACCCGCGCCGAGGTATTCGTTAATAATAGTGGAGGTGATGAAGTCCTTGCCCAGGCCGCCGTATTCTTCGGGGAAGGCCGTGGCCAGCAGGCCCTGCTCGCCAGCCTTCTGCACGAGGCCTTTCATGATGCCCGGCTCCATGCTGTCGATGCGGGCGAGGTTGGGCATCACTTCCGTGTCGAGGAACTGGTGGCACATATCGGCGATCATGCGCTGCTCTTCCGTAAATTCTTCGGGGATGAAGGTGGTGGCGGGATCGCTTTCTTTCATCAGCCATTCGCCGCCTTTGAGGATGGTTGTTACCGGGGTTTCCATGTCGCTAATTTTAATTTTTGAGGTTATATGGGCCGGGCGGACCGGCTGCTAAGGTTATCGTATACCTGCTGTAGTACGGACTTGCACAACTCTATATGCTGGGCGGGCACGCCTTCCAGGGCTTCGTTGAGGGTTTCTTCGGCCAACTGCATCGTGTCTTCCTGGAGCTTCAGCGCGCTCTTGGTGAGAAACACCTTGTTGATGCGGCGGTCCTTGTCGTCCGATACGCGGCGCACGAGGTTGAGCTTTTCGAGGTTGTCGATGAGGCGCGTGATGCTCGGCTTGTCGCGGAAGGTGGCGTTGCATAATTCCTGCTGGCTCTTGCCGTCCTCGCGCCACAGCTGGTACAATACGCTCCACTGCTCGATGGTGAGGTTGATGCCCGCGCCGTTGAATTTTTTCTGCAGACGCCGGGCGATGGCCGTCGATGCCTTGCCGGTGATGAAGCTGTAGAGCTCGCCTTTCTTAAAATGGTTGTTTGACATACAGTTGTTTATGCAACTAAGTAAATTTAGGCATCGCCCCGCGCTTTTCCAAATATTTTCCGCGCATCGGCGAATAATTGCAGAGCGCCCGCCCGATTTGAGTTAATTTGCAAGAGTCCTATCCTTCGAAAGCCCGTTTCCATTCCTGGCCGAACCATAAAAACACTAACATGAAAACGGGTTCCCTCCTCTTCAGCTTCCTGCTGGCCGGCGTTGCCGCCTGCGGGCAAAAGACCATCGTCGTGATGGGCTCTTCCACCGCCGCCGGCTCCGGCGCTTCCGTATACGATTCTTCCTGGGTGGGCCGCCTCACCAAATATTACCGACAGAACACATCGGCCGGCAACCCCGATACCGTCGTGCAGAACATCGGCTACTTCGGCGCCACCACCTATCAGGAAATGCCCACCGGCTTCGTATCGACCGTGCCCAACCGGCCCGCGCCCAACCCCGACATCAACGTAACGCGGGCGCTCTCCTTCAACCCCGATATCGTCATCATCAACCTGCCCAACAACGACATCGTCAACCTCTACTCGCCGGCCGCCGATCCGCACGAGGTCATGAACAATTTCCGGATCATGTACCAGGCGATCACCGCCACCGGCGCCAAATGTTTTATCACCACCTCGCAGCCGCGCAACGATATCAACACCACGTCCAATTTCTTTCAGCGCCAGCAGCTGCGCGCCCTCGTCGATTCGATCACCAATGCCTTCGGTCTTCACTCCATCAATGTGTGGGACGACCTCGTATCCACCGATGGCCTCTACAGCCTCCGCGACGACGTGCGCGATCCCAACAGCGATTATCACCTCAATAATACCGGCCACCGCTACGTCTTCAACCGCGTCATCGCCCGCAACATCTTTGCCGTGGATGCCGCGCTGCCGCTGGCTCTTACCGATTTCCGCGCCCGCCTGCAATCGGGCAGCATTCAGCTTTCCTGGCACACCGATGCCGAGGACGCAGCCACCCGCTTCCGCGTGCAGCACAGCAGCGACGGCAGCCGCTTCGAAACATTGACAACGGTCGATGGACGCGGCAACGGCGATTATAACTGGACCGACCCTGCAAGCCGCACGGGCAAGCAGTTCTATCGCTTGCAGATAGCGGCGCCCGGCGGTACGAGCTATTCGAGGATCGTGGTGGTGAGCGGTGCGCCGCTGTCGATAGGCCAGGTGCATCTGCAGGCTACGCAACTGCGCGCCGATGTATGGAGCGAACAGCCCCGCCTCGTGCAATGCTCTATCGTGAACATGAGCGGCGCGGTCGTGCTGTCGAAGAGCGAGCAATTGTCTGCCGGCACCGGCGCCATCGTGCTTTCCCTCGACCGCCTGCCCGCGGGTTCCTATATCCTGCGCATCGGCGGCGGCGATGCGCCGACACAAACCTCGCGCTTCACGCTGACAAAATAATCGACACGGATCCGCATTATCGATAGCTACTTCTTTGATGGCGAAGGGCCGACTGGAAACTGCTGATTACATTTGCAGCGCATGATCCTCCTGGCCATTTGCACGATTTTTCTGGTGCCGTATGCGGCGCTGATCTTTTATTACCGGAAAGGTTGGACGATGGCAACCCCCGAAACCGCGCCCGCAAACACGGATGGGGTAAGTCTTTCCGTCGTCATAGCCGCCCGCAACGAGGAAGATAATATCGGTCATCTGTTACACGCACTGGCGCAGCAATCCCTGTCACCCGAACTTTTCGAGATCATCATCGTAGACGATCATTCCACCGATGATACACGGGCCATAGTACTTCAATCGAAGTTGCCGGTGCGACTGCTGACTTCCGCGGCGGATGCGGGCAGATCATCCAAGAAAAAAGCGATCGAGACCGGCGTGCATGCCGCTACGGGTGAGCTGATCGTTACCACCGACGCCGACTGCCTGCCCGGTCCGCACTGGCTTCGCTCACTGTATTATTGCTATGCGCGCACCGGCGCCAACTTCATTGCCGCCCCCGTAAAATTTTTGCACGACGACAGCATGCTGCAACGCTTTCAGGCCCTCGACTTCATGACCCTGCAAGGCATTACGGCAGCCAGCGTGCGCCTGCAATTCCATACCATGTGCAACGGCGCCAACCTCGCCTACCGCCGCCAGCGCTTCCTCGATGTGCGCGGCTTCGAAGGCATCGACCGCGTGCCTACCGGCGACGACATGCTGCTGATGCACAAGATCTGGAAGCTGGCGCCCGAGCGCGTCGTTTACCTCCGGGAGCCCGAAGCCGTCATGGCCACGCAGCCCGCCGCCACCTGGAAGGAATTTATAAATCAGCGGAAACGCTGGGCCAGCAAGACTTTCGTGTACGACGACCGCCGCATACCCGCCGTGCTCATTTTCGTTTACCTGCTCAACCTGCTTTTTCCCGTGCTGCTGATCACCGCTTTTTGGCATCCCTATATTTGGCTGATGGCACTTGGTTTTCTGGTGGTGAAGACGCTGATCGAGATACCTTTCGTATCGGCCGTGGCCCGGTTTTACGGCGAGCGAAGATTGATGCGGTATTTCTTTTTCTTTCAGCCCCTGCATATTTTGTACACCGTGTCGGTCGGACTTCTCAGCCAGCTAAGAGGCTATGAATGGAAGGGGCGGCGAACCAAATAAAAGCTATCTTTCTTTCATGAACGGATCATCCTTTTCCCGCGCTGCCTGGCGGCGGCTCAAGAAGAACCGGGGCGCCATGGCGGGCCTGATGATGATCGTGCTGTCCGTGCTGGTAGCCCTGTTCAGCTATGTGCTAGCGCCCGACCCTACGCCCTTCGCCAACCGCATCATCCTCGAGGTCGGCGGCGAAAAGCCCGGCTACTCCCGCGACTTCCTGCTGGTACGCAAGGCAAGAGCCGTGGAGACCGGCCCGCTGTCGCGCCTGTTTTCGGGTAGCCCTGACCGTTACGACCACATTCCCCTGCAATCCTACCGCGACGCCGGCGACAGCATCGTCTTCGAAAAATATATCGACGAAGGAATTTACGAGCACGGCGCGAGCGCCAAAAAAGAGCTGGCGCCGCAACCCGTCGAGCATAGAAAGTTCTGGCTCGGTACGGATAAATACGGTAGGGACATCCTCAGCCGTCTCATCATCGGTACGCGCGTAAGCCTGAGCGTGGGCCTCATCACCGTGCTCATATCGCTGACTGTGGGCATCGTGCTGGGCGCCATTGCCGGCTACTTCCGCGGCCTCGCCGACGACCTGATCATGTGGCTGCTGAATGTGATCTGGAGCGTGCCTACGCTGCTGCTCGTCTTTGCCATTACGCTGTTGCTGGATAAAGGTTTTTGGCAGGTGTTCGTAGCCGTAGGACTGACGATGTGGGTGAACGTGGCGCGGCTGGTGCGCGGGCAGGTGATGGCCGCCCGCGAGCTGCAATACGTAGAGGCGGGCAAGGCGCTTGGCTTCTCGCATACGCGCATCATCGCCCGGCACATCTTACCCAACATCATGGGACCGATCCTCGTGATCGCCGCGTCCAATTTTGCCTCGGCCATCGTTATCGAAGCGGGCCTTAGCTTTTTGGGTGTGGGCGTGCAGCCGCCGCAACCCAGCTGGGGACTGATGATCAAGGAGAACTACAATTTCATCATCACCCAGAACCCCGTGCTGGCGCTGGCTCCGGGCTTTGCCATCATGATCCTGGTGCTGGCCTTCAACCTCTTCGGCAACGGTCTTCGCGACGCCCTCAACGTTCGCGGCCGCGCATGATTCAAGCTGGTTATTATTTATGATTGAGTATCGGCTGATACATCTTTGCGGGTCTTGTAATCGGCGATGATGATGGTGGCGATGCAGATATAAAAAAGGCTGCCCATCTTATCGGTTTCAACGAGGTCGCTCAAAAAATTTACCGTGCATTCCATCATCAATACCACGCCGGCGGCGGTGATGACGATCTTCCAAAACCGGCTGTCCGTTCGGTGATAGATGCGCTCCGCGTACCAGAACAGCGTTCCCACCAAAGCCAGCAGCAGCAAGAGTCCCGGCACGCCCTGCTCGATGAGGGTAAGCAAAAAATAATTATGTACGGTCGACTGCTCTTCGTTGCGGCTCACCCAGGTTTTAAAGGCGGGCACGGTGTAAGGCTTGTACTGGTGATAGAAGGTTGAAGGGCCGAAGCCGGTGCGCCAGCCATCGCCCGACATGCGCACGCCGGCCACCCACCGGTACAGGCGCTCCGCATTCGACATATCCTTCAGTTGATACGTGGCGATGAGGTGTTCGCGGAAATTAGTGTGAAAGATCGTCGTGCGGTAGTCGCTTGAAAACTGCACGTAGCGGTCGTTTCGCGCCAGCCATACCAGGGTGCCGACACAGAGCGTGAAGAAAAGAATAAAGCTGATGAGCAACAGCTTCCGCCGTATGGCCCAGTAAGCAAAGAGACCGGTGAGCAGGGCCAGCCACGCGCCGCGCGCATACGAAAAATAAAGGGCGCCGAGCGTTACGATCAGCGTAAACAGTAGAAGATTGCGCCAGCCTTTTCCCCGCACGAGGCGAATGGCCGCTACCTGCAGCGGCACCATGCACACGAGCAGCGCCGAGTAGTTCACATGGTTGCGGTAGAAGGGCGCGAGCGAGTTGTTGATCTTCTCGAAGGTCCAGCCATTCTGCGCATGACGCACAAGGGCAAGGAACATGAACACGAGCATCGATGCCACCAATATACCAACGCTGCGCACGAGGAACTTCTCATCGCGAAAGAACAGCAACGGCGCTACCAAAAAGGCCAGCAGGTACCACGACTTGGCGAGCAGGTATTTAAAGGACAACAGAAAATCCGTCGAGGCGATGGCCGCCAGCACCATCCAGACTATTTGCAGGCCCACCAGTATTAATACGGGATGCACGC
>Ga0247771_1000604_pt1 | contig 11215 bp, 2 predicted proteins | sample UWRJL197509C6_FD_179948 | JGI IMG/M metagenome (GOLD analysis project Ga0247771, IMG submission 179948) | Plant litter microbial communities from Arlington Agricultural Research Station in Wisconsin, United States - UWRJ-L197-509C-6 | ecosystem: Environmental > Terrestrial > Plant litter >...
CTTGTGCGTACCGTGCGGATCGGCGAGGTCGCCGGCGCAAAAGATCTGGTGAGGCTTTATCGATTGCAGTAGTTCTACGGTCTGCTGCACGTCGGCTTCGCCCATCGGTTTTTTCTCGATGGTGCCGGTCTCATAGAAAGGCAGGTTCTGGAAATGGATATTTTCTTCGGGCAGGCCCACGTAGCGGCAGGTGGCGCGCGCCTCGCAGCGCCGGATCAAACCCTTGATGGCCCTGATCTGCGGCGTATCGATCTGGTTGTTCTTCTTGCGGGAAAGATAGTTGCGCACCTCTTCAAAAATCCCTTCGGTCTTTTCATTGCTCACGCCTGCGATCTCCTCGAAGCCCACGGCAAAGTCGAGGAAGCGGGTCACAAATTCATCGGTCACGGCGATATTGCCCGAGGTCTGGTAGGCTACGTGCACGTCGTGGCCCTGGTCGTGGAGGCGCTGGAAAGTACCGCCCATGCTGATGATATCGTCGTCGGGGTGGGGCGAGAAGATGATTACGCGCTTATGCTGCGGCTCCGAGCGCTCGGGGTGCGTGGCAATGAAGGCGTCGGGCTTGCCGCCGGGCCAGCCGGTGATCGAATCGCGCAGCAGATAAAATACCTGCAGATTTATTTCATAGGCATCGCCCTGCTCCACCAGCAGGTCGCCGAGGCCAAATTCGTTATAGTCGTTGTTGGTGAGGGAGAGCACGGGCTTCTTCAGCTGCAAGGCCATGTTCACGACGGCTTTTTTTATGAGCTGGGCCGTCCAGGAGATCTCGCCCGTGAGCCAGGGCGATTTGTAGCGTGTGAGCTCGGCGGCCGCCGCTTCGTCGAGGATGAAGGTGCAGTCGTTGTGCTGCTGCAGCAGGCTTGCCGGTACGGTTTCGGTGGCATTGCCTTCTACCGATTTGCGCACGACCGGCGCCTTGCCCGCACCCCAGGCCAGCAGCACGATCTTCTTTGCCTTCAGGATGGTGCTGATGCCCATGGTAATGGCCAGCCGCGGCACCTGCGCTATATTGGCGAACTCGTAGGCATTGGCGAGGCGCGTGGAATTTTCAAGGTTGATCAGCCGCGTGCGCGCATAGATGCTCGACCCCGGCTCGTTGAAACCGATATGGCCGTTGTTGCCGATACCAAGCACCTGCAGGTCGATGCCGCCGGCTTCCTCGATGAGGCGTTCGTATTCGGCGCAGTGCTGCTTTACGGAATCCTTGGGCAGCTCGCCGTTGGGTATGTGTATGTTTTCCTTTTTTATGTCGATATGATCGAAGAGCAGGCGGTGCATGTAGTTGTGATAGCTCTGCCAGGCTTCGCGCTCCACGGGATAGTATTCATCGAGGTTGAAGGTTATGACGTTTTTAAAGCTCAGTCCCTCCTCGCGGTGCAGGCGTACCAGCTCGGCATAAAGCGATTTGGGTGTGGAGCCGGTGGCAAGACCAAGCACGCAGGTTTCGTTGCGGGACTGGCGGTCGAGGATCAGGCGGCTGATCTCGGCGGCGGCATAGGCCGAGCCGGTGCGGGCGTCGGGAAAGATCTTTACGGGTACCCGTTCGAAGGCATCGATCAAATTATCGGCAGTTGGTTGTTGCATGAAATATAAGTTCGAAGATTAAAGATAGGGAGGGATGTATAAAAATCGGGGCCAAAGCCGCAAAAAACCGATAACGGGGAACGCATAAAACCGCAAGCGCAGGCGCCGCTTCGCCTTGTTAATTACTGTCACCCGTATTAATACAGTTGCAGCTCATCTGCAAAAAGCCAGGCCTTGTTACCCGCGCCGGCCATGCCGTCGGGAATGGTTCCGAAGTTCTTTGCCACCACGTGAATATAACGGCCCTTGCCGGTGAGCGGAACGGTGATCCAGCCCATCGTCAGCGTATCGCGCACGAAGGCGGACGAGGTGCCGGCCTGCGTGTATTTGCGGCCGTCCATTGAGGTCCACACCGTAACCGAAGAGGGCAGATAGACCCAGCTTCCGCTCTGGTCGAGGGTGTGCATCCGCAGCGAATCGAAGCTTGTCACCTTGCCCAGGTCGATGGTGGCATCGAGGTCGTCGCCTATCCATCCGAGCCAGTCGGGATAGCTGAGTCCTTTCTTCGAATACACGCCGTTGACGAGGCTGAAGGCGCCGCCCTGGCCCGGGTATTTTTCATTGGGCGCATGGGCCATCGTCACTTTTTTTCCCGTTGCCTTATTCAGAAAAAACTCCTGAATGATGGGTGATGCATTGGCACCGCGGCGGACGGCAAGATAACCGTAGCTGCCGCTGCACTTCATCGGTTTTGTATAAGGCAGGGCCTTGACGACCGAGCGTTCGGGTTTACCTTTTTTGCGCGCGTCGGCCAGCTCGGTGCAGTTGGGGCCCGAAGGCATGTTGTAAAAAATAATGCTGTCGCCCTTCCTGCGGCTCTCGATCTTCCAGAGCAAGGTCGCGCCCGTGGTGCCCGGAAGTATCGACGTCTTCAGATCGTAATAGGCCCTACTGTAGTTGGCCTTCCAGGCTTCATAGCGTTTGAATTGCATGGGCAGGCGCTGTTCGAAATCGCTCCAGCTGCGTTTGTCTTTCGGTGTCCACAGCAGCTCGGCGAGTGCGCTCATGCGGGGCAGCACCTGGTATTCCACCTTTTTGTCGTTGGTGATGTATTCGGTCCACAGGTTGGCCTGCGCCCCGAGGATGAATTTGGCCTTTGATGTATCGAGCGCAGCGGGCACGGGTTCGTAAGCATATACCTGCTCGAGCGGGTTGTAGCCGCCGATCACCAGCGAGTCTTCGTTCTTTGTCTGCGAGTAGTCGAAGTAAACGGGTTTCGAAGGTGTCATGATCACGTTGTGCGATTGCCTGGCCGCTTCGATGCCGCCTTCCTCGCCGCGCCAGCTCATCACAGCGGCATTGGCGGCGAGACCGCCTTCAAGGATCTCGTCCCAACCCACTAGCCGGCGGCCCTTGCCATTGAGGTAGTGTTCCATGCGCTGGATGAAATAGGCCTGCAGCTCGTGCTCGTCCTTCAGGTCCAAGGCTTTCATGCGCGCCTGGCATTTGGGACACCTTTTCCAGTTCGTTTTCGGGCATTCGTCGCCGCCGACATGGATATAGTTCGAGGTAAAGAGCGGGATAACCTCGTCCAGCACGTCCTGTAAAAATGTAAAGGTGGAGTCGCTGCCGGCACAGTACACGTCGTCGAACACGCCCCAGGTTTCCTGCACCACCTTGCCCGGCGCCTGCTGGCTAGCCTGCGAGGGATGCGTAGGTACGACGGTCTTCTCATCCGGAAAGCAGCTGAGCCAGGGATAGGCCGCAATCGCCGCCGACGAGTGACCCGGCATCTCGATCTCGGGCACTACGGTGATGTGGCGCTTCTCCGCATACTGAACGATCTCGCGCACCTCGGCCTGCGTATAAAAGCCGCCGTAGGGTTGGTTGTCGTTGCCCGTGCCGGGATAGCGCCCGATGATGGTGCCGTTGCGGTAAGCGCCTACGGTAGTAAGCCGCGGGTATTTTTTTATTTCGATGCGCCAGCCCTGGTCGTCGGTCAGGTGCCAGTGAAAATAATTGAGCTTGTGCAACGCGAGGTAATCGATATAGCGCTTGATGAAGGTCGTTGGAAAAAAGTGGCGGCTCACGTCGAGGTGCATGCCGCGGTAGTTGAAGCGCGGATAGTCCTGGATATTGCAGCAGGGCAGGAGCAGGGTTTTACCGCTGGCAGGCAGCGGCAGCAATTGAATAAGCGTCTGCAGTCCGTAAAACGATCCGGCATAGGTATCGCCCTCGATGGCAACGCCGTTCGGCGACACTTCCATCATGTAGGCATCCTTATCCGGCGCCCGGATAAATTTGCGGGTGACGATTCGGATATTACCCGTTGCCGTTCCCGACTGCTCAACGCGCAGGCGAAAGCCGTAGACGGAGGCGAGATAATCGTTGAACAATTCCGCGGCCTGCCGGTCGGGCTGGTCGTTGGCTATGATGACCGTAGCGGTGGTCAGCCGGAATTGTCCTTTGGTGGTAACCAGCTGCACGGGCCTGGGCACGATGGCGGGCGCCTGCGCAAACAGGGCATGAGTGCACCAGGCAGCAAGGATCAGCACCAGTATTTTTTTCATAGTGGCCATTTTAAGGTTAGTGTCGGAAAATGTCTTTCTGTAATGTTTTACCATTCATTAGTGACGCACAACAGGCAGGATAATAGAGGAAGGGTACTGGCTGCTGTGGTAGATGCGCACGTCGGTCTTCTGGAAATCGGACGGCGCGGCCTCGTAGATGTTTACGAACTTCTGCGGGTTGCGGTCCACCAGCGGGAACCAGCTGCTCTGCACCTGCACCATGATGCGGTGTCCCTTCTTAAATACGTGGGCTACGTCGGGCATATAGAATTTCACTTCCTCGACTTTGCCGGGCCTGAAGGCTTCGGGTTTTTCAAAGCTGTTGCGGAAGCGGCCGCGCATCACCTCGCCGCGCACGAGCATCTGGTAACCGCCCATGGGGTAGGAGCCGCCGGTGCCGCGGGCGGGCTGGGCCACATCGTCGGCATATAAAAAATTATCGGGGTAGACGTCGATCAGCTTCACAATGAAGTCGGCATCGGTAGAGGAGAGTGATGCGAAGAGGTCGGCATAGAGCGGGCCGCCAAGGGTCACGTCTTCGGTCAGCGTATCGGTCTGGAACACGAGCACGTCGGGGCGGCGGGCGGCGAAGCGCTGGTCGTCGGTCATGTACTCGCGGGTGCGGCTCTGGTGCACGTCTTCGGTGTAGGGCACGGGGCGTGCGGGGTCGCTGGTATATTGCGTGTAGGCATTACCGTTAGGTTTGCTCCATCCCAGCGATCCGTTGGGTTGAAGGTAGAGGTTGCGCGCTTCCTCGCCGGCGGGCGGCCATTGCGACAGGCGGTGCCAGGCGTTCTCGCCGCTGAAAAAAACGGTGGCTTCCTTCAGCTGGCTGCTGTCGCCCTTGCCCTTGAGGTAATAATTAAAGAAGGGTAGTTCGATATTATTCTGGTACCATTCGGCGGTGCGGGCGCCGAAGCGCACGTTGCCCAGGTTGCTGCCGTCGCTGCGGCCGCCCCACTGGCCGTGATACCAGGGGCCGATCACGAGCTTGTTGTTGTTGGATGATTTCTGGTTAATTGCTTTGTAGAGGTTCCAGGCGCCGAAGCAGTCTTCGGCATCAAAGAGTCCGCCCACTACCAGCGTGGCCGTGCCGGCCGGAATGTTCTGCACGAAGTTGCGCGTGTTGCGGGCCTTCCACCAGTCGTCGAGGTTGGGGTGGGCGTACAGGTCTTTCCAGAAGGCAACGCTGTCGCCGGCAAGGGCCGCAAAGTTTTTGAGCGTGCCGGTATTGAGGTAGAACTGGTAGTTGTCGGGCGTGGTCATGCGGTAGCCGGCGGCGCTGCTCATGGTGGGCTTGGGGCGGGGGCGTCCGAAGCCGGAGTAGAACGAGAAGCCATCCATCACGAAGAAGGCGCCGTTGTGGTGGAAGTCGTCGCCCATGAACCAGTCGGTAACGGGGGCCTGCGGGCTGACGGCCTTCACGGCGGGGTGGCCGCTGAGGGCCGCCATGGTGGAGTAGAAGCCGGGGTATGATATGCCGAACACGCCGACCTTGCCGTTGTTGCCCGGCACATTGTTCACGAGCCAGTCGACGGCGTCGTAGGTGTCGGTGGATTCGTCGGGTGCGGTGCGGGCGGCATTGTAGGGGCGCACGTCTTCGAACGAGCCTTCGCTCATGTACTTGCCGCGGACGTCCTGCACGACGAAGATGTAGCCTTCGCGGAGGTAGAGGCGGTAGTAGGAATTCCAGAAGGCATCGGGGAAGTTGGCGGCGCCGTAGGGCGCGGCGGAGTAAGGCGTGCGGCGCATGAGGAAGGGGTGCTTCTCCGTAGTGTCTTTGGGGAGGTAGATGGCGGTGAACAGCCTGGTGCCGTCGCGCATGGGGATCATCTTTTCTACTTTGGTGTAGTTGTCGCGGACCCAGGCGCTGTCGAGGGTGTTGGTTTGGGCGAAGAGGGTGGAGGAGGCGAGGAGGAGGGAGAGGAGCTGGGTGAGGGGTTTTATGTTCATGCGCTGCGGGGGGTTGGTTGGTGTCTAAGATAAGATAATGTAAGAAAGGCGCCTTTTCTCCTGTTTCTGTTTGTTGTTCTATTGCGATCTTTATTATTCTTTCCTCATGCGACGGTCGTTTGCGCCTTTTGTATATTTCCTTTCCACGCTTTCTCTCCTGTATTACGGTCTTTGAGATCCTTTCCTCATTCGAGGTTTCTTTCCCCCGTCGTATATTCTTTTTCCACGCTTTTGTCTTGAAACAAAAGGTGGAGCCAAAAATTCAAGCCCATTCGATGCGCATTAGTCATTTATGCGAGAAGTCTTTTGGCGAATGGGCGATCGGACCACCCCGAAATCCGACGGCACGCACACGCTGACTATGTTTCAATCTATTCCATCGTATGGTTGTGTCGCGATGGAGCATGACACTTACTGCGCTGAATTTTTCCTTGGGAAAAGAGCACGAGTTCTTAAAGCATACGACGGAAAAATGAGGCGCTAAACGACTGCTCCTATAGAGGGGCGTCCATAGATTCGCCACGTGCGCCTATCGTTACCTGAGAACAAACAGCCATGACCAGACTTTCTCCGCTACCTTTTTTTTAACCTTACTGTATTGCTCTTGAAAACGGCTTATGTTTTAAGGGACCAGTGCTGGCCGTGGATTAAAGGCGGCTGGGCTGCTGTGTCCGCCGTAGCCGCAGGCGAAGGCGGACGCTGAATTTTTCCTTGGGAAAAGAGCACGAGTCACTAAAGCATGTGTCGGAAAAATGAGGCGCTAAAGAGTTCCGCCTATAGAGGGACGTCCATAGATTCGCTACGTGCGCCTATCGTTAGCCGGGAACAAACAGCCGTGGCCATTCTTTTCCCGCTACCTTTTTATAATCTTCTTTCATCTACTGTATTAATACGGTTGCCAAAGAGGTAGTGAGTTGTTTCTCTTGAAAGTGGTGTATTCTTTGAAAGACCATTACTGACTGTGAATTTGAGTTGACTGGACTATTCGATCTTTTGGTTATTGGGGAGATGATGAGTTAGAGTTGGTAGGGTATGGACAAGCGATGGTATGACGCGTGACAAAAAATCGGAATGATGATACGATATTCATTGCGACGCGGAGTGGTGTATGGCAGCTATGCCCGCCGGGCGTTGAGTATATAATGTCTGCTGCATTCGGTATTGGTTTGGGAGGTGAGTGCGATGATTAAAAAAGTTGTGTCTATATGCGGAATGATGTGTGGATGCTGTGTTGCACGCCTTATATATAATGTAGAAGATTGCGTGCGCTTATTAGACGGTGCTTGCGGGTGCGCTCTTTGCGGTTACCCGAAAAGAGGTTGGGTAAGATTACGCACCGTATTACTACGCAACTGGCATTTTGAATTTTTTAACAACCTTTTCGTTGAAAGATATTCAACTGTATAAATACGGGTTCGGTCAGCCATTCACACAAAAAATTGAGCGCTCCTCCAAAAAATTTTTTTAGCCCGTGGCTTATGTATAATATTACTTTTTATTAGTTGCATATCTAATATCTTTTTCAAAACCGCACACTACACTATCGGCCACACATAGATCGAAAGAAAAGTGGCCGGCCGTACCCCGCGAAAAAAATCTGGTAGAGACTATACGTGCGTATGCGTTACAGCGGCAGAGATTCCCTAGTCATATCCCGGTTGCCTAATCAATTTGCCAACGACCTCAAAAAACAACAGGAGGATGGACAAGCATACGCTTACAAAAAACCCCGCGGGCGCTGCCGGCGGAAGCCCCGGTAATAATATATCAGCCCTGCCCGGCATCAGCCTGCCCAAAGGCGGCGGCGCCATCAAAGGCATCGACGAACAGTCTTCCGTCAACGCGGCCAACGGCACCGTGTCGTTCGGCATACCGCTGCCCGTAGCCGGCGCCCGCGGATTCACGCCCGCCCTCAGCCTCTCTTACGACTCCGGCAACGGCAACAGTCCCTTCGGTCTTGGCTGGGCCCTCGGCCTCTCTTCCATTTCCTGCAAAACCGACCACCAGCTGCCCACCTACAACGAAGGACCCGAAGCCGACACCTTCCAGTTTTCGGGTGAAGACCTCGTGCCCCTGCTCAAGCGGAACGGCAGCGAATGGCTGCCCCAGACCGTCGCACGCACCATCGCCGGCGAAGGAAATTATGAAGTGAGCTTCTACCGCCCGCGCATCGAAGGAGGCTTTGCCCGTATCGAACGCTGGCGACATGCCACTACCGGCAACACCTACTGGCGCACCATCAGCGCCTCGAACGTAACGTCGATATTTGGAAAGTCCGCACAGGCGCGCATTGCCGACCCGGCCGATCCGGCACGCATCTACCAGTGGCTTATAGAACGCAGCTACGACGACAAGGGCAATCTCATCGAATACGAATACAAGCAGGAAAACAAACAGGGCCTGTCTAACGGTGAGGCACACACGAAAAACAGGCTGGCTCCCGATGGCACGCTGCTTTACGCCAACGCCTACCTCAAGCGCGTCCGTTACGGCAACCGCATTTCCTTTGCTCCCAACCGCGCGGCCCAGGGCGGCTACACGGGCGGCTTTCTCTTCGAGACCGCCTTCGACTATGGCGAGTACGACGAGAACGAACCCTGGCGCGGCGAAACGAAGGAGTGGACCTACCGGCCCGATGCTTTTTCCAATTACCGATCCGGATTCGAAGTGCGCACTACCCGCCTGTGCCGGCGCGTACACCTCTTTCACCATATCCCCGACGACGGCAGCCGAAAGGGGTATGAAGGCCTCGTGAGCAGCCTCGTGATCGGCTACAATGCTTACTCATCCGGCGATACATCGGTATGGCGCGAGCAACGCGAGCGCTTCAATGCCGACCGGCCGCAGATATTCACCCTTCTCAATACCCTTCATACCGTCGGCTATAAGAAACAGGCCGATGGCAGCTATACCTCGAAAGCCACGCCCGACGCCATCTTCGGCTACCAACCCCATAGCTGGGACCTATCTATAAAAACCCTTGACGCGGAAAGCAGCGCCAACCTGCCCACCGGCATTGACAACAACGGCTACCTGCTCACCGATCTTTGGGGCGAAGGCCTGTCCGGCATCCTCTCCGAAAAATCCGGCAGCCTTTATTACAAGGAAAATCTCGGTGGCGGAAAGTTCGGAGCGGCACGACCGCTTTTCAACCAGCCTTCTTTCAAGGGACTCGGCAGCGGCCAGCTGCGCGTTGCCGATCTCGAGGCCGACGGTCATCGCCAGCTCGTGAGCCTCGACGGCGGAATGAAAGGTTTTTTCGAAGCCGCCCGCGACGGCGAATGGGAACCCTACCGCGTTTTCGAGCAGTTGCCGAACATAGACTGGAACGACCCCGATGTACGACTCATCGACCTCGATGGCGACGGCCGCCCCGACCTGCTGCTTACCGGCAACGACCTCTTTGCCTGGTATCCCTCCGAAGGAAAAAAAGGCTTTCGATCACTGCGCCGGCTGCCCGTGGCCGCCGACGAAGAGAAAGGGCCCGTGCTCGTTTTCTCCGACAGCCGCCAGCGCATCTTTCTCGCCGATATGAGCGGCGACGGACTGACAGATCTCGTACGCATCGGCAATGGCGAAATTTGCTACTGGCCCAACCTAGGCTACGGCCGCTTCGGCGCCCGCGTGAGCATGGACGATGCGCCGGTGCTCGATACCGCCGACGGGTTCGATGCCCGATATATCTTGCTCGCCGACATAGACGGCTCCGGCATTGCAGACCTGATCTATACCGGCGCGGGCCGCTGCCGCTGCTGGTTCAACCTCAGCGGCAACGGCTGGGGAAGGACACCCGTAGAAATACCGGTGCCCCACCTCGATAGCATGACCGTGCCGGGCGTGGCCGACCTGCTGGGCAACGGTACCGCTTGCCTTGTATGGTCAACGCCGCTGCCGCGGCAGGATGGCCGCCAGCTGCACTACATCGACCTAATGGGCGGCAGAAAGCCCCACCTCATCAACCGCTTTGAAAACAGCATGGGCCGCGAGGTGGATCTCGAATTCGCCTCCTCCACATCCTTCTACCTCGACGATAAAAAGAACGGCAAGCCCTGGCTGACGCGCCTGCCTTTTCCGGTGCACTGCCTCGCCCGCACCACCATGCGCGACCTGGTGCGCAACACCGTTTTTGAAACGACCTATTCCTATCACCACGGCTATTACGATCATGCGGCGCGTGAGTTCCGCGGCTTCGGCCGCGTAGAGCAAAGAGATACCGAGACTTTCAAGGTTTTCAGCCGCAACGATGCCGGCAATGTGCTGGAAGAGGTCCATCACCAGCCGCCCGTGCGCACCGTAACCTGGCATCATACCGGCGCCCATCTCGACGGTCGTAAGCTGCTTGATGGCTATGAAGCGGAGTACTACCACAACACCATTATACCTGAATACGTATTGCCCGAACCTGCCGTGCCAGCCGGCATTACGCCCGAAGAATACAGCGAAGCCATACGTGCCTTGAAAGGCTTTACCGTACGGCAGGAAACCTATGGCGATGACGGTTCGCCCAGGGCCGACGTGCCCTATGCCGCCAGCCGCGCCACCTGCAGGCTGGTGATGATACAGCCGAAAGGCGCCAACCGCTACCCTTCGTTTCTGCTCTGCGGGGGCGAGTCCATTTCCTATTCCTACGACCGCGAGGCCGGCGATCCGCAGGTGTCGCATTCGATCGTGCTGGAGAATAACGAGCTCGGACAGGCGCTTAGCTCAGCAGCCATCATCTACCCGCGCATGGCAAGACCCGCGGGCGCCAATGCCGTGCCCGACAACGTATGGACCGAGCAGCAGAAGACGCACATCGTTATCGCCACCAGTATTTATACGAATGATGTAAACGACCTGTCCGCATTACCCGATGACTACCGCCTGCGCAGCCCTTACGATTCGCAGGCCTACGAATTGCTCGGCATGAATTTCAGCGGCCTGCCCTTTACGCGCGAGCAGCTGTTGGCCGGCTTCGGAGCGGCGGACGAGATACCCTTCGAAACGGAAGGCGACGGCAGCGTACAAAAGCGTCTCTCGAGCCATACCAAAATGCTTTTTCGCAAAAACGACCTTTCGGGACCGCTGCCCGCGGGCGTGCTCGAAAGCCTGGGTATCGGCTATAATGCCCGCCAGATGGCCTTTACGGCCGGCATTCTCGATCGGCATTACGGCACGCGCGTTACCAA
>Ga0247771_1000605_pt1 | contig 11210 bp, 7 predicted proteins | sample UWRJL197509C6_FD_179948 | JGI IMG/M metagenome (GOLD analysis project Ga0247771, IMG submission 179948) | Plant litter microbial communities from Arlington Agricultural Research Station in Wisconsin, United States - UWRJ-L197-509C-6 | ecosystem: Environmental > Terrestrial > Plant litter >...
ATATCTGCGGCCTATTCGGTCCGGATTACCATTCTCGGTGGTGATGTCCACTTGGCAGCCCTTGGACGGTTCTGCTCTGCGACAGGCCTGCGAGTCCCAGTTGAGAATGACCACCGATACATTGTCAACGTCATCTCGTCGGGTATTGCCAGCGAGCCACCGCCTCGAGCCATTGCCAACCTCCTAGTGTTTCAGAACAGGATCCATCATCTCGACCCGCGGACAGAGGAGACGCTACTCAACGTCTTCAACAAAGACCCGGGTAGTTCAAGCCGGACAGCTTGGTACAACAACGTAACAATGCCGAGCCGTAACTTCTCCATGATCACGGAGAACTCTCCCAACAATTCGGATGTAGTGCCACCGGCTGCCGCTGATGACGGCACAGTCCAATCGCGAAACAGGTCCAAGCACCCCCTGCTCCAGAGAAAGGACGGCCAGTGGCTGATGCGCGCGGGCGAGGTTGGCGCGGGCACTGAGCATAAGGCTGCGTCCAGGAGGCACGGCCAAGACAATGATGGAAGCCTGGATATCTGCTTCTGCGTTGAGATGAGCCGGCAGGACCGCGAGGGGAGGACCGAAAGCTATGGCGTGACGGTGCCGACGCTCACATACGAAGAACCGCGAGGTCCGGAGCGTTAGGACTAGGACCTTACCAACTCGAGGGCTCCTGCGGAACCGATCTCTCTTACCAAGAGATTTGTGAACTTTTGATAGGCCAAGAAGATAGAGGAGGAACTTCCGTAGCACTAGCTAGCAATACATATCCTAGATATCCCTCTCCACCTAGATACCGTGACTCTAACGCTATGACGCTGTATTTGCTTCGTTGCGTTACTCAAAAGAACACATCAGCTCATTCTCGATAAGGGCCTAACACTAGAGGAGACTTGCTGTATTAGACGGCTAAGTTATTCTTACTCGTATCTAAGGCTCTTTATTGGTGAGTCTCTTCCTTATCAAGAACTTCTCGGACCACTATCCGGTATCTAATATGGTGGAGCCTTGACGATGTGAGCTCACGCTCCGCCGAATCTCAGAGCTCAGCGAGGACGAAACTCTCCCTCTGGCCTTTGACGGGAGCCCACCCAACGTGTAACTGAGCTGGGTTCGTGCCTCCCCGTACCGTCATCAGGCTGAGACGTTGAGAAGGTCTTGGGTGGGCACTGCCTTAGGATTGCTCTAACATGCCCCTAAACCGCTAGCACAGTTACTCAAGGGACGGCCTAGGAGGGCGACGAAGGACTAGCTGGAGCTGAAGAACGGGTTTTCGCATCCTTATAGGCAGCCGGGTCAACTCAAAATACGCCATTCCTCCTTGAACCCCAGATCCAACCCTCTATTGGTGTTGAAACGGTATCCTCTGTTCTTTCGCTCCCCGCCACTGTCCTGTATCCTGAAGCCGACACGCGAGGTTGTCGAGCGCAGTGATCATTAGGCTGTTTTGTGTGCCCTAGACAGAGAATGAAGCGTCTGCGATTGTAGTCAGGATCGTTCGAATCGAAGCATCAAGGCCAGAAACCTCCAAAGCTTTTACACACGCACGCTTACAGCTGTTGCTGTTGGCTGAAAAGATAAAAAAAAACGGTATGATAGAGCAACTTGCTCGATAAATTACGTAAAAATAGCAAGGTGATGGTGGCCTGGCGTCCGTCCGTGGGGCGGTCCAAGGTAGGCAGCCTCCTCACGACCATGGTCATCTCCTTGTTCACAGTACTCAAACATACAGGTAGCAGGCCTGCCCCTCCATCCCGCCCAGCGTCGTCATCATCTCGGCCTGCCGCATGCCCATCCCCAACATGCCCATGCCGTACACGTCATCGAGCGTGCCGTTCCGGCTGGGCGGGTCGTTGAGCATCGTGATGGTCCGGCTGTACGCGTAGCCGGGAGTGTAGAGCCGCCGCTCCAGGTCTTGGGTCTGCCAGGTCCACCATACCCAGTCGATGGCCGCATGGTGCAGCCAGAACATCGGATCACCGGGGGACATGTAGAAATCCGCGCCCGGGTCGATGCCAAACGTATAGTGCCCACCGCCATGTAGCCCCAGGTTTTGGTTCGGGAGTTCGCCGTCAAGCCCCAAGTCGAACCAGTACTTGTTGTCCGAGTTCACGATGAGATCGTAGATGTGCTGGAATGTCGTCAGGGCTGCTGCGGCCGGCCTGATGTCACGCCGCAGGCAGCGGGGGTTATATCCTAGCCCGTCCTCTTGGGGATTCTTCTCGATGTATGCTATGGAAGAGCCGTCTGTCGGACCCAAGTTGACTGTCATGCTGAGGGTTGCGGTCATCAGTACGGGCACTAGGTATTGGGGCGGGTGGGATTTCAGCGGGGCAAAAAATAGAGAAGGCAGGGAGACGCAGGTTTCGGTAGGGAAGCCCCGGAGATGACGTACTTGGCAAACGGCCCGGTGGTGACGCAGCCTCCGCCATCGCCAGAAGGGATCGTCCCCGTGCTATTGTATTTCTGGAATGTGACATCGGGATAGTTGACCTTGGCGCCATTGCCGCCCATGCTCCCTTCGTCACCGCTAAACATCGGCGAGTTGAGCGGGTCATCAGCATAGCGACCCCAATTCCAGTACTAAGAGTTTCTTCTTGTCAGCACTTGGGAGTTGTCAAGGGAGGAGAGTTCACAAACCGGCTGGTAACCCTTGTATCCACACTCGTTCCGGAGGGCCTGCTCATAGTTCCAGACGTAATAGCGATGCCATGGAGTGAATGACGTCTTGGAATGGGACCTCGCATCAGTGCCGTTTGCCAGCGGTACAAGAGCTGGGGGCAGGGAAGCGCACCGAGAAGTGAACCTGCCTCGTCATGTTACGGTGAACGACGACATAATCGTCATAACGGCTCCTAGCTCCTGGAGCGTAGGAGGTGGTCTTCGCCGGTAAGGATTGTAGACAGAGAACGGCTCGGGTGTAGTCCTTGCGCTCGCTCAAGGAGAGATCGCCCCTGGCAGCTCTCTGTCAGTCGCTCGCTCCTTTCTCCTGAGCGGGGCTGTTACTTACCATTCCTTCCGGATAGCAGCGTTCTCAAGTGTGCAGTTTCCACGGAGGGTGTTCTTAGCCACAAACTTCCTGAGGTTCTCCATCCCTTTCGCGGCTAGAGGTGCCACGAGATCCGGTGGAAGGGGTTTCGCTGTCGCGACACTAACGAACAAGGCTAGAGCCCCGATGAGTAGCAGCTTCATGTTGAGGAGTCCGTCTCGGTCACATAGATATGGCGAGATAGATGAGCAATGAAGACAGGGCGCGGTCGTACTAGTAAGTCAGGATAGAGTCGCCTCTTATTCTTGTAGATACGTGTACAAAGACCCCTAGGGCAGCGCGTACCCTGTATTTGTATATCTCTGGGGACGCCACAAGTAAGCGGCTCTCTCTGGCAATGCCAGACGGCAGATGCGGTAGGTAACGCGGAACTTGGTTGCTAAGCACTCGTTCCAGTAATCCCAGTTTCCACTCTCCGGGATACCTGCCTTGTGTTTTCATCTATGCAAGGTATTAATTAGAGACCTGATCGGCAAAAATCAACGCTGGTAGTGGGCGCGCTAGAAGTTGGCTCACGAGCCTTATAACCCTCTGCTTTGCCTCAACCGTTCTCGAAGGATCCGGTTATTTGAGGACGGACACTCGCCGAGGCCGAAAGGCTGGAAGCGAGACCTCACGCTTCGTGCGTGGTGGCAACGACACCTGATCCTCTACAATCTGCAGGCCACGATCCTGTCCGCGGCCGCCGCATGCGGCTGTGAGACCGGGTGAGACTATACGAGGGTGGTTTCCGATTGGCAATGTTGTCGGCTCAATCCTTTTTGACTGCTGGTGCCATTGGCTGCTTCGGTTTGCGATTCCCTGATCGCTCGCACTCCCACATCGTCGGGCCAGAGCGAGTCCGAGACCTCACCCTAGCCTGTCAACGGTTTACACTTGTAGCAACGACTATCCCGGCGGCTGTCAGATACGCATGCCCATCCTACCAACCTGACGTCCATCTGGCGCTGCGGTGACTAACCGAGATTCAAAGGAATATCTCGTGTAGGATGGCGGCACGTTGCGGTCTAGGTTGGATCGTATGGTTGGGGAATGTTGCTTCTACTTGAGGAGCCCGGCAAACCGACTCGGCAGGGACTCGCCCTTCCGTAGATCGCAATTGGCCTTCCACTAAGCCGAATACGCCGTAGGCGGAACTACTAGAGGATGGCAACGTCGCGTACACAATTTGCGTAACCCAAGATGCTGCCTCATTCCGCAGTCACAAGCGACCGCGCCGGCTAGGCTGCCTCAGGGACAGCAGTGAGACGAATGAATACTACTCTTGAACCGCACTCGGCCCTGCTCGAGTCCTGGCCTTACAAACCGGCCCTTCGCAGCTCATTTCTGCTGACCAAATACCCGTCAACCAAAATATCAATCCACATACAACGCCGAGGAGTGGTTGAGCTACCCAATAGACTCGAAGAGCGGTTGTCCTGCCACCTCAGGAGATTTCTAGCAGGCTCAAGCTCGCGGCAGCAATTGAAGCCAAGTCACAATGGTGAGGATCCGCCGATCCATCCCCGGCACCCTCTCCTTCTCCAGCATCCTTTCCTTTCCCAGGGCCCTCTCCTTCCACAACAGCTTCTTCATTCTCGTCGTTTCCAGAAACCCGCGTGATTTCCTCGTCATTGGGAATGGCCCAGCCCCATATCCCGAGCCCCTTGTCCCCATTCTTGAAGACCTCGCGTGCAAGCTGCTAAATCTCGACATCCGTTTTATGTTTGTCATTCCCAAGTACGGAGGTAGGCGACTGCAACATTTTCCGTCATGTCCAGTGGGAGGACATACTGCGATGCGGGAGGAACCTCGTACGGCGAAGGAGTGGTGCTGAAGTCGAGATCTTCCCCGCGCGGCGCAAGTCTGACCGCACCGGTCTTTAGGTGGTTCCAAGCCTTGACGAAACTCTCTTTCGAAGAGACTTCGCCTCATCCGCCTCCGTATACAATGCCAACGACGAAAGACCAGTACGCATAGAGATGTAGGGGTAGACCTCGTAGCCGAAAGCATGGTTAACCCATAATTGTATAGACTACCATACCTATAACTCTAAGGATCACCTATAACTCTAAAAACAATCTATACCTCTAAGGATTATCTATACCTCTGGGGATGATCCATACCTCCAAGGATGACCTATCCACCTAATAGAGTAGACGACAAACTACCTCTGCTGTATGTGTTCTTCGTTTTGCTAGGCCGAGCGGCGCGGGTGTGGGTTGGACAGCCCACGGAGCGAAAACATACAACCCGCGGAGCGGAACTCTTCTGGATGTGGACCATTTTCCCGTTCTAACAAACGCTTGCTTTGGCGCTGTACGGTCAAACCATTTCGCGGCCAATACAACCGAAACCGAGGCCACAGTGCCGGTAGTGGCGCCACATCGTCGCTCACGTCTCTGCCTCGTCCTCCGAGCTTGAGCGGTCAGGCGGCGGGCCTAATACTCCACGTAGGCAATACTAGGGCGCAGGAGCCTAGATTCGTCTCACATAACGGTTAAACATCCAGATCGCCATCGGCGTGCCATTCAGTTGGTTGCTCCCACACATCATTTGTCCAGTACAGCGCACCCGCCGCCTTCGTGGCGCCACCTTCCTAGCAACTCCGGGGTAGACGCAGAGATAGTACGGTAAGGTGCCTAGGTAGACCTCGCACCGCCCAACTTTCAATCCTGTCTTGGTGGCTCGAGGTCTACCTGATTGGATAAACCCCGTCCTTTTCATCGATCTTGCCCAGCCCCTTTGAACCAGCCAAGTCAGCACATCGAAAACACCAAATCCGATTCATGGCTCTAGACTCACCCCATTTCGATACATGGCTACGTTAGGTACCGGGACGGGCGCCTCCTCCTGGGGCTCAACGTCGACCATGTTCCCGAGTTTTACCGTTGTCCCCCAAGATATCTTCGTCGTAGTTCCCCAGTACGGCTTTACCGTGGGACCCCATGTTAGCGGGGTGGTGACGCCCCATTTTGGCCGCGTCGTAAGGCCCCAACGTCTGCGGGACGTTGGCAGCGCGGCGGCGAGTTCGCAGACGACCGCCAGGATCAAGGCAAAGAGATAAAGAATCTTCATCGCTAGAAGGCCTGCAGTCGAAAAACTGCCTCGAAAAACTGCCCTGAGGATTACGAAAGGCACTTGGGCGGCCAGTCTCGAGGGGCATGCTCCTACTTAGTAGATGAGCGACGTCCCGGTCGGCAAAGTCGCAATATCGATCCTAATGCCTCCCTGTCTTGCCAAAATTCGATCCACATTTCCCATGCTTGGTCTCCAAGTCCCCGAGGACGGGCCATCATCGGGTAGGTCCGGGGTGAAAGAGCAGCCTTCCCAAAATCCGGCTATTGTGTCACGTTCATGCAACGGTCGCGTAAGAAGCCGTTATTGGTCGACGGGGCTCATACATCTGAGTACCTATTGACCCACTTATTCCTAGTATTCATCTGGAAACCGGGAGTCAGATGTCCTTGTCCTCTTGGGGTGACGTAAGTGCGGCGTACTCGCCCGCCTAAGTACCTACCTGGGTGTCTAGGGGCTGGCCGGACCACCGAGGTGCCTGTCTGACCCGAACCTGTAAGACGCCCACCTACCTTGTCTTTGCCCGTGTAGGACCAATGACAACACGCGACCAAGATATACAGGTTAGGTAGGTAGGTACCTTACCTAGGTACCTCAGGTGATGCCGCTATGCCTTCGCTAGATGTCCTACCGCCCTCCACACGTCAACTCCAGATCTAGATAGTATGTAGGTATCTGCCCTTTTGAGCCTATCCCAACACTCGAGGCAGATCTGACTCCTCAGGTCCTCGAATCTTGAGAGCGGACTTACCGTAAAAGTTCACGTCAAGCTGCCCAAGTGCAAGAAGTAAAAAACAGTACCAGACTAATATGACGAGAAAAATTCCCAAATAGGTCAACCAGCACTACTTCTCGTACGTTATTTACTGGCCTATGATGACGGACATGCCGTATGCAGTCAGGTGCACCACGCCAATGACGGCTGTTCTGGCTCGAGTAAATGCAATCGTTCCTCTTTAGGTTCTACTGAGTGCATCCATCATCTGTTGCTGGGGATCCACGTCCACGGGCTTTCCATCGCGGCCGACCACGTCGAGGAGGTTGGCCACCTCCCGAGCGTGTCGGTGTGTGTATTTCCGAGCTAGTTTTGCGTCAGTCCTAGGGCCTGCTGCCGGAGCGCCTGCTGCCGGAGCGCCTGCTGCCGGAGCGCCTGCTGCCGGAGCGCCTGCTGCCGGAGCGCCTCGGCCTCTCGTGTGTCGTGCTGCAGGAGAGTCGCTGGGTTGTCCATGGCGTTGAGCGTGTCTTGGATCGCGTCCTCGAGCAATTCGTTCCTTGTTTCGCGGGTCTTGGACAGCTCTATCTCCGCCTCTTTGTACTTCCCCCGCTATCTGACGCGCCCGGTAGGTCGTTGCTACTTGCCAAGTTATCCTCCCAAGGCGACATAAGATGAGGGCTGGCACGTCCGGGGGAGAAGCCGCACACTCGTGCCTTTACCGATCTTCGCAACAGCTCTAACGACTAGCCTCGTTTATCAATACTGGCTCACCAAAGAGCAGCTAGTACAAGCCCCTAGCACGAACGTCCAGGTAGGGAGGGCGTTTGGAGAAATACCGGAAGGATACACCAAGATAGTCATATCAAACGGAAGAAACTCGATTGATACATCTATTGGGAATGTTTCTATATGCATCCGGAAAGAGTATTTCATTCTACAGCCTAGGATGAAACCTTCATACAAGGTTTCTTGGAAGAAATACAACAGAGCGACTGTTTTGCCCAGGATGCTAAGGAAGGGGATTCTGCGAAACGATTCCGCCTCAGAGTCACCCGGTTCAACCCAGATACTGGCATGGTGGAAAGCAAGTTCATCCGCGGCGGCTCGGACAAGATAGCCATGAAAATCAACACCTTGATATCCCAGCTGCAAGGTGCTTCTCTTTCCGAGATCCTTCAGTTAAACCGACACTACAAGCCATTGAGCGTATTACAGGGTATACGGAAAGGAGACTCGAGATATACCTCATAGCAAAAGCTTCATATTATAAGATCGCATCAGATTCGCCGAGAGAAGGGGACGACTGTGGCGACACCAGTGAGAAATTTAGTCAACTTAGTTTGGGAGTCAAATTTAAGATGAAATAAGTACGTGTCCTAGAGTCGACTTTCTGGGGTTAACTGAGGCTGATATGTTTGTGGAGGCGTAGTGTGTCAAATGCCTCGCCGTCTCTCGGTTCCTCTAGAGCCGAAAAATAGTTCTCCTAGAACTAAGAGGCGGTTCTCCTAGATCCAAGAGACAGCGACAGTTCCTCTTTCGCCGCTAGTGAGTACACGAATGGGAAAAGATCAGATGGCGATCCTAAGCACTCAGCTATGCCATTCAAGCTGCTAGGTCTCTCTACTACCGTATGTCAATACTCAATATTTCTCACGATTGTCCTGCCTTGTTTGAGATCCATATTGGGGGTAGAAACCTAGCACTGGTGAGCTATATACTTTTGTAACTACAATTTATTCGTTATCGGGCGTGTGGTCTAGTGGTATGATTCCCGCTTCGCATCTTTTAGTTTGTGGGAGGTCCAGGGTTCAATCCCCTGCGCGTCCATTTTTACCTACTGCTTTTTTTATAATCGCCCTTCATAAGAGACAGTAAAACTCCCTTTTGGACACTTATTACCGATTACTAGGCCTCGAAAGAAGGCCGCAGGTTTCGCTTCGAGTCTTAAGCTAGGGAACAAATTTTTTTATCATTTATTTCGCTGCGTGACAGATAAGCCTGAATAGGACCGGGTATCACCTGAAGAATTGATGAATGGTACGAGCATCTTTTTGTTGTAAAAACTGTTAGTGGACATGGGGTGATATGGGATTTCTATGTCACCCTGGACTCCCCAACCAACACTCCGTCTGAGGCCGGGCGCTCGTCTAGTTCCTCTACTCCACGTGGCTCAGTGCCGCGCTGACATGACCAGAGCCCGGTGAACATTCTTTGCCAGGGGTTTGGCCAAGAGATCCGCCACGTTGTCTGCCGTTGCCGCCCTCATGGTCTTCACGTCCTCGACATCCCGAACAGGTTCTCAGAATAAATGGTAGTCAATGTCGATATGCTTTGCCTGACCTAGCTGGAGCAAGCATGAGTAGCTCCTTACGCTCGTGCCCGCTAGCTTCAGTGTGAACTACACTTCTGGAATGCTCCGGCATACCCTCCGTAGTGACACGTCCAGTGAATCGAGCCTTAGTTACTCCTCGACTTGGAGCCTCCCAGTGCTGCTTGAACCGTTCCGCCAATAGCCCCCTCCGAGGTGAACTGCTTTCCAATCACGCCATCCTTGTCGAGAGGACCGCCGATTTTCTGGGCAGTGCCACCGATCGCCCCCTTTTCTGCCATTCCGATGGCTTAGTTTGACCTGTGTCGGATGCGGGGTTGCGGAAAGGGGCTTCAAGGCCGTGCATACCAGTGAACTGCTTTCCAACGGCACCTTGCTCGTCAAAGACTTTGGGCAAATCCCCGCCGATATTGGTGTTTGCACCCGTCGCTGTATCCGATGACATACCGCCTTGGCTCCCTGGACCAGCTCTGGTGGTGGACGACATAGCTGCGAGATGTTGAGGGCGGGAGGGATCACGGCCAAATCGTGCCTGCGGAATGAAGAAATAGTGAAGGGAAAGGTGAGTTTATCGTGGGCACAGAGAGCTGGCGGATGATCTATATACCTCTCGTCACCTATACGGGAGTGGTGAATGACGTCTTCGGACGTCATGAGGTCACCACTCAAAGCTACACAACGCCACCCCGGGAGCCCCGATAAGAACGCCCTACCGCCCCGGGGAACCTCACGGCCCGGCGCTTGAAATGCTGCAGTAATGATACAAAAGCTGCTGTTTGCGGGCGTCTGCCATCTTGCGGCGCCTGCGCTTGTCGATGCCGAGACGGAGTGAAGGCATGGGGCGAGAGGAGCGCAGCAGCCCGGAGACATTGGCCAAACCCAACGGCGACGCAATCGCGCTAGCTGAGCAGGATGTCGTATCCGTCCTTGGTAATCCTGACCTCGTCCGATCTCACTCCGTACTTGCGGCGCACAAGCTCAAAGATAATCAAGCCGGCGCTCGTGCTAGGAACCTGACGGATGGTGTTGTACCAGAAGCCCCGATACAACCACCGCCGCATCCCCGTGTCCTCGGCCGCGGCCTGTCTGAGGCACTCCGCCCACGTATCTCGATAGGCGCGGTAGTAGGCGCGCACCATTCGCCATCGCCGCTTCGGCTGCTCAGGCTGTGCGGCACGCGTGCTCCTGAGCTGGGCGGCCTTGGCGTCTAAGTCCTCCAGGCGGTCCCAGTGCTCCACTTGGATGTGAGTAAGAGGGTGCAGGAGCACCTGCTGCGCGAATGAAGCGCTGATGCCGGCCAGCAGAAGAAACATGGGCTCGAGGGCGTAGTGGGGCCGGATGACGGTGCGAGCGACACCGGCGCCGACGCCTTCAGCAGCCGCGGCCGCCGTCGCCGTCGGCCGCTTTTGGGCCAACACATCGACGGTCTCGTCATCAAGCGCGCCGTAGTACCACATGACGAAACGGTGGTAGCCCTGCGCTTTGACGTACTCGAAGGTGCTAAAGAAGACAGCGTTCCCGAAGGAGTCCTTGAGGAAGGACAGACCCCAGCCGGCGAAGACGCCCCTCGGGCCGATCTCCCGCAGCTTCTCGGCGCCGAAGGCCCACATGCTCCGGGGCAACGCGCCGCCGGCGTTACCGTTGCCGGGCACGCGGCCGCCGGCAGACAACGGGTCCCTGTGGTCGTAGCGCGCCTGGATGGCGTCGAGCGGGGCGGCCACGAGGCTTTGGATGCTCCCGGCGAGGAAGCCAGCCGCGAAGGTGCAACCCGGATCGGGCGGCGGGTAGACGCTGCGCGTGGCCTTTGCGCTGCCTTCGTGCAGCCGTGCCAGGATCTGGAGGTAACTAGTGTAGAGGACGGCCCCGACGCCGATGTTGGCGGCGAGCGGCGGCAGGATCTGCGAGGGCACGACGCCCCATCCGTGGTGCCGGATGGCCAGGCCCAGCACGCCCGCCGTGCTGCCGCGCATCCACTGCCAGACGCGACGCGCGGGAGACGCGGGCTGGCCGGCGGCCGAAGACGGCGACAGGTGCTCCTGGACGCTGCTCCGCGCGTAGGCGAG
>Ga0247771_1000606_pt1 | contig 11202 bp, 9 predicted proteins | sample UWRJL197509C6_FD_179948 | JGI IMG/M metagenome (GOLD analysis project Ga0247771, IMG submission 179948) | Plant litter microbial communities from Arlington Agricultural Research Station in Wisconsin, United States - UWRJ-L197-509C-6 | ecosystem: Environmental > Terrestrial > Plant litter >...
GGAACGGTGATGTTATTGGCGCCCATGTGGTTGAACATTTCCCACGCTTCGACGCCAGCGCCGACTCGGACAGCCATCCCGGTGTACTGCCCAAGGGTGTACTTGGGCAGGTACTCGAAGCTCTTGAGGTGGTGAACCCACACGCTCAGCGATCCCGACCCCGAAGACCTGCCTCCGAAGTCGTGCCCCGTGTTCCTGTAGGCCCGATAAGCAACGGCAAGCGGGCGCGTCCGGCGGTGAATGCTCACTTGATGACGAGCCGAATGTTTCTGTTTCGCGCAAAGTTGACGGCGGCCTGGACATGTTTGACGTTGGTGGCGTTGACCACGTACGAGGGAAAGCCGCCCTGCGTGCAGTTCCCCTGGGCATTCAGAGACGCCAAGCAGGTGTTCCCTTGCGTCCACGACGTGAGCGACGTCAAGGGGTCGTCGATATAGAGACGAGTTGCGCCGGCCGTCCTGACGATGTACTTGCAACGCTCGGCGTCGTACTTCGGCCCGGGATAGCAGACCGCGGCCACGGGCTGAGGCTTGAGCAGCGCTCCGTCCACGGTATCGTTCAGTCGGCGCCAGTCCGCCGCAGCCGGCCAGTTCGTATCCCCTGGGAAGGCCTTGCACTCGGTGGTGTTCTTGCCGCGTCGGGAGCGCTCCGTCTGAGCGTCGCCGAACGCCACGCCCGAGAACTTGGAGACATGACTGCTGTTGAGCTGGATCGACTCCCAGGGGAAGTTGACGGCCTGTACGGCGCCCTGGAGGCAGATAAGGGCCAAAAGCGGAAGTCTTCGCAACATGTCGGCAATGGCTCGCGTCGTGGGTGGACCACTATCCCTACCTAGGGAGACACCTGCTCGTGACGTCTTGGAGGTTCAAGGGGGAACCACGCGGCACCAAGCTTTCCCCCCGCGGCAGACGGCGTGGAAGTTAACGCGAACCTGGGTAGCAGAGCGCGTGCCGAGGAACCGACACCCCCTTGCCGCCGGCCCTGCCCGCGAGGGGGCCGAGATCACTCCCCAATACATCTCCGACATAGGGGTTTCCCGCGCGAGGCGGCGCCACCTCGCCGTCCCAGGCACGACTTTGCCCGGCAGAACTTACGCGGGCCTCGCAGTTTTACCCCAGATGACGAGCGCCAAAGACGCGCAGCGTCGTGGGCCCCCAAGTGCGCGGTGGGGTTGACGTCTCTGGCTAAAAAGGCGGTCCCGGGCGGGAGTCGCGACTACGATTGCCGAGCCTGAATGCCCGCGCAGGCCAACCGGCAAATTCATACTCCGTACGAGGCGAATATGAGAAGTGAGGAGTAGGTCCGGTCCCTCTTGCGCCTCGGAGTGCCTACGGATCGCCGAAGCTCAGCGGTATACTCCGGGCTTCAGCCCCCCTATCGTTACAAGGCGAGGACTTCGGCCTTGTTGACTGGTATATGCTGCGGTTTGATGACCACTACTTGTTTCCGCCGTGGCAGACGGTCAGAGCAGGGGCCGGGGTGTTAGATTTAGAAGTGTTTATTATTCTGCCATCTGAACGATAGACCAAAACTGAAATAGACTTTGGATCATAAGAGCTAGTCGTGACAGAAGAACAGCAGCCAGGCCGTGACGACCCAAACTCCTTGCTGAATAAGAAAAGCAGAATGAGGAGAATGCAGATTCCCATCCGTCCAAGCTTACCTTGCTCTGATTTTCCCTTCTTTTCCTCGTCTCCGGGCCCTCCGGGGCTTTCCTCCCAACCCCTTGGTCCCCCGTGGTCAACACCCGAGCTCCCCACGGTGCTTCGTCTCGACGTGCCGCTTGACGTTGTCCTTGCGCCCCTGGAAGCTACAGCCCCGGGAGGGGCACAGAACGCGGACCGGCGGGATCCCGAGCCGCCGCGCTTCGGCTTCATGGTGCGACCACATATGCCGCTGCAGATCCTTCTTGCGCGCGTGCGCCTTGCCGCACGAGGGAACAACGCAAACGAATGGCAGAGTGTGCTTGTCCGTGTGCAGGTGAAGTTTCCGGGCTGTGGGGAAGCTGGCACCGCAGTGGGCGCAGTCGTTCCGTTTCGGGCCGGCGCCGGAGCCGACGCCAGGGCCCGGCACGGGCTGACTCGCGGGCGGGGAGGCAGAGGAGCCGGGTGTCGGGTAGGACTGGCTGGCCAAAGTTGGGGGCAGGCCGGGGATCTCGGAGCCGAGGTCGGACAGGTCGGCGAGTTCCAGGGCCGCCCCTTCATCGGGGCCGTACTGGAGCAGTGCTGGGTGTGCTACTGCCAGGAACACAGCGCTCGCGCCGAACAGCAGACCCCCAGCAGCTGGTTGTAGATCGTTGTCCTCGGGATAGAGGATGAAGTCATCAAACAGGGGCTGGGGAGTGCTGTGGCAGGAGCCGAAGCTGTCATGAGACGGACGGCCGAAGCTGCGCGGGTCGATTGGCAGGTCGTTCTGGCGGCCCAAGGCGTGGAGGGCCCCGTCTGCAGCCGAATCATACTGTGGCGAGAACGGGGGGTTCGAGTCTGACTCCCACTCAGGGGTCAGCAGCTGATAATGGTTGGTGGTCATTGTTTTGGTTGTCGACGCAGAAGGCGTCTCGTGGTGCGGGTGCTGGATGGTAGGTAGGTTCGGCTAGCTGGTGTTTTCGCGCGTTGGTGTGGTCTTGGTGGCTAGTTTGGTTGATGTTGAGTTGTTGATGAGCTCGAGATGGTGGCGGCGATCTGCGGCCGGTGATCCTTTTAACGACTTAATCAGGTCGGGTCGAGCTCAAGACATCAAACCACCACTAGAGACACCACTCCAGCGCTCGACGCTCGGCGAGCCTCGGCTTCACGCAGAGACTCCGTGGTGCAGTCAGCGCAACGAGGATGCTGGCAGTTGGGACAAGACCGATAAATCCTGTTACCGTCAGCATGTCGTTGTTGAAGTCTTTCGAGGTGCCCTACCAGCTGGAAAAATGCGGCGCTAGGGCGGCACGGAGAACCGCCGGCGAGGGCCGACGATCAAGATCCCATCGGGGAGGCTCCTCGCCTGCTCTGAGGCCAGTGGCTTCGGGGGAACAATGACCAGAGGTCTCGTCCGCCGCTGGGAGACAGGGCACTGGCCCCGGCGCCGGACTGTACCGGACGGAACCGTCTGTCGAGTCCATATGGGGATCTGGGGCCCGGCAATAGGGCAGAGTGGGTTCTCCCATGCGCCCGTCCTTGGGATCCGTGAAGTGGATGCGCGGGGTCCCCGATGAGGTGGTGTGGTAGGCTGGCCCATCGTGGTCCGTCAGAAGCAAATGAGGAGCTCGAGACAAGGACTGTCGTGTACGGTTTTGTTCTCGAGACGGTTAGTACGGACGTAGACAGGTGAATGGTGCTGGACACTCACTCGTTGACCTGACCGATAGGCTGAAGCCTCTAGGATGGGAACCCGGTAGAACGCGACGTGGCTGTTTCTCAACGAGATGACGCCGAGGACGCCCCCGCCCTGTCAGCGAATGTCGAGGACGTGCCGAGAACGGCAGCTCATCCTTGCAGTCTGAAGACGGTCAGCACGGATGAAGAGAGCGCAATGGCAGTAGGAACTAACGCATGGCCAAAGGCTTCGAGAACTCGAAGAGGGGGCCACACGGCGGCACCCATTTCTTGACCTCGGTCGTGTGCTTGGTGTCGATGTGCCGTCGCAGCTCGTGCTCGCCACGGAAGCCGTTGGGATGCTCGATGCACTGGGAACAGTGCACCTTAGGGTGGCGATGCCGCTGGTAGCTGTTCTTGGCGATGCCCCGGCCCACGCCGTCAACGCCGTCGACGTCGTCGGGCTTGGCGTCGGGGGTGGCCGAGGCCATTGCCGCTAACACCAAGCAGCCGAGTGTGATTCTACGAGTTGGGGTTTTAGACGCAATTCATACACGGCCCAATGGAGCACCGACATACCCTCTCATTTTACCGTTGTGGTAGGGGGCTTCTTGTGGTTCATGGCCTGAGAAGTTGGTTGGATTGTGGAGGCGTGGAAGGGTCAGGAGACGCTAGGCTGCAAGGGAGTTCACGATGAGACAGAGACGGGACGACGGTGAACGGAGGAGTCGGGAGGAAGAGGGGAAGATGGCTGGCAGAGGTTTACGAAAAGTTGAAGCTTCACAGCTCACGTCCACGGCGAGGAGTCAGGCTTTATCAGGCAGACAATTGGGGCTGAGTGAGGCCAACTGGTTCGCCAGTTGAGGCGGTGTCCTGGGGACGCCCCGCCGGTCTTCGCGCCACGATTGGCCAGATGTCGGGTTTGGCCTCAGTCCCGGTTTGGCCTCAATCCAACCCCTATCCCCCCGCGGCCCTCCGCTTCCTTCCCGCTGTCGCTCGTCCCGACGGCAGAGCCTCGCGGAGCCTCACGACGATGGGCAAGCTTGCCTGCCGCCGTTTGCAACTCGGGTTGCTGCCCAAGGTTCCCCAGAAATGGAAACCCGGGAGCGCGCCGGGAAACCCTCATCACGCTCGAGACCGGGGGTCCTCCAGCCGCAGACGGCCATGGACCCGGATTTGGGAAGCCTACACTCTGTTCCCGTAAGACGCAGATGGCCCGCCACCTTGTCCTGATTCGTAGTAGCCGTCGCTTGGGCGCGTCGTGCACGGTAGGCGGTCGAGCAACTTGAATGGGAGCCTTCCAGCCAGAAGCGTCGTCGGCGCTGTCTCGAGGATATGTCTGGGAAAAGGGCAAAGGCTCAAATTCGCCTGCATCGGCTGTCAAAATGGCTACACTGGTATCATATCTCGTCGCGCGCTGCGGCGTAAAAAGCCGCTGGCAATCTCGAATCCCTCAACATCGTATCCCCCAATCCCGAACAACGTCAGCAGACCTGGCTCCACCCATCGACAACGGGCCCGTCAAGCGGTGCCCCTAGTCGCCCGTCGCTTTGGCGCCGGCGTGCCGTTGCCCGCCATACCGAGTCCCGAGATCCTAGCCCGTCGCGTTGCCATGCGGCCTGTGCTCGACGATGCGCGCGTCGTCGCCGCCGGCGCGTCGACTTTGTCCGCGGCAGCAGCGGCGGCAGCAGCGGCGGCGGTCCTGGCCGCAGACGCGATGGCTTTGGTGGGTGTCGGCGGCGGCAGCCGTGAAGCCCTTGTCTGCCTCGCCGGTGCCGACTTCTTCTGGTCTGCCCGCACGGGCTTGTCCGTTTCTGCCGCCGTTGCGGGCCTCGCCGCGACGACTGGGGGATGGACAAGCTCCGCCGCCTCCAGCTCGAACTCGCCCGTCACGTCGACGTCTGTGTACGTCGCGGTCGGCGATGCTGAGGCAGCCTCCGCGACGAGGGGCATGTTCTCCTCGCCCTGGGCTCTAGCCAAAACCTCGGCCCAGCGCACCGCCTTCCCCTTTCCGGCTGTCTTCTTCGTCCGCCCGTCCTCGGCCGCGCCGTCGCCCGTCGGCATCTCGCCGGCTTCCTCGGCCGCATCCGCTGCCCGCTGCTTCTTCCGTACCGTCCACTCCGGGAGCGAGGGGTCCGAGGCCGCCTGGCGGGCGATCACCATCTTGGGGTACTCCGAATCCCCCTTGTTCTTGCGCGTGTTCACACGAGTCAGGGCCGCCAGGTCCTTCTCCTCGTTGCGCCGCAGGGCTGCCGACGGCCCGCCGAGCGCGTCTTCCCCGTTGTTGAGGTGGCCAGGAAGCCGAACGGGTATGCTCGAGAGGGCGGCACCCACCCCCGGCGCGGGGGCCTTGAGCGCCATCCGCGTAGTCCGCGCCCTCGTGGAGCGCCGCGGCGCAGCCGGCCCCGGGGCCGCGTCTTCCTGGCTGGTTTGGAATTCGGGGTTGAAGACGCTGTCCGTCTCGGCCTCCATCCTCTTGCGGCGTCGTTTCGGCCGCGGGGGCGTCGTGTCGTCGAGATCCGGCTTGCTCAGACGCGAGCCGGCTTTGCGCGACAGATGGTCCGCGTCGTCCGAGACTTTCCTCTTCTTCAAGGGGCTGGGGCTCATGTTATGGTCCTTCTCGCCCAAGGGCACGCGCAGAACCTCCGACGAGGCCAGCTCCTTTCTGGACACCGGGGAGCCGGACGCCGACGCCGTGGAGCCGGACGAGCCGGACCGTCGCTTGGGACGGCTGCCGAGCTTGGCGCGGGCGGCAGCCGCCGCCTTGGCCGTCTTGTCGGCCTTGACCCGCGTCACGAAGTTGCGAAGCATTTCCGTCTCGGAATCGTCGTGCACCGACAAGTGCTCCCCTTCCGGGATTTTGTCGGTGCCCACCACCATTTCGAGCGTTGCATCCTCGCCCGGCGGGGGCGGCTCGATGTCGAGGCCCGTCGTGATGGTATCGTCATTCTGGCCGAAGACGATGGTGTCGTCGTTCCCGAGGACGATGGTCTCATCGTCCAGCCCCAGCGACGAAGCCACGGCGTTTGGGCTCCGGTTTGGCCAGCTGTTGATTGGGGTGAATCCGGAGGATTGGACGGGGGACCCGATGAGCACCTTCGTCTTCCCATCCGGAGGGGCTGAGCCGACCTCGGTCTGTTTTGCGATGGGTAGTGGAGTGCTGGGGGCCGAGGGGAGAGCGCCCAAGCCGGCGCCAGCGCTCGAGTCTTCTGTAGGATTATCGAGGTCCGCCGGCATGTTTGACGTGGCGCGCATCGTGATGGCCTGGCTCCGTGGAGTATCGTCGATGTTGTCGTCTACCCGGGTAGTCCTAGGTAGGGATATGCCCTCCGGACCTTGGTATTCGCCGACTTCAGGCCTCTCGCTGGGTTTGTCTTCAATATCGTCGTCGTCGAATGGCTGTACGACAGGGCGCGGCGCCGGGATTTGCCTGAGGTCGGTATGGGGGTTGTAGTCCAACGAAGGCGACGGTGCCGGAAGCTGACGAATGCCATGTAGGAGCTCGCTCTCAGGCGGGCACGCCTCTACCCAGATTTCCGCTGCCGCCGTCTGTTCCCGCTGGACTGTCGGGGTGCTTGAACTGATATGGTTAGCCGATGCTGTGTAAGTAGCGCTCGGCGAAGGGGCCTTCGATGCGCTGAGAACGGCCCCGACTGGGGGGTGCATCTCGGTTGTCTCTTGCTGAGGAATCTCAGAGTCCATGAGAACAGCAGTAGAGGTTCCCACTTCAGCTCCAAGGCCGTGCGAGGGCTGCTGCTGGGGCTCGGGGCTGGGGAGAAGGGACGGCATTTCTATGCACAGTCCGCATGCATCAGGCACCAGCCTTGACGACCCAGGGGATTCGGCCACCACAGAGTCGACAAGGTTCCGAGCGGCAACAAGGCGCTGGTCGTCCGCGGCCGGAAGTGGACAATTCTCCAGGTGCATGGCATCCGGGGTTGGATTGGCGGCGGACGGTTCAGCATCGGCTTCGGGAGTGGTGCTCAGACCTGTGTCTCGCGACGGCGACGACGCACCTCGGGCCTGCCCAAATATGTCGAGATTGGTTCTGACGTCCACCTCGACGGTTGAATTATCAGCGCCGCGCCGCGGTGGCGTCCGAGGGAGCGTGGCGTCCTCGGCCGCTGTCGGTGTGTCCGGAGAGGTCACGTCCAGACGAAGCTCGCAGCTCTCCGTCTTGACTACCGCCAGCGTGTGCCTTCGGTTGGCCCGTTTCGTGGACTCGGAAAGCGGTGGAAGGAAGCTGTGGCGACGATTCGTCTCTGCACGCGCTTCGAAGTCGAAGAGCCTTGCTACGGCGCTCGACCGCCGTCGCTCGGTTCGACGGGCGTTCCGCAGGGAGACACGCCTTCGCGCTTCGTGTTCTGGTTCCATGACGACGTCGGGAGTCGGCTGGTCAAAGACGAGTAGGTCCGTCGTTGTCCCAACGGGCGCCAACTGTCTGGCCGGGGTCGGCATTGGCATCGGTGACGGCGTCGCGATCTCGGCGGGACGCGGCTGCCGCAAAGGCGTTGCGGAAGTCATTGCCGCTTCTTCGGGGATGGTCTGGATCGGCGTCATGGAGACGGTGAACAACTTGGCCGGCGACATGGCCACCTTCCGCGGCGTTGCCTTCATGGGAGACCGCCTCTTGGGCGGTGAGAAGCAGGCAGGAGCGCGGTCCACCGGCGATACCGCGTCGAGCCCCTCGCCGGCCCCGAGGACGGGGACCAAACTGACTCGTCTGCTCAGGCGCCGCATCGACCTCCGCCGCATCGTCTTGGCATCCGCCGCCTGGGAAATAGTTTCGTCGTTCCAAGATTGCACGGCCGGCGGTATGGTGAAGCTGACCAGGGGTTGCTCGTCGGCGATCATCGGTGCGCTCTCGCTCGCCGGTTCGATCGGGCACCGGCTGTTGTGTCGTTTCCTCGGGACAGTCTTGAGGGGGGTCTCTGGAAACATGGCTCGTCGCGAGGGAATCTCGGCAGCGGTCGCAAGCTCAGCCCTCGCCGCGCGGACGGACACTGGCATGCCGTTAGCCGCCGGTCGTGCTGACGCGGATGGCGCGGCGAAGGCTTCATACCTCGTGCTTCCACAAGATCCCACCTCCCGTCATGGGCGTCCCTGACCCTCGGATCCCATTTGGCGGTCACCAACGCGGGTGCGTGTCCCGTCGCGCGGGCGCGTTTTCGAGAGCCGTATCCCTGGCTGTGAAGTTCCACGACACAGGCAAGGAACCGGCCGCTTTCGGCATTTGAAATCCCGCCGTCGACCCGCTTCCATATGGTACGCGGTATTCCGTCGGAGCTCGCTGCCAGCACGGCGATCCGCTGCCATCGCCGGAGAGCAGGGACTCGAGGAGGGAGGAAGCTCTTCGCGGTGATGGGAGCACTGCTGAAGTTAGCGAGCGTCCGCATCCCCCGGGAACCTGGGGCACGCCTTTGTGATCCATACCTCACGGAGCTCTGGAAAAGGTCGCGCTGCTCCTCCTGGCGCTGCGGGGAGGGCATCCCCCGTGGCAGCGAGTTGTCCATCGAGCCGGGCGAGGGAGGTGTCGTCACATGAAATATAGTTCGAAGTCTGGAGAGACTCCTCTTACTTTATGTTTTCAAGAGCTGGGTGTTTAGTGGAGGTATCCTGCAGGTAGGAATACAATCACGTCTCGAGGGGCTTGCGGTGTTGATGTGGTGAGGCCCAGGCCAAGGAGCCCAGTGCCTTTTGTTTACTCGACTTGGCTGCCAATCACGGCCTGGAGATTTCCGACCAGAGTTCCCAAAACGGACTAGTGCAATTATCCTTGCACGCAACACGTGATAAGCCAAACGTCCGAGCTCGATGGGCCTGGACTCGGAGGTGTAACCTGGACATCACCTACGACCGCGCAACTCTTTGCTGTTGGCAATGCCCTTCGACTTGGCCGCCCCTTCTCCATAACTGTTGCGGAGGATAGTTCATCTTTGATTGGCCTCCCTAACCCGACGGGACGCCATCCCCAACCGGCCAGAATGTCCCTGAAAAAGCCGACCCGCCTTCCTCCGCTGCAAACGCTGCGCGTACGGAACCCCAACAAGACCGAGAAGAACCCCTGCATAACGGCCATGTCTACGGTTCTCGGTATGTCGTGCGCAGCACCTCAATTTCCCCGTGGCCCTCGTGGAGATGTCGGAGCGGCCCCGCGCACTGGCTGACCGGTAGCAGCGTGCTGGGCATCAGCGGGACACAACGCCGCGGGGTGCGCCGCTCTCGAACAGGCCCTACGGGACTGTATGGACGCTCCTCCGCCGCCGAAGCGGTCCAGCAATACCATCAACTACCACCTGAAGCGCATGCAGCGCAGGATTGCCGAGCCTGCAAAGAGGGCCACCCCAAAGCCCTAGGGAGGACACGATCGAGCGAGGCGGAGGGCGAGGATACTACGAGCGGGCGTCGACGGCTGCGAGACGGGGCGGCGGGCGTTCGGAACGTTGTGGGCGCGGGCACGCGACGGACGGCTCCCGCGGAGCGACGTCGTCACGGGGCGCAACGGGCGGAGCCGACCTGTTGTACGATACAGCGCATCGAGAGAGCCGGACATGCAAGTCAAGGCATTAACTGTGGGCTTATATACGCCCGATCCAAGCAACCGGCCCGTGAAAATTCGATGAAACGTAATACGCGCCGTCCTCGTCCTCCCAGCCTTCCGCACAACGGCCCCCGTCCTGCTCGACGCTGCTTCCGATTGTGGTCGGGCCCTAGTTTTTGCTTATCGAAGAGGCCACAGTACTCGACAGCTCGGCGACCCTCCAATGCTCCTCCCAATCGCGCCGCCCGCCTCTCCCGTGAGTGAACGCCGTCGACAGACGTCTCGGAAGAGAGAGGACAGACAGGTCCGTCGGCCGTCCGCGTGAAGAGCTATCCAAGAATCGAAAACAGGTCGTAGCACAGTCGTCAGAGAGGGAGCTCGTTTGCCCGGAGCCGACAAGAGCGCGTTCGGATACCTTCGGGGTGTCCGGATGGGCGGGATGGCCTGGATGAAATGTCTATAAAGAGATAAATGCTGTTTGCGGCCGGCTGGACGTGACCCGATGGTTTGCTCTCCGTGTAAAAAAGCGAGGACGCCCCTATGCAGCAAGAAAAAAGATGTTCAATCGCAACCGTGGATCCGGGGCGCCTTGTCGTCCGCCCCCGTACCGTCGCGGGCGGCCCGTAAACGAGGTCACAAAGGTCGGAAAGGGGGTATCATGTCGCTCAGCCCGATTCTCCCACGCAGAAAAGCTCGATCTCTCCGACGCCGGCGTTGTACATGTTGCGCACCCCGTCGCGCCACTCCATGAAGGCGATGTGGATGTCGTCGTCGCTCTCGATGCTGATGAAGTCGCCGTCCTCGTCCCGGTACCGCAGCCTCAGGTTGCCCTTAGCAATGCTGCTGTTGGTAAACCTCGCCAGCTTGGCGTCGATCCGGTCGATGAGCGACTGGTACGTAATGTTGTAGGCGACCACCAGCGTCATGTAGTTGGACGCGTCGTAGTTGACCTTGACCTTGAGCTGCGTCGGTATCGGAAGGTCGGGGCTCATGATGGCCGTGGCCCCTGGCGCCGGCGTCCCGGCGCCCAGGGGCGCGGCGACGGCCACGCTGTCGCCCCCAGCGAGGTTCAGCGGCGCGGGCACCATGCCCTGCTGCGGTGCGCTCGTCGGGCCGGGCGTGGACTGCCGGGGATAGACGGGCTGCACGGGGAACTGGGACAGGGTGCCGCCGTAAGGGATGTTCTGCTGCTGGAGCCGTGCCCGCTGCGCGCCGGGGCTCTGCGTGTTCGCCCGGATCGGGATGTCGTTCTGGGGGCTGCCCGTCTGCGACCGGGGGATCGTGGAATCGTGTCTCTCGTGCGCGGGATGAAGGTGAGGCGGGATCCCGGGCACGGCCGGTATGTTTCCCTGGCTCCCC
>Ga0247771_1000607_pt1 | contig 11194 bp, 9 predicted proteins | sample UWRJL197509C6_FD_179948 | JGI IMG/M metagenome (GOLD analysis project Ga0247771, IMG submission 179948) | Plant litter microbial communities from Arlington Agricultural Research Station in Wisconsin, United States - UWRJ-L197-509C-6 | ecosystem: Environmental > Terrestrial > Plant litter >...
AGGATAACCCCCAATCTGTACTCCAGAATTGCCATTTCCTCGTCTGAACCTACTTGTCCAAGACAATCTGCTGTTTGTGTGTCACCACGAACGGCTCGAAGGCCTCTCGAACCATCTTACATGTGGGTGACTGCTCAGGAGAGATCGTACGCCAAGGAGGAGACGGATTAGGAGGATGTCGAATAGCTTTCGGCACCAAGAATTCGTCGACCTAGCCATTCAGATGGCTGGATTCGACAATTGGCGCTATTTTTAGGAATATTAGCGCGGTCGGCTCGCCCCACTGGGAAGGCGGTGGCGCGAAGGCGGTGTGCAGAGCTCATGGGTGGGAACACCCGATGATATTCTTGGCAGAGCCACAGCCAGCCGTCAGACAGCACATGTAGACGAATTTCCAATCGTCCTTGCTCCTGCCATCGTTTCTTTCATCAGATAAGCAAACTCGACATCATGAGGGACACGGTATTTCGAGTACGAGGTGTGCCACCACGGTGGACCACGGATGATCTGCTCCGCCTCATACGAATCCATCTGTCCGATGAAGACTGGCTGGCTGTCTGCCCTCGGGTCATCTTTGTGCCGTCGTGTTACAACGATGACATCGGACATACCGCATTTCTCTTCTTGAATGCTCTCCCGCAAGTCCTCGCATGGCTGGGGAGCGATCCGTTGGCAGACCAGCAGATCGGAACAGTCGACGGCGACCTCAATGTCGACCGTCACTTCTTTGGCTTCACTCAGCTCTACGCCCCGCGGGGCGGAGTCATTCAGGCCGAGTACTACCTCTGCTGGTGCTCTTGAAACGCTCTCGCTGACCCAGTCCTCAGCATCGTCGCCATCACCGGCCTGGACGGCCATGCCTACGGATCATGGAGAGGCCAGGGTGCTCTTGGCCGCATGTGGCTGAGAGACTTTCTGGCTGATGACCTGCCGGACTGCCGAACCATGATATACGGCTACAACTCGAAGCTGCATGACCATGGCATCCACACTATTATGGACTACTGTGCGGAGTTCCTCGAAGAGCTGCAAAAGGTGCGATCCAGAGATGATGAGGTCAACCGGCCCCTCGTCATCATCGGTCACAGTTTCGGCGGCCTCATCGCCGCCCAGGCGCTCGTCAAAGCCAAACAGTACGAATCTAATCACAGGGACCCGGTTCTGTCACATTTATATCGAGCTACCGTAGCCCTCATGTTCTTCGCGACACCACACAAGGGCCTGCTCGTTGACGATATTCAAAACATGCTGCAAGACAGAGTCCGGCCCGGCCATCCACGGGCCGACCTGGTTGAGCAAATTCGAAAAGGGTCCAAGACGTTGGCCGCTCAACTGCAGGACTTCAAAGCTGTTCTTGACGATGGTAGCATCCGCGTTGTCAATTTCATTGAGATGCACCAGACGCGTGGCCTCAGGAAAGACGAAAACGGGTTCTGGAATCGGTCCGGAGACTACATCACCGTCCTTAGCCCAGATTCGGCTTTCTTGGATCTTCCCGATCATCAGGAAACCAAGGTCAGGGCCAACGCAAACCATTCCAACATTGTCAAACTGGACCACAAGCTCAACCCTATCTACCAAAGCGCCCTCAAGTATCTACGGGAGTTTGTGCAGATGCCCGTTGAGAGACGCGTCCCGGCTGGTTTACTGGCACGCCCGCCGATGGAAACGTCAACTATCAGCGCATCGACGGTACGGAGAACCGGATTCACGGTCGTCCATGACAATCCACAGCCCACGGCAGACATTATTTTCGTGCCCGGCTTCGACGGTGATTCGTGGCGAACATGGGGGTTCCCGCTGTCATCTGATGCCTCGTGTGCTACGGGCATGTTCTGGCCGGCCACGCTGCTACCGAGGTTGTGCACCGGAACGCGGATTCTTACTTGGGGTTTTGAAAACCCGACGACTTTCCAGCAGGGATTTCTAGACCACGCAGCCGGCTTTCTTGATGCCCTTGTCAAGACGCGCCCGCTCGGCCGTAGTACCATTTTCGTGGCGTACTCCTTGGGCGGCCTGCTCATCAAAGAGGCCCTGCGCCTTGCAGCGCAGACCCGCAGCGTGGACAGGTGCGACGTTCTCAGCTGCTCGGCTGCCGTCATCTTCATGGGAACGCCGCACGAAGGAGATGGGGAGGAGCTCTCTTTCAGGTCGGCGCTCCACCAAGTTTTGCGCGTTTCCCAGCAAACGGGCCCCATCGCCACGTCCGCGTTCCCCATGACCGACTACAGGCTCGAAGCGTGCAGCGAGTCCTTTGCTGCCCAGCACAAGACGCACCAAATTCTGGTCAAGTGCTTCGCCGAGGCACACGAACCTGTCGTGCCTAAAAGCGTAACGACGTGGGACAAGAAGACGACGGTCGAGCTGCTGGTCAGGCGCCACTCAGACTTGTGCCGCTTCCACGATGCCTCGGACCCCGCCTACCGCAAAGTTAGTGCGGAGATCGAGCAGTGTATAACCCACGCGCAAAATCGTGAACATGCGTTAAAGCAAGAATGTCTGGCCTCGCTCAAATTTTCTGAGCTTCGGGACCGAGAGCGTGAGATAGCTGCGGCGATGGACGACACGACTACCTGGGTCTTCGAGCATGAGGCATATCAAAGTTGGCTGTCGACATCGGAGCCACGGAAAAGCCTCCTTTGGTTGAAGGGAAAGCCGGGATCGGGCAAATCTATGCTTATGAAGGAGGCATTACGTCGAGTCAGGGAGACTGAATCGGACAACGAGGTCGCCGTCATTGCCTACTTCTTCACCACCCGGGGGAACGTTCCGCTACAAAAGAAGCCTCTAGGCTTATTCCGGACAGTACTACACGATCTTGTTCACCAAGACAAGCTCGTGCTTTCGGCACTGATTCCGGAGGTCAAACGAAAGCAGCTAGCATCGCCAGGGGCCTGGGACTGGAACCAAGATGAACTGCAACGCATCCTTCACTCAACCTATCAAGATATTCCAGGTGTCAAACGCACGGTCCTCTTCGTGGACGCCCTCGACGAGTGCGAGGACGGTGACGAGAATGACAGTGTTCGGGACCTTGTCTACTTCTTCCGCAAAATCACGATGGGGGCGAAGATCAAAATCTGCCTCTCGAGCAGGCACTATCCACATATCAAAGTCCCCGACTGCCCGGAGATTGTTGTAGAAGACTTCAACAGCGAGGACATCCAGCGTTTCGTCGACAGCAAGCTTTCTCTGGCCGACAGCTATGATGAGCGGACGGCACGTTTTGCCCGTCAAATAACAGCCAAGGCCGACGGGGTCTTTCTATGGGTAACTCTGATTATCAAGAGTCTCAACTTCGGCCTCGACAACGAACAGCCGGACGAGGATCTCGAAGGCATACTTCAATCGATACCAAAGAAGTTAGAAGACGTCTTCAAGGGGCTCTTTATCGGTGACCTGTCGTTGCCGGGAGACGCCCAGAAGGCAGCGGCCATTTTTCAATGGGTTCTCCTGGCTGGGCGGCCGCTGAGCATGCACCAGCTACGCCACGCCCTCTCGATGCAGTTTGCGCACGGCGGCCAAGTGGACACGAACTCAGCGACTCAATGGCAACAGTCTCGGGGATGCTTACCAGCAGACCCTCGCAAGTTTCTGATTTCGCTTCGCTACTTCACCAAGGGCCTCATGGAATGCGTCGACCGCTTCGACTATGGTGGCAGTACCTCCTGGGAGAGTGTTGAAAGACCCGGAAAGTGGCTCAGAACGGACATTTCAGCAACCGGACGCAAGTATTATGCGATCCAGTTCATCCACGAATCCGCTCGCGAGTACTTTTTGCGCGGGCAAGGCTTCGCCACTCTCGAGGAAGCACCACGTTCCATCCCCGAGAGACACGCCATCCTCGCGGGTTATTGTATGGACTGCATCCTGGGACTTGCATCGCAGGTTGGGCGAAACGGCGCCGGGAACGTCCTAGATGAGTATCCTTTTCTGGAGTACTCTATCGAGCATTTGTTCTACCACACTGAAGAAGCCGCTGCCAACGGCCATCCTCCGGGAAACGTGCTTTCATCTCTGCATGTTTCCGATGGCCAACTATGGAGGGACTGGTCCGAGCTTTCGACGGAGTTGCTAGCGCGACGTTACGCTTTCAGAAACGGAAGAACGCGCCTCCACTTTCTATCCTCTAACAGGCTGTTTGCGACCGGCTCGCATCTGCTTGGAATGGGCACCGACATCGACGAACGGGATGTTTTACGACGTTCAGCACTGGACCACGCAGTGTCTGCGAGCGACGTAGCGGCCCTACGCTTCTTGGTCAGAAACGGAGCAAACCTCCATACAAAAAACGACTACGGTCAGACGCCTGTGCACGCGGCGATGATTTCCTTTGACTCAGAACTCGGATTGGTCGAGGTGTTGGAACTCTTTCTCGGCGACAAGACTTGCCTCGACAGCACGGACAACCGCGGCCACAGCGCCCTGCACCAAGTCGCTGCCAAGGGGTATAGCCGCGCCGTCAGCGTCATACTCGCCCACGGCGGGCAGCCAAACCTGGCCACCCGCCACGGCGACACGCCGCTGCACCTGGCCGCCAACCTCGGCCACATCGCCGTCATGCAGCAGCTGCTGCGCGCGGGGGCGGACCCCAATGCCGCAAACGTCCTCGGCAAGACGCCCCTGCACAGCGCCGCCTGCGCGCCCGGTATCGATGGCATGTGCCTGCTCCTCGCTGGCAGCGCAGACATCAACCTCCAGGACAACCAGGGCCGCACGGCGGTGCACATCCGCCTGCAGGAGCAGAGGGGGGTACGCTTCCTCTTGGACGCGGGGAGGCCGTTCGACATGGCGAGCCGCATGATCAACGGTCGGACGCCCTTGCACACGGCGGTGTTTGATGGTAATAGTCCGGAAAACATCGAGGCACTGTTGGAGCACGGCGCGGACCCAAACGCGGTAGATAATCAGGGGGCGACGCCTCTTCATTATGCGGCGAGGCGCGGGTTCCGGACGGGGATATGGGACATGCTTATTGCGCATGGGGCAGACGTTACTTTGAGGGATGCCCAGGGAGAGACCCCCTGCAAGAAATAACATATACCAATGTGATAAATCCTTACTAAATCACTGAACAGTGCTTTTTTAAATAATACGTATATCCTAGTTACACCCAAGGTACACCAAGGTAACTGTGTTACAGGATAGGAAGTACGTAGAGTTGTAGGAAAAGCTAGGTAGTCGAGCTAAATAGCACGAAAATCTGCCAGGCCGAGCAAACCAGTCGTGCTTGAACCTGCTACTACTCCAACAGGCCAGATAGTGCAATCGACTCGGTGCTCATCACAGTTTTCGCCTGCCTCTCCATGGAAGGAACGCCTACTGAGTATAATAATGAACTCCCCATTAAGTCATCGAAATTCAGCCCTTGGATCATCGCCTCCCCATTCGTCCCGGAAGAGTCGCACTACCAGTGTGTCCGCCCTCATCTCCCGAAGCCGGATAGCATCCCAAAAGATGAATCCAGCTTGACGAATCGACTCCGGCACATACGCCGGGCCGAATATGTTGCTGTACCTGAAGTCCCACATAGCGCACCATGCCAGCGGCGGCTGCTCTGCGCCCTCCTTTTCAAACAGCATCGGCATGGCGTCCGTCTGGAACCCGTCCCGTTCTGAGGGGACCGCCTGGCGCATCCATCGCTCTACCTGCACCCTCTCAGCGAGTGCGCCGTCCGGACCGAGGCCATTCCATGCCCCGCGACACATGTACTTCTGCATCGTGGCGACGAGCGTCTCGTGGTCGGGCGAAGCCTGCTGGAGGAGGACGCGGTTGAGCAGGCGCAGCCCCCGATGCGAGGTGCCAGTCAGGAGGGCGTCCCTAGAGACTAGCAACATGATGTTAGGCCAGAAACTCTGGGTGGTCCGATGTTCCAGGAGGACGTTAGCGCCAACATACATTCGTCGTCAAGCTCGAAAGCGCCGTCCGGAGTGGGCGGACGTGTCTGTTTCCGAAAACGCGGGTGAGCCGGACTTACGTCCTGGGCGATGGAGTCAAAGACGGTTTCGTAGCAGTCACGGACGAAGGCGTAGATGCTGGTGATTTCCTCGACCTCCCAGGGTTGAAATGCTAGGAAGAACAGGCGGAGAACTTCCTCGGGCTCGAAGTCACTCGCCGCTCGCCGGCGTACGGGGCGGAGGAGGTAGTGTGGCTCGACACCAAAAAGATGGCAGGTCAGCTCGAATCGATACATGGCGCGGACGATCCGCGCTTCCTCTGTGCTGCTGAGCGCAAGATTCGTCGTATGAGGGGCTTTCATGTCGATCGCTTTGGCGAGATTGCCCAAAGCCCAGGCAGCATATCGACCCGTGAGACGCTTGATAAGGGCCGAGAAGTTGACCATCTCGCCAACGGCATTGTCTGAAAGCGCATCCAAGGAGATGGTATGTCGGGCTCCCGGACGATTGGGATCTGTGCGCTGGTATGCCGAGATCCGATTTCTGACATGATCGGGCGAGTACTTCGTGTCAAAGTCGGCGGTGCCCGTCTCGTATACGAAGTAAGCCTCAACGAGGACGTGGCCGGGGCCTGCTAGTGTCTCGAGAAGCCGCAGTAGGATGGTCCTCCTCTCGAATAAGTACTGCCGGTGAAAGACAGGAGACGCGCGGACCAGGGCTTTCAGCGACGTGTAATCTAGACCCAAGAGAACGTCACGGATGATTTCAGCAGGGAGGCGCTCAACTGCCGCCGGCGACTGCTGTGGGCGATAGCGTCGGAACAAGCGACTGAACACCTCTCGCATCTTGGGCTCTCAGATCGGTGGAGGGGGAATCGGAAGTCGCTGCTCGCCTCATCGCCCCCATATTAATGCCACTGTCTGGCAGCCGAGTTCTCAGAAGCACACGGGCTGCGAAGCCGCCGCTCTTCACCAGTGTTGTTTGCTGCAGGTGAAGCTTTTTCATGCATGCGGGGGATGAGCAAGAGCTCGCTGCGTTCGGCCGTCCATGGTGGAGGCAGCCGCCCCTACCCGACGGAGCCGAGTGTCTGCACAGACAGTACTCAACCAGCCAATGGGATGATGCGAGGAGTCTCACCACACTACCCCCCACGAGATATCGGTGTTGGGCGCTGAAAAGTGCAAGTTTGGGCCGCAGCCATCGGGTTTCCCTCCGCCGGAGCGCGTCCACCCATCAGGCCACGAGAAGTGCACGATTGGGCTTCGGCGCACGACGCGATGCATCGACGGCAGGTCTAGTTGGCCGGCCTGAGCATGGCCGGGCACGAGGTACATACCATGGGCTCAGGCAAAGACCCGAATACATATCGCCATGCTGCCACTCGACAAGATCCAATGCAAATGGGTTATGAATCGAAAGGCCGCGCACCTTTACCCGCGAGACATCATTCTTGTGCTCCGTAGCATAACCATCATTCCTGCTCCATTCCTTTCTAGCTCATCGTCCGCTTCCAGCGCCCTCGTCCATCTTTTCCTCTGTGGAAATGGTGAAGCGTGCAGAAAAATGTCCTACTTGTCGTCACTTTTCATGTCTGTGCCTCTGCATTTGCAGATTCAAGAAGCCGAGTTGCCAATGTCCTCGGTGTCAATCTTGCAAACGACGGCTCCCCAAGTGTCCCTGCCGCTGCGGAGCTTGCAAAACATCGATCCACGACTGCCGTTGTACGTACGGAAAGTGCCGGAGAGCCTTGGACAAGGCGTGGGAACTCTTCCAGTATCTCTGCAAGGAGGTGAAACGAGCATGCAGCAAGCACGGCTCGTCTTTGACCCCTACGGGCAGCCAAAAAGTAGGTGTCCCCATGATCACCTGGGACGAATCCAGCCCTGTTGCACGGGGTTTGCTTATGTGCTCATCGTCGACCAGGTTCGGACGTCGAGTGACGGTGAGTGGTGGAAGCTGTCGTCGTCGATCGCCGATGCCATTCAAGTCGTCGAGGACCGCGATGCCGACTTGAATGCTATTATCCAGCATGCTCAAGATCTGTCAGCGGCGTTCATCCACGGCAGGCACAAGGATTATACTGTTGAGATGGAAGAAGCATACTCGGCATACAATAACCTAGAAGACCTATTCAGAGATGCAAAGGGAGCCTACGACGCCCACCGGACAACTCTACCGAAAAAGCTTAACCACGCTAGCCATTACGAGCTACATCGCGGTGCGCAACTGGCTCTCGACTGGGCTGGGACCGCCATCAAGTAATCACGCCTCCCAGTGAAAACCCCAAAACCTCGTGGCCCAGCTTCAAGCTGGACTCGAGAAGTACCAGGTACCGATACTAATGATCTCCCTACGCAGTGCTATGAATGGGCGAATCGACTTCCTGCAAACCTACCGAGAACGGGCATATCGTTCTGCCAAGAGCGATCACGACCACATCGACCAAGCCAGGGATCTACGACGCAGTGCAGCGTATGGGCTTGAGGAAGCTCGTGGTAACATATCTTGTGGGTGGACCCTGCCACCGTCGGATCTCATATTTCTCGTACTTACGCTATTAACGTATTAACTAATATCGCAGTCATCTACCTCAACTGGTCGAGGTCCGTCGATGTCACCGTCCTTGACAGTCCCAGTAGTCTACCGGTGCCTGCAGTGGCGTCATCTAGGGCATCGTCCCACACCATGGCGTCCGACATGCCCAGTTTGCCGGGGCTCTTCGATGATCCCACTCCCGGGGAAGACGCACTTGATGAACTGGACACCTCGACGTACTATGAGGAACAAGGAGAGCAGCCTAATGAGAGTTAGTGGCAGAAATCTAGTTCTGGGCAGGATGGAATACTAGAGCCCGAAAGGGACGGACCGCCTGGCCTGTCAGAGCATGTCGGTGGCACTCCCAAACTTGAATCTTGAAGGTCGAGCAGGCCGCCAAGAAGGAACAAGCGAAACCGAGCCACGATGACCAAAAGAAGATGTTAATCAGAGGGAGTAGAGTGGCAGTGACCCGGATGGATTAAGCTGACGGATGCCGGCTCGTCACGTATATTGATATAGTCGCTTCGGCGCACCTCCTTCTGCGGCGCTCCTTCGTCTTCCTTCCCACTTTGAATATCAACTCTCTACGGCCACGCTTGCGGTATAACTCGATGTGACCCCGTAAGGTGTCCTAAGCCTGGGTCTACAGAGGCTAACCTTGCAACTCTATCCCCTTCTTAGACCTATGGCAATTCTAGCCGGGTGGTCCTAAACAAGGGCTCCCTTGCTTAGGATGGCTCAGGCTGAAGCGGTGGCTGCTCAGGCTCGGAAGAGGAAATGGTAATTCTTGAGTTTAGATTAGGGTCATATTCTTTTCCAAAGCTGCCTTGTCTCGCGGCGTCCCCGCAGCTCTCTAGCAGTCCTGTCCTACCACATGCTTCCTCGCTGCGTCACTGTCCCCCTTCCTGGCCTCTTCTTCGCAACTCTTGATCCGATGGAAACCAAGCCACAAGTCCACGAGGAGGAGGATGTACTCGGGAAGAAGCGCCATGACGGTGAAAGCGACGGCTGAACCGAAGAGTGGGTTCCAGGTGGCCGTGAGCTGGTAATTGAACTGCTGCAGGATGCCGTACGCGCTGCGCACGGCGATCAAAGGAATGGAGACGGCGGCGCCCAAGAGGTACTGAGAACGAACAGCGTGTCAGTTTTCCTGATCGGGTCTCGTCACGCAAATATCCACGGATTCAGCGAGACACACCTTGCGGTCCGAGGCCGACAGCACGTCTCTTGCCATGTTGAGCCGTATGACGAGATAAGACATCAACCCGAGGACCCAAATCATGAGAAAGTAGGCGACTTTTCCTAGTGTCCTCCCCGTATCGGCCGTGTTGGCGCCTGCGGTCAGGGAACCGCCCGCCGTGATGAGGGCGACTTGGACAACAATGGTGATGCGTATGATCTTGATCAAGAGGTAGATGCGATTGGCCTTCCAGTCACCGGATGACAGACTGGACAACGTGTCAGTCAGGGCGAAAAAAAGGGGAAAGCCCGGGCGTCACGCACATGATCCGCAATAGGCCGAGCGTGGTGACAAGAAGAGGAAACACGCCAACGTTGAGGAAGATGATGGCAGTGATAATCAGCCCAAGGTTCGTTGGGTCGTGTGGGATGGCGATGACGAGCGGTCCGCCGATCAGCCGAACTGGTACGCTTCTGGTCAGCCACTGTCCGATGCGTCTAGAGTCCGTGAGGCAATGTCTTACGGAGGGAGAAGCCCACGAGCGGGAGCCACGCCTGTCTGGGTCGGTTTCTCCAGTTGCGAACGACGACGTAGATCGACAAGGGAACTATGGGGACGTAGAAAACGGTCTGCGCAATGGCAGCTGAAGTGTGTGGGTCGAGCATGGCGGCTTCTTGGGGATATCGGATCGGCGAAGGAGGTACTCGAGGTGCAGGAGGCGACGGGAAATCTTGAGTGGGATGGGGATGCTTGGGGGCTCCTTTTGGCTTGGAACTTTGAATGCATCTCCACGACGGGAATGGAGGTCTTGGCCGGTGTTTATATGCATCAGACAGGGCGTCCGCTCCAACGACAACGACGCGAGGCCTTGTTGCATCGCATTCGCGTTCGCGCCTCGAATTCGCGGGATGTGGCCCGAAGGGGGCAAGGGCAGAATCCAAGGCCATGGCGACGCCGCCCGGCCCCAAGCGGCATTTCCGACATGGGCCCGATGCGATACACCTGACCCGAGGCTGAACTGCTCATCAAGTGAGTCAAGGGATCAGGGGTGAGGAGCGTGGGCGGGCCGGCAATCCCCGGAAACAAGCTTTGTTCTTCGCGCAATCTGACCAAATCCGGTCTAGCGCGGCGTTGAGCGGCGCCGAAGTGGCTCAGCACCGGAACGGTTTGGGGTCGACCGCAGTGGGGCTCCATTGCTGACGACGCGTTAGAGCAACGTCACAAGCACCGTCGAGGCCTCCTCTCCCGTCTGATACTTCACTACCCAAAGGGCGCAGTGTCAACCAGAACGACAAGGTGTGGCAGGACGACTGCACCCTTGGATTGCCCCAATTCAGCCACCGGCGCCGCACCCGACCGGCCGCCACCCTGACCACGGGGAACTTGAGTACCGCCTGCGCTATGGTCGGCGTTCCCGGTCGTTCAAAAGCGTGCCTCACCTGCAGACAGAGAAGAATCAAGGCACGGCCCCCGTTGCCCACCCGAAGTAGTGCTTGAGGGCTTCTCGAACTAATGGACCGTGCTCGGGTAGTGCGATGGCGAGCGGCCGACATGCCACAACTGCGCCAAGTCCAACCGA
>Ga0247771_1000608_pt1 | contig 11185 bp, 5 predicted proteins | sample UWRJL197509C6_FD_179948 | JGI IMG/M metagenome (GOLD analysis project Ga0247771, IMG submission 179948) | Plant litter microbial communities from Arlington Agricultural Research Station in Wisconsin, United States - UWRJ-L197-509C-6 | ecosystem: Environmental > Terrestrial > Plant litter >...
GAGCAGCTTCAGCAGGTCGCGGCCGGTGAGGCGCACCTCGTGGCCATTGAGCATGATCTGAACCGCATTCTTGCCGGTCAGTGTCACTTCGTCCTCGTTGTCGGATACGATCACGCCCGGCGCGAGCTTCAGTATCTCCAGCGCATTGGGCGCTTCCCTGCGAACGGTTTCATTCACATTCAGCACGGTCATGTCGGTCCTTTGCTCCACTACCGGTCTTTTGGCGCTTACCTGGATGGTGGCCAGCATCTTCACATCGGGCATCAAGCGAAATTCCAGCGCACGGTCCGTTCCGCCCTCCACCCTGATCTCCTCGCTCGACGCTTCGAGAAATCCGAGGCAGCTTACCCGCACCTTGTAGGTTCCATCTGCAAGACCGGCAAAAGAAAACAGGCCGGCTTCCGTGGTCAGCATATTGCGAATGACCTTGCCGCCGGCAACCTCGGTAAGCGAGGCCACGGCGCCAGGCACTAGTGCCCTGGAGGTGTCGGTGATGCGGCCGGAAATCTTGCCGCCGCCCTGGGCGCGCAGGCTTCCCGGCGTTAAAAACCCAAAGAGCAGGGCCGTCAGGCAGATGAGCATCGGTTTCATAACAGTCGTTTTGGTAAAGTGAGTACAAAGCGGGATCGTAATCGCCGCAAATCATAATTTGAGGCAAGCGCAACCGGTCTCAAATCTTAAAAGTTTGAACGTCAGAATGTTGGATCGGCATAATGCAGGATTTGAGACCTGCCCGCCATCGTTATTGAAACAGGGCCTCCACATAGGAACGTCCCCATTCGGCCCGCTCTTCCGCCGACCACAGGGCAGGGAAGAACATCAATTTCTGGAACCTGGGTGGCAGGTACTGCCGCCAGTTGGTGCTGCCGGTTGCTTTAAGGTCGCCGTTCTGGGCGCTCAGGTGGCGTGCAGCCGATCGGAAATGCGAGAGTCGCCAGTCGATGTTGACCAGCTGGTCCATGGTCCGGAGCGAGGCGCGGAGGTGCTCGTAACCCGGATCGTCGCAAGCGATCCTGGACAGCTGCGCCTCGAGATTCGACGACCGGAGATCGGCCGCCCGCTGCCGCAGCGCCGGGTCGTACTGCCGTTCGAAAAGGATCAGGCTCATATCTTTTTTGCCGGTATCGGTTACCGTCGCGCCCTGCTTCCAGTAGATCTGGTCGTACAGGTCGGCCGCTTCGGGGCCGCCCTGCGTTTCATTGCGGTAGCGCAGCTCGCGGAGGTTAGCCAGGCCGGTAGAGATGATCTCGATCACCCGGAACTGGTACGACTGAAAGCCGCTTGCCGGCGAAAGCGCCGTGCGAAAAGCCTGGAACTGCTCCCTGTCCATTCCACCCGCCATGATGTCGAAAGAATAGACAAGGTTTTGCAGGTAGCGGTTGACCCGCCCGATGCGTTCGGCAAAGAAGGCAGCATCTATGTCCTCGCGCGCTGTTACCTGCCCGATCTCGGCGAGGATCAGCTTGAAATACAGCTCGGTGATCTGGTGGTAGGTGATGAACACCAGCTCGTCGGGGATCGAGGTACGCGGGTGTTGGAGATTGAGCAGCAGCTCCAGTTGAAGATATTCCCAGTAAGTGGGATACCGGCTATGGTACAGTCCTTCGAGAAAGCAGGAAAGATTCTGCCCGTCGGGCTCGAGTCTTTGCTTCAGCAGGCCGATCAGCTGCGTAATTTTTTCGTCGACTTCAGTTGTGGGAAGCATGGCAGGAATTTTATTATCCGGTGCGTCCGGTTATTGGTGTTGTGCAAAAAGCCAGGGCAGCAGTTCGGGCGTTGTTTCGGTAAGCGTGTTCCAGCACCGGTGTGCCTTTCCCGGCACTTCGGTGAATTTGAAATTGGCCTTGGCTTCACGGAGGTACAAGCGGATTTCCTGCCGGAGCTGCAGCGGTATCTTGTTGTCCTGCGCACCGTAAATGAGCCAGCTGGGCACCTTTGCCAACTGCAGCGCGGCGTTGGGAGTGAACTTGTAAAAGGCCGATATCGCCACCATCGCGGCCAGCTTTTCGGGGTTGTGCGTGGTGAAATGGATGGCGCCCGCGCCGCCCATGGAGTGCCCGATCATGTAAACCCGTTTTTTATCGATGGGGAGCGCTTCCGATTCGCGTTCGATGATCAGCGCCGTGGCGCGCAGCGGCCAGGTTTCGCTGCCCAAACCGCCGTCGGGCTTCCACTTCGGCTCGTCGACCGGCATTTGTGGTGCGATGATAAAGCAGGGATAGGCGGCCCTGTTTTCCGGCGTCAGCAATTGCCAGATAAAATTGCGCAAGTGCTTTTTCCCATCGTTCCCTTTGTCCCAGAAATCATGCAGGTATACTACCAGCGGGTAGGTCTTCGACTGATCGTAATGCTCCGGGCGGATGAGGCGGTAAGGAAGGGTATCGCCGTGCGGGCCGTAAAAATATTTCAGCTCGGAAGGGAAGCGGTCGAGGAAAAGCAGGTCGTGCGTGTCGCTTGCCGAGCGGTAGCCGTCAAGCACCAGATCGGCGGTCTCGTTAAGGTAGAGGGTCTCGTTCCTTTGTGTTGGGGCCGGCGCTTCGTTGACCACGACGAACTCTTCTCCCCTCACTACGCGAAAGCTGTTGTCGAGGAGCTCGCCCCCGCGAAATTTCTGCGGCGTGCGTAGCCGGATCGCGGGGTGGTGAGCAAAACGGAACTGCGCTTCCGTACCGTCGTAACGCATGCCGTCGTCCGTGAGAAAATCGTGCTGCAATACGCTGTCGGTAACGGCATTGTTGAACCGGCAGCGCGCGATGGTGTAGCCCTCGCCGACAAATGCGTTGAGGTTGCCGGCCTTGCCATCGGCCCATATCTGCCATCCCTGTCCGCCTTCGATCTGCTTTTGCGTCGGGATCGACGGGTCGAGCAGGGCCGCGTTATTGCTGCGGATATTGTACAGAAGCAGGCGATCGACTATAAAGGGTTCGCTCCCGCTAGTGCGCGGACCGGCGCTGCCGTCGAGGACGAGCGCTGCGCGGCTGATGTCGAGGTTGACCAGGCCGATCACGGCAGCGTGGCCCGTGGCATTGAAGATCACCTTCGGCACATAGGTCACAAAGCGTTCGGCATCGGTGCGGCGGCCGCGTTTCGAGATCAGCATGGGAAAGATGAAGCGGGTCGCGGGAGTTGCGGCGCTGTCAGGGGCTGTAGCGCCGCGGATAACGGCGCCATCGTACACCGGCAGGCTGAAGTTGAAGTAATACGTTCCGAGCCCGAAGTCAAGCACGCCGCCGCCGCTCTCCGACATGGCGCGGAGGCTTGCGGCAAGCTTGGCGGAATCGACATTGTTATTGTCGTCGACCAGCCCCGGTACCGAAGCGGCATCCACTGTGCGCGTCCAGGCGATGCGGCGGGACCAATGCTGTCCTGACATGTACTGTGCCGGGATCGCGCCGGACTGCGCGTGTGCGGCACATCCCAGCGCCAGGACGGCCAGCGCCGCGAGTAAGGATCGAAGATTCATAAAAAAGATAGTTTAGGTAAAGAGGTCAGTTGATGTAATAAAGGATTTCCTTTTCGCCAAAAAGCCGTTCGGAGATGAGCCCCTGCCGCCGGCACTCGTCTATCAGCTTGTTGGACGCGACGATCGGGTTCGAGTCGGGGGTGTATTTGATCGATGAAATAAATTCCAGCCACGGCTCCTGTCCCATCGCATATACGTAAAGCTCCTTGGGATTGAACACGCGAACCAGCGCGGCGCCCTGCTCGTAATTGGAGCCGGCCAGTCGACGGGTCTGGTCCTTGTCGCGTGGCAGGTCGTCGGTGAGCAGGGGGCCATAGAGCCAGGAAAGCGGCGCGCCGTCGCACTCCATGCCGAGGAACACCACATCCACGTCTCCGAGCTCACGGTGAACGTGCTCATACACGAGGGGTTCGATGTTGCAGGAGTCGGCCACGAAAAGCATCGAAAAGTGGCGCATGCGTATATGGTGACAGATCTTGCTTTGGATGTTCAGGTCGGAATGCTCGCCGAGGAAAGGAATGCCCGTGATGGCGCAGTCGCCGAATTGCAGCGTATCCAGCTCCCCGAGCTCTTCCACATGCTCGAACCCGACGGCTTCGAACATAAGCTTCAGGCTCGGGTCCTGCAGGGTACCGCCCGAAGCCTTGGGCACCACGATCTTGCCGATGCGGTGACGCAGCGGCAACAGCGTTTCGAAGAGGATATGATCCTGGTGATTGTGGGTGATCAGCACATAATCGATGCGCTCGGGCAGGTCGAAATCGGAGAAATGCTCAATGCTCGATTCGTAACCGTAGTAGCTCACCAGCGGATCGACCAGGATGGAAATTCCGCTGACCTCGACAAGGATGCAGGCATGACCGAAATACCGCATCCGGGCCTTGTTGCCGGTATAGGGCAGGTAGGGCGGCGGCACCTGGGTGGTGAACAGCGATTGAAAAAGGCGTTCCTCGTTCTCATCCTGCAACACGACCATATCGCGTATTTTTTCGTAAGGCTTCGGCGCCCGCTTCATCCGGCTCAGCTCATCGATGAACGGGTCGGAGAAAGCAACCGGCACGTTCAGCACGTTATCCGATTTGAGCTTGGGCGTCGTGAGGATGAAAGGCCGTTCATCGTTCTCGGTGATCCACAGCGCGATGCTCTGCGAAGCCGGATCGTAGTAGTCGCTCTTGTACAGCAGCTTCTCGAAAAACCTGAACGAGGGCGCATTGTTAAGGTCATACACCAATTCCACGTAACCCCGCAGCGGAGCGGGTACCCGCGCATAAAGAGGCTGCAGCGAGTAGCCCTTCGCTTCCTGACGCAGCATCTGGCTCAGTTCGCGAACGGCCTGTGAAAACGCGATCATCTTTTCGCGCTTGTCCATCGTTTCATCGCGCAGCATCCGCACTTCCTCCACCTTTGCCGGGTCGATGTCCATGAAAGGACCGCCCTTCAGCTTGGGGTTGGCCACGGCGAGCCGGTGGCCTTCGGGCGAACGGATGAATGAGTTCATGATCTTCAGGTGCCGGTGCTCGATGTTCATGGCGGCGGTTGCCGGAGACACAAGGTGCGACCACGCGTACCATCCGTCGATCAGCGGTTCGATGACCACGTTGGGCTTGAGATAAACAAGTTCCTTTTTCATGTAAGAGATTTTAGTGTGATGTTGAAAAGCTGCGCTGCCGGTGCTGCTTGCGAAAAATGAAAAATATATTCGGCCGGCAGCGTGCACAGGGCTGCCGCCCGTGAAATGAAAAGCAAAAGGTCAGAACCAGATACCTTCCGTATGGCCGTTAATGCTGAAGGATGCCCGCGATTCGATCGTCAGGCTGCCCTGGTGAAAGCGGAAGGTGCGGTCGGCGAGGTGGAAGTATTTGTCGTCGTGCGTTACGGCAATGATCGTTTTGCCCAGGCGCTTCAATTCGGGCAGCACGTTCTTGTAGAAGTACGCGCGAAAATGCGGATCCTGCTCGGCCGCCCATTCGTCGAGCACCAGCACTTCCCGTTCTTCAAGAAGGGAATATATCAACGCCAGCCGCTTCTGCTGTCCTTTCGATAATTCGGTGCGGATGGTAGCGTCGCGCGTGATGATATCGGTGCGCAGCTTCATCAGGCTGAAATGATCCATGAGCACCTGGTTACCGGGATGAAGGGCGTAGCCGTCGTAGTTTTCGCTGTACAGGATGCTGTCGGAAAAGATCGCGGAGAAACGGCTGGAATATCCTTCGCTTTCGGCGGGTTCCAGCGGGCGTCCGTTGACGGTGAGGCAGCCTGCGTGCGGTTGCAGCAAACCGGTGAGCAGAAGAAGGAAGGTGCTTTTGCCGCTGCCGTTCTCGCCGGTCACGAAGATCACTTCGCCACGCCGGATGTCGAGGTCGAGGCCTTCGATCTGGAACGGTTGCCGGTCGGTCTGCGGAGGATACTGGTAGCCTACGCCTTCGAAGCGGATCTGCTGCAAGGGTGCGGGCGTCTCCTTGACGGCAGCCGTGGGCGGCGTTTTTTTGCGGTTGCTCTCGATGAACCGGCCTATGCGCTTGAAGGCGATCGATATCCGGGTGTAGAATGGCAATGTGTTTATCAAGGCGCTCAACGGCGACATCAGGTAAAGGATGATGACAATGAACGATAGCGAATCGGCCATGGAGAACGAGGTAACAAGCGGCAGCACGAACACGATCAGGCCCAGGATAATGAACCAGCTGTAGCTGCCCAGCAATTCGTTATTCATGTACACCGTGGATGCGCTCACCTCAAGCTCGCAGGCCTTGCTGCGGTTCGGGTGAATGAAATTGTCAAACATGCTCGTGCGCCGCTCTGCATTCAGCTTAAGGCCTTTGAAGCCCGCAAGCAGGTCGCCGAGATAGCGGTAAAATTGATTCTCCAGCGTCCTCGACCCTTCGAGCATGCGGGCCACCGAGCGGTTGCGGACATAATAGTAGGTGGCGAGAAAAGCCGCGCAGCCTATGAGCATGAGGGCGGCCGCGGCCGATACCCAGGTGAGGTAAATAAGGCTGACGAGGATCACGACCGCATAGTTTACCGTGTCGATGAAAAAGCGCGGCAGCTGCGAGACTGTCCGGATATCCGCGAACACGGTGTATACCGTCGACTTGTCGAGCCGGTTGAAATTCTCAAGGTCCGATTCGTTCAACTGCCGCAGCAGCGTGGTTTCCAGGTCGAAAAGCACGGTGTTGGTAAAGCGGATCATGTCACGCTGAAAAACAGCACGGCAAAGAAAGGAACCGGCGATCAGCATCAGGAAGGGGATCCACACCTGGCGGGGTTCGAAATTCAACAAGCCCTCGCCGCGTATGATCAGGCTGATGAGGAGCGGAATGGCGCCGAACAGCGCACTGTTGACAATGCTGAGGGCGATCACCCGTATCAGGAAAGGACGGTTGTGGCGAATCACGCGCTTCATGTACATGGAAATAATTTGAAGGTTCTGAATTGGGCATCAGGCATCACGACGGATCATAAGCGGAACACTCCCCGATAGGTGGTGCTGTGCTGCAGGCCGGCCAGGTCTATGAGGGTTCCGAGGGCGATACGTACGGCCTGCCCCATAAACCGGAAGTTGAGCTTGTCGATGGTATCGTCGGGCGTGTTGTCGCGCCTGATGCCCTCGCGGGCATCGGTGATCCAGATCGCCTTGTAGCGGTTATACCAAAAAGCAATATGGTCGCTGAACTGCAGATAGTCTTCGGTGCCTATCGAGAATTCGCCATAGCCGGGAAACTCTTCGACATAGTTGGTCAGCCTGGGCTCGTACTTGCGGGCAACCCGCTGCATCACGTCCACCAACGGCATCGACCGGTTGTTGCTGATCACTTTCAGGAAATTGGCCCGCAGGCTGTCGGCCTCGATGGCCTTGCAGTTTTCGGGGAAGAGCACCGGCTTGCTTTCGCCGATGATGTGGGTGTTGGGCGCATCGCTGCTGGTGCCGATCCGGTCCAGGTCGATCGCTCCGTCCATGACGTCGGAATCGCGGATGCCGCCGTGAAAGACGAACCAGTTGCTGCCGATGAACTCTTCGCCGGTATAATCGGTGGCCAGCACTACGATAGTGTGGCGAAACGAATACCGCGAGAGGATGTCGGCGATTTCCATCATCCCGGCCACGCCGGATCCATTGTTGTTGGCGGCGGGACAATTGGGCATCCCGTCATAAGATGCGCAAAGCACATAGATCAGGTTATCCTGCTGCGTTCCCTTTTTCCGGCCGATGATGTTCCGGCCATGGATATCTCCGAATACGAAGTTTTGCGTTTCGAGCGCGTACTGCCCTTTTTCAAAGGTGCCCGCAATGGTTTTCCGCACCTGCTCCAGGTTGGCGCGCCCGGTGTCCGTTTCACTGTCGCGCGGAATGGCGATGCTGCTGAGCCGTTTACGCAGCCGCGCGGTATCTACCTGGCGGATGAGCTCCGCGGGGTCGGCGGCTTCGCCGTCGTCGGCCACCAATTGAAAACGGATCGCGCCGGGCCGGAGGCCGCTGGCGGCGAAGCTCCACGTGAAGGAATGGCGGCCCGTGCGCACGCTCTTGCCCACATCGCCCGTGGCATTGCCGGTGGCGACGGCATAAGTGGTTCCGCCATCGCCGGATACGAGGAACTGAACGGTCGCCGAAGCATTGTCCTTATCCGCCAGCACATAGCTTACGCGGAGGGTTTGCGCGGTCTTGTCCACGGTAACGCGCACGTCGGTGATCAGGGCCGGCGAGTTGGCTGCGCGCGCGTTCAGGCAAAGCAAGGCAAAAAGGACCGGCAGCAGGGCATGACGCCCGGGGCAAAAAATAAGTTTCATAAAAATTATTATAAATAAAAAATTATATAATTACCGATTCGGTATCGTCGGCCGGCAGCAGCGCATTGCGCGCCCACAAGCGGGCGTCGATGTACCGGGAAAGCAGCTCGGGCGTGGGGTGTTCAAACAGGTGCTTGAGCGAAATGCTCAGATCGAACTTTTTTTCAATCTGGGTCAGGAGCCTGATGCCGCGGATCGAGTGGCCGCCGCTCAGGAAAAAGTTATCGGCAGCGCCCGTGCTCTCCCGCTCCAGCACGCGTGCAAAGATTTGGCAGACTGCTTCCTCGGTGGGCGTCAACGGTGCGCGGTGCGTGGAACTGATATCTCCCGGCTGCGGCAGCGCGGCGACATCGATCTTGCCGTTGGACGTAGTGGGAAAGAGCGGCAGCTGCTTGCACCATGCCGGTACCATGTGGGCCGGCAGGTGCCGGTAAAGATGCACCGACAGCTCCTGCTCGTCGAGCTGCTCGTCCACCTGAATATAGGCGGCAAGAAAAGGTTCGCCCCCGCGGTACAGGAGCCGCGTGCAGGCTTGCCGTACGCCGGGAAACCGCAGCAGCGCCGACTCCACTTCCCCGAGCTCCACGCGTATGCCGTGCAGCTGCACCTGGTTGTCGTACCGCCCTTCGAACAGCAACTCGCCGGCAGCATCCCACCGCCCGCGATCGCCGGTGCGGTAAAGGCGCTGGCCGGGATGATACGGGTCTTCGATGAAGCGCTCGGCAGTAAGTGCCGCCTCGCCGATATAACCCGCCGAGATACCGGGACCGCCAATGCAAATTTCTCCGGATGCGCCCTTCGGCAGAAGCCGGCCATCGGCATCCAGCACCAGTATCCGCCTGTTGGCGAAAGGCCGCCCTATTGGAATGTTCCGCGTTGCCCGGTATTCTTCCGAACGCTCGGACCGCACCCGGTGAAAGCAGGCGCCGACGCAGGTTTCCGTCGGCCCATAGCCATTGCAAACCATTCGTCCGCGGCTTAGTTTGATCATGCGGTCCCATGCTGCCTCCTCGCCGGTGGAAATGATCTTTGTCAATCCCGGCAGATCTTCCGCGCTGAAGAGACGGATATAGGCAGGAGGCAGAATGGCCAGGTGGACCCGATGCTGCTGAAGAAAACCGGCAAAGTGACCCGTGTTATTTTTAATGCGCTCCGGCAGCAGGACCAGGCGGCCGCCACTCAGCAAAGCCATGAAAATTTCAACCAGCGAGGCATCGAAACCGCAGGATGCGAATTGCAGCACGCCTTCCCCCTCCTGCATGGAAAAGTATTCGTTGTGCCACGCAATGGTCTCCACCAGCGAAGCCTGCGTGATCGGCACTCCTTTCGGTTTCCCGGTCGTGCCCGACGTGTAGATGATGTAAGCCGTTTGTTGAGGCGTGCATCCGCGGTACGGGCTTCGGTCAGGAAGCAGCGATGGCGTCAGCGGCAGGTCAAGTACCAGGCGCGGCACGGTCGCCTCCTGTAGCCGCCCGGCCTCCTCTTCGTCCGTCAATAGCAGGCGGCACTGCGCATCCTCGAGCTGAAGAAGCAGGCGTACGTCGGGGTGGGCGCGGTCGAGAGGAAGATAGGTGCCGCCGGCCTTCCATATCGCCAGGATGGCTGCGATCCAGGATGCCCGGCGCTGGCAAAGAACCCCCACTACGTCCCCCGGACGAAGCCCGCGCTTTTCCAGTTCCAGTGCTAGCAAGGTGCTCCGGTTGTCCAGTTCATCGTACGTAAGGTTGCCGCTTTCGCAGACTACCGCCGTCCGGCCGCCATGCTCCTGCACTGTTTTCAGGACGTGATCGATGATTGTGCCGGAGTAGTCGCGCACAGGGCCGTCGCCAAGCGTCAGCAGGTCTTTTATTTCTTCGCTGTCCAGTACTTGTATCCGGTCGAGCGGCAGCGTGGGGCTTTGGGAGACGGCAAACAGCAAGCGGCGGAAGTGGCGGGCCAGGTTTTCGACCCATGCTCCATCGACAGCGCCGGTGCGGTAAGTGAAATGGATCCGCAACTCCGCTCCTACGCCGGCATGCACGCTGAAGCCGTAATTGACCTCTTCGATACTGCGTACGCCGGCAACTGCGAACTGCGGCTGCGTGTCGCCGGAAGCGGAAGCCGGAAGGCCAAGCTCCGAGCTGATCACGAAAAGGTGATCGAACAAACGGTTGCCCAGGGGCGTTGCGGATTGAATGTCGGCGAGCGGAAAATACTGATGCCGCAGGCTCTCCGAACGCTGGCGGCTCTGGGCCTGCAACAGGGTTTCGAACGTATCGCCGGCATCGTAGCGAAGCCGCCAGGGAGTCGTGTTAATGAACAGTCCGACCATATTGCCGATGCCTTCAACTTCGACCGGGCGCACCATGGAAACGGTGCCGAAGACCACGTCGCGCTGGTTGCCATAAAGAGAAAGCAGCAGTCCCCAGACCGTCGACAAGTAATTGTTGAATGTAACGCGCTGGCCGAGCGCCGCTGCGCGCAATGCCGCCGTTTCCTGCAAGGTAAAATTGCATTGAACCTCAACCTGCCTGTTGTCCGTATGCCTCCCGGGCATGCGGCCCGGAAGTGCGGGGTTTCCCTCAAAGCCATCGAGATAGGATTTCCAGAATGCCGACGAGATCTTGCGGTCCTGCCGCTCCAGCCATTCGATGTACCGGCGGTAGGGCGCCGGCGCCGGCAACGCGACCTCGACGCCCGAGGCCAACGCTGCGTAAATGCGGTTAAACTCGGCGACAAGGATCGGGGTGCATCCGCCATCCATCAGGATGTGGTGGTAGCTCCATACGAAGATCGAACGGTCGGTTCCCTGCTGAAACAGGGTCAAACGCATCAATACATCCCTGCGCAGATCGAAACGGCGGTCACGGTCCTCCGTAAGAAAGGTTTCGAGGGCCTGCTGCGTATCTGTGCCTGCCGGCAGATCGATGCACCGGAACTCGGGCGCGCGTTCAC
>Ga0247771_1000609_pt1 | contig 11179 bp, 10 predicted proteins | sample UWRJL197509C6_FD_179948 | JGI IMG/M metagenome (GOLD analysis project Ga0247771, IMG submission 179948) | Plant litter microbial communities from Arlington Agricultural Research Station in Wisconsin, United States - UWRJ-L197-509C-6 | ecosystem: Environmental > Terrestrial > Plant litter >...
GGGGACCCCTCATTTCGGCCTTTGTCGGGCTCAAAAGGCGGTCCCAAGAGAGTCCCGCCCGACCACAATTTTAAGGCCGAAATCCCCATGTCAAATCGGCCACGTTCCGTGGCCCGTGGGTGCTGGTTCCAGCGTGGTCGCCACCGACCCTGTGCCTGGGTGGTGGGCCACTACCTTGTCTTGGGCCTGCTTGTGGTCCACCGATCAGCACTGTGCCTGCTGGGTGGGTCACTGCGTTGTCTTGGGCCTGCTTGTGGCTCACCAATCCGACCCTGTGCCTGCTGGGTGGGCCACCACTTTGTCTTGGGCCTGCTTGTGGCCACCCCTGGGCCTGTCGCTGTGCTAGCCGGCCAGTCCTGAGCCGATGCCGGTCATGGCGCGGACTTCCATCTCCGCCTGCTTGGTCGGGTCTGCCTTGGTGCGGCTCAGCATGGTGCCCAGCCAGCCGCACGCGAAGGAGAGGGGGATGGAGACGATTCCGGGGTTTCCCAGGGGGAACCAGTGGAAGTCGACGCCGGGGAAGATCGAGTTCGGGGCGCCGGACATGGCGGGCGAGAAGATGATCAGCAGGAGGCAGGAGCCCAGGCCGCCGTAGATGCTCCACAGGGTTCCGGTGGTGTTGAAGCGCTTCCAGAACAGGGAGAAGAGGATCGTGGGGAGGTTGGCCGACGCCGCCAGTGCCAACGCCAGTGCTACCAGGAAGGCCACGTTCTGGCCGCTGGCCGCGATGCCGCCGACGATCGCCAGCAAGCCCACCGCCACCGCGGTGAGGCGGGCCACGCGCACTTCCGAGCGGGGATCCGCTGTCCCTCGTTTGATGACGTTGGCGTAGACGTCGTGGGCGAAGCTGGCCGACGCCGTCAGGGTCAGGCCCGCCACCACGGCGAGGATGGTGGCGAAGGCGACCGCGGCAACGATGCCCAACAGGACCGCGCCGCCGATTTCGAAGGCGAGCAGTGGTGCCGCGGAGTTCTCGCCGCCGGGGGCCGCGGCGATCGTGGCCGAGCCGACCAGGGCGAGTGCGCCGAAGCCGATGACCAGCGTGCACAGGTAGAAGGTCGCCATCAGCAGGGTCGCCCAGACGACCGAGCGGCGGGCTTCCTTGGCGTTCGGGACCGTGTAGAAGCGCATCAGGACGTGGGGGAGGCTCGTCACGCCCAGCACCAACGCCAGTGCGAGTGACACGAAGTCGAGTTTGGAGAGGCCGCTGCCGCCGTAGAGGGCACCGGGGTCCAGGACGCGGTTGCCCAGGGGGGTGTTGCGGGAGCCGGTTTCCAGGATGGCCGAGAGGCTGAAGCCGAACTTGCCCAGCAGGAAGATCGTCATGAAGCTCACGCACAGCAGGAGCAGCACCGCTTTGATGATCTGCACCCAGGTCGTGCCCTTCATGCCGCCGACCAGCACGTAGAGCACCATGACGATGCCCACCACGGCGATCACGACGCCCTGGCCCACGCGGCCGTGGACGTTGAGGAGCAGTGCCATCAACGCGCCCGCGCCCGCCATCTGGGCGATCATGTAGAACAGCGAGATCACCAGGGTGGCGTTGGCCGCCGCCGCGCGGACCGGGCGCTGCTTCATGCGGAACGCCAGGACGTCGCCGAGGGTGAAGCGGCCCGTGTTCCTCAGCCTCTCGGCGATCAGCATGAGGCCCATGAGCCAGGCGACCACCCAGCCGACCGAGTACAGGAAGCCGTCGTAGCCGTGGACGGCGATGCCGCCGGAGATGCCGAGGAACGACGCCGCCGACAGGAAGTCGCCGGACAGGGCGATGCCGTTCTGCGGGCCGGTGAAGCTGCTGCCCGCGGCGTAGTAGTCCGAGGCCGTCGTGTTGCGGGTGCTGGCCCGGTAGACGACGTAGAGCGTGATGAGGACGAAGACCGCGAACACGCTGAGGTTGATGGCCACGCTGCCGCCCGTGGCCGGGGTGTCGACGCGCACGACTACTCCTCCACGATTCCGGCCAGCCCGCGGACCACGTCGACCTGCGGGTCCAGCCTGCGCCTCGCGTAGCGCGCGTAGGACAGGGTGAGGGCGACCGTGGTGACGAACTGCGCCAGGCCGAGCAGGATGCCGACGTTGACGACGCCGATGACCCGCGTGCTCATGAAATCGTGCGCATAAGCCGACGCGATCACGTACGTGAGGTACCACGCGAGGAACAGGGCCGTCATGGGGAAGATGAATACCAGTGCGCGCCTGCGCAACGCCCGGAATTCCTCGCTGCCCTGGATGGCGACGAAGTCCGGATTGCCGTCCCCGTCCACCAACAACGGCTTGGAGGGTTCGTCGAAAGTGGCGAACCCCCTCCCGCGATTAGGGGACTGCCGCGATTCAAGGGGGTGCGGCACGGCTTTCGTCATCGCGGTCCTCCACGGGGATTCCGGCGGCTGCGGACGCCTGGGCGACCGGGAGCCGGCGGCGCACAGCGTAGCCGGGCGTGCCGTGGAGTCAACCGGATGGCCCAGGTCCGTTGCCCGATCGTCCACATCCGTACCGGTCGGTCCACGGCTCGTTACGCCATTCGGTGAGAATCTTGCTCGTTGGTCGTTGTCGGGGGCGTGGCCCTCGCCTACGATCGTTCGACGACATCGCCGCCGCTAATCGACGACCCGCTGCTCGAATCACGACAACGATTCCGTTCGGCTAACCGCGCCCAACCCGCACGGTGATCGCCCGACTACCGACCTTGGGGTCTATCCGGTGACTGCGCAGAACCGTGTTCGATGGCGGTGGGCCACCGTGGCGGACTGGCGCAATTGGCGCCTCCCCGTGAAGGTCGCCGCGGTGCTGCTGGTCCCGGTCGCCGTCGCGGTCGGCGCGGGCGTGTTGCAGATTCGCGGATACGTCGTGCGCGCCGATTCCTACGCCTCCATCGGCAAGCTGGTCACGCTGCGGTCCGCGATGACCCCGTTGATCGCCGCCGTCCAGGACGAGCGGGCCTACCAGGCGGGCCGCCTCGACGGCGCGGCGCCGGACGAGAACTCCTACCACGAGCGCGGAGCCGTCACGACCCGCGCGTTCCAGACCGTGCGCGGGCTGGCCGAGGACCCGGCGACGCCGCTCGGCAGCGTGGCCGCCGCCCGGTTCGCCGAGGTGACCACCCAGGTCAACGCGATGCCGCAGCTGCGCCAGTCGATCGACGCGGGCTCCGACGTGTCCGTGTCCGTCGTCGCGTACACGACGGTGCTGCGCTCGATGCTCGACTTCGACCAGGCGCTCGTCAACGAGTTCGGCGACCCCGCGCTGGCGTCCACCGGCGGCGCGCTGCACAACCTCCAGGTGGCCGCGGAGCAGTTGTCGCTCCAGCACGCCGTGGTGCTCACGGCCGCGAACCGCGGTCGGCTCCTGGAGTCCGAGGTCGTGTCGATCGACCAGTCGCAGCTGCGGTACCTGGACCGGGTGGCGGACTTCGCCGCGCTGGCCACGTCCGCGCAGCGCGACCTGCGCACCCAGACCGTGACCGGCAAGGACGTCCTGGCACGCGACCGGATGGTGCAGGACGCGCTGACCACCGTCCCCACCGCGGGCAAGCCGGAACCGCCGGCGCTCGCGTCGAAGGTGTCCATCGGCGAGTGGGAGTCGGTCTCCCACAACACCGACGCGCTCGTGAGCAAGGTCCTGACCAGTCTGGAAGGCGAGCTGTCCGGCACGGTCGCGACCCTGCAGGACGAGACCAGCGACCAGGCGGGCGTCATCTCGGTGGTCCTGCTGGCGTCGCTGCTGACCGCCGTCGGCGTCGGCGTCGTCTTCGGCAACAACATGATCCGCTCGCTGCTGACCCTGCGCCGGACCGCGCTGCACGTCGCCCAGCACCAGCTGCCCGCGCTCGTCGCCGACCTCCGCGAAGAAGGCGCCAGCGAGGTCGTCATCGAACCCGTGGCCGTGCACACGACGGAGGAGTTCGGCCAGCTGGCCCGCGCGTTCGACGCAGTGCACCAGCAGGCCGTCGGCTCCGCCGTCGAGCAGGCCCGGCTGCGCGGCGGGCTGCGCAACACCTTCGTCAACCTGTCGCGCCGCAGCCAGGGCCTGGTCGAGCGGCAGCTGCGGCTGATGGAGGAGTTGGAGCGCAAGGAGGAGAACCCGCAGCAGCTGGCCAACCTCTTCAAGCTCGACCACCTCGCGACCCGGATGCGCCGCAACAACGAGAACCTGATGGTGCTGTCCGGCACGGACGTGACCCGCCGGTTCAGCAAGCCGATCCCGCTCGGCGACGTGCTGCGCGCGGCCGCGTCGGAGATCGAGCAGTACCAGCGGGTCGTGGTGCAGACGACGCCGCAGGTCGAGGTCGTCGGCTACGCCGCGAGCGACCTCGTGCGGCTCATCGCGGAACTGCTGGACAACGCCACCGCGTTCTCGCCGCCGCGCAGCCACGTCGTGATCGTCGGACGGCCCCGCAACGGCGGCGGCGTGGTGATCGACGTGATCGACGAGGGCGTCGGCATGTCGCCGGAGGAGCTGGACGCGGCCAACGTCCGCCTCCGGTCCGTCGACACCGACGAGCTGCCCGCGTCCCGGCAGATGGGGCATTTCGTCATCGCCCGGCTCTCCGCCCGGCACCAGATCGACGTCACTCTCGTCGACCAGGGTCCGCACCGCGACGGCCTGCGCGCGGTCGTCGGCGTGCCGCCGGACCTGGTCCGCAAGCCGTCGAACACCCCGCCGCGGGTGATCGAGGCGGCTCCCGTGCCCCGCCGCGCCACGGTCGTGCCGCCCGCGCGCCCGCGGCAGGCCATCACCCGGAGCGCGGCACCCGCCCCGACCACCACCGAGAGCGAGTGGTCGTCGTTCCGCGGCATGGCCGTGGACGACGGCGCGACAGCCCCGAAATCGGTCTGGTTCAAGGGCAAGCTGCCCACCGGCGAAGCGCCGAGGCACCGCCTCGACGACCCGGCCGACGACCGGCCCGCGACCAACGGCACGACCCCCGACGTCGTCGAGCCCACGCCGGGCTCCGACGTGGACTTGCCGAAGCGCAAGCCGAGGGGCAACCTCGTCGCTGGTCGGCCGGGAGCCGACGGTGTCGCACCCGCACGGCGGGATCCCAACGCGACACGCGGCTTCCTCTCCAACTACCAGACGGGAATCCGGCAAGGTGTGCGGGATTCCGGTGATCACCGTTCTGCACAGGAGAACCCATGAGCTCACCGCGGTCTCGCCAGGTGGACCAGTTCGGCTGGTTGATCACCAACTTCACCGAGCGCGTGCCCGGAGTGGCGCACGCCGTCGTCATCTCCGTCGACGGGCTGCTGCTCACCGCGTCCTCCGGCCTGCCGGGGCAGCGCGCGGACCAGCTCTGCGCCATCGCCGCGGGCGTGACGAGCCTCGCGCAGAGCGCGGCCACGTTCTTCGACGGTGGGGGAGTGCTCCGCTCGGTCGTGGAGATGGAGCACGGCATCATGCTGCTGATGTCGATCCGCGACGGGTCGTGCCTCGCGGTGCTGGCCGCGCCGGACAGCGATGTCGGCCAGGTCGCCTACGAGATGACCGTCGTGGTGGACCAGGTCGGCCAGCTCCTCACGCCGGAACTCCGTGCGGAACTGCACGGTGCGACCAGGATGTCCGCGTGATGCCGTTATGACCGGATCGGACTCCGAGCAGTCGTTCGCCGACCTGCTCAACGGGATCACCCTCTCCGGCGGCTCGCGTCGCGGCCGCAAGGGCAAGCGCGACCGTCCGACCGCGCAGAAGATCAGCCTGCCCACCCAGCCGGAGCCCTCCCCGTCCGACGACGTGGAGGAGGCCGCGGCGATCGTCCGGCCCTACTCGTGGACCGGCGGGCGCACGACGTCGGACTTCCAGCTCGAGATCGAGACCATGGTCAGCGTCGGCGAGGAGCTGTACGCGGGGCCGATCAAGGCCGAGTACCAGGACGTGATGGGGCTCTGCGAGAACCCCAGGTCGGTCGCGGAGGTCGCCGCGCTGCTCGGCATCCCTCTCGGCGTGGCGAAGGTCCTGCTCGGCGACATGGCCGAACGCGGCCTGCTCGACGTGCACGCGACCGCCGTCGTCGAGGGCGACGTGCCGGACCTCGGTCTGATGGAGCGCGTGCTCAGCGGACTCCGCAAGCTCTGAACTCTCGCCCCAACGCCTGTGCGTTGGGGCTTCTTCATGCCCTCGTTGACGTGTAACCCCCAATGGGGGTACACATGGGGTTACAACTCCGGAGGGGGAGTCATGCCGAAGATCAACGTCTACCTGCCCGACGAGTTGGCCGAGGCGGTCAAGCAGTCCGGGGTGCCCGTCTCCGCGGTCTGCCAGCGCGCGCTGGAGGAGTCCGTCAAGCGGGTGACCGCCATCCGGGCCGTCGCGCTCGACGACCTGGCGTCCGGCGCGCCCGCGCTCCAGCTCTCGCGGTTCACCCAGCGCACCCGTGACGTGGTGGGGCTCGCCGTCGAGCGGGCCAGGGCCGAGGGCGCGGAGCACGTCGGCACCGGGCACCTGCTGCACGGGGTGCTCGCCGAGGGCACGAACCTGGCCCTGCACGTGCTGCGGGCCGTCGAGGTCGATCCCGACCGGGTGGCCCGCGAACTGGCCCGGCTCGCCCCTCCGGCGGGCGACGCCGTCCCGGAGCGGTTCGGCGGGGACGCCGCCAACGCGCTGGAGCTGACCGTCACCGAGGCGTTGACGCTCGGGCACAACTACATCGGCTGCGAGCACCTGCTGCTCGGCCTGCTCGCCGAACCCGACGGCCTCGGCGGCCAAGCCCTGCGCGCGGCGGGGGCCGATCTCCGGACCGCCCGCGCGGCCGTGGTCGCGGCGCTCGCGGGGTACGTCCACCTGCGGGCCCAGCCGCCGAGCGCGGGCGGTCCCGCCGACGTGGCCGCCGCGCTGCGCCGGGAACTCGCCCCGCTCATCGGCAGGCTCGACCGCCTCGAGGCGCACGTCGGCCTGGAGGCCGAGGGGTGACCGCGTGGCGGATCCTGGTCGCGGTGCTGGTGATCATCGCTCTCGCGTGATCTACCGGCCGATGATCGCGGCCAGTGCGGAATAGAGCGCGCGGGGGTTGTCGATCATCGGGAAATGGCCGGAATCGGGAATGGCGAACGTGGTCGATTCGTCGAGCAGCGGAACGAGGTGCTCGGCCCGGTCGCCCAGCGCGCCGTACAGGTAGGCCGTGTTCGGCATCGCCCGGTACCAGTCCACCAGCTTCCCGCTGTCCGACCACTCGACCAGCGAGCGGGCGCTCTCGTGGACGGCGGTGGGCGAGCACGTCGCCGTCCACTCGCCCCACGCGCGCAGGTCCGCCTCGGGAGCGGCCTTCAGCGAGTCGACGAACCGGTGGAACTCGTTGACCGCGAAGTCCTCCAGTTCCAGGTCCGCGATCTGCCTGCTGACCAGGCCCGCGTCCTCGGCGACCAGGTTGCCCTCGACGCTGGTGAAGCTGACCAGGTTCTTCGCGCCCTGCGCGGCGATCAGGCCGACCGCGCCGCCGAGGCTGTGCCCGACCACGTGCAGCCGGATCGGGGCCAGCCGCGCCACGACGCGGACGACCAGGTCGGCGTAGGCCTCCAGGGTGTGCGCGCCGGACGGCAGCGGGGCCGTGCGGCCGTGGCCGGGGAGGTCGATCGCGCAGGTCGTGAGGTGCGCCAGGGCGGGCGACGCGGTGACGTCGGCGAAGCTCTCCTTGGTCGCGCTGAGGCCGTGCAGGAGGAGGACGACGTCCGGCCCGGCCGGGCGGATGTCCGCGACGACATCGACCACCGCGCCGCCGTGCTCGACGGGAATGGCCTGGTTGTGGAGGAGGTTCATCGTCCGGCTTCTGTCGTCGGGGTGCTCAGGGATAGTCGGGTGTTCATCGGGACGTTGGGCCGGAACCTTGACCCGTATTCATTCTTTCGCGTTGTTGTTCGGGGCGGATTCGCCAATTCGACCGCAATAGTGCGGGCCCTTGCCAAGATCCATAATTGGGTTACTATGGCTTCAGTGTCGACCGAAGCCAAGGAGTCCTCGTGAGCGCTGGACGGGAAACCCGCCTCTCCGCCTGGATCGAACGCGTCGCCGCGCACTTCGCCGAGGAGGGCATCCCGCTGATCGGCGGACGCATCCTCGGCTACCTGCTGGTGTGCGAACCGGTCGAGCGCACGGCCGCCGAACTGGCGCAGGAGCTGGAGGCCAGCAGCGGCTCGATCAGCACCAACCTCAAGTTCCTGGTCAACTCCGGCCTGGTCACCAAGCGCACCCGGCGCGGGCGGCAGGCCGCCGAGTACCGCGTCGACGAGAAGCGCTGGGCCGACATGGTGCAGCGCAGGCTGGACGCGCTGGTCAGCGTGCGCGACCTCACCGAGTCCGGCATGAGGCTGCTCAGCGGCGACCCGCAGCGCGCCCTCCGGCTGCGCACCGTGGACCAGCTCTACACCTGGCTCGCGGACGAGCTGCCCCCGTTGTGGGAGCGCCGCCCCACGCCGCCTAAGTGACCTCGCCCAGCGCCGCCTCCAGACCGTCGAGGACGGCGGCGCAGTCGTGGCGCAGCGTCTCGGCGTCGTCGGCGCGCACCACGAACACCCCGAGCCAGTTCCGCGACCCGCCCGACGGGTCGTAGACCGGGACGGGAGTTCCCTCGGGCAGCGCGAACGCCCTGACCTGGTGCGCGGTGGTGCCGGGGGACAGCAGCGCGGTCCAGTCGACGGCGCTCGGCCGCCACAGCGGGGTGGTCCGCCACGGCGTGCCGTGCGCGTCGGTCGGGATGACGGCCAGCGACGCGGCGGCCCGCCTGCCTTCCACGAGCATCGCGGGCGGGTAGTCGACGGGTTCGCCGAGCAGTTCGCGGACCAGCGCCTCGACGGGGTCGAAGCCGAAGACGGCCTCGATCTGCTTGGTCACCATGAGGCCCGCGAACCGGGCGCCGGTCTCGATGACGGAGACCCGGCCGTCCGGGCCGAGCTTGAGTTCGGTGTGGGTGCCCGCGGTGTCGAGGCCCAGGGCGTCGACGGCCTGGTCGGTGATCGCCTCCAGGCGTCGTTGCAGTGCTTCGGGCAGGACGCTGGGCAGGGTGCTGGCGACCTCGGTGAACGGGGGGATCGCGGGCAACTTGCCCGTGACGCACAACGAGTGGTGCACGCCGTTCGCGACGATCCCCTCGACGCTCACGTAGTCGCCGTGGCCGGGGGTGTCGTACCAGCCTTCGGTGCTGCCGGTGAGGATCTCCTCGACGAGCAGGTCGGCGTCGGTGTCCGGGGCGTACAGCTCGTTCATGCCCGCGCGGCCGCCCAACGCGAGCGCGTCGGCGATGTGGCGCCACGCGGGAGCGACGTCGTCGGGTGTCTCGAGGACCAGTTGGGCCACGGATCCCGCACCCCAGGCCGGTTTCAGCAGCAGCGGCGGGGTCAGGTCGGTCATCGCGGCGGCCAGGTCCTCTTCGGACCCGACGCGGCGGAACCGCGGGATCGGGGTGCCCGACGCCTCCCACGTCTCGCGCATCAGGCGCTTGTCCCTGGCGTTGACCAGGTTCGGCCCGCCGCCGCGGAGACCGAGGCGCTCGGCGACGTGCGCGACGAGCAGGACGGCGAACTCCGAGAGCGTGAGGACGGCGTCGGCCCCGAGTGCCTCGGCGTGCTTGGCGACCAGGTCGACGAGCGCCTCGCCGCGGTCGTCGGTGTCGAGGAGCGTGACGCTCGCGCAAGCGGGCCGCCACTCGTCCTCGGCCGCCGTCGGCAACGGGGCGAGCGCCAGGACGTGCAGCTCGCCGCGGCGGGCGATCCGCGGGAAGACGTGCTCCAGCGGAGCCCCGCCCTTGACGTACACGTAGACGATCTTCTTCGCCGGGCTCATCGGCCGACGGTAGGTTTCGGCCCGCGCGGCGGCCAACCCCTAGCGACCCCTAAACGGGCTGGTCAGCCGGGTCGAGCTGCTCGTGCGTCTCCGGCGTGAGCGCCGCGGGCACCGGGCCGCGCGAGCGGCTGGCGACCCAGAGGCCCGCCGTCGCCACGACGGTCGCGCCCGCGCCCAGGACGTGGAGGGAGACGAGCACCTCGGGGACGCCGGTCCAGTACTGGACCATGCCGAGCGTGCCCTGGGAGAGGACCACGGCGACCAGGATCCAGAAGCGGCGGCGCAGGACGGCGTTCTGGGAGAAGCCGTGGACGGCGAAGCCGAGCGCGGTGAGCATGCCGAGGAAGAGGAAGAGCAGGTCGGCGTGGACCTGGGCGAGGTTGTCGACCGGGAGGGCGAGGCGGGGGGTGTCGGAGTCCCCCGCGTGCGGGCCCGCGGCGGTGACGAACGTGCCTGCGAGGAGGAGGAAACCGAGGACGGCTGCCTGGACGACCTGGAGGGCGATGAGTGCCTTGGGGAGGAGCGGGGTGGCTTGCTCGTCGCCTTCATCGAGGGACCGGTAGAGGAGGACGGCCAGCCAGACGAGACCCATGGACACCAGGAAGTGCACGGAGACGGTCCACCACAGGAGTCCGGTGAGGACGGTGATGCCGCCGATCACGGCCTGGAGCGCCACACCGCCGAGTTGGACGAGGGCGAGGGTGACGACGCGACGCCTGCGGGGGCGGCCCAGCCAAGCCGCGACGACGATGAGCCCGGCGAAGATGCCGACCACGCCGGTGAGGGTCCGGTTACCGAACTCGACCCACTGGTGGAGGGGCGCTACCTCGGGGTGGGCGACGGGGGTGAGGCTGCCCGCGACGCACTGCGGCCACGTGGGACACCCGAGCCCGGAACCGGTGACCCGGACGATCGACCCGGTGACGGCGATCCCGCCCTGCGCGATGACCAGGGCCACGGCGATGGCGCGCTGGAGGGACAGGAGACGAGTGGTGAACCAGGGGGGAACCGACACCCGTCGATGGTAGGACGGGGGTGCTGAGAGGTGGTTCGGGGGTGAGCGTTGGGGGTGGTTGTCGGGGTGGCGGTTTTGTCGGTGCTCGGTTGTACCTTGTGTATTGGGGGGTCTCGCTCGATGGGGGACCTCTTCGGGGCGTGGGGTTGAGGCGGTTCTGACGTTCGGTGGCTGGCTTCCAGCGGGTGTTCCTGGGTCGGCTGCCAGTTCCTTGGTGGGTCTCCCGGTGGCGTTTGTTCCAGGCTGGTCGCTCGGTGGTCGCCGGTTTCAGCGGGGTCTGTCAGCGGCTGCGGCTTCCAGCGTGCTGTGGCCGATTTGACATGGGGACCCCTCATTTCGGCCTTTGTCGGGCTCAAAAGGCGGTCCCAAGAGAGTCCCGCCCGACTGCAATTT
>Ga0247771_1000610_pt1 | contig 11166 bp, 10 predicted proteins | sample UWRJL197509C6_FD_179948 | JGI IMG/M metagenome (GOLD analysis project Ga0247771, IMG submission 179948) | Plant litter microbial communities from Arlington Agricultural Research Station in Wisconsin, United States - UWRJ-L197-509C-6 | ecosystem: Environmental > Terrestrial > Plant litter >...
CACAACCCTCCGCTCGACGCTCCTCGGAGGCGATGCCGACGGCGATACCGAGGACGACACCAACGTCTGCCGCGTGCTGCGCGCCTACTACACAGAGAAGGGCCGCACGTTCCCGCCCTGGCTGCCGCCAGATCCCAAGGCGCCGCCACCCGTCGCGCCCGTCCTCACGCAGCCCACCGTCGGCTCCCGCTACGGCAACCTCGGGCCCCAGCCCGGCCCGGGCGGGCAGGGCGGAGGGCCTGGCGGCGGAGGCGGGCTGGCGTCGCTCTGGGACAGCAACAACCGTCAGAACCAATCCGCGCCCTTGGGCCGCGAGGGAGGCCGAAGCGCGCCGCCGCAGGCCGGCGGGCGGCTGAACCCGTTCGCACAGGGCGGCGGTGATGCGCAGCGGCCGGCAGGGGGGCAGCGCGCCGGGAGCTACCAAAGTCAGAACGCGTACGGGGGCCGACCGGACTCGGGCTCCTCGGCGGCGGGCACTGCGCAGGACCGCCTTCGCAACCGGTTGTTCGGCAGCGGCGGCAGCGGCGGCGGGAGGAGCACGAGTCCGGCCTCTCAGGGCCAGGGGCCTTTCCAGCCGCCGTCCGGGTCGGGCGGTGGGTCCGGGGGGTATGGCGGGCGGAACTCCGGTGGCTACAGCGGGGGCGGCGGCGACTACGAGGAACGGTTCGCGCCGGGGGGCATGTACGACGCCGCCGGCTCCGGGCGGGGCGGAGGAGGCGCCCGAGGCAGCGACAAGCCGTTCATGGCGGCGAACGCGCCGTGGGCCACGAACGAGGACGAGTTTTCCGGGGGAGGCGGCGGGGGCGGCGGAGGCAGGTCGTCGTCGGGGTCGGGCCCGAGACGAACGGGAGGTCTGCCAAGCGGTCCGAGAATGCGGTGACGCGGTGGGTGCCACTGTCTGCGATCGGTTGTCGACGTTCATGTCCTGGCGGGCTACGGAGCGGCGACGGAGGCAGACGCCACCTCGTTCAAGAGGGACCCAAGGCTTCGTCCGCACGCGGACAGGATTTCTCGGCAGGGCTGCCACCGTCTGCTGGCATCGTGGAGGCGGTAATTGGCCGAACTATGGTTACGGAACGGTGTGTTGCCAGTCTCTCCCTCGGGCCACGGTCGCCAAGCGGCGAGGACTCGATGCGATCCTCGCTTCGGGCGTATTTACGGTCTTGGGCGCCGCGCAGCTCAGGGGGGCTGGCTGGGGGAGGAGGAGCAGCCAGGGATCTGCGGGATCCTTTTGGTATACGGCGAGACCATGAAGAGCGTCCACACCGCATAGATACCAAAGGCGTTGAAAGCAGCATCATCTCAGGGGATTGTGGTTGACGGGCAATAAAGTGTGCATCGAGGTCGGGTCAGAGTCGCAACAGTTATTGGGGCAACTCCAGGTTTTGGCAGCCAGTCCAACTTGGATGCCCCTGAACTTGATGCTCTTCGGCCAAGTCTGGTGACCTGAAGACGTTGCAGTCCGTTGATTGTAGCAACCCATTCCAACGCTGTAGATCGACGTTGAAGCCATGGTTGATATCCAGCGCGAGTATGCGCCAGTGTTACCGCCACATTTGGTTCCAACTTGAAAGCATCGCTAAGATAAAACCCGCCCTGAGCGCCCCTAGCTGCACCCGTACCGTTTTGCCCCTTGAAGCCTCTGTTGATGTTGCTTGGGGCAGATGACGAATGCCTCGGGAGAGTGCGCGGCCTATGACATAGCCTCTGAGACAGAGGTACTTGGGCTCTCACGTAATTTAGCTGGCTCGGTAGGTACCCCGCCTCGGACGACCCCTCCAAAGGGCACAGCTCAGTGGCGGGGCGCCGCCGTCGACTCATCAGCTGCTGTCGTAACACGGCTCACATGTTGTCTACCTACTCGCCGAGGCCTTCATATGGCGGCGAACGAAGCTTCGACTGCGAAAACCGGGCGCCCCGACCGCAAAGCCGATGTCTACTGTCCGTCGGTCACCCCGTCACTAACACGGCGGTCAGCCGGCACCAGCGCCTGAAGGCCCCGTCCGACTCTTAGCGCTCCTCGGCAACCTAGAACCCCACGATGACGTTGACATCAAAAGGCAAGGCGCCGGCCGCCGGCGGCAGCACTTCTCAGCAACCACAGTCGCAGCGAAGCCCGTCGCCGTCGGGAAGCTTCTACGCCATGAGCGACGACGAAGAGGGCGGTTACAACACCATCACCCACGCCGAGACGGGAAAGGGCGTCAAGTTGCTGTTTTCCAAGAGCAAGGCACGCCGCCGCCGCCCTGTCCTTGTCCGTACGAGCCACGGCTAACCCCTCGTCTCTTACAGGTCTACATCCACCCGACCCCCTCGGCCAAGGACAACATCGCCGGGTACATCGCCCTGCTCCAGCAGAAGCCGGCCAGGAAAGATGAGCGGCCGACGTCCTCGTCGTCCCTGGAGCCCAAGTCGCCCGCCTCGTCCGACCTCCTGCTGGCGTGGCTCCCCGAGTCGTCCCTCGGCGACTCGGCCAGCATATACGTCAAGGTGGACCTTTGCGAGGGCGACTCCCCGCCCAGGCAGTCGTACTTAGTGCCGCCGCCGCCGACGGTGACGACGCACAGTGGCTCTATCGGCAGCTACGCCTTCGCCGTGCCCGTGTCGGCCGTCTACTCGCTGCTGGTGCGCCCGCCGAGCCTGGGCTGGTGGTTCGGGTCCGTCATCATCAACTCGCGTGCCGGCGACAGCTTCCCGGCCCTCTTCTTCCACGACAGCGAGTGCCAGTCCACGATGCTGCAGAAGAAGAAGCGCGCCCGCGACAACTTCGACCCCTTCGGCGAGAGCGGCGAGATGTTCTGGGGCGGCGACGAGGTGCTGCGGTGGCTGCGCCGCTACGTGCACGTCGAGCGCAGCGGCGCCGAGCCCAACATCTACCTGGTCGAGCCCACCAAGGAGGACAGCGAGGCCTTCAGCGGCAAGCTGACGACGAGCACGCCTTCGGCCATAGGGCGGCGCGACAGCGCGCTGGGGCCGACGGTGCGCGGGGCCGCGGGCGCCACGCCCGCCGACGGCCGGCCCGGCAGCTCGCGAGACGCCAGCATGGACCCCTTTATGAAGTTTGTCAAGGAGACGGGCTGGAACCTCATGAACCAGTTCAGCAAGGTGACGACTTTCACGCGCAACGCGGCGCAGAACGTGCTCGAGGACCCGCGCGTCCCGCCGCAGGTCCGTCGCTTCCTGCGCAACCCCGAGGTGCAGACGATCCAGGACGAGTTCGACAGCGCGCGCATCTACCTGGCGCGCTGGGCCATGGGAATCGCCGAGCAGAGCGAGCGCGACCGCAGCCAGCGCATCTGGACCGCCCACGAGGTCATGGAGCTCGAGGACACGGACGTCGGCGAGTTCGAGGTGCTGGACAACAGCAGCCTGTCCTCCGAGGAGCGCAGGAAGACCGTCACGCTTAAGGAGTGGAACGGCTTCTTCGATGCGCGCACCGGCCGACTGGCCATCACTACGGACGAGGTGAAGGAGCGCATCTTCCATGGCGGCCTCGACGCCGAGGACGGCGTCCGGAAGGAGGCCTGGCTCTTCCTGCTGGGCGTGTTCGAGTGGTACAGCACGGCGGACGAGAGAAAGGCGCAGCTGGCGTCGTTGCGGGACTCGTACGTGAGGCTCAAGGGCGCCTGGTGGGACAGGCTTGTCGACATGGGAGGCCAGAGTGAGGAGGGCGAGTGGTGGAGAGAGCAGAAGGGCCGGATCGGTGCGTCCCCTTCCCTCCGCACGGAAGAGCCGACATGAACTAACTTGTGCCGCAGAGAAGGATGTCCACCGGACAGACCGCAACGTGCCCATCTTCGCCGGGGAGAACATCCCCCACCCGGACCCGGAGTCGCCCTTCGCCAGCGTCGGCACCAACGTGCACATGGAGCAGCTCAAGGACCTGCTGCTGACGTACAATGAGTACAACCGGGAGCTAGGCTACGTCCAGGGCATGTCGGACCTGCTCGCGCCCATCTACGCCGTGATCCAGGACGACGCCATCGCCTTCTGGGCCTTCCAGCACTTCATGGACCGTATGGAGCGCAACTTCCTGCGGGATCAGTCGGGCATGCGCGCGCAGCTGCGCGCCCTGGACCACCTGGTCCAGTTCATGGACCCCAAGCTCTACGCGCATCTCCAGGCGGCTGACAGCACCAACTTCTTCTTCTTCTTCCGCATGCTACTCGTCTGGTACAAGCGCGAGTTCGGCTGGCTCGACGTCCTGCGCCTGTGGGAGACGTTGTGGACCGACCTGCTCAGCAGCAGCTTCCACCTGTTCGTGGCGCTGGCTATCCTCGAGAAGCACCGCGACGTGATCATGGAGCACCTCAAGCACTTTGACGAGGTGCTCAAATACGGTGCGTTCTCCCCACGGCCCATACCCGGCGACGGTGATTGCCTGGCCCGTTTGGCATGAAGCTAACAACCCGATGCAGTCAACGAGCTCTCGGGCACCATCGACCTAGAGTCGACCCTCATCCGCGCCGAGGCGCTGTTCCGCCGCTTCCAGCGGCTCGTCGAGACCATCGACAAGAAAGGCAACTTCCCGGGCCCGCGGCTGCGACCCAGCACCGCCCCGGCGGCCGCAGGGACGTCAACAGACGGCGGCAGCCCGGCGTCACCGGGGAAGAGGGCCTCGCGGCAGCTGTCGCCCAAGCAGGGACAGAAAAAGCCCGAAGAGGTGGAGAAGGTCATCACGCCCGAGCTGCGCGCGTTGCTGAGCCGTAAGGTCGAGGTCCTGCCTCGGAAGCAGGTCGCGAAGCAGGGCGACGGGCTGTGGGTGCACCAGGGAAAGTAAAGCATCGCGGAGGGGCATGGGCCACTGGACGGCGGAGGGAGTTGGTGGTAGACTCGACCCGTGGTCCTCGACGGCCTGTGTTGGGCCATATTCATTAGTATCTTGGGTTGGCTCGGGGCACAGGCTAGCATTACACGAAGGCGTCTGGCTGGATGGTCCACGGGGTTGCCTTATCCAGCTTCCTATACAGGTTGCATCCGAATGCGAAGAATCTGTGCCACACTCACCCGCGCTGTCGCATATGTGTAAGACCCTTGACGGCTCAACGCTTCGGAAAGACTTAGGAAGCGTATATCCAGGCCCTAACACGCAAGAACCGCAAGACACGGCTATCTGTTGGTCTCTTTCACTCCGAATGTCACGCCACAGATCTACGGGTATTCGTTTACCATACAAGGCCAAATCTGCCTCCCCCGTTCTACCTCGCAAGCGGCCCGGCCCCATCTACAGCTCGTCCTTGGCACGTCCGGCGCCGCCCAGGTCCGGCATGGCCATAATCTTGACCACCAGGCTCGTCCACCCGGTAAAATGCTGCGTGCGCTGGCCCTTGCCCGTCTCCGGATTGTACTGCTCCCACGCGAAGCCCGTCTCCTCCCAGCTGGCGAAGACGGTGTCGACGACGTTCTTGCGGAGGCGCGTGTACAGGTCGCGCGCCTTCGCCTTGTGGGGGCCGTCTTGGGTCGCGAGGTTCTACCGGCACGTGTTAGCAATGGTGGTGTCCTTTTCGAAGAAACGCTCAGAGGGGCACGCACGTGAAGCTGCACGATGGCGAGGTAGTTGATGTTGATCCATACGGGGCTCCGCCAGTAGTTCTCGTCGGTGCCGTAGAACTCGCTCTTCTGGCTGAGGCTGCGAATGCCATGGGGGCTCCACAGCTCCTCCTCGTCGCCGAGCAGGGCGAGGAGCCTCCCGACCTTGGGGTTGTCGGGCCGGAGCAGGCCGACGAGGAAGGGGAACAGCGAGACGTAGCCCTTGTGGCAGACGAGGCTGTTCTCCTCGAAGTCGTCGATGGTGGCGTCGCAGTAGCAGCCGTCGGCCTCGGACCAGTGCAGATCGTCCAGGTTGTGCTCGATGGCGTCGAGCGTCTTGCGCAGGCCCTCGACCTCCTCGGGGAAGTCGAGCACGCCCGCCACGCGCGCCAGCGACTTGGTCATCATGCCCATCCAGCTCATAAGGTCGACGTGCAGCTCGCCCGGATGCGGCGGCTGCGGGCGCGGGTAGTCGTCCAGGCCTGAGGTAAGCACGTGGCGCTCGGTGCGGCCGCGCCACCGGTACGCCTCCTTGCTTGAGTAGGCCTCGCGCTCGTACGACTTGAGGTCGCCGGCCTGCGTCTTGCGGAACCAGTCGTACTGTCGCCGGAGCAGCGGGTACAAGCTGCGCAGGAAGTCCAGGCCCACGGTGGGGTTGTCGACGTGAGCCGCCGAGAGGGACACGCCCTGCGAGAGGTGCTCGCGCTTCGCGGGCACGCTGCCGTTCGTCTTGAGCAGCCGGTCGACGAAGGCGTCCACGACGAAGAAGAGGGTGGGCGGGTTGGCGTAGTGCGGGTACTGCGTCTGGAACTCCTGCGGGACCTTGCTGCGCGCCTCGGCGCCGAGGATCTGCTCGCGGCCGATCCAGCCGTCGTCGTCCATGAGGTTGAACCAGCTCTTGACGATCTCGAGCGTGAGGTCCATGTCCCAGTCGGCGATGGGGAGGAGGTGGAAGCCCTCGTCCCAGAGGAAGCCGCGCGGGAAGAAGGGCCGCGACGGGATGCTGGAGAAGAGCTCGAACGGCCCCTCGAGCCGCTCCTGCTTCCGCGCCCGCGCCTCGGCGGCGTCCTCCCAGAAGCCCTCGTTGTCCTCGTCGTACTCGGGCGCGTAGGACCGGTCCACGACGGCCTGGCCGTAGAAGTAGCCGATCCCGCCGATCAGGTTCGAGAACATGCTCCTACCAAACTTCTTGAACCGTTCGGCGGTAAACGGCGCCTGGGGGGGAAAGACGGAGGCGAATTGCTCGCCAAAGGACTCGGTGGTGGACCTGATCTCGCGGGTCAGGTCCTCGCTGGTGAGCTCCTTCCCGGCCGAGGCGCTCGAGAAGAGGATGTCGAACTCGAAAGGCCCCTCGAAGATCTTCTCGACGATCTGGATGTTGCCGGCCCCTGGCCGGTTGGGGAGCTGGAAGATTTGCCACGGCGGCGGAGAACTGTCGGGCTCGTACTTTTCCATAACCTCGTCGATGCCCTCCTTGAGCTGGCGGAACACGATGGCCCTGGCCTGCCACAGCACCTCGTCCTGCATGGTCGCCGCCTGCACCACGGTTTTGTCGAGGTCCCGAGACTCCGACAGCTCGTGCGTGCTTGTGGGATGCTCCCCTGCGCCTTTGGTGACCACGAGCCTGTAGTCTCCCAGCGACGTCGACTGCCCCTGGATCGTGACGTCGCCATCGTAGCCCTTGTCGTCGTCCGACGCCACCGACTGGAGCTCTCCGCCTCCCTCTTGGGTGACGTAGAGTATCATCATAGTCTTGAGATCTCCCGGCGCATCTTCTCTCAGCTCCCCCTTGACTCTCACCGCCCAGCTGCCACCGTGTGAGCCTCCTGGGACTTTGACGAAGGAAGTGGTAAGATCGAGCTTGTTCCCGGAGTCGCGGATCGTCTGGATGCCTCCTTTTCTTGTGTCGTATTCGTCCCATCCATACCCCGCCATTCCCTCGTGTTGTTCGCACGTGTACCGTATGCCTTGCCCATCGTCAGCAGCGGGACGGCCTACCGGGAGGCCAGCGCATCCAACCTACTGTTCTGGACTTCTGTGTAGCTGTCAACCTTTCCCCACATCAAACTAGCCGACAGGCTCTTGGGTATGCGCGGCCGCACGCCGAAGTAGAGGTTGGGTCGGTAGGGTCCCCATAGCAGACTCTGGTTGTTCAGTCTGCCAATCTCGCTGTTGAGGATGGATTCGCCGTCGGCGCTGACCGGGCAAGGCAGGAGGCAAGCAACGAGGGAGAGGGAAAGGGACACCAATTGGCGTATCGGGGCCATGGCTGAAGCGTTGAACCTGGCCGTGGCGCTCGGGAAACCGCCGCCACGAAATCCAAATGTCTGGGAGCACCTGTTGAGCTCCGAAACCCGATGTGGTTTTGCGGTTGGCGTTGCTTCTGACCACGTTTGGGACAAACCGCCAGAGCTGCAAGGCTGACGCAGGGACAGGGGTCATCGACCGCGGCTGCAAGGCTGATGTGGGGTCTCCAAAATAAGTGGGGCGATTTTTTACGGGTCCTTGTTTGAGGCTCAAGTCAACAACGTCGACTCCCCAATCTACGCTCCATGCCACTCCTCAGGACAGAAAGCAGCTCCTATGCGTTTGTGCTGTAGTTACTGACCACATTTGAATGCCCAAAAGCTGTCCAATCCTAGTGATGTCAACAGTAATTGCTTGTCCAACTGTAATACCGTGAGTCAACGACCTTCGCGGCCGATCCGATGATGGACTCACGTTCCCTCACAAGGTTTCCGAGAAACTCAGAAGCGGCGTCTCTTTCTCTTAGCGTATCGTATATTGCCCCGAAATCTAATCGCGGTTTGAAGGTGCTGGTCGAGTCGGAGCGTAGTGCACCAGTGAGCATACGGTTATCAGACAGTGGGAAATCGTCACGACAGCTGCCATTTGGACCTCCATACCAGACACAGCGCCTTTTTGTTTTCCCCATCTCGAGAGCGGCCTCCCCCGCTTTTGAGCTACTTCTCCAACCCCCCAGCTAGCCTGGGGAATGAAAAATCCTTCACGCTCCTAATATTTTCCCTGTCAACCCACCCACTCGATTGAATCTCATCTTCCCTACGTTCGCCTCCAGTTTTCCGGCCTTGTGCTCCTTCCTCATTGTCCCTACATACCGCCGGCTTCGCCATCTTGTTGCCTTGTCTTCCATCGCCTGACGCCTTCGTTGTCGCCGCCAGGTCGAGTGCTCGGCTCGCCTCAGCTCCCTCTGAGCTTCCCGCAGCTCGGCGAACATCATTTCGTCAGAACTCGGCAACACCAGCCAATCCTATCTCTGCACCTCCTCTGACATTATGGCGGATGGCAGTGAGACCGGCGACGCCGGCGACACCAGAGAGCCGAGCCATCTGGTGAATCGCGAGCAAATCAAGCGTTACAGGGCCGTCACAACCTTCCTCAGCTGGATCGGCAGCGAAGCCCGCCGAGGTACGGGAGTCACACAAAAGGGCGTCGGAAGCACCAAGTACCATCTCTACAGCAAAGGAGCCGACCTAGTCGACCTACTTCTTCGCGACGATGAGTCCATTTCTATGACCTTCAACCGAGCCGCGAACAAGATGACCATCCTTGCGTCTTAGAAAGATGCAGGGAAAGCCGGTGCCGATTCTTCGTCGGAATGCACACTTCCGGAGTGTCATCATATCTCGGCAGACGGGAAGCTTCAGCTGCCATGGCCAACCATCGGGGCCTTTGTCCAGGCATGCGCGACAGGCCCGTCGCACCAGTCTTCCAAGACTACGGCCCTTCTCCCCTTCGTCGAACACGCCGAGCTGCTTACCAAACTGGTCAAGCTGTGCTGGGAAGCGCCCAAGGGCTCTGTCGGCGAGGCAAACGGCAGGGTGGAAGAATACGTGTGGGTCGCGTCGTCAGCCCTCATCCACCGGCGCATCGCCGTCGGCGGCGCTCCCCAGGCCTCACAGAACCCCACCTTCCGGAGAAACGTCTTTTGGGCGCTCACGTGCACGGTCCAGGATCGTGAGCGGCACGGGGTTCCTTCGGACGTTGACGGCTGCTATGCCAAGGGCATCGAGCCCACTCGATTTGTCTTCGAGAACGCACCAAAGCATCTGTACGGGACCATCAAGCGCCACACGAACCAGCTCTTGGGGAAAGCCGGCTTTGCATACGACAAACGCGGCCGTTTGGCCTACCACCGACTTCTATCGGCTACTATCATCAGCGTGTGGCGGGCTTTTGAGCAGATTCGCCACCACGTGGAGGCCCTTCGGCACAGACCTGCATTCTTCGGTTGCGACATGAAGATGTCCAACAAGTTCGAATGGCACACGGACGCACTGGACGTCGCGGTCGGGGAAGTTGGGTTTCAGATGGAGGTGCTCGCCTTCATGGTGTCCATCGACAGGGACATCCTCAAAGACCACCTTCGATGGCTGCAGGAGGTGTTTGGCTTCAGCGACACACGGGCGCTGTGCTTCGACGACAACTTCTTTCGGGACTAGTACTCCCGGAAGCTCGATGGGCTCGATGAGTGCCATGAGTACCAAGAGATGTGGTGGCGTAGTTTTGTGCAGTCCGCCACTGCCACTTCCGAGTCGTCGCGTTGGCAGGCCACGGCCGGCAACATGCCCGACTCCTCTGTTCTCGCGTACACCATGGAGAAGCTGCCCGAGATGTCGTCTTCAGCCAGTCCCAAGATGGCCAAGGAGATGGAGCACACCTGGGATTTCGCAGCAATGCGCTACCTCCAGGCTATCACCTATCAAAAATCAGCCCTCGACGAGTTGCTGCCTCGTGTCAACAGACTCCGCAAGTCCACGCACTCCAGAAACCTACAAATCAAAATCCTGGACATGAAGACGGACTGCATTGTGGTTCAAGACGGAGACGCCTTCGACTCGGAGACGCTGCCCATAGTCGACGTCCTCGCCTCCAGCAAAGTTCCCCAGCAAGCCCCTGGACGACAGTGCCATCGCCACCGCCCTGGGGGTCGCCATGCAGAAGGGTATCGTGGACGAAAATTTGCAGTTCTTTTCCCCGAACATTTTCAAGGGCGGCTACCACATGGAAGGCGTGCTCTTGTCTCTGCACCTTGCGGGCAGCCTCAATGGGGGGTGCAACCAACCGGACAAGCGGCAGCTCACGCCGCAGGAATTCGCCGTGCAGACCAAGGCCCACTACCTGGCCAGGAGCCTGGCCGATATGCGGAACGTCCTCGTGTCCTCCAAGCGTTGCTGCGTCGGATGCAACGCCCTGGTTCGTTTCGCCAACGCCTTGCCGGATGAACAGGCTTCGTGGGCGACCGAGCTGGGGATGGCCAGGCCCGAGGAGCGGTGGACCCCCTGCACCATCCCGCCCTGGACGCCGCGTGCGGCGGCACAGTTCATGCTCGACGAAGCCGAGGCGGAGCTCATGGAGCTGGTGGGGGAGTGGCTCGGCGAAGGGGAATCGATTACGCAGATGTGGCTCGACGAAGACGACACAGTTACTGAGACGGCCGACGATGAGGAGGACTCAGTTGCCGAGAAGGCTGACGGCGAGAACGGCAAGGAGGAGTCGAGCGGGAAATAGCGGTGCCAGCTGCCAACCGGAACACCCTTCCTATTCCCAGCAGGACCACGCTCAGTGCGGCCGAGGTGTTCACCGAGAAGCTCGACCAAGACCCCATGGCTGCCA
>Ga0247771_1000612_pt1 | contig 11154 bp, 11 predicted proteins | sample UWRJL197509C6_FD_179948 | JGI IMG/M metagenome (GOLD analysis project Ga0247771, IMG submission 179948) | Plant litter microbial communities from Arlington Agricultural Research Station in Wisconsin, United States - UWRJ-L197-509C-6 | ecosystem: Environmental > Terrestrial > Plant litter >...
GGACATACCGCGCTCGTCAGGCGAGCACCCCGGCCCTGTCCGCTTGGACTTGCTCGAAACCAAGAGACAAGCTTTTGCCGATCGGGCCGAGACAATGAGGCCAAGAGAATTGCATCAGCTGGCGTCGGGGCTTTTGCTTTGGAGATGATGGCGACTGGAGAACCAATGTCCAGACACGAGGGCGAGAACGCCGGCGCCATCCTTGCTGGTGCGACATGGCTGTGCCGACTGGACGTGTTTGAATCGTATGACACAGGCAAGTCATCAGGAGGGAACGACGAGGTAGCTGTCGTCAGAGACTTCGCAGGGGCTCCGCTGCCACTCGTCGTTCGACCGGCGACCAAGGATCCCAGGAACGAGGCAGAGTTCGGGGACCCGAGCATCTCCGGCCTTTTCTGAAGCCAGTTGGAGTCCGACGGGCACGAGACGTGACCCGCCGCTTCGAGGCCCTCGTGGCTCATCACGTCGACGGGTGCCGAGTGGCCCCGTTACCTGGTTCACCCGAACGACAGGGGCTGTTTTGGGAAGTGTGGCCTGCAGGTCCTCTGGCCTCGGTCCGGACGGACAGCACGGGGCGGGTGACGGACGGCGAGGTCGACGTTCGTGGGCTCTGCATCCTCGTACCTATGTTTAGGAGATCGCTTCCAGGGTGCTTGGGCGGCAGCTGGCAGCGGTCGAATCAGGAGAAGGCGGACCAAGGCGACGAGGCGAGGCTGATGCTCCGCGGGAGCAGGCGTGCCAAGGGGAGACCTCATCGGAGGCGAGATGCAGGCCACGGCGTCGGTTCGCCGCGGTGTGACAGCAAATGGGGCATTAGGCATTGTGGGCGCTGCGACAGACGAGCAAGCATCTCAATTTCTATCGTGTGTCAAGTTACCCCTGACGAAACGCTCTGCGACGCGGGCTCTTGCGTTGGATGTTGGGGGTGGTAGTCGCAATGGCCAATAGGAGACCGGTTCCTCACGGGAAATGTGGGGTCCTTCGGTTGAACCAAGGGGCCCCGTCTTTTGCTCACCCCCCTCCGAGCCCCCCCGAGCGAACAACAACCGCCTCGTCTTGCCGCTCGTTGCCAGATTGGGCCGTTCGACCACTGCGGACACGCCCCGCGGCTCTGATGCCAGCGAGAGCTGAGGCACGCGGCGACGCGAAAAAGGCCGTCTTGGGCGTTTCCTGCCAGAAAGTGGTGCCATAACCCACTTGCTCCTGGCCCGGATGTCTGATGGACGGATCGGCCCAGACAGCACGGCCCAGAATCTCGGGCTCGGCCCTTGTGGGATGCTTGGGGTCTGGATAAACGGCATCGCTCCGAGGCCCCGAGAGACGAGGAGCGCCGATGAGTTTTCGGGATACCGTCGCCGCCGTCGAGGAACCCACTATCAGCAGCCACGGTCGCTGGAGCCGGGGGTGAGAGGGACAGAACCGACTCCGGACGAGGTTCACGTCGTCCAACCGGCACTGGATCGGGGGACCGCTCGCGAGCATGTGCCTTGCAGCCGCCGGCCGCCCCGCAATGCCGCTCGCGCCGCCTTCGACCAACCGGCCCCTGGAAGGCGCCTAGCCCGCATTGGGCCCGTGTGTTTCGACCTGGCACCTTTTCCTCGTCCGTGTTCCAGCCGTCTCTTCCTCGCGTTTCGAGGCCGCACGCCCTCGCGCCATGCCGGACAGGCCAGAGCACAAGGCTCCAGGAGTGCGCTGGTTCGTCTTTGAACTCCCCGGCCCCCTGAGTCGCCAAAGTCGTCTGCTCCCACCACCCCCCCTCCCCGGGACCCGATCAGGCCATCTCCCATCCCCCAGGACCCACAATACCTTCGTGAGACGTTCCTTCATCTTGGACTTCGTGGCGAAGCGGTACCTCGTCGGGGGGTCCCTGGCCGTCCCGAGTCCCCTGAGTTCATCAGCCAACCCCCCGGCCCAGAGTTTGGGCAGGCCCACCTGTTTCCCTTTCACGTCTTCACTATCATCGCGGGGGCCTTCCAACGTGGAACTCCCAGTGGCAGCCGACGGGTTCTGGCATAGTGCACAGGTATGATCTACGCTAAATCACCCTATGTTTCTGAGACCCGCCCTCTTGGCGCTCTCATAACTCCCTCATCCCTCCCATCCCTCCCCTTTCGCACCTCCTCTCCTCTGTCGGTGCTGAGTGCCGTGCTGCTGCTGTGACCGCTGACCAAGTCGCTGCGTCCGCGCAGCCTCCGCAGACTCTCTCCCCTTCCCTTCCTTTCGACAGCGTGGAGCGTTGGCTTTCCTCCGTCGACATTCTTTTAGATGCATCCCTTCCGCTTCAGCAGGCTCTGAACCCGACGACTTTTGCGTGGAACCTCGACAGGATAATACCCCGGGCGTAATAGACTGGAAGGGGTGGGAGCCGGACCGACATCGAACGGGGAGGGTAGACCAAAACGGAATTTAGAAGAGCAGGGACCAAACATCACCACGGACTTCGAGCCGGACCTGGGAGCGACGGCGGGCTGACGCCAAGCAAAACGTACGGGGACCCCGAAGATGGCGGGTTACGACAACTACGACCGCTACTCGCGACGAGGAGGAGGAGGAGGGGGTGGCTACGACGACGACTACTATGAGGAGCGAGAGGTCAAGTCGGAGCGGTCAAGATGGACGCCGCTGACACGGATGCTGCTGTCGGGCGAGATGACGCAGGAGCGGCAAAAAGAACTCCGAAATACCGAGAAGTTCGGCCGGTGGATGATCAATGAGGGCTACCGTCGAATGTAGGTCTATCGGGGTCGCTTGACGCGACCAGGGCTGACATGCCGGGCAGGTTCGTCGTGGTCTTCGGCCTCCTCCACGCCATGCTTTTCGCCTTTGCCATGGTCAACTTCAACCTCAAGGACAACCTCCAGGGGGCGCGAGACGTGTTCGGTCCGACTTACGCCATCGCCCGGTCGGCGGCGCTGGTGCTTCACTTCGACGTGGCCCTGGTCCTGTTCCCCGTATGCCGGACCTTCATCTCCCTGGCGAGACAGACGCCCCTGAACGGCATCATCCAGTTCGACAAGAACATCACGTTCCACATCACCACGGCGTGGTCCATCGTCTTCTTCTCGTGGGTCCACACCATCGCCCACTGGAACAACTTCGCGCAGGTGGCGGCCAAGAACAACCTGGGCATCTACGGCTGGCTGCTGGCCAACTTCGTGTCGGGTCCGGGTTGGACGGGGTACATCATGCTCATCGCCCTGATGGGCATGGTGCTCACGTCGGTCGAAAAGCCGCGGCGGGCCAACTACGAGCGCTTCTGGTACACGCACCACATGTTCGTCGTCTTCTTCCTCTTCTGGTCGGTCCACGGGGCCTTCTGCATGATCCAGCCCGACTTCGCGCCCTTCTGCATCTCGGTGGGCGCGCAGGCCGTGGGCGTCTTCTGGCAGTACTGGATGTACGGCGGGTTTATCTACCTGGCCGAGCGCATCGCCCGCGAGGTCCGCGGCCGGCACAAGACGTACATCTCCAAGGTCGTCCAGCACCCGAGCAACGTCTGCGAGATCCAGATCAAGAAGGAGAACACCAAGACGAGGGCCGGCCAGTACATCTTCCTCAACTGCCCCGAGGTCTCCATATGGCAGTACCACCCTTTCACCCTCACCAGCGCCCCCGAGGAGGACTACATATCGATTCACATGCGCGTGGTCGGCGACTTCACGCGGACGCTCGCCACCACGCTGGGGTGCGTCTTCGACAAGCCCAAGGACGGCTCCAAGGTGGTGGGCGTCAACGGCGAGAACGGCGACGTGGATCCCGCGCTGCGACGGGTCCTGCCCCGCGTCTACGTCGACGGGCCCTTCGGCTCCGCGTCCGAGGACGTGTTCAAGTACGAGATCTCGATCCTCGTGGGCGCGGGCATCGGCGTCACGCCCTTCGCCTCGATCCTCAAGTCCATCTGGTACCGCATGAACTACCCGCAGACCAAGACGCGGCTCCACAAGGTCTACTTCTTCTGGATCTGCCGCGATTTCGGGTCCTTCGAGTGGTTCCGGTCGCTCCTCCTGGCCATCGAGGCCCAAGACGTCGACAACCGCATCGAGATCCATTCTTATCTCACGGCCAAGATCAAGATTGACGACGCCACCAACATCATGATCAACGACGCGAACGCCGACAAGGACTCCATCACCGGTCTGAGGGCGCCGACCAATTTCGGCCGCCCCAACTGGGACATGATCTTCCGCGGCATCAGGAAGCTGCATACGCCGGCGGAGGCCGGCGTGTTCTTCTGCGGTCCCAAGGGCTTGGGCAGCTCGCTGCACATATACTGCAACAAGTACAGTGAACCTGGGTAAGTCAGCGCGCGCGTTTTGACCGACACACCGTGCCTTGTGCGTAGTACTGATTCGTTCGCAGCTTCTCGTTTGTGTGGGGCAAGGAGAACTTCTAGAGAGCCGCCTCCTCCATGTTCTACGGCTTTGTTGGAGGTCTTCCATCACAGCTTCGGTCGGTCGGCAAAGTCGCGGAGGGTGAACGAACATGTCGCGCACAGGTTTTGTTTCGACCGCCTCTTCGTCAGCGCCGGACGCGAAGACAGAAACAGGACCGACAGGGATGCGCGAGCCGACCACGCTGCGCCGTGTCGGCGGTGCGTGTGCCGATGCCGACAAGGACCCGACTTGCCGTGGTACGGGCCGGAGGCTGAATCCGTGGCCGGACCGGCCACGCCGGCGGCGTGGTGTGTCGGAACCAGTTGGACCCATTGTGATGGTCTCAGGACGTTTCTTGACGCTGCAGAGCAGACCGGCGACGGCACGGAGCAGTCAGCAACCCCCTTCTTGCATGCGGGGGACGAACGGCCGCGGCGTTGTAGGCTCGAGGCCGACCAGCCGTCCTCAACGCCCGTTCGTCCTCTCGCCCAGACTTTTTGTTATATAGCCTTCATACACATGTATCTAGCGACCATTACAAACCTAGACTTTCGAATCGTTGGATACCCCGCAAACATAAACAGGCCGGCCTCCTTCCAATGTCACGACAATTGCGGCCGAGGGGAGACTCAGCGATTCAGCGACAACTAGGCCCGCTCCTCCGCGGAGATGGTATCGCCCTACCAACGCCGGGGGTGCGAAAGACTTGGCACAACGAGCGACTGGGGGATCGCCGAAATCCTGAAGCCGACTTCAGACGGGGCCGATCCTTGGTGGCCTTGCTAAGGTAAGGCGGCCGGGCGTCGTGTGCTCCCCTTTTAACCACGACAAACCCGGTCGAAACATGAAAAGTCTTGGACGAAAAACGGCCGACGGCGCAAAAGTGGTTCGATGTTTGCGACAACACGAGAGCCCTGCCACACTCCCGGGTCACGTGCTTGCTGTTTCCCTTTGGCGAGGCGGAGGCGATTGCTGGAAGTGAGAAGCGGATGGGAGACGTTTGCTCCCACGCGACGGCATCCCGGCGAGACATTACACTCTTGCTGCTCAACACGGAACCAGGAACTGCAGACCGGGAGCCCAACGAGATCCGTAACCACTCATCACGGGAACTGGCCAGGGATGACTCACGGTATTCTACAATCCGTCCAAAAACGAAGCCTTAGATTCCAGCTCGTCAACATCTGGATAGCAAGCAGGAGGAAGTGATATCAATGAATCCATGCTTCAGGGAGTACCCCGGTGCCCGGTGGTCGAGCGGACGTGTTCGGCTACCTCTGGGAGGAACGGGCCACGAAACGGCCTGGTCCAAGACACGGTTGGACATCGTCGTCGAGCAAGACGCTTTACGGAGGCCAGCTTCATCGTTGGAATCCGCGGGGAGACGTGCCGAGCCGGGGCCGAGTGGGGCGCCCAGAGACCGGCAGCTGCCGTGCAGGCGCTCCGATAGCAGCCCAACGGCCGGGCTCCGCCGCAGGCGGTTTGTGGGGCCACCTCCCCGGGTCGAACGGGAAGCAGGGAATCCTTTTGGCAATCCATTGCAGCTGCCGATCAGAGTCGGCTGACAGCGCTCCTCCGCCCGTCCATTCCTTCCGAGCCTCCGTGCTCGCACGGTCAGCATTCATCCCATGATGGCGGTGGTATATCCGTCTCTCGGCTTCCGTCGACACGCCAAACCGTTACCCTTCACCCTGAGTCCATAGCCGGCCTCTGGTTCCCTCGCGGTCCCGATGCTCCCCGCGTAGTGAATCGCCAACAGCGCTCGTCCCGCACCAGCAGAGGGTGGCCCCGATCGAGGTACTCCCCGTCGAAGATCATACAGGGGCGAACCCCCAAACCAAAGCTTTACCGTCAACCTGTGGAGCATTTAGCCGCTGGAACGAGCGGCGCCATTGTTCTAGAAGCCGAGGTTCTACGTGAGGAACCCCTCTCAGCCTATCGGGTCGCCGCGGCGAGACGTCGCCATGGATCCGGCCGCCAGCGGCCCGAAGGCCGACGACGAGGCCGGCAGCCGGAAGACGCAGTCCGACGGGCTTGTGTTCGGCACTGGCAAGTCGGCGGCTCTCGGCGCGGCTGAGAAGCGGCTTGTCCGGAAGCTGGATAGGCATCTCATCCCGCTTGTGATGTTGCTCTACCTCTTCTCGTTTCTCGACCGGTAAGCCAGACTCGCAACCAACTGCCTCAGCCCCCTTGGCGATCGCACTACCTAATACAGGAGCAGGGTCAACATCGGGAATGCTCGGCTGTACAAGCTCGAGTCGGACCTCGGGCTCCAAGGCAACCAGTTCCAGGTGGCCGTGTCCATCCTGTTTGTGACGTACGTGCTGTTTGAAGTGCCTAGCAACCTCGTGCTGAAGAAGTTCACACCTCGCCGGTGGATCGCCTTCATCACGATAGCCTGGGGGATCATCGCCACGTTGACGGGCCTCGCCAGCTCGTACGGCAGCCTCATCGCCTGCCGCCTCCTTCTAGGGGCAGTGGAGGCGGGCCTTTTCCCCGGTATGAACGTGTACCTGACCTTTTTCTATTCCAAAAAGGAGCTGGCCCTGCGTGTTGGCTATCTGTTTGTCTCGGCAGCCATCGCCGGCGCTCTCGGCGGTCTCTTGGCCTTCGCCATCGGTAACATGGACGGAATTGCCGGCATGCACGGGTGGAGGGTGAGCTCGGCCCCGGCCGCCGACGGATTCGCGGCTGACGGACGCCGTTAGTGGATCATGATCATCGAGGGCATTCCGACCTTCGTTCTGGGATGCGCGACCTACTTCCTCCTCCCCAACGATGCCGAGTCGGCATACTTCCTGGACGACGAGGAGCGTAAGATGATGGTGGCGCGGCGAGAACGCGAGTACGGCAATACGGCCAGTGCCCAGCAGTTCCACCCAAACGACATGACGAAGGCTTTCCGCGACTGGAAGGTGTGGCTATTCTGCCTGGCGCAGTTCGGCGTCGATACCATGCTTTACGGTAGGTCGTCGGTGCCCGGGCGGATCCGTCGGCGGGATTCGTGTTGACTCGGCCGCACAGGCTTCTCGACCTTCCTGCCGACCATCATCTCGGGGCTCGGGAGCTGGACGCCGGCCCAGGTCCAGCTCTTGACCATCCCATGTTATTTTCTCGGAGCCGCTACCTACATGGGGATCGCCTACCTGTCGGACCGCATTCAGCGCCGAGGCGTGTTCTGCGTCATCTTCGGCGGCATCAGCGTGGTTGGCTATGGCATCCTGCTCTCGGCCACACCCGCCGCGGCGCACTACTTCGGGTACGCGGCCTCCTCGAGAGACTGAGCCGCGGCGTCTGCTAACGGCCGACAGGTGTTTCCTCGTCGCGGCGGGCTTATACGTTGTCGTGGGCTTGCCGCTGGCATGGGTCCGTCTGTCCACTTTCCCGGAGCGAGGAATCCCGGAGCTGACCCGACGCCGCTCCAGTTGCCTAACATATGTCCTCGGTACGGAAAACGGACGACGGCCAATGGCATGCAGCTGACCGTGGGCAACCTGTCGGGCATCATGGCCCCCTTTATTTAGTGTGTGGTTTCACAGCCCCTGACCGGGGACCAGATCAGGGCTAACGCCTTACACAGTCCGACAGGCGACGGTCCGCGATACTCCAAGGGCCACGCCGTGAGTCTTTCACTAGTAGGCCTCGGGGCAGCCCTGTACGGCTTCCTGTGGCTCTGGCTGTCGCGGGAGAACAAGGCGAGGGATGGCGGCAAAACCGATCCGCGGCACGAGGGGCTGTCGGACGACGAGTTGCGGGAATTGGGGGACGAGAGCCCTCACTTCCGGTATATCACCTGAGTCCCAGATGGCCAGCCCGACCGAGCCGGGCGTGGGAGCACGTATCCGAGGATGAAGGGCCTTCTTCAAGCCGCAGTCGCTGCCGATGAGGCTGGGGCCGGCCCGCCGCAAGTGCGCGACTGCTACTCCTCATATCCCGAAACAATGGAGCAGTGGACGTTGCTTGGTAGCGGCGCACGATCTATTGACGGAGCCCCCAGATAGGCAATCTATCTTGTAGGTAGGCCGTCGGTTGGTAGGAGGTAGGAGGTACAGAGGTCCTAAGTTTGAGGCATAGATGGTACAGTGAATACATTTGGCAAACACTGTACGTTCCGTACTGTGCCTCTGTCGGCTTGCAAGGGGCTTGCGCCTTTGCGGTGGCAGGTGCGTATGTCGTCAAATTGACCCCACCTGCAGCGCGCCAAAATCGCGTCGTCTGTCAGCAGCGCGTCCCCCAGCGCACCCTACCTCGGACGTGACATCACGACCTTCCAGTTTCCAATGCGAAATCCCCTGACTCCGCCCGATCCTTCTGTTGCAAACGGGATAAGACCGGAGCTATCAGACCGTCGCCGCATCACCTCGACAGGAACTCGGTCGCAGGACCACCCCGGCCGGCAGCATGGGCATTAAACAGCTCTTCCAGATCATCAAGGAGGAGGCTCCCGAGGCCATCAAGGAGGGCGACATCAAGACGCATTTTGGTCGAAAGGTGGCCATTGTGAGTCTCATCCTCGCCGCGACATATCCGTAACATTTGCATTCGCTAACGACCCCGGAGGATGCGTATGGCACAGCTCACGGCGCCCTTCCGAACTGCGCGCTAACCGGGGCACAGATCCATGAGCATTTACTCGTTCCTCATCGCCGTACGGTCCGACGGCCAGCAGCTCATGAACGACAGCGGCGAAACCACGTCGCACCTGATGGGCATGTTCTACCGTACCCTGCGCATTGCCGAAAGCGGCATCAAGCCCATCTACGTCTTCGACGGCGCCCCGCCCAAGCTCAAATCGGGCGAGCTCGCCCGCCGGTACCAGCGCAAGCAAGAGGCCAACGAGGGCCTCGAGGAGGCCAAGGAGACGGGCACGGCCGAAGACGTCGAGAAGTTCTCGCGGAGAACGGTGCGCGTCACGCGGGAGCACAACGAGGAATGCCAGCGGTTGCTGAAGCTGATGGGCATCCCCTACCTGGTCGCGCCCACCGAGGCCGAGGCGCAGTGTGCCGTCCTCGCGAGGGCCGGCAAGGTCTTCGCCGCGGCCAGCGAGGACATGGACACCCTCTGCTTCGACTCTCCCGTCCTCCTACGCCATCTGACCTTCAGCGAGCAGCGCAAAGAACCCATCCAAGAGATCCATGTGGACAAGGTACTCGAAGGCCTCAACATGGAGCGTGGCCAGGTAGGCAGCCCAAGCGCACCAGGACGCCTGCGGACATGACGCTGACCCCGGGGACTCGGGCAGTTTGTGGATCTGTGCATCCTGCTCGGGTGCGACTACCTCGATCCCGTTCCCAAGATCGGGCCGACCACGGCGCTGAAGCTCATCCGCGAGCACGGGTCCCTAGAGAAGGTGGTCGAGTACATCAAGACGGACAAGAAGCAAAAATACACGCTCCCCGAGGACTGGCCGTTCGAGGACGCCCGCGAGCTCTTCTTCAAGCCCGCGGTGCTGCCGGCCAACGACCCCAAGTGCGACTTCAAGTGGGACAAGCCCGACGAGGAAGGTCTGGTGGAGTTCCTGGTCAACGAGAAGGGCTTCTCCGAGGACCGCGTCAAAGGGGCGGTAAAGCGGCTGGAGACCAGCCTCAAGAGCTCGCAGCAGATCCGGCTGGACGGCTTCTTCAAGCCGGTTCCCAAGACGGCCGAGGAGCAAAAGGCGCACAAGCGCAAGCTGGAGGAGAAGAACGAGGAGAAGCGCAAGAAGGCCAAGGAAGAGAAGAAGGAGAAGTCCAAGGGCAAGGCGAAGCCGCGGGGCACCGCCTGAGGGCTACCCACGGGTTCAAGGTTGTCCACGGCGGTGTGTCGACAGCGGTGTGTCGACGGCGGTGAATTCGGTCTCGGCATGTGGGTGCTTGCGAACCGGAAAGGGGACAGGGAGGAGGCGACTCGGCGTTGGTAACGGCTCTAGCGATGATCTCACTGGGAATGCTCCACGGCACGTTTGCTTTCAGGGCGCCTTCAGCCCCTGCCAACTGAGACTTTCTCGCCTGGCTCCGTTGCGCTCTGCTCTGCTCCGTACCTCGGCAGAAACGCAGTCGTCCGCATCGGGCAAGGCGTAGACCAGCCTCTCGCAGGGCGGCTTCAGCTGCGAGCGCCCGTCACATGCCAACGAAGTCCCAAGCAACCTGGAGGGCCGGGGGGAAGCCTGCAGCGACCACATGACGCGCAGAAGCGGCCGCATTGCCCAAATGGCGGCTTTGCCGGGGCCAGTTCCCCCGGATTGAGGCCCGGAATCAGGGCACATGGCCGGCGGGGAATCTGTGGGGGCGGCCCAAGAGGGACCAAGCAACGACGGGACGACGGCGCAGAGTCGCGCTGTCACATGCGAATCCCGACGCCAACCGCTTAAAGCATCTGGAATGAATTGCTCCCTGTTGATGGCGACGCCCTCCCGTCCCCCTTTCTGACCCAATCCTGCATTCTTGGTCTCCCGGACAGAAGAAGCGTCCCCGTCGCGAGCCCGCCATGTCCAAAACGTTCAAGCAGAGCGACGTCGAGGCGGCCAAGTCGGCCAAGTCGCTATGGATCGTCATCGACGGTGACGTCTACGACGTAACCCAGTTCCAGGACGAGCATCCCGGTACGTCGGCCGCTGGAGCTCCGCGGCCCTGGCTTCGCAACTTGGGGCTGACCCGAAGGGCGCGACAGGCGGCAAGAAGATCCTCCAGCGAGTCGCTGGCAAGGATGCGTCCAAGCAGTTCTGGAAGTACCACAACGAGGGCGTCCTGAAGAAGTTCAGGCCGCAGCTGCAGATCGGGTCGCTCGACAGCAAGCCCAAGGC
>Ga0247771_1000613_pt1 | contig 11151 bp, 10 predicted proteins | sample UWRJL197509C6_FD_179948 | JGI IMG/M metagenome (GOLD analysis project Ga0247771, IMG submission 179948) | Plant litter microbial communities from Arlington Agricultural Research Station in Wisconsin, United States - UWRJ-L197-509C-6 | ecosystem: Environmental > Terrestrial > Plant litter >...
TTAAGCCCTAACACCTAATTATAGCTTTGTACTACCTACTAAGCTTTATAACGAATAATATCGCCCTTAGAATTCGTTTTAAGCTTATATACCCATCTGCCCCCTAAGGCTACTCTTCCTTTAGGTAGGTCTTTTAGAGTCTAAGTATTAGAGGAAGTAAGCTCTTTATATTCTTCCTGCATTGCTCTAATCCAATGCTTTTTATTAGGGCTAGATATAGCCTCTATAAAGGACTTAGGCTCGTTTTTAAGGTTTGTAATTAGTATATACTGATTATCTTTAAAGTTGTTTTTAGTTAGGTAAAGATACTCTTTAGCCTCTTTATTACAGCCAGGCCGCAACAAGCCTAAAGGCGCAACCTCAGAAGGGCACACAGGCCAGGCAGTCTGGGCAGGCAGAACCCAGGGATTACCCTGAGACTCCAGGCTCACCACAGTAAGCCCAGTAATCCCAGTAATCCACCAAACACCCCGTAGTATATAGCTCGCCTCAGAGCTCCAACCCCAAGGCCTAGAGAGCTTGCCTCCCCAGTAGTTAACCTAAGTTCATCCCACCAAGATCCTTATTGCTCTATCCTGCCACGACCTACCTGCCAACATCAACCTACATAACCTCTACCAGTAAGCCCTTAAGGGACTATAACATTTTGACTACTCTTGTTCAGGCAGGTTACCGTAGCCGCTAAGTAATATATCGACTTCCAAGGGCAAGGCCACCAACATAGAGGAGCTGGCCGAGCAGGTCAAGCGCCTTACAATCGAGAATGCCGAACTTAAAGCCAACTAGGGCCCTACTATTGTTAACCTAAAGGACCCCCTAAGGGTCCCTACTCTAACCCTGTACGAAAGGAAGACTGGAACCCTCAGGACCTTCCTCACGCAGGCTTGACTGTACCTTAAGTTCCAGCAGAGCGCTCTCCCATTCTAGACCAACAGGGTTTTGGCTGTTACGGCTTACCTAAAGGGAGACGCAGCTGCCTGGTTCAAGCTAATGCTACGTGAGTACCTCGAAAAGGGATACCTTAACAAATACAACAACAAGACCAGAAGGATTGTTAGCCACTACGACCAGTTTAAAGGCGCCCTCAAGGAAGCCTTCAGCAACCCAGACAAGGAACAAGACTAGGAGAGACAACTGCTCTAGCTGAAGCAGGCCACCTTAGCCTAGGAATACGCCGCCAAGTTCCAACAGGTCGCCGCCCACCTCGAATGGGACAACGACCTACTTATGGTCCAATTCTACAAGGGGTTGAAGAACTCTATTAAAGACAACCTTATTAAGGAAAACCAGCCTAACACTCTGGGAGCCTACATAGAGCGTACTATATGCATTGATAATTGCAATTACAAACGCTGTATAGAAATGCGCTATAAGGGGTGGGTGCCAAAAGGGGCCCACCCCAATAGAGGAAAAGGAGGACAACCGCAAACCGCATAGAGCCAGGGCGCTGGACCTATAGAACTCAATGCCGCCCTTAGGAAGGAAGAGACGCAGAAGTACTACAACTACAGAAAAGCAGAGCACTTAGCCAGGGCTTGCCGCAAGCCGAAGAAACCCTTTGCCAGGGTACCCGAAGGGAAGAGGGGAGTGAACGCAGCCTTCCAAACCAACGAACCCTTCTCCACGGTGGACCACAACACACTTTCATAGACTTCGTGCTACAACAACGACTGCACTATCTATAAAAGCGACAAAGATGGAGCCAACTAGTACCCTAAGGAACTAAACAGGACTAGGACTATTGCCATCCTCTAGCAAGAACCCCTAGAAGAAGAGGAAGACAACATCAAGACTTTCAATTACCCACCTTAACTAAGTCACTTCGGGATCGTCCTAGGAAAAACCCCTAGACAGCCTACACCATTAGGCCTGCTCCAGAGGACCACCCTTGCAGGAGTCAAAATGCTCGACGCCAAGGACAAACCATTACAGAACTACCTAGGGCTACTCAACGACCCCTAACTTAGTACCAATCACCTAGAGCACTCCAAGGTTGCGTGGATGGTCTGTTTGAACAACCAGTGCCACCAGCACCTGCCCAGTAAGGTCAGAGAGGACTTCTTCCTACAACAACCTTAGGGAAGCCACCAAGTATAGCACCCCTACCTGGCCTACAAAATGGAACACTGGGTTATAGCACAGCGCATCAGGGAGCAGGCGATCTTCGAAATCCACCCACACGTACCCCTCAAATGCCTAACGGGCGAAAACAAGACCTACGAGGACTGCAACACCCACACCTACAAGCTACACATATAGGAAAAGGCCGACGCTTGGCATAACCAACTCCAACTCTACCACTCTCACCAACAGAGGAGTGTTATGGTGAAAGACACCCTCCCTAGGGAAGAATGGACGGAAGCTATAACGACGAGGCTAGAAGAGAGACTCAGCAAGATCGCAAAACAAAGAACCAATGCCAGAGAGTACATTACAAAATAGGCAGAGGTCTCCAAAGTAATAGAGCATCTCTCAGATGACATCAACAGGATCGTCAGCGCCACAGACGCAGCCCAGCAAGCGATCGACACTACAGGACCTAGAAAGACACAAGCCATGGAGAACGCTCTCCATGCCATCACCAACGTTACAACCCCTAACATAGAGGCCAAAGGGGAACCCAGGGCCCCTCCTACCCTCCTCACCTTCAAAAACCGCAAGGAAGCACTTAGTTACACTAGACCCGCCAAACCCTCTACCAGCTTCCACCAAGTATACAAAGAAGCTTACCAGAAGGAACTCAGAACAGGAGGACCCAGAACCATTATCAACGCTCAATTCAAAACCACCACCAGAGACTACAGCCAACACAAAGGATTCAGCAGCACCCCCCAGAGGAAAGCTACAGAACAAGAAGCCATGCAACATCTTATTACATACCTAGAGGACTAAGAAGCAGTCAGTAGGGGGGAAGCCCCCTAGAAGAAACAAAAGAAACCAACAGAAAACAACCAGAATTGCAAGTAAAGGATCAACTTACAATCTAGGAATTAAGGTCCCTTAACAACACCATCGCCTTAGGGAACTGCCTACTCAAAGTCGAGCTATAGGCGAAGGGATTCCCTACTAGAGCATTCATCAACAGCAGGTCGACGGGAGACTACATTTCACCAACGTAGGTAAACCAGTTCTAGATTCCATAGGAGGAGAAGCTCCACCCATACACATTGCAGACAGTTGAAGGAAAACCCATAGGATACGACTAAGGTGCTATCAACCAGCAGACAAAACCCCTATACATGCAGCTGCAGCACTAAGGCAAATAGAAAGAGGAATAGGCCGTACTCGACATCACTAAACTATCAGAACACGACATCATCCTAGAACTACCCTAGTTGTAGAGGAGCAACCCTGTTATCAACTGAACCACTAGCCAGCTGTACTAGAAGGACCTCGGTCCCCTAGCACAGGGAACAGCCACAACAATACAACAGAAGCCAGTTGCTGAGCAGCTCTCTACAATGGAGACCCAGAACGCCTTACCAACCCAAATAGTAGCATTTGTAAAGAAGCTACAAGAGCAGAGCTTAGACAGCAGGCGGCTCCCTAAAGAATATAAACAGTACTCGAAACTGTTCTAAGACACCCTTGAGACTAGGCTACTAGAACACAGCCATTAGAACTACAAAATCCCTCTAAAACCCAGAACACACCCCAAGTTTCAACCCATCTATAGACTCAACGAGGAGAAACTCGCAGCACTCTACAAATACCTCAACAAAAATCTTAAAAAGGGATTCATCCAACAGTCAACGTTACTAGCAGGATACCCCCTCTTGTTCGTGCCCAAAAAGGACCACAACAGCAAGCAGAAGCGGGACTAAGAAGGCAAGAAGATATGGCAACTCTGCATTAATTACCGTCAACTCAACAATATTACCATCAAGAATCGCTACCCGCTCCCACTCATCTCTAAAATGCGAGACCAGCTCTAGGGTGCATAGTAGTTCACCACCCTCGACTTGAAAGGAGCCTATAACCTCATTCGGATCAAAGAAGAAGAAGAGTAGAAAACAGCTTTCAAGACGCAATACAGACACTACAAGTACCTGGTCATGCCCTTTAGGCTAACCAACGCTCCAGCCTTATTCTAGGCCATGATCAACAACGTACTCAGGGAGTACCTCAACATTTTCATTATTACGTACCTTAACGACATTCTAATCTACTCTAAGACCATAGGAGACTATAAGCAGCACGTCTATAAGGTGCTCCGGAAGCTCCTAGACGCCAAACTGCTAGTGGAACTCGAAAAGAGCCAGTTCCACGTCTAGGAAGTAGACTTCCTAGGCTGCACCATTGAGCTAGGAAGAGTAAGGATGCAGAAAGACAAAATCCAAACCATCAAAGAATAGCCAACGCCCTAGAACGTTACAGACGTGTAAGCCTTCTTTAGATACACCAACTTCTACCAAAAGTTCATTAAGGGGTACAGCAACAAGGCTCAACCACTTACAGACCTCACCAAGAAAGACAAGACCTTTGAATGGTCTAGTAATACCGAAACTGCCTTTAGACAAATTAAAACAGCCATCCTTAAAGACCCCATCTTGTAGGAACCCAATCCAGAGCGACCCTACAAAGTGGAGACTAACGCCTCTAGGGTCGTCATTAGAGGACAACTTAGACAGCGAGACAAAGAAGGACAGCTGCACCCCGTCGCCTTCTTCTCACAGAAGTTCCAAGGCACAGAACTCAACTACCCCATGCACGACAAAGAACTCATGACAATAGTGGAGGCCTTCAAGGAATGGCACCTCTATCTTATTAGAGCCAAGCACCAGATCATAGTCTACACCAACTACAAAAACCTCATCCACTTCACCACCAACAAAGAGCTTAACAGATACCAGGCCTATTGGTTACAGTTCCTCTCCGAGTTCGATTTCATCATAACCTATTAGAAAGGCTCCACTAACGTTAAAGCCGACATCCTAAGCCAAAGATCAGACTACTAGCCGCTAGAAAAGGAATCTAAGGCTATTCTTTAGGCTATAAACAATAGTATAGTCTTCGCTGCAGTCTTCCAACTACAACCAGCAAAACAAACTAAGGACCTACAGGAATTCGTCCACTAAATCCACGAATCACCCACTAGAGGACATTAAGGCATTATAAAGACGTTCGCCTGCGTTTGTATAAGCTACGACGAACCAAAACTCCTCTAGGTTACAAGGGAAGTCATCTGCAGATGCAACAAATGCAACAAAAACAAAGCTATACGATACAAGCCCTATGGGCTACTTTAACTAGTGCTGCTACTAGAACGAGCCTAGGGATCAGTCTCCTGGGACCTCATCGTTAAACTACCCTAGTCCTAAGACCCTGTTACTAAAACCAAGTATAATAGTATTCTGGTTATTGTGGATCGGTTAACTAAGTACGCCTACTTCAAACCATACCAAGAGTTACACACCACCAAACACTTGGCGCACACCTTCCTAAGGATCGTTGTTAGCAACTACGGACTGCCTAACGAGGTCATTACAGATAGAGGCACAACCTTCGCCTCAAAATTCTAGTAAGGACTTATGAAGCAACTCGGAATGAAGTATAAACTTAGCACCATATACCACCCCTAGACCAATAGACAAATAGAATAAACGAACTAGATACTAGAATAGTACCTATACAACTACGTTAGCTACTGACAAGATGACTAAGCTAGTTGGCTACCTACAGCGCAACTTACCTACAACACCGCTAAAAGCGAAGCAATAGGAATATTACCCTTCTTTGTAAACTATGGAATGGACCCCAACCTGGTAAAAAGCACCCTTAGTGACACCAACAACACCGCCGCTACAGTTAAGGCAACAGAGATTAGGGAACTCTACTAGGAACTATACAAAGAACTGTCGTTCGTTAATAAAAAAATGGCACACTACGCCAATAGACAAAGGGTGAAGGGACTACCCTTAAAGGAGGGAGATGCCGTCTACCTCTTAAGATAGAATATTAAAACAAAACAACCTAGCGACAAACTGGATTATAAACGACTAGGACCCTTCAAAATCTTACGGAAACTTTCAAACGTTAGCTACAAGCTTGACCTACCAGGCACTACAAAGCTGCACAATCGCTTCCACGTTTCCTTACTCAAACTAGCACTACTAGAGGTACCCCTGCAGTGGGAACTCTATGTTAAGGACCCTGAAGAGTACGAAGTCGAGGCAATCCTGGACTATAGAGGAACAAAACCAAATGAGGAGTACCTGGTTAAGTGGAAAGGGTACGACACTACCGAGAATACCTAGGAATCCATCAAAAACCTAAAGAACTCCCCCCACCTACTTTAGGAGTATCATCGGAACCAGGACTAGCTGGACCCAGAAGACTTTGCTAACTAGGCCTAAGGAACCCCAGTTCAACAGCTGCAATGGGACTACCAAAGCCAGAACCCTCATCAAAAAACACAGCACTCCAGTCGATTACGTCTACGCTACCGCTAGCCTAGACGTCTACTACCATTTCTAACTCCTCCCGCTCGATGCATTCCAACTTATTAAGGTCCTAGAGACCCCGAATCACCATATCCTTCCCTTTAGACAGAATAACCTCTTTCTGCTTACAAAGCCGCGATAGACGTGAAATCTTCTCCACTAGAAGCTGCCCCTATTCCTCTATCTGTTTCTAGAGAATCAGGAGGGCCTCTTTAGTTGCCTTCTCTTTACGCTTGATCCAACACTTCTCTGCGATGAAACGATTCACTACCCAGGCTGCAGTTAGCAAAGGATAGAAAACAGAGGAACGGGTACAATAGACCAATGCCCACTAAGACTCCCGAACCATTGTACGTGCGACCCTGCTGAATGCATTCGGAGCACCTCTTTACACCATCCATCATCTTGCACACCTGACCCTGCTTGGTGCATAAGGAACACGGCATTACTTCAAAACCGATCTCTTCAATTGTAGCAAAAAGGTTGTTGCACTGAATCGCTTTTGGAGAATAGCGCTTCCCAATTCTAGACGATATGGTTAGAAAGGACTATGGGCTATTGCTTATTGTGGGGAATGGATGGAATGAAGGAGGAAAAACCCACACGACGGCCAACGTGGCAGACCAAGCGCTTTTCTACTTCTTAGGACAAGAACTATGGAGGAGGGGGATTGTATTACGGCCAGGCCGCAACAGGCCCAAAGGCGTGACCTTAGGAGGGCGTATAGGCCAGGCGGTCTGGGCAGGCAGAACCTAGGGATCACTCTAAGACTCCAGGCTTACCGCAGTGAGCCCGGTAATCCTAGTGATCCACTAAACACCCCGTAGTATATAGCTCGCCTTGGGGCTCCAACCCTGAGGCCTGGGGAGCTTGCCTCCCTAGTAGTCAACCTAAGTTCATCCCACCAAGATCCTTATTGCTCTATCCTGCCACGACCTACCTGCCAACATCAACCCACGTGACCTCTACCGGTGAGCCCCTAAGGGACCGTAACACTCTTCTTCTAACCTTTTAAATTGATTTAGAAACCTTGTAGTCTTTCTAGGAAGCAGTATTTCTAGCTTCTCTTTTTAAGTAGGCTTATTAGCTTTAAGCTTTTTAGCTTTAAGCTTATTAGCATTACTTAGATTTGTATTAGAATTCAACTAGATATTTGTATCTTTAGTTGAATTTAAAGCTTGTAGTTCTTCTAAGTCTTTATTGTTAACGATTATATCCTTAGAGTTAACTAGGGATTTAGAAGCTAAGGGTAATAAAAAGGTATTCTTAAATACTCTTATATCCCTCGTCTACAAAGCTCTCTTTTTCTAAAGGTCCCAAACCTTATAGAGGTTGGCTTTTTAACCATATCCTATAAGAATAGCCTTAATTCCTCTTAGATCAAGTTTTAATTTAGAAGAATTGTTTCTATAATAGTATAGAGAACTAAAGACCTTAATATTAGATATAACAGGTTTTCTGTTATTCTTTGATTTAAAGGGTGTCTTAAATCCTAAAGCTAAATAAAGAGTTCGGTTATATAGAAAGGTAGTAGCTAATATAGCTTTCCCCTAAAGATAACAAGATAGATTTGCTGTATATAGCATACTTCTTACTTTATTTAGTAAAGTAAGGTTAACTCTTTCTATAAGACTATTTAGCTCTTTAGTATAAGGAGCTGTTGTATTATAAAGAATTCCAGCTTCTTTTAGAGCTATTTGGAAGTCATCATTTATATATTCTCTTCTATTGTCTATCTAGAAGGTTCTAATCCTTTTATTAGAAGGATTATTTTTAGCTTTAGTCTTAAAGTCTTTAAAGGCTTGTAAGGCTTTAGATTTTAATCTAAGAAGTATAACTTCTAAAAAGCAGGTTCTTTTATTAAGAAATGTAATAAAGTACTTGAATTTATCCCAAGTCTTTAGTAAAATTGGCCTAGAAATATTACTAGAGACCTTTTCTAAGTAATTTATATCTTTATAGTTACTTAGAGATACTTTATACTTTTGTTGAAGCATTTTAACTTCTAAACATTCAAGGTAGTAGTTTATATTAAAGTCTACTTTAACTTCTAGACCGTAGTCTCTTATAAGTACCTTTAAAGGCTTAAGATTAATATAGCCTAACCTTTAGTGTAAGGTTTTTAAAGATATTAGGTTGACCCTACTTACTACTAAAGCAGTAGTCTTTATAAGCTCAGTTTTGTTATTAGGGTTTTATACTTCTATACTAGAAGTAGGTTCTTCTATACTAGAAGAGGTTACTTCTTCTATATTACTAGAAAAAGTAGAACTAACTAAGGTTGAAGAGGTAGATTCAACCAAAGTTATAGAAGTAGTTGCTTCTGTATTTAAAGAGGTAGAATTAGCTAATAAAGCTAATAGAGGTCTTTTAGGCTTTAGAATTCTAACTAGTAGATAATAGAGCCTATTTATATACTTTCCTTCTATTAATATATTGCTTGTACGATTATTAACTAGAAGTATTGAATTAGGAAGACCTATAGTAAAGTTATTTACTAATTTGCTTTAGCTTATTAGGTTGATTCCTAATTTAGATACGTGTAAGGCATTCTTTAGAAGGCGTTTCTTCTTAGTATCTTTAAATTAAATAAGATAGTCTCCTATTCCTTTTATATTCAATTTAGAGGCGTTACCCTAATGAATACTTTTATCTATCTTCTTATAAGAAGAAAAAGATGAAAAATCACGTATTATGTAACTTGTGGAGCCGTTATCCAATATAAAGTTATTGGAAAAACCTATAGAATTCAAATTCAAAGAACTCCTAGCAGTACTACCCTCTCTATCCAAGGCAAAGAAACCAAGTTCCTTTAGCTTTTTAGCTAAACCTTAAAGAGAGTTAGTTAAATTCTCTTTTTTAGAAAGGGTAAGATATACCTCTTCTAACTAATTGTCTTCTAAGTTAATTAATTCTATATTAGTATCTTCTACTAAAGTGGCTTAATTTAAACTTAAAAGAGGTAGGGGAGGCTGTAAGCCTTCTAGAAGTTGAGAGGTAGCCCCTCTAGCTTCTAAAGGTTGGTCCTTTTCACCCTATTGGCTAAGGCTTCGTATAGCAACTAATAAAGCCTCTTCTCTAGCCTCTTTTTTAGCCCTTCTTATATTAGGCTGTCCTTTTTGCTTCTCTTTTTCCTTTTCTTTACCCTTCTTCTTTGTAACCTTATAAGGCTTAAAATTAGGGTAAAGGTGGAAGCATTTAGAATGAGAATGGCTAGGCTTCTTGCAGTAGGTGCAAAATTTGCCTTTAGGCTTCTTCTAAGCCTTTTTAGACTTAGTTTTAGTGTAGTAGACTCTCTCTTTTTTAGAAGATAATTCTAAAGAATTTTCAGTTGTAGTCTTTAGACTACTACTTCTCTTCCTTTTGAATTCATTTAGAATTATAGAAGAGAGGTCTTCTAAGCTGTATACCTTTAAAGTAGTTCAAAGGGAGTTGTAAATTGAAGCTTTAAAAGCGTTAAAAGAACTGTCCAGCTTTTTAAGGACTTAAGTAGTTGTAAACTACTCTAGTAACTTGGCCCCTTTAGAGTTAAGTTGGTTAGTTACAGATTTGACTTTATTTAAGAAGTTACCAACCTTGCCTTTCTTGTAAGGCATACTAATAAATTTCTAAATCAGTATATATAAAGAAGTATAACCTTCTCTATCAAATATAGTCTTTAAAGCAATCTAGGCTTCACCTAGATACTTTGTAGCCTTTATTTGATTTAAAGGTCCATCTTCAACAATAAGCCTTAGGCAGGCTAATCCTTTATTATCTGCTATTCTTCTAGGCTAGCTAGCTAGAAGAATAGGGATAAGGACTGTATTCCCATCAATTACGTCTAAAGTAACGATATCTTTAAGAGTATTTATATAGCCTTCTTTAATAAGAAAGGCTTTAGCCCTTTGCGACTAAATTGAATAGTTGGCCTCTCCTTAGAGCTTCTTAAAGTCGAACTTTAAGCCCATTTTAAAGGAGTATTCAAGTCCTCTTCTTTAAAAAGAAGTAGTATAGGCTTGAATTGAATAGCTAACCTAGAAGGTATATAGCTATTCTATTTACCCTTTAAGCCAAAGGCCCAAGAGTACTAGATAGAAGTCTAAGTTCGTCTTCTTCTATATAGAATATAGAAGAAAGACAAAGGTATCTATATAGGTAGAATTCCTATACCTATCTCTTGCAAGGCTTAATAGTAGCCTTTAGTCCAACGCTTTAGGTATAGGTGTAAGCCTTAGGGGTAAGGCTTAAGGAGGTGTAGTTGAGAGGGCTTTAGTATCGAAGGCTTCAAGGGTTCGAGGTGCAAAGTCGAAAGGTTCAGAATTGAAGGCTTTGAAGGAGGTTAATTTTTAGTGTAGTTTCGTGGCGTTCGAAGTAATTGGGTGCAGCCAACCAAAATAGAGGTGATTAGGTGCAGCCAATATCAGGTGATAGTTGCATGTAAGTGGCGTAATATCACTAGAATTGTCGGGGGTCGACGGCTTCGTTGGGGTGCCCTCTTCGATTCGAAGAGAAGAGGTTCTCGAAGAAGGAGGTGTTCGAAGGCTCAAAACAGGAGTGCTGCTACCATGTAGATATGCTGGTGGTAGGTGGAAGCATATACAAGGTTACTAGAACTGTCGAGAGGAGCGAAGCGATAAGAGGAACGTTGGAGCAGTAGAATTGGTATTCGTGCAGAAGCATCTTGAATGGTTGTTCTGTTTAAGTTCTAATCTAAGGCAGAGGCTTT
>Ga0247771_1000614_pt1 | contig 11151 bp, 6 predicted proteins | sample UWRJL197509C6_FD_179948 | JGI IMG/M metagenome (GOLD analysis project Ga0247771, IMG submission 179948) | Plant litter microbial communities from Arlington Agricultural Research Station in Wisconsin, United States - UWRJ-L197-509C-6 | ecosystem: Environmental > Terrestrial > Plant litter >...
CCGCCTGTTTGCGGGCCAAGGATGGGCGGCCGCGCTTAGTTTCTGTCGCATCCCGCCGTGGCCAGACCGCAGCGCGTGCCGCGCCGTCGTCGCCGTCGTCGCCGGCCTCGTGTCCGTCGCGACGCTTGAATAACTTTCCCTTGGTCCGATCTGGGATAGACATCCGGGTAGACTGGGCGATACACAACAACCACCTGGAACCTTCTCGGCTTGCGCGCCGCTCCGTAATACCCCTCCGGACTGCGGCTATCAGGCGCCTTCCGTCTTTTTGGTCTCGCGCGAAACTCGACTCGGCCGCCGGACGCGGGGCGAAAGACTTGGGCACAACGGCGTTTCGTCCTTTGCAACTTGGCGGTCCACGGCTCATCTTTTGTACTTCTGGACGGTCCCGTACGTCGTCCGTCGCCTTCTAGACACGTCATTCTCCGTTCCGACTCCGATACCCCGTCCGTAAAAGGTCGTCCGTGGTAAGTCGCCGCTTCCTTCAAGACAGCTTCGGGTCCCTAGTTCACTTGCACGCTTCCCCACCTCCTCCGCTCCTCAGCGCATTGCTTCCCCCCTTGCGAATGGAGGCACCTCGTCAAACGGAGACTTTCTTCGCTGCGCCCTCGCCGAACGCACTTTCCTGGCGGCCCCGCTCTTGCAATGGTCGGGCGCAAGACGAGCCTGAGCCGGACCCCCTCGTGTCTTGATATAAGGCGCCAACGACTGCTCCCCGAGGGAACGCGCGACGTGCGTGGACTGGGAATGCGATGAGAATGAGAGGGCCGGTGTCGAGCGCTCTCGCGTTGCGCCTGGACGATGGGGCACCCTTTTGTCTGGTGGTCACGAGACCATCACCAGGCTGACCTTCCCACCTTGGCTCCGGCCGAGTCGCCACCGATCCCCAACAACTGCCTTGAGAATTTCTCCTTCCGCATCTACTGTTTCGTTTATTCCCGCTCAGCCAAATCATTCGCCGCGAACTCGGTAGCTCGTGTTGGGCGACGTGGTACTTGGAACCATCTCTAACGCGCGACAGGACGACCCGACCGCTCGCGGACCCACATCCCAACCGACATCGACCCGAAAGGCCGTCTTGCATGAGGGTTGCGCGGCGCAGTTGAGCTGATCTCACCGGGGGCAACGCGGACGATGAGCTCGGCCATCAAGCCGGGCCTGCAGACCAAACCGGGCGGGCTGGCCGCCGTTGCGCCGACCACGCAGTCCATCCTCCTGGACAAACTCAATCGGCGCGCCACCCCGGACTCGGAAGCGCTTGCCAGCTCGGATGACGAGGGCGAGACCCACCGCCAGGAATCGTTGCCGCCGCCACAGCCACAGCGGCCCGTTCGTAGGGCTTCGTGGTTTAACGATAACCCGCAGACCGCAGTGCGACAGCGCAAAGATTCGTTTGCGAGCAACTCGATGTCTCCGACGACCTCACACCCCAGCACCCCCTCGGCCGAGTCAGGGGTAGGCGCGTGGGGCTCACACTCGACTCCCGCGCCCGCCCTCGGCCGTGCGCATACCGCGTCGAGCTCTTTCCCGTGGGGCGTCCAGATCTGGACCAACGACCGCAAAGAACTACCGGCGAGGCTCACGGAAGTAATGCTGCCCTCGCCGACCTCCGCCCTCCCGCCCGGCGCGGCCGGCCATTCCCTCTTCGGCGGCGACGGCATACCGTCCCAGACGTCACCCGCGCCGAGGGAGCAGGCGCCGAACTCGCAGATCCCCTTCCCGATCCCCCTTCACCCCACGCCCAAGACGTATCGCTCGCAGTCCTACTCGGTGGGCCAGCTCGAGCCCGACGCCTCGGCGCAGGCGATGATGGGGCCGCCCAACGTCATGGGCGGGCGCGGACGTCCCATGGCCCACTCCGGATTGCAACATCGACCCTCTCGGCCTAGCATGTTGAGCGAGATGTCCAGCGAGGGCGGGATGCTGGGCAAGGTCAAGGAGGTGGAGGACGACGACGACGAGAGCACCAACGAGTCCCTGCAGAGCGGCCCGCACCAGTCGGCGGAGGCTAAGCAGATCGAGATGCTGACGCGGGAGAACGCCATGCTGCGGCAACAGCAGGCCACTCATCAATACAAGTTCAACAACAGGCCGAGGGCCTCGACGGGGGCCGTCTTCGGCATGGGGAACGGCTACGGCGTCCACGAGTCCGTGCCCGAAGAATCCGACTACGCGGTCGACGAACTCGACGAGGCGCACGACAACGGCGAGCTCGCCGCCAAGCGGGCGTTTGGGAGGAGGATGAGCGAGTACGGCGGCGCCGGCAGCGGGAGCGCCTTCCGTTCGCCTTTCGCCGTCGAGAATAGGAAACTCGAGAACGTCAAGAAGGCTTACTGGCAGAGCTCGCTGGGGTTCGGCGGCGCGGGAGACGTATCGCAGAGTCGGCGACACTCGTTTGCCGAGGTGCCGATGCCGACCCGGCAGGCGTCGATCGGATCCATCGGCGAGGCCGTCCTGACCCAGGAGCCCGGGAGCATGGACTCGCTCTCGCAGCACAGCCAAGACATCGGCTCCCCGTACGCCGACGCTCACAACCTGCCGCCGACCCACGCGCAGTCATACTTCGGAGGAGGCGTCAACATGGTGGCGGCGCAGCCCTCGATGATGGGGAGTCCGTTCGCGAACAACTTCCAGGCGGGGTACCACATGCACGCCGGCTACTCGAACCGGCCGTCCTCGCCTCACCGCGGCATGTACGGCATGTCCCAGCCCAACCGCTCGACGCCGCTACACGTCGTGCTCTTCAAGTGCTCGAGGGCCGACGTCTTTTACATCCAGGAGGGGACGGGCCTGACGGTCAAGCCCGGCGACCTCGTCATCGTGGAGGCGGACCGCGGCACCGACCTAGGGACGGTGGCGGCCAACAACGTGGACTGGGTGGAAGCCAAACGCCAAAAGGAGCACTACGCCGAGGAGCAGTACAGGTGGCTGATGATGTACTCGCAAAACGCCGGCGTGGCCCAGGAGGGCGTCGGCGCCGGCCTCATGGCGGCGTCGAACCCTCTTCAGGGGAGCGCCGTGGGCGGCATGGGACCACCCGGCCAGCACCACATGCAGGAGCCCAACGCCGGCGAGCTGAAGCCCAAACTCATCAAGCGGCTGGCCCAGAGCCACGAGATCCACGGCTTGCGGGACAAGGAGGGCAACGAGGCCAAGGCGAAGCGCGTCTGCATGCAGAAGGTGAAGGAGCACGGCCTGAACATGGAGATCCTGGACGCCGAGTTCCAAATGTAGGAGGCCCCGCCCGGACGCTGACGGACTGTCCAGTCGTGCTAACATCGGGATGACAGGGACTGGAAGAAACTGACCTTCTACTATTTCGCCGACTCGTACATCAACTTCAACTCGCTGGTTACCGACCTCTTCAAGATCTACAAGACGAGAATCTGGATGTCGGCCATCAACCCCGCCTCGTTTGCCAGCCAACCGCTGGGCCTGCAGGCGCCCAGCGGGATCGGGCCGGGCGCCGTCGGCGTCGGACGAGGCGGTCCTTCCAGCACGGAGCGCCGGCCGAACCAACCGGCGGAGCCGGCTCCGCCGACGTTCACGACGCCGAGCCAGCCGTCTCGTCCCTTCTCGGGCGGTTCGAGTCAACCCTTCGGCGGCGAGCGCGGGGCCGCCGTGGGGGCTCAGTATCCTCCCACGTATTCCTTCGGCCCCTACGCGGCGTTCGGGAACGTGCCTAGGGCGCCGGGGGTTCAGTACAGCCCGGGGCTGGTGCAAGGCCCCGACTCCTACTCGTCGGGATTCCCTCAGGGCAGCGACTACCAGAACCTGCGCGGGAGGTTCCCCGCCCCGCAGACCGGTTCCGCTCCGCACGAGCAGAGCATCTCGCCGCTGGCCGCGCAGGGCGACTGGGTTGGCTCCTTCCAGGGCCTCTCGCTCAACACTCGTTAGCCGCCGGGTGGCCCGCGGAAGTCCGCCTGAAGGCCGCCGCCGCCCGCCACGCCGCGCGCCCCTCGCCAGCTCGTCTCTCTCTTTGTTGAATCTAGACCATCACTCATTCGAAGCGACCGTTCGATACGAAAACAATGCAACAACGACATTACACGGGATGGAATGCTTTACGCCCCACGAGATGAGCATGGACCACGTCGACAGAAATCTGGTGGTATCTATACTTGCCGCGGCGTTGGCAGGCACTTTTGCTTTGCGAGGGAAAACCTGAAGACTGTTACTTTGCCCGTCTCCCGTTCTTCCTCGCGTCCTCTCTCCGGCAAGGGGGGCAATTCATACACGATGCGCGCCCAGAGGCCTTCATTACACCGTTATCACTGAAAGATTGGGCGGGCAAGAGGAACCTGCAAGGTTTTGTTTTGACTTTCCCCCTCCGGCGGGCACACAGCTTCATAGACAGAGAGACATCGTTTCCTTTCATTTGCACGGGCATGTAATCTGTTACTAAAAGGGCTGTCCGGCCGACCTGGATACTACGGGAGGGGTCAGTCGCAAATGGGTGTCGTATGTACGAACTTGAAAGAAAAGGGGCGGATGTGAGGCGGGGAGACTTGACCAAGGAACAAACAAAGACATGCCTTGCCAGCTAATGCGTTCTTCTCCCTTTCTCTACCTGCCGTCCAAACCTAGGGCCAGATGTTACATTTTTCCTAGCTTGTTGTCGACGCAAGTTTGGCTCCCGTTGCAAGCTGCCGCTTTGGGTTCGGGGTACTAGACCCGGAGGTAGCTGGGAGGGGGGAGGACAGAGCGCGGGCAGTTCGGGGTAAGGGGACAACGGGAGAGAAGCCAAAAAGTCCATCTCGGGGGAGATATACAGACGAATCACGACCATCGATACAGCTTTTATAGACGCTTAACTACTTTCGTTTCACACAAGAACGCCATTGTCGAGACCGTGCGTGGGTTATGCCAACTGAAGAGACTCTGCTGCCTCGGGTCGCTCGCGGTCAGCACGTCCTTTCGCCCATTCGGCCATGTCCAGGCCTGTCTCAGCCAACACGGAGCAGATAGAGCGTGAAAGCAAGACGACTATGTCGTCTCCTGTTTCGTCCGAGGCATCACGCCCTCGCCGGTCCGGGTGCTGACGGCCTTTCGGCAACAAAAGAAGAGATCTAGCCACTGGAAGGTTCGAGCGCCTCCGACCTAAAGCGCTGATAAGCACCGAGGAGGTAGTAGATGCAGGTAACGGAAGAAAACTAGGTATCGGGAGAGGCTCCGGTACGTCGTGCCGGACGCTGCCCGGTCGAAGGGGGTGGAAGGGAAAGGGGACGGGGCTGGTCCGCTCCTTCCCGGTTGTCCACTCCTTCCGAACGCTCGCGTAACTTCTCACTTGATCTACTGACACCCATCTTCCACCGCGTAGATTCTATCTCTCCAGCCTAGGTACCAAGTAGCATCTTGAGTCTGATTCTGGATTTTCAGGTTGAACCGGTGTTTATTGCGGCTTCACAAGCCTCCCGTCTAACCCCGTCTCATTGTATTCCGGTATTACCTGCCTCTTGTCCAAAGTCGATCCGTGGAGGGTCTGATCGCATAGAGCTAGCATCGCGGAGTAGCCCAGTGGCGCGACTACTTCTACGGCGCGCGGGCCAAGGTGGTATCGTCGCGGCCAGCGTTGCAAATCCGCTCGCACCAAGCAGCATGCCTCCCAAGAGGGCGAGGGCGGAAGGTAAGGCGCCGCCAACGCTTGTGACGTTACTAACCTCCTACTTACACCATTAAGGGCATTCCGACGATCAGAGCGAGGGTGGTGCACCGGCTGTTCCGCGAAAGCGCCAGAGAAAGGCTGCGGCCGCGGCCAATGCCCGCAATGAGTATACTGAAGACCCTGGGCGCGAGCAGAGCCGGTAAGCTTCAGTCTGCGCCGTCGTTACGGCCTACTATTGACGCCTACTGCAGTAATCTCCTTGGATGGGGGGAGTGGCAGAAGAACGTCAAGCAGTCCGAGAGCCGAAAGGCCAATGCCTTCATGAAGAACTTCGAAGATGGAGTCAGGCAGCAGAAGGATGAGGTCCTGCGCGACCTCGCTGATCTTGAGGGCATGCGGTGCGTGACCCTGCGCATCTCGTCTTGCATACCACGGCTGAAACCGCAACAGGATGAGCTGGAACGAAGGCGCCGCCAACCAGATCAGGCAGCTGACACGCGAAGAGCTGGCCAGCCTGGTGACAAAGACCCAACACCCGCGCTATGCAAAACAACAGAAAACCCTGGCTATGTACCGTTCCGTTATCGAAACGTACCACAACGCAGAAGCGCAAGTCAAGGCACAGGGCGTGGCAATATCGTGGGAACAACGGGACGAGGACGCCGCTAAGATGACCCAGGTGATCCAGTACGGCCAGAAGATGGCGTCCGCCATCGTCCAGGGCATCGTCGTTCCCACGTTTGACGTATCGGGCATTCTGAACATGAGCGAGGAGAGTCTCGACGAAACGGGGGCCGTAGCCATGGGCTTGTTGAAGGATAGTCGCGAGGCACTGGTGACAACGAAAACATGGGCGAGCCACGCACAAGCTCAGATTCGCGCCATGGCCGGCTTGGCCAAGGTGGCTTCTTCGGACAAGCTCTAGAGGTCTTTGGTGGTCGATTCCGTGAAGACTCCATGTCGTCCACGGCTACCATCACCAGGACATCGTTGGCTGGAAACGGAAGTTTGCCGAATGGGGTGGGCAATGACCTCGATGGGTATTGACAGAAACGCAGATAGTGCCGTCTGGCTGGTGTAACTGAACGGTAAGGTAGCTGTGGCTGTAGTCGCTTCAACCTTTTCAATCCCAGTGACAGAAGCTCCTGGCTCCCGTTTGGGGGGACTCGGGATGTCCTCATGGGTATCACGTGCATGACCCACTTTATTGCACGCTAAACCGGGATTGGGCAAGCACTCGCTAAACCCTCCACGCACACTTTCTGCTTCCCGCCCAAAATTCCCGTCACGGAAATCTTCGCACCCACTCCACCAAGCATCAACGACCACGACGGTAGGAATCCTCAATCCGAACCGGTTTGTATTCCCCAGCAATCCCTGCAACGTGTTTACCATGATAATGAACCAACCAGCCGTCGCCGAACAGTCACAATGGGTGCTCTCAAGTACGTTGAGGAGCTGCAGAAGCGCAAGCAGTCGGATGTGCTGCGCTTCCTCCAGCGAGTCCGCTGCTGGGAAGTACGTTGAACCGCGACCGCTCAACTGGCAATTGCATGGCCGAGGTCGTCTCTTCTCGGACTTCTGTCCGAGGGGAGGCTGACCCGTCCGCTGGACACTCGTTGAACAATAGCTGAGAGTGTCTTGCAGCTCCGTCAGTTGAATGTCATCCACCGTGCCTCGCGGCCCACGCGCCCCGACAAGGCCCGCCGTCTGGGATACAAAGCCAAGCAGGGCTATGTCATCTACCGCGTGCGCGTCCGCCGCGGAGGCCGCAAGCGCCCGGTTCCCAAGGGTGCCACCTACGGTTCGTCCCCGACCGCCTCTCCCCCGCCCCGCCCGGGTGATCGATCCATCCAAGAAGGGCCAAAGAAGAAGGGAAGCTGACCGTATCCCCCTCCAGGCAAGCCGACGAACCAGGGTGTGAACCAGCTCAAGTACCAGCGCTCGCTGCGGGCGACGGCCGAGGAGCGCGTGGGCCGGCGGTGCGCCAACCTGCGCGTGCTCAACTCGTACTGGATCAACCAGGACTCGACGTACAAGTACTACGAGGTGATCCTCGTCGACCCGCAGCACGCCGCCATCCGCAAGGACCCGCGCATCAACTGGATCGTCAACCCCGTGCACAAGCACCGCGAGGCCCGCGGCCTCACGTCCACGGGCCGGCGCTCGCGCGGCATCAACAAGGGCCACCGCTACAACAAGACGACGGCCGGCCGCCGGAAGACGTGGAAGCGCCACAACACGCTCTCGCTGTGGCGGTACCGGTAGAAAAGGGTCTGAGAGTGGGACTTCCGCACCCGAGGCACATGGGGCGGAGGTGGCGCTGCCTGCGCTGGACCTGTTATATCGGCCTGCGCGTTGCGGCTTGGGAGTAGAACATGGAAAATGGCATTTGTGGGCCACGGGCTCATCACCAGCATTGTTCGCTCGCCACTGTGAACTCGTGAATGTTGTGCAAACCCGACTTCCATTGACTCCCCCCGCCTTGTGATTCCAGTGTGCCGAAGGTTCGTTTCGCTTCGGCAGACTCAACACCCATAGCGTAGGCCGTCGGTCGGTCTTGCAAGTACCTCCTGCTTCTGTGCAAAGCACCTCGGTTCCATTCACAGCTGCTTTGCCTCCATGTCGTCCTCCCTTGTTCCCGACGAGTCGCCACTACCTAGGTACCCAAGCACCACGCCTTACGGCGAGCACCCCAACCCCGCCGAGGCGCACAGCGGGCAGTCAGACGTCGTCTGGCTTGCAGCGGTAGCAAATCCCGCTGCCTATCGTCAAGGCGGGTAGTCCGGCCCTCGCCCGGGCTTCGGCGAGATACGCGCCCGGAAGACGGGGGAGGGGACTATCGCGAGCAGCGCTGGCACAACCCGGCGGGCGAGGTGGGGGGGTCAACATCTCCGTTGCCTGCTCGCCGGTTACGTGTACGTAGAGGCGACAAAGGCTGTCTTGTGTTAGGGGTGGGGTTGGCCCTTTACGGCGGCGTCGCCCGCGTCTACGGGACCAGGACTACGCATCGCCGGGGAGGGCAGCTAGGGCGGAGGACGGCAAGGAGTTCAGACACATCACGGGGCAGGATATGCACGAGATTGTTGAAGAACCGGAATGCGTGTATGACGAGTGCTGCCTAGCAAAGGGGGGGGCAAAAGACAAGAAACCAGGGCAGTGCAGGGGGGAGCGGGTGTGCCCGGCCAAAATGATTATCGATCCATCCCATCCATCGCGCAGAAGCCTCGCGCCCTCGTCCCGTATGCCGCCGCCGTGCATTGGCCCCGTCAACCCTTGACCACCGTCTCCGTGGTCCCCTCGCAACGCGCCCCGCAGATATCCCCCCTGTTCGCTCGAGCGGGCCGCCGGTCCCGGGGCGTCGGCGGCCTTGGTCTAGTTCGAGAGATTGTCCGAGATGCGCTTGATTTCGCGATGGCTGGTCTTTTCGCCGGTCCATATGACTGGATGATGCGAGGGAAAGTCGACGGAGAAACGAGGCGGCCGTGGTTGCGTCTTGCCCGGTGCGCGTTGCAAACGAAGATTAGGAGGGTAAGCGGCGGCGGCCGGCTGGTGTGCCCTCGGTCGTTCCGGTGGAGGTCTGCCGTGTCGGAAAGAGACGTGGCTCCCACCGCAGGGCCGAGGGCGGATCGGATCCAGACGAGTCGAATATGTCGAAAGATTCCGGATCCAACCCTTCGAACCAACCCCGGGTGCCAAGAAGGCAGAAATGCCGAAGAGGAGGCAGGCAGAAGAAAGATAAAAAGAAAAGGAAAAAATGGCAGGGCAGTGTTGCGCGAAACGAAGACGTCTATGTCGTGCCGATGTCTGCGTGGTCCGGGTGGTTACATGTGTACAAGCCGACGCTCCATCCCATGACGAACGAGGCTTCACCGGTCCCCTCCGGACGACCTGGGCCCGAAGCGGAGGTAACGCCGGTTTTCTGTTTGGTTTTGTTTTCGCGCCGAGCCTCTACTGTACAAGGCAGTCGTGGTGGCTGGCCTATGCTCATGCTCGATGTCTCGGATCCCCGTTTTTCTCGTGAAGTAAAAAAGGAAGCCGTGTGTCGTCTCGGTGCCGGAAACAACTGGAGAAAATCATTCGTGATGCTTGCCGTGATTCGTGCCTTATCATACCCGGACCCTAAGGGAAACTCGAAATCGTAGCCGAAAGGAGCGCGCCGCCGTCGACGTGCGCGGACCAAAAGGAATCCCCGTATCGTATCGTAGCAGGTCAGAGACCCGCCGTCGCCCTCAGAGCCAAGACGACTCGCCGTCGTCGGCCGGCGTGCCTATGGGCGGGGACGCGCCGTTGGTGACCATCATGTTGGGCCCGCCCATGGCGGGCATGCCGCCGAGGCCCGGGGCGGCGCTCGGGATGCCGACCCGCTGGAAGGGCGGGGGGCCGTACTGGCCCAGGGGACGCGACGCCTGGGCGGCCGCCATCATGGCGGCGCCCGGGGGAGGCAGCTGCGGAAGCGCCGTGGGCGCGGGCACCGTCAGGATGGTGCTGGAAGGAAAGGCGGGCGGGACGCCGCGGCCGCCCACGCCGTTGAGGCCGTTGGTGGTCGGGAAGCCGGCGCCCGGCGTGAGGATGGACGTGCTGCCCGACATGGTGCGGTTGTGGTTGGGGCGGAGGGGGATCTGGCCCTGGGTGCTGTCCGCCGGCGTGACCTGACCGCTCGAGTGGCCGCTACGCGAGTCGAACGTCTGGATCTTGGCCTGGATGCGGCGGCCGTACGGCGTCGACCGGATCTGGGGCAGGATGGGCCGGATCGTGTTGACCAGGTGCTGCTTCATCTCGGGCGTGGCGTACTCGAGCGCCGTCTGGATGACGTAGTTGGCAAACGAGTCCCGCAGCAGGCGCTCCATCTCGCCCGGCCCCAGCAGCTCCTCGACGATCAGGTCCTTCGACGTGTCCGTAGCACAGCGGATGCACTTCTCGACGACGTTGGAGCTGAACTTGTGGCGCGACAGCGCGCCGATCTTGGTCCGGAACTGCCGCACCAGCGGCTCCGTGAACGTCGGCTCGTTCAGGTCGATGATGTACTGCACCACGTAGTTGCCGAAGGGGTCCTGCACCAGCGTGACGGCGTTCTCCGTGATGCGCTGGATCAGCCACAGCTTCTGGTCGCCCGACGCGTGGTCGATGCAGCGCTGCAGGACGCAGCACCCGTGGCGGTGGGTGCCGACCTCGACGCACGAGGTGCCGACGGCGTCGAAGATGAACTGGGCGTCGACGGGGCTGAGCTTGTTCAGGCACTTCTGGATGACGTGGTTGCCGTTCAGGTCCTGGATGAGCTCGACGACGCGGTGGCGGAGGGCGTCGATGATCATCTGCGTCTGCACCGGCGTGTTGACGAACTCGATCATCTTCTGGAGGGCCCGGGTCCCGTGCTGGTTGAGCGCGATGTGGACCATGTTATGGGCCGCGTTCTGCACGAGCACCGTGCGCTCGTCCTCGTTGCAGTACTCGAGCAGCTTCTGGCACAGGTAGTTGCCGAACGGGTCCGTCATCAGCTCCACGACGTGCTGGTTCGTCTCCAGCCAGATCATGTGGACGTGCTC
>Ga0247771_1000615_pt1 | contig 11148 bp, 11 predicted proteins | sample UWRJL197509C6_FD_179948 | JGI IMG/M metagenome (GOLD analysis project Ga0247771, IMG submission 179948) | Plant litter microbial communities from Arlington Agricultural Research Station in Wisconsin, United States - UWRJ-L197-509C-6 | ecosystem: Environmental > Terrestrial > Plant litter >...
GCATGCGGAGGGTCTCCGTCCTGGTAGGAGGTCTGTGGCGTTAGAGCGCTCTATTGGTTGGAGCGCTCCAATGCTGTAGCTTCCGTCACACGGGTGTCAAGGGGGCGTTTCCGGCTCGTGACCCGCGGACGAGGGAGGTGGCGGTGGCCAGGCCGACCATGGAGGACGTCGCCAAGCGGGCGGGGGTGTCCCGCGCGCTGGTGTCGCTGGTGATGCGGGATTCACCCAAGGTGAGCGAGCAGCGCCGCGCCGCGGTGCTCAAGGCGGCGGAGGAGCTGGGCTACTCCCCGCACGCGATGGCGCGGTCGTTGGCCAGCAGGACGTCGACCGTCCTGGGGGTGATGGTGTCCGACCTGCACAACGCGTTCTTCGCGGAGGTCGTGGACGGCCTCGACGCGGTGGCGCGCGAGCAGGGCTTCGAACTGATCATCAACACCGGCGGCCGCAGCCCGGCCCGTGAGCGGCGGGCGCTGGACAGCCTGCTGTCGTTCCGCCCGGCGGGCCTGGCGCTGCTCAGCCCCGTCGTGCCGACGGCGGCCATCAGCAACGCCGCCGACCACCTGCCGATCGTGCTCGTGGCCAGGTCGAGCCGCGTCTCGGGCGTGGACACGGTCAACGACGACGGCGAGCAGGGCGTCGGCCTCGCGGTGGACCACCTGGTCTCGTTAGGCCACCGCGACATCGTCCACCTCGACGGCGGCGAGGGCAGCCAGGCCGGTCCGCGGCGGCGCGGCTACGTGAACGCCATGACCGGCCACGGCCTGGAACCGCGCGTGGTGGGCAGCGAGTACACCGACGCGGCGGGCGCGAAGGCCATCCAGGAGCTGCACCGCGGCGGCCGGATGCCCACGGCGATCATCTCCTGCAACGACTTCAACGCCGTCGGCGCGATCTCCGCGTTGGAGGAGGCCGGGTTCCGCGTCCCGGAGGACGTCTCGGTCGTCGGCTACGACAACACCTCGCTGGCCGCGCTGCGGCACGTCTCGCTCACCACCGTCGACCAGCCGCGCAACGAGATCGGCAGGCTGGCCGCCGAGGCGCTGCTGCAACGCGTGCGCGGCGAGCGCACCGAGCCCGTTCGCCACCTGCTGCACCCGAAGCTCGTCGTCCGGAACACCACTGCCGCCCCAGGAGGGTCGTCTTGACCAGCACCATCCCGCACTGGATCGACGGCGCCCGCACGACGGGCGTCTCGAACCGGACCAGCGACGTGTTCGACCCGGCGACCGGCGAGGTCGCCAAGCGGGTCGTCCTCGCGGACCAGGCGGACGTCGACCTGGCCGTCGCGTCGGCGCTGAAGGCGTCGGCGTCCTGGTCGGAGTCGTCGCTGGCGACGCGTACCCGGATCCTCTTCAACTACCGCCACCTGCTGCACGAGCACCGCGACGAGCTGGCGGCGATCATCACCGCCGAGCACGGCAAGGTCCTCGACGACGCGGCGGGCGAGGTGCAGCGCGGCCTGGAGGTCGTCGAGTTCGCCTGCGGCATCCCCCACCTCCTCAAGGGCGAGCACTCGGAGCAGGTGTCGCGCGGGGTGGACGCGTACTCCGTCCGGCAGCCGCTGGGCGTGGTCGCGGGCATCACCCCGTTCAACTTCCCGGTGATGGTGCCGATGTGGATGTTCCCGGTGGCCATCGCCAGCGGGAACGCGTTCGTCCTCAAGCCGTCCGAGCGCGACCCGTCGGCGGCGGTGCGGCTGGCCGAGCTGTTCTCCGAGGCGGGGTTGCCGGACGGCGTGCTGAACGTCCTGCACGGCGACGCGACCGCGGTCAACGCGCTGCTGGACCACCCGGACGTCGCGGCGGCGTCGTTCGTCGGGTCGACGGCCATCGCCCGGCACGTCTACGCCCGCGGCACGGCGGCGGGCAAGCGCGTGCAGGCGTTGGGCGGGGCCAAGAACCACATGGTCGTGCTGCCGGACGCCGACCTGGACGTGGCGGCGGACGCGGCCGTGTCCGCGGGCTACGGCAGCGCGGGCGAGCGGTGCATGGCGATCTCGGTCGTGGTCGCGGTGGGCGACGCGGCGGACAGCCTCGTGGAGAAGATCGCCGAGCGGACGAAGGGCCTGGTCACCGGCCCCGGCACCGATCCCGCCTCGCAGATGGGCCCGCTGGTCACCGGGGTCCACCGCGACAAGGTGAAGTCCTACGTGGACAACGACGAGGGCGCGACGCTGGTGGTCGACGGCCGGGGGTTCGCCCCGGAGGGCCACGAGAACGGGTTCTGGCTCAAGCCGACCCTGTTCGACCACGTGACCGCGGACATGGCGCTCTACCGGGACGAGATCTTCGGCCCGGTGTTGAGCGTGGTGCGGGTGCCGACGTTCGAGGCGGCCGTGGACCTGGTCAACGCCAACAGGTACGGCAACGGCACGGCCATCTACACCGGCGACGGCCTCGCGGCCCGCGAGTACCAGCGCCGCGTGCAGGTGGGCATGGTCGGCATCAACGTCCCCATCCCGGTGCCGATGGCGTACTACTCCTTCGGCGGCTGGAAGGACTCGCTGTTCGGCGACACCCACGTGCACGGCGCGGAGGGCGTCCGCTTCTACACCAGGGCGAAGGCGGTCACCGCCCGCTGGCCCCGGCAGCACGGCATCGACCTGGGCTTCCCGACCCACGGCTAGAGCGCTTCCCCGGTTCCACGGCACGAGGGGCGCCGTGGAACCGGGGAGGCCTCACACCTCCTCGCGCACCGGGGCGGAGGGCGTGGTCGGCTTCTTCGGCGCGATCGCCTTGCGGATCAGCGGGAAGAACAGCAGCACCGCGATGACGACGTAGACCACGATCGAGAACGGCGTGTTCACCAGCCCGGACAGGTCGCCGTCCGACAGCTGCAACGCCCGCCGCATCTGCTGCTCGGCGGCCGGTCCGAGGATCACGCCGATGATCGCGGGCAGCACCGGCAGGCCGTAGCGCCGCATGACGAACCCGAGCACGCCGATCACGAACATCACCAGCAGGTCGAACACGTCGGCGTTGACCGCGTAGGCCCCGACGCTGGCGAAGAACAGGATGCCCGCGTACAGGTACGGCCGCGGGATCCGCAGCAGCTTCGCCCACAGCGGCGCGAGCGGCAGGTTCAGCACCAGCAGCAGCGTCAGCCCGATGAACAGCGACGCGATCAGGCCCCACACCAGCGACGACTCGCGCTGGAACAGCAGCGGCCCCGGCTGGATCCCGTACTGCTGGAACGCCGCCAGCATCACCGCCGCGACCGCCGTGGTCGGCAGTCCCAGCGTCAGCATCGACACCAGCGTCCCCGCGGCCGACGCGGACGCCGTCGCCTCGGGTCCGGCGACGCCCTCGATGGCGCCCTTGCCGAACTCGTCCCGGTGCTTGCCGGCCAGCCGCTTCTCGGCCACGTACGACAAGAAGGTCGGGATCTCCGCGCCGCCGGCGGGGATAGCGCCGAACGGGAACCCGATGAACGGTCCGCGCAGCCACGGCTTCCACGCCCGCTCGAGGTCCGAACGCCCGAGCCACGGCCGTCCGACGGGGATGGCCTCGCTGACGTTGCGCCGCAGGTGGGCGGCCACCCACAGCGACTCGCCGACGGCGAACAGCGCCACCGCCACGATCACCACGTCGATCCCGTCGGCGAGGTGCAGCGATCCGAACGTCATCCGCTGCTGCCCGGTCATCTCGTCGAGCCCGACGAGCCCGATGGCCAGGCCGATCAGCAGCGAGGCGAAGCCGCGCACCCGTGACGCGCCGAGCACCGACGTGACCGCGATGAACGCCAGCACCATGATCGCGAAGAAGTCCGGGGCGCCGATGTCGACGGCGTACTTGGCCACGGTCGGCGCGAGCAGCACCAGCATGGTCGTGCCGATGATCCCGCCGACGAAGTGCCCGATGGCGGCGGCCGCCAACGCCTGCGCGCCACGGCCCTTGCGCGCCATGGGGTTCCCGTCGATCGCGGCCACGACCGCCGCGCTCTCGCCGGGGGTGTTCAGCAGGATCGACGTGGTCGAGCCGCCGAACATCCCGCCGTAGTAGATGCCCGCGAACATGATGAACGCGCCGGTCGGCTCCAGGCCGTAGGTCACCGGCAGCAGCAGCGCCACGGCCATCGCGGGCCCGATGCCCGGCAGCACGCCGATGGCGGTGCCGAGCAGCACGCCCAGCGCGGCCAGCGCGAGGTGCGTAGGCGTCAAGGCTGTGGCGAAACCGCCCATGAGCTGGTCGAACATCACAGCACCCCCATCAGCGGGCCGCCGGGAAGGGGAACCCCGAGCAGGTTGTTGAACACCAGGAACGTCACGACGGCCATCCCTGCGGCGATCAGCGGGTCGCGCACGAAGTGCCGACTGCCCAGCGCGTACGCCGCGCCCCAGAACAGGACCGCCCCGGAGATCGGGAACCCGACCACGCCGATCAGCGCCGCGTTGGCCAGGAAGGCCCCGCACAGCAGGAGGACCGTCCGCCAGTCGGCAGGCGCGGTGAGGTCGACGTCCTCGCCGCCCTCGGCCTCGCCGCGGCCGCCGCGCAGCACGTCCCGCGCCAGCAGCACGGCCACGACCAGCAGCCCGACGCCGACCACGACCGGCACCGCCTTGGGCCCGACCGGCCCGCGCTGGGCGAAGTCGGTGTGGATCCGCAGCGCGTCCACCAGCACCACCACCCCGAGCACCGCCAGCACGGCGGACACCCCGAGTTCCGAGCGCTCCTTCAGCCACGTGGTCATGCGAGCCCCAAGTCCTTCAGCACGGTCGCCACTCGCGTGTTCTCCTCTTCCAGGAAGTCCCCGAACTTCTCCCCCGGCGCGAACGCGTCGGTCCACCCGTTGCGCTCCAGCGCTTCCTTCCACTGCGGCGTGGCGTGCAGCTTCGTGAACAGCTCCACCAGCCGATCGCGGTCCTCAGTGGACAGTCTCGGCGGCGCGACGATCCCGCGCCAGTTGCTGAACTTCACGTCCACCCCGGCCTCGCTCAACGTCGGCGCGTCCACACCGGGGATCCGGTCGGCGCTGGTCACCGCGAGCACCCGCAGCGTCCCGGCCTGGATCTGGTCGCGGTACTCGCCGATGCCGGACACGCCGAAGGCGACCTTGCCGCCGAGCACCGACGCGAGCAGCTCGCCGCCGCCGTCGAACGGGATGTAGTTGACGGTCTTCGGCTCCAGGCCGACGGCCTTGGCCATCAGCATCGGCGCCAGGTGGTCCGGTCCGCCGGGCGACGACCCTCCGCCGACGGGCACCGCGCCCGGATTGGCCTTCCACGCCGTGACCAGGTCGTCCAGCTTCAGGTAGGGCGAGTCCTTGCCCACCACGACGATGTCGGGCTCCTCGATCAGCTTCGCCACGGGCGTGGTGTCCAGCAGCGACGACGGGGCCTTGTTCGTGTAGACGCTGCCGACGACCCCGAGCCCCATCGACATGACCAGCTTCCCGTTGCCCTTCTCGGCCACGGTCCGCCCGAGCCCAACGGTCCCGCCCGCGCCCGGCAGGTTGAACACCTCGGCGTTGCGGAGCAGGTCCGCGTCCTCCATCGCCTTGGCCGCGGTGCGGGCGGTGATGTCGTAGCCGCCGCCGGGCGCGTTCGGCACCAGCACCCGCAACGCCCGAAGTTGGCCCGAAGCGCTGTCGCCGCCCGGCGTGAGCAGCGGCGGCACCACGAGCACGGCCGCGACCGCGGCCCCGACCGCCAGCCAGTTCCTGATCAGCACTGTGATCTCCGCCTCTCCTCCGTTGGGGTGGGATGTTGCCGGGGTGTTAACCGGAAGTCCCGTTTGCGGGCGTAGCGGTTCTTTTGGTCTTTGTGGTCTCGCGCACCGGTCCTCCGAACGTCCTACTGTCACTCCCACGCGACGAGGCGGGAGGGTCGATGGGCGGTCGGGGATCGCTGGCAAGGCAACTGCTCGCCTGGCAACTGGTAGTGGTCGTGGCCCTGCTGTGCTCGGTGGGCGCGCTGTCCGTCGTCCAGGCGGGGGCGAACTTCGCCACCACCGAGGGACGGCGGATGCTCTCCGTGGCCGAGGACGTGGCCGCGACCGCGGGCGTGCGGCTGAGCCTGGAGGACCCGCTGCGGCACTACGCGCTGGCGCCGTTCGCCGAGAGCGGCCGCAGCCTGTCCGGGGCCAGCTACGTGATCATCACCGACGCCTCGCGGCGGGTGCTGACGTCACCGGACCCGGCGCAGGTCGGTGCGGCGCTGGACATCGGGGACAGCACCGCCCTCAGTGGACGGTCGTGGGTCGGCGAGCTGCACGGCGCGCTGGTGGCGCACGTGCCGGTGATGAGCGACCGGGGCGAGGTGATCGGGCTGGTCGCGGCGGGCCAGGACTCGCCGGGGTTCTTCGAGGGCGTGCTGGACTCGCCGGGCAACGCGCTGCGGCTGCTCGGGGTCGCGCTGGCCATCGGCGTGGTCGGGTCGGTGCTGCTGACGCGGCGGGTGAAGAAGCAGACGCTCGGGTTGGAGCCGCGGGAGATCACCTCGCTGGTGGAGCACCGGGAAGCGCTGCTGCACGGCATCAAGGAGGGCGTGGTCGGGCTCGACCCGCAGCACCGGATCACCCTGGCCAACGACCACGCGCGCGAGTCGCTGGACCTGCCCGCGGACTGCGTCGGGCGGGCGGTGGCGGACCTGGAGCTGGACGACCGGTTGCAGGACGTGCTGACCGGCAAGGCGACCGGGGCGGACCAGCTCGTGCTGCGCGCCGGGTCCGTGCTGACGCTGAACCGGATGCCGATCGCCGTGCACGGCGTGGAGGTCGGGTCGGTCGTGACGCTGCGGGACCGCACCGAACTGCTGGTGCTGCAGAACGAGCTGGACGCGAACCGGCACGCCACCGACACCCTGCGGGCGCAGGCCCACGAGTTCAGCAACCGCCTGCACACGATCTCCGGCCTGATCGAGCTCGGCGAGTACGACGAGGTGCGCGGGTTCGTGCACCGGATCAGCTCCGCGCAGGGGCAGTGGCAGGTCGAGGTCGGGTCGCGGATCCTGGACCCGGCCGTCGCGGCGCTGCTGATCGCGAAGTCGAGCCTGGCCGCCGAGCGCGGGGTGGGGTTGCGGATGGACCCGGACAGCCACCTGGACGAGGTGGACGAGGTGCTGTCGACGGACCTGGTGACGGTGCTGGGCAACCTCGTGGACAACGCGCTGGACGCGCTGGCCAACGCCAGGGGGTGGATCTCGGTGTCGGTGTCGGAGTCCGACTCGGCGGTGCTGGTGGAGGTCCGCGACTCCGGGCCCGGCGTGGCCCCGGAGATCGCCGAAGAGGTGTTCAAGAACGGGTTCACCACCAAGGCCGCCGAACAGGGGCAGCGCGGGCTCGGGTTGGCGCTGACCCGGCAGACGTGCCTGCGGCGGGGCGGGAGCGTGCGGGTGCACAACGACTCCGGCGCGGTGTTCACGGCCCGGCTGCCGAGGGAGGTGCCCGCGTGATCCGGGTGCTGGTGGTGGACGACGACTTCATGGTCGCGAAGGTGCACAGCGGGTACGTCTCGCGGACGCCGGGGTTCTCGGTGGTGGGCGTGGCGCACACCGGGGCGGACGCGTTGCGGCTGGTCGGGGAGCTGCGGCCGGACCTCGTGCTGCTGGACATCTACCTGCCGGACGTCGGCGGGCTGGAGGTGCTGCGGACGTTGCGGGCCCAAGGGGACTCGGCGGTGGACGTCATCGTGATCACCGCCGCCACGGACGTGGACACGGTCCGCAGCGCCATGCGGGGCGGGGTCCTGCACTACCTGATCAAGCCGTTCGAGTTCTCGGCGCTGCGCGACCAGCTGGAGCACTTCGCGGCGCTGCGGCGGAAGCTGGACCGGCTGGCGGCGGCCGGGCAGGCGGACGTGGACCAGGTGTTCGGGGCGCGACCGGGCAGCGCGGCCCCGGTGCTGCCGAAGGGGCTGACCGCCCAGACCGCGACCCTCGTGGAACGGGCGCTGCGGGCCAGGCTGGACGGGCTGTCGGCGTCGGAGTGCGCCGAGGTGACGGAGCTGGCGCGGGTCAGCGCGCGGCGGTACCTGGAGTACTTCGTCGGGATCGGGAAGGCCGAGGTCCGGTTGCGCTACGGCGGGACCGGGCGGCCCGAACGGCAGTACGTGTGGCTGGGCGGCGACGCCCGCTAGAACCGGAACCGCGCGATGCGGGTGGACTTCCTCATGCCCGGCACCAGGTTCAGGACGCGGTACGCGCGGCGGACGGTCGCGGGCGCCTTGGCCAGCAGCACCGGCGAGTCGTTCATCGGGGCCTCGTCGACGTACCGGAGCCTCGGGTGCCACTCCGCGAGCACCGCCGGATCGTCGAAACCGCAGTGGAACCGGGTGCCGTACTTGCGCAGGGTGGGATCCCACTTCGACGTGCGCCACGCCCAGACCGACACGGTGTCGAGCTGCACCTGACCGCTGGGGAAGGCGTCGACGACGCCCGTCAGCAGCCGTCGCAGCTCGGCCTCGGTCAGGTACGGCACCAGCCCCTCGGCGACCACCAGCACCGGCCTGCCGCGGGGAACGCGGTCGAGCCAGGTCAGGTCGGTGACGCTGGACCCGATCAGGGCGCAGTGCTCCCGCTCCGGCAGGAACCGCCGCCGCAGCTCGACGATCGCGGGGTGGTCCAGGTCGACCCAGTCCACGGTCGGGGGCGGGTCGAGCCGGAACACCCGCGCGTCGAGACCGCAGCCGAGGTGCAGCACCACCGCGTCCGGGTGCTCCTCGAGAAACGCGCGCGCCCAGTCGTCGTGGGCCTTGGCCCGCACCACGGCCGCGAGTCCGAGCTGACTGGTGCCGAAGGGGCGCTCGTCGTAGTCGGGATCGAGTTGGCGCATGGTCCGCTCGGCCAGCTCGTCGCCGAGGATCGGGCTCGGCAGCCGGTTGTCCAGGGCCTTGGCCCGCAGGACGGGGCTGAGCGTCTTCTGCACACCGACGAGTTCGGCCACACCGACGACGCTACGACACCGGCCCGACCGCGACTAGTCGTCGAACCCGCCGCTGCGCCCGCGTTTGGTGACGCTGCGGCGCTTCTTCTGGGCGATCCGGCGTTCCTTCGAGCCACGACTGGGCTTGGTGGGGCGGCGGACCGGCGGCGGGGCCGCCGCGGCCTCGCGCAGCAGGTTCGCCATCCGGCCACGAGCGGCCTGCCGGTTCTGGAGCTGCGCGCGGTGCTCGCTGGCCGCGACCGTGAGCACCCCGTCCACCAGCCGGTTCGCCAACCGCTCGACCATCCGGTTCCGCAGCCACTCCGGCACGGACGGCGAGGCAGCCAGGTCGAAGCTCAGTTCGACCCGGCTGTCCGCCGTGTTCACGCCCTGGCCACCGGGGCCGCCCGACCTGGAGAACCGTTCGCGGAGTTCGGCCGCCGGCAGCACCAGCGTCCGCGTCACGGTCAAGTCGTCGGCCACGGGGTAAGCCTAGAACTCCAGGCCCGGCAAGGTCACCAGCTTTACCAACTGGTCCACCGTCAGGGGCTGGTGGTCGATGCTCGGAGGCGTGCGGGCCTTGCCGGTCGCGTGCGACGCCCTGGACGAGACGTTCGAGGTCGAGGTGTACACCTGGGAGCCGTCGGCGCGCAGGTGGTAGACCATGGTGAGGACCTCGCCCGCGGAGCCGAACGGCCTGGTGGTGATCTGCAGGGTCTCCCCGTCGACCGTCCGGAACTCGCAGGTGGCGGGCGGCTGGCAGCTCGGGCGGGAGTCGCCGGAGCTGAGGCCGCCGACCAGCACGGTGAGAGCGCCCTCCTGGCCGTCCGGGGCGACCAGGTCGGCGGTCAGCAGGTACTCCCCCCGCCTCTGCACGAACAGGACCGGCGAGTCGTCGGCACCCCGGAGGGTGAACTCCGACGGCAGCACGCCGACGCGGGTCACCAGGCCGGTCAGCGCCTGCGCCCGCTCCGCGGTCGTGGGCTCGCACGGCCGCACCGGAAGGGTGGTCGCGGCGGGGGCGGTCGACGACTCCGGCCCCGTGCTGCACGGTCCCGACGCGGGATCGGGAGTGGGCCGTGCCGCCGAGACCAGGTCCCGCTGGCCCGGCAGGAGGGAGCCGCTGACCACCACCGCGGCCACGACGGCGGCGAACCCGCCCGCCAGCGCGGCCCGGCGCCTGCGCAGTCGCCCGCGCCCCTTGCGGAGCACCTCGGCGGAGTGGACGCCCAGCGGCGGCTCGTCGGTGAAGACCGAGCCGAACGCGGTCCTGATGTCGTCGTCGGTCATCGGTGGTCCCCCAGTGCCGCGTGGTCGGTGCCGAGCAGGGCTCGCAACGTGGCCAGCCCCTTCGAGGTCTGGCTCTTGACGGTGCCCGGCGAACTGCCGAGCAAGCGCGCCGTCTCGGCGACGGACTGGTCCTCCCAGTACCGCAGGACCAGGACGGAACGTTGCCCCGGAGGCAACTTGTCCAGCGCGGCCAGCACGTCGACCCGGTCTTCCGGTCGCGTGGTGTCGTCGCGCTGCTCTGGAGTCCGGTCGACGGTCTGCTCGCGGCGCCGGTAGGCGCGGCGGGACTCGTCGACGGACACGTGCACCAGCACCTTGCGGGCGTACGAGTCGACGCCGCCGCCACGAGCCAATCGCGGCCACGCCACGTACAGCTTGGCAAAGGTGGTCTGCACCAGGTCTTCCGCGCGGTGCCAGTCACCGCACAGCAGGTACGCGGTTCTCCGCAGCACCAGCGCGCGGGCGTCCACGTACTCGGAGAACTCGCTGTCGCGATCTCCCACGGGCCCCTCCCCTCGGTCGTCGTCCTGTACGTGGACGACGACCGGGGAGGTTGCCTCGGACTCAGAACCTGGGGTGGTCCCCGGCGAGCGTCGCGCGCGGCGCGTCGGCGTCGGCGGCCTTGTTGACCTCGCCCAGCACCCACGCGGGCACGTGGCGGGCGGTCAGCACGGCCAGCGCGCGGTCGACGTCCTCGGGGGAGACGACCGCCATCATGCCGACGCCCATGTTGAACGTCTTCTCCATCTCCTCGCGCTCGACCCGGCCGCGCTGGGCGATCAGGGCGAACACGGGGTCCGGCGTCCAGGTGCCGCGGTCCAGGTCGGCGTGGACGCCTGCCGGGAGGACGCGGGCCAGGTTCGCCGTCAGGCCACCGCCGGTGATGTGCGCGTACGTGCGCACGTCGGCTTCCGCGGCCAGCGCGAGGCAGTGCTTGGCGTAGATGCGGGTCGGCTCCAGCATCTCCTCGCCGAGGGTGCGGCCGAACTCCTCGACGTGG
>Ga0247771_1000616_pt1 | contig 11145 bp, 17 predicted proteins | sample UWRJL197509C6_FD_179948 | JGI IMG/M metagenome (GOLD analysis project Ga0247771, IMG submission 179948) | Plant litter microbial communities from Arlington Agricultural Research Station in Wisconsin, United States - UWRJ-L197-509C-6 | ecosystem: Environmental > Terrestrial > Plant litter >...
CGGGTGCCGGGAATAGAAAAAAAGATTCCGACTCGGCAGCCGCGCCGCCGCGGGCCCGTCCCTCGTCAGCGCTGGAGCGGAGGACGGCCGGCCTGTCGAGCCTGGGGTGGTGGTGGGCTGATCTGCATGGACGCTGTTCCCGCCATGGCCGTCCGCCGCCGTCGCTCTGGCAATAGGATGCCGCCGTTATACCGCGAAAGTCTGGTACCGGCCGGGGCCCCCATGCTGGGGGATGCGCGCAAATCCAGATCCCTCGCCCAGCAACCATGGACAGCCCGTCGCGGGTCCGGACAAAATCTGAGACATGTGGGTGCACCGTCAAGGCATCGGCTCGGGTGCGAGGCGCTCGGCAGCGCCGCGCGGGAAATGGCATGCTGCTTTCGCTTCACAATTTGAAGTCGGCGTTCGTCTTCTCCCAACCGCGGACGCCGGGCTCCGAGTCTGCCAGGCGCCGGGCCAGGTCGAGCTTCAGCGTCTTGTGTTTTTCCGTGCACAGCTCGTACATGGTCGTCAGGTTGAAGAGCAGCGTGTGCGACGAGCAGCCGTCGTCGACCAGGCTCTCCAGCACGGCCTTGCCCTGTTGGCGGGTTAGCAGCTGCCCCTTTTAGCCGCCGCCGCACACCCCCCGGGGACAATCTCACCTCCTCCATTTTGCCCACGTACAGCATGCACACCGCGAGGTTGACGCCGACCATCTCGTCGTCGCCGGCTTCTTGTCGCAGCGCTCGCCACGTCGCCAGCGCAGCGTCGTAGTCGCCGTCCGCCATGTCGCAGAGGGCGGAGACGATCTTGTCCCCGCCTTCCTGACCCGTCACACACCCCCGAGCCGCTTCCACGTCCCCCAGGTGCAGCCAGAGCAGGGCCTTGGGCATCGCCAGCCTGCCGCCGTTTCGATCGCGGAGGGTGGCCAGGTGCGCCGCCGCGCCCGTGAGGTCGTCCATCTCGACGAGCGCGCCGGCGACCTTGATGCCGAGGTCCTCGATGCGGTCCTTCCACAGCTCGCTAGCCGAGTGGTCATGGCGTCCGGTGGCGTCCACGATGTGGCTCCTGGCCTCGCGCGCCAGGTCGTAGTAGCTCATGACGGCGCGTCTCGGATCGCCAAAGCCGAGCGCCTGCAGGCGGACGTTGAGCACGCGCAGCTCCCACGGTACAACGTGCTCGCCCGTGACATCGTCAAAGTAGAAGGCCGAGTTGAGGTCCTCCAGCGCCTTGACCTCCTGCGAGGCGAGCGCCGTCGAGTCGATGAGCGTGAGGCAGGCGAGCCGGGTGTAGAGAAGACCGAAGATGCGGACGTGGTCGCTCGGCTCCGGCTGCGGACCGCCTCCCACGCCCGTGAGTTGTTGCATGGCGGCCACGGCGGCGGCGCGGAAGTGACCGCCCGCCAGCAGATCGGGGATGGCAACTTCCGGGCCCGGCTGCCTGGGCGAGTTGCGGAAGGCGGTGGGGACGTTGACGCCGGTCAGGGGGTGGTAGATTTCCGGCCGGAGCAGGTAGGAGAAGTCCTTGGGCGGGGAGGTCTTGGGAGGAGCAGGCGATCGGACCGGAGACCGGACCGGGGAGCGCACGGGGGACCTCAGAGCCGGCGAGGACGGCCCGGGACTGGCATTCTGGCCGCGGGCGCCCGGCGGTGCCAAGTGAGACGAGGGCAGCGGCAGGTTCCTGCACGAGTGAGCCCTCAATTCCCGGGGCCCGTCCAGGACCGGCAGGGCTTACTCGTCTATGTCCAGGGGACCCTTGGTCGAGGAACGAGGCCGAGACGCTGTCCGGGATGGTCAACACCGGGTCACGACCGGAGCAGCCCGGAGCGGAGTGGCAGAGCACCAGGGTGCGGGGTTCGGCTCACATTTCGTTGCAGACTTGTTCCGGGCGTGGCCCCTCGCTGGAGACGCCTGCGGCAGATCCATGGTGTGTCTGTCAGCGCAAACAACGCCTATCTCCGGAATATCTTCCCAGCTGTGATGGCGGCTTCCTGGGGGGGTGATGTGCTGGATGTTTAGGGTCACGGATAGAGTTCAACGGGGCCGAGTGTGGTTGGCGACCGAGCTCCACCGAGGCGGGCTCGCTGATTGGGCCGATGCAGTGGGTGTCCAAGAGTGGAGCAAGGACGGGCAATCACCATTCCGGTCAACGGTCTGAACCTGCGTCTTCACAGTGGCCTTTGGACCATCCGTGAAACCGCCGGTCGCTAATTACTTGGGTAGGCACATATTCCTTCACAGACACTTGCCCGCGGATCGTCCCACAGGTACTTTCGTCTGGCGCACAGAGGCTTGGGCCGGCCGCGGCTCCGAGCGTTCGGAATCCCCGAGCTGCTCATATCCGCGTCCTGTGCCGCCGACTTGGCAGGCGTCTCGAATTTTCTGGCGCGTGAGCCTCGCCGGAGCGTGCAGACGCCACGACTTGACGCTCATCTCGCTTATCGCCGACTGATGACCGACGATGCGCAGGCGTTCCAACCGATGCGAGTCGGCCTGCTGCTCGCCACTCTCCTCCGAGGCGCGCGAGGCGCTGCCCTGTCACAAGGCATCCCGAGAATCGGTTCGTGGGATTCATAGGTAGGTAGTTTGCAATTTCTGGCTTGCGCAGTGGCAAGCCGTCTCTTTGTCCCATCTTCCTGACAGAGGGAATCGAGGCCCATAAGGGGCCCCGCCAAAAGATCAACGACAGATTCTCCCAGAGCTCCTTGTCCAACCGGCGCGCTTGGCCTCTACATGCCGATTCCCGGGAGCTTGTCGAGCCAGCCGTCCGTGTCCTCGTGGACGAGCGCCTTGACGGCGCACGCCTTGGCCGCGTCGATGCTCTGCGTCTTCAGGTCGCCGCACGACGCGCCCATGCAGCCGGACCGGTCCATGGCCTTCTGCAGCGAGTTGGCCTTCCAGCCGAAGACGTAGTCGGCGTGCTGGCCCAGGCCCGTGCCGTCGCCCGTGCTGAAGACGAAGGGCTGCGAGCCGTCGGCGGGCCAGTCGGCCTTGTTGTTGAACTTGGTCGTGTCCCAGACCACCTTGGTCGCGTTAGACGCGTGTCCGGGCAGCCAAGGAAGGGGTCGACACTTACTTCGTACATCAGCTGCGGGATCCTCACGGGGTGCGACGCCGGGCAGGCGCCGCCCAGGCTCAGGAAGTTTGCCGGCCCGCTCGACGGATACGCGACGTGGTCCTTGTGGTTGGGGCTGTCAAGGTTCTTGCCGTCCCAGCACCTGCCACGGGGGTTAGCTGCCTCGTCCTCCGCGGTGCTGCCCACAAGGAGTTGGTACTCACGTGGGGAAGTGGATGTTGGAGCGGATGCCCCCGGGACACGGCTTGTTGGGGAGCGACTCGGTGTCGACGCGGTTGTCCGCGCAAGGCGCGCCCGTGTCGCCGCCAAAGTTGGGGCCCGTGTAGCAACGGTAGCAGTTCTGCTTTTTCAGCGAGGTACCCGATCGCGTGCGGGCCATCGGGTCGCCGACGAGCATGCGGAAGCCCTGGGTCCGGTCAGCGTCGGCCTCGCCCCCGTCGCGGGGTCACTTACGGCCTTGAAGGCGGTGATCTTGCCGGGCTGCGCCGAAACGTAGTAGACCAGGACTCCGCCAGCTATTTGCGTGCTGAAACGGTCGTTGAACTGGTATCTGTACGTGCCCCAGGTCAGCATCGGGCTCGGGTCCCCGCCGTGCGCTTACGGTGACCTACGCAGCCCCCCCTTGGGGAACACGCTTGTAGCTGCCGTTCTTGGCCTTGAAGTAGAGGTTGGCCGTCCAGTAGTTGGAGAAGTCCTCGGAGAAGACGCAGGTCGTGCACGAGGCCGTCTCGGCGACGTCCGCCGTCGTCATGGTCGCGTTGAAGGCGTTGCCTCCTACGATCTGGTGGACGTGCGAAGCAGGAACCTGGCCCGGGTTGACAAGGGGATCCAGACGGTCGATGACGATCTGGGCACAGCCGAACCGGAGCATGGTCAGGCCGCCGGCGCCGCCCAGCTGGGGCGCGGCCTCGGCGAGAGCCGCGACGGCGAGGAGCGAAGTCCAAAGCATCGTGTTGGGTTGCCTAGGTGGTGTCTGTGGGGCTTGTCAAGCAGAACAGAGTTATGGAGAACCCCGTGGGGTCACAAGGCTCTCTTAAACAGGGGGTGAGCCTCCCCGGGCCCCTGTCCCCGTCCGATGCCACCGCCGTGGATGTGCCGACCATCTGGGCGCTGGCCGACTGGCATTATTTTCCGTATCGAAGCAGCAAGCGTTGGCCGAGCCTATGGACGGACGGCTCGTAATGAACGGGTAACTAGAGGTCGCTGCTTAGGGCGTCGAGTTCGTCCGGCTAAATAGTCCGGCGTCGTCGCGGATTGGCTCCCTTTATTGTGCCACCACCCATGTCAGCGGTTCGCCATCGTTATGGCCGCTGTATTCGTCTAGGCGAGTTGGTTTTGTATGGCCTCGAGGCGGCCTGCGCTCGAGACGGCCGTTCCGGTAGCCCGCGTGTCGCCCATCATGACCTCTCCCCGGAATAAATCCACCAACCACACCTTCGTTCGGCTCTCGTCTAATCTTCATTTCGCAACGCGTGGCAACGGCCCACGCCTGGAAGTCGTTGGAACCCCTGGCCCGTCCCACTCCACGTGGCTGTTCGCGGAATTATGATGGAGTGACCTCGCAGCGCGGTCCAACGCCTAGCCTGAAAGGCTATCAGGGCATGCAGTCAATATATCATTTCCCGGACTGGACGGCATCGATATCAGGAGGCTCTCTATCGGTCGGCGGGGCAGGGGCACGCATCGTCGATGGGGAATCTTCGGCTTGAAGCTTCCTCGCACTTGCTTGTGTCTCCTTCCGCCCGTGCAGTTCGTGGCTCGGCTCTCTTAAGGCCGAACCAGTCTCAGTGCGCAAATTGAATGGAACTGAAGGGGCTGGGGAGATCAGTCAAGGCTGGGTCCACATGACATGTCTGACAACCGGTGTGCGCCTGAGATCAGTGGACACTCTGACAGTGCTGCCGGGGTATTGTATGAAGCCCCCCTGCCCCTGGCAACAAGGTCTAACCCGACCGATCGGCCACCGAGTCGTATCAGGCACGTTGAGGTCATTGAATTCTATAGCCTTCAGGGAAGATCTAACCTACCTCTTTCATGACGTCCATGGAACTCCCGTCACTAGCCTAGGGGCGGAGAAGCCACTGCACCTGGTCCCGAACAAACAAAACTTGCCTTGAATGGCCGCCCCTCGGAATGGAAGTCGGTCTCAGGGCGTGATCCATGGCGATGCTCCCCGTGGCCTTGTTACTAAGTAAACAGCGACCGGTCCTCTCGCGGGCTGGTCGTACCCCGTGTTGTATTTGCTGTTATATCCAACCTCTCGATCTGTCTTGTGCTCCTTCGGGGCTCCCTCGACTGGGCTGCTCGAGATTTGGAGTTACCAAGTCGTACCCAGACCGTAGCCCGCCCCGACCTACCGGCCCGGGGACACTACACCTCCCGCCAGATACCTCCAGATAGGTACCCTACTCTTACCTAGGAGGCAGTCAGGTACCTTAGGTAGGTACTTAAGGACAGACCGTTACGCTGTGGAGAAACATGATAAGCCCTGCACGATGTGACGTGAGCTATTCCCCGACCCGTTTGGCACTAAAGTACTCGGTAGGTACGTACGTAGGTACGTAGGCATCTCTAATCGTGTTATTACTGCCCATGTAGGTAGGTATCTGAGCTATTCTAGAGTACTAGTAGAGCTAAACCACAGCAGCGGACTTGGCTCCCAATTCGCCATCATGCGCGAAGAGCATTGCGCTCTGCGATGTAACTCTGTCTCTCAAGACCCCATGCGGGATTCACCAGCGACAAGGGCAATGCCTCCGTGGCCTCAGCAACACAGACGTCGGGGTCCAGCGTACGCACCTTGCCCCAGGGCAGGATCTTCAGGCCCTCCTCGCTGGGCAGTCCGTCCCTCTCCAACCTCACCATAGCCTCCCGGCCCTTATCGTCCACAGCGGCCCGAAGAGCCTCCCAGAACTCGCCGTCAGACATGCTCCACAGCTTCTGCTCGGGTATGCACCCTCGGCGCACCGCGTCCCCGATGACCCGGCCCGCTTGCTGGTACATGAGCATGTGGGCCGGGTTCCCCCAGACGTCGCGGTCCGCGGCCGTATAGGCACGGGCAAGGGCGTGGGCCGCCTGCTCGTCCTGGAGTGCGAGGAGACGCCTCGGGGACTCGGCGTTAGGGTGTGCCTTGAGCGACAGAAAGACGCGACGGGCGTCCTCGAGGGTCATCTTGCCGAACGCTACGGCGTCGCGGAGCCCGTAGTCCAGTCGGTCCGCGCACAGATGTGGTGCCGGCATCTCGACGAGCGGGTATGCCTCCTCGTCGAAGACGCTGGCCTTGCCCTCGGTACGGAAGCCATGCTGCCCGAGCAGGGCGGGGAGCTCCGTCGTGGCTACGAAGCGCATCTTTTGCGCTTCATGGAAGCTGGGCTCGCCCGGCGCCGTCAGCGCCCCTGCGGAGCCGTAGTCAGTATCGCGGCTGCTGATGGCCGAACGGGCTGACCAAGTCGTCGGAAAGCCCGGTTCCGATGTACCTAATCGATACGCCTTGCGTGTTGGATCCCCGCCTTGCAGCGATATGACGGACCGGGAAAGGGACAAGTGAGTGAAAAGAGGCACTTACAGTCGATGACATGACTGAAGGCGGTATGGCTGATGTCGTGCAGAAGACCGACCACCTGCTCCGTGACAGTGCCCCCGACCTGACGTACGACAAGGAAGGCCCCGACCGAGTGTTCGAAGCGGGTAACGTTGGGCGTCAGACCGACGAAGCTAGTGATGCCGTGCTGGCCCACGCGACTGAGCCGTAGAACGCTAGGGGACTTCAGGAGGTCGATCAAAACGGGCTCCGTGATGGTGTGGTCGCCGTAGATTCGGTCATGAATGACGATTTTGTCATCCAGGTACTCGAGGGTTTGGAGGTAGCCGGCTTCCAGCTCCGAGGTGGATGCAATATTCTGTACCTGGACCATTTTGGTTCCGCCGTTGTTGCTAACGCCGTGTTTGTGTCTCGCCTTTGCATGGGGATGCAGAGAAACCAGCAGCGTCTCGATGTGACGTGCTGCACCGAGCGAGACGCTGAGAATCTCCTAGGAGCGCCAGCGATCGCATGAGGTTTAGTGCCGCAGGGGAAAACAAACGCCGACGATACCCGTCACAACTCTTCGGCGGACGCCCAGCGCCAACCAACTGGGGGGCTCGAGGAAAACCCCATATCTAGGTCCCTACGTTGGGCCACTTCCTTGCTATGGTCCTACGTCTTTCGAGAGAGCATCACATCTTTAGTCTCCTTGGAAACTCGAAGACAAATCATCAGAGAGCAGGCGCAGCTGCTTCAGGGATGTTCCTTCAAGCTCCTCGGCGGGTCCGACCCACAGTTCATCCCCTTGTTTCCACTCGGCTGAATCCTACTGTGAATGCTTAATCGTCATCTATTCTGTAGGTGCCCCTGAAAAAGGATTAGGGGCCTAACTGCGTACCCAGGCGAGTTAGAGAGAACATCGGGGAGAGACGCCTACGCACGTTGCGTGATGAGCGGCCATCCAGCTCAAGGCCGTCGCGATCCATTCCAAGTCTAATTCGTGATTGGTTAGCGAGTCCATGTATCGTAAGGGAGGCGGTGCCCTCCAGTGTCTCTCGGCATGGATCCACATCACTCGGGTCGCCCGGAGTCTACCTACAGGTATGAACGACAGCACATCAGCCGCAGCAACTTATCCGGTGATCTTCCGGACACCTGGGAGAGCGGCATCCGCGGGTACCGGCCGCGCGTAGTCTGATGGTAATGTATCTCGTGGGCGGCCTGACAATCAGTGCCGGTCCCTGAGCATCGCTGGGGGCCTCCTAAGGTGTGGACTCGTAAGCGGGTGTGGCGTCCCTTTCCGAGCGGTGCGGTGGACGCCAAAGCCAGGCTCTCCAACGGTTGGGGCCCGCCTGTCAAATTAATGCCAAGGGTCAAGCGTAACCGTATTCCGGATCAGGCATATGAGGTCGCAAAATCCGAACTCCCGTCTCCTGCTAGAAGGGCAGTCTTTCGATGCCCTGGGCAGGCATCGGTCTCGGGACAACCGGGGAAACCACCTAAGCGATTCACCTTGATATTAGATGTGCATATGCATCCCAGATTTGGAGCGGCAGACCCGAAGAGTCGGTCCGGTTAAGGGTCCGGCTCCGTTTCGCGAAACATCTTAAAGGCCGTTCCTCACTACATTCCACTCTCCAGGTCCGGGCCTGCTCTCAGTTTCTTACCCGACGCTTCCATCGCAGGTTGCGTGATTACCTATTCGCAGAAGGGGCTGAATGTCCACCAGTACCTATGAAGCTTCTCTCTCTTCTCCGTGTTGCTTCGGCCGCGCTCGCCGTCCATCCTGGCCAGTCTGCCGTCTTGAGTCGACGGCACGATGAGCCTCCAGTTGGTCAGTGCCCCAACAGCCCATTATGGTGTTTGGTGAAACTGACCACAAATGCAGCTACAACACTCGGGTTCCTCGAGCCGAAGCTCTTCAAAGAGCTCGGCTCGAAGAGGGTCAAGGTCGCCTACGGGCCTTTACTCGTTCCGCCTGCAAGTGACGAGACCACCCATGGAATGCAGGAGTTCCGACTGGAGGGCATCGAAATGCCCTGTAACGACTGCTTGATCACGAACTGGCAGCCAGATCTGGTGTTTGACGACTGGACGACTGCCAACGCGGACCGCCAGATGTGGTTGCATCATGTCGTGTTCTTCAACCTGAATCGTACAGACGTGCCGTGCGCGAGGTTCGAGGACCGCTTCGCCGCCAGCGGGAACGAGAGAACCATTATCGATTATACCGTTGGCGGGTACGCTGTACCGGCGTCCACTGCTTCTCAAATCGGAACGCTAACACAAGGGGCACAGGACGCACAAGGCAGGGTATTTCGTAGGCAAGGGTGACCAGATGGCGGCCGTGGTGGAGCTGATGAACGAAGCTCAAGAAGAAAAGGAAGCCTTTGTGACGATGGAATGGGAGTATCTCCCCTCCAGCGTCCAAGGCTTCGACATAGTCAAGCCCATCTGGCTCGACGTGGGTGGTGTTTGCTCCCGCGCCGACGTGTCAGTCACGGGCCGCGGAGACGTCTTTAACCTGTCCACCGAGGTGTGGAAGCCCGGCTTCTCCTCGCAGGTGTTAACGGTCCTGAGCCATCTCCACGACGGCGGCATCCACCAGCAGCTCCAGATCGGCGGGAAGACGGCCTGCGACAGCGTGGCAAGATACGGAGAGTCGGCAGGATTTCGCTCCCCGGCGGCCTCGCACGAACACGGGGAGCACGGGGGCAGCCATGGTAGCCCGGGAGGTGTCGCGCATATCTCGTCCATGGGCGCCTGCGACAATCTGGGGAAAGTGTCAGTCGGCGATGAGTTGGGCGTCACGGCCTTCTACAATATGTCTTCCCATGAGCCCATGCTCGGCCACGACGGCGAACGCCACCCGGTCATGGGGATCGCCATTCTATACGCCGCGCGGCCGTGGGGCGAGGCGATGAAAGATATTTTGGCCGACTCGGGACCGGACAGGACGAACCGAGGCCCGCCACCGCCGCCGGAACATCATCACCACTGATGAGAAGTGCGGCCGAACCGATGCTATTGACGACTACCTACCTAATGAGTGTAGTACAGTACTCCCCGCCTGGAGGCATGAAGCCTGTATGGAATATCTTCTTTGATTCCCTCCAAATGGGCAGCTCCCAACGCTGGCAGCACTTCTAGGTAGTGTTAGTACTTCCACCTTCCGGCATTCTCACTCCACCGCCACGTCATAGCCCAGCCAATGTATTAGGAATAGTTGTCATAGCTAGGATGTAGCTTCCCCTATTAAAGAAGCTGTCAGAGAAGAACCCAGAAACGGGAATAACTGTCCTACCATGTCTATCGCGCATGTCAGAGACTCCCCTCCCATGGTTGTGACGTTGGGCTTCCCAGGCATGAAGAACGATGTCTGGGCGTCAGTGTCCCAGGTGTTCTTGATCTTGATTGCCTGGTTGGACTGAACGACTGGGCTGCTGGCGAGATAGTTGTGCGGAGAGATCATCATGCTGGACTGGGCGGTGGTGAAGACCGTGTACGGCAGGTCACTGAGACGGGGGCCCAGATGTTAGAATGCTCCTCCGCCAGTTGCGGGAGACGAGACAACCCACCCGCTGTGCGGCACATGGTGCATTCCTAGGTTAAACCAGATAACCCTGTCGAGGTTTAGCCGTACTGCGCCCTCACCAAATAGGTAGCTGCCCGCGGAGAGCTTACAAGTCTTGCTGGTCTAGGCTCTCCCCGTTGAAGAATTTGTTGAAGTCGATGAGCGGGTCGTCAGGGTCTAGGATGTTCGCGAAGGTTGAACTGGACTGCTCGCTGTCCTTGTGCTTTGTGACGTATAGGTGGTGCGTGGCGAAGTTGGCCGTCTGTCTCCCCGTGGTGCTGTTTTGGACAGTGAGATGGATGGGCGAGCCAACACCCGGCGAAAGCCTGTATCCGCGAAGCTCTCCCCACGAGTTTTTTGCGTCCTTGTTCACCACGACATACATCGAGGCGCTGTTCGGTGTCCTGAGCAGGTCACCGTTAGGTATCAGAGGTATCGCAGAGAGAGATGGCCCACGTACCAGTTGATTTTCCCCTCGTCTTCGTTACGGACGAAGGACCGTTCGATCTTCATCGTACTCTGCGATTCGGTTGTCCAGCTGTACTTGGCTGTAGCCGGCTTGATGTCTACCCGCTGGAGGGTGTTGGAGGTGCCATTGACGTCTAGGTCGAGCTTGAAATTGAGAACGTGGTCGTGCTAATCGGTGTTTAGTCCTCTTCCCGCCTGTCTTGTTGAAGTCACGGGACCCGATGACCTGACATACCATCGAGCCGGACATGGCGTCCTGGATTCTATACCCAAAATCGTCGTTCTTAGCATAGTACGCTCCTTCGATGTACCCCGACGCCCGAGCAGTGACCTCGACACTCCCGTCGTTGTAGAAGCTGTAGTCTAGCAAGTAGTCGTAGTTACCGAGGGTTGATATGAATCGGACAACGAGTACGTTGTTCTTGATGACAGATACGTAGTCGATGCCGCGATGTCGAGCTAGGGGATACCCCGCGTCTTTCTCGAAGATGCAGATGTTCTCGCTGGTATACCCACCCTCGGTGGC
>Ga0247771_1000617_pt1 | contig 11142 bp, 2 predicted proteins | sample UWRJL197509C6_FD_179948 | JGI IMG/M metagenome (GOLD analysis project Ga0247771, IMG submission 179948) | Plant litter microbial communities from Arlington Agricultural Research Station in Wisconsin, United States - UWRJ-L197-509C-6 | ecosystem: Environmental > Terrestrial > Plant litter >...
TCGAGCAGCTGCGCGATGGTGCGGTCGGCGGCCGCGAGGTAGCGGTCGTCGCCGGTATGGCGGTAGAGCCCGAGCAGGAAGAGGAGGCTGCCGCTCGCGCCGCTCTCGATGTTCTCGGGGTTCTTCCAGCGCGGATTTTTATTTTTCGTATGTGCGTTGACGTTAGTAAAGCTTAACGATCCGGCTTGTTCCAGCAGGTGGTCGCCGCAAGCGGTGGCGAGGGCCAGCACATCGTCTTTCACTTCGGTAAGGTTGGTGAGCATAATCAGATTTGGTTGGTCCGCAACAGGTTCATGGTTTTGTAATAGGCTTCGGGGTGATCGGTTTGCAGGCGATAGTCCAGCGCATCCACCAGCTGCTTGTTGCGCTTGAGGGTGGAGCCGGGCGTATGTATGTAGCCGATCTTTTCGGGAACGCCGGTATATTCCGCAAAATGGTTGAGCAGCACGGTGGTGTCGGGGTTGTAGAACTCTATGGTTTCGCCGCTTTCCTCGATGAGGGCCGAGAAGAGGAACTGCTCGAAGATGATGCTCGACAGCGACAGGTCGATCTTGTCGAGGTGGTTCAGGTTGCGGTCGATGAAGCGGAAGGCTTCGTCCGCATACTTCTTGAAAAAGTCCGTGTTGCAGCCGCCGAGGATGCCGGCATTCACGGCCTTAATGCCGTCGTTCTTGCGCATCGAGCGGTCCATCACTTCCGGATAATATTCGAAGTGCTGCAGCATGGGCAGGAACACCTGCGAGTACATGCGGTTGAAGTGCACGCCTTCCTCCTTCGACTGGCAGGCCAGCGAAGCGTTGTGGATGCGGTCCTCGAAATGACGCCAGATGAACACGTCGCCGTCCACATGAAGAAAGGGCTTGTCCTGCAGGCTGTAGGCGTAGATCTTGCCGAGGGCCCAGAGGTCGGGGTGATAGTCGTTGAGGTCGTCGAGCACTACTTTCACGCTGGTGTAGGGCAGCTCCAACCGATTGATGAGCAGGTCGTAGCCCGCCGCATCGGTCACCAGCTCCACCTCGTCATAAAATCGGAGGAACTGGTGGCAGCTCAGCACCCAGCTGAAGTAATTGTATTTTTTGTCGGCCCACCCGCAGCGGTTCACGTCTTCGAAACGCTGGCCGCTCTTGCGGCGCCCGGGCTTGGACCAGAGGCTATGAACTATTTTCATGCTTGTGGCTCTTTTAAAATTTTCAGTTCTCCTCCCCTTTCGCGAAGGAGAACTGAAAAGGTTTGTGGCTTCATCAGATCTCGATCTGCACCAGCTTTTCGGGGTTTTCTTTTTGCTTGTTCTGTTCCTGGATGAAGATGATCTGCTCGCTGATATTCTCGATGGTGGGATCATTGAAGATGCTCTGGATATCGATGCGTACGAGGAAGGTCACGTTGATGCGCGAGATGAGCTGCACCACCTTGATGCTGTGGCCGCCGAGCTTGAAGAAGTCGTCGCGCACGCCCACTTTTTCCTTGCCCAATATTTCTTTCCATATCTCCACCAGCTTCTCTTCGGTTTCGTTGCGCGGCTCTACGTATTCGGCGCTCGTTTGCAGGGCGGCGTTGGCGGGATCGGGCAGCTTCCTGCGGTCGATCTTGCCATGCGCGGTCACCGGCAGCGATTCCATCGGCACATAATGCGTGGGCACCATGTAGTCGGGCAGCATGCGGCCGAGGTAGGCGCTCAGGTCCTCGAGGTTCAGCTTGCCCATGTGCACGATATAGGCCACCAGCTCTTTTTCGCCGACGGCGTTGGTGCGGGCGGTCACGGTCACGTTGGTAAGATCGGGATGCGTGCGCAGCGCGTTCTCCACCTCACCCAGCTCGATGCGGTAGCCGCGGATCTTCACCTGGTCGTCCCTGCGGCCCATGAACTCGATGTTGCCGTCGGGCAGCCAGCGGCCAAGGTCGCCGGTCCTGTACATCTTCTCACCGTGTTTATACGGGTTGGCCACAAACTTCTCCGCGGTCAGCATTTCGTTGCGCCAGTAGCCGCGGGCCAGGCCTTCGCCGCCGATGTATATCTCGCCGATCGTGCCGGCGGGCATCAGTCCGAGGTCCTGGTTGAGGATATACACTTTTACGTTGTGCAGGGGCTTGCCGATCGGCACGTTGCCGCCGCTCACGGTCTCACCCTTGTTCACTACGAACATGGTTGCGCAGATGCTGGCCTCCGTGGGTCCGTACGCGTTGAAATAAGTGCCGCGGCGCGTGAAGGCGTTCACCTTGGCGGGGATGGCCGCTTCGCCGCCGGAGCCGAGGCGTTCCAGCGTGGCGATGTTGTCCATGTTCATCAGCTTCTGGTAGGCCGGCGGTATATCGGCGAAGTTGATGCGGTTGTCGGTGATATACTGTTCGAGCGTTGCGGGGTCTTTCTTTTCCTCTTCGCTGATGATATAAAGCGCGCCGCCCGAGATGAGCGGGGTGAAGATCTGCGTGATCGACGCATCGAAGGAAGCCGAAGCGAATTGCAGGCTGCGGTCGCCCTCGTTGAGGTTGAAGATCGCGCGGTGCGACTGGATCGTATTGGCCGCGGCGCCATGCTCGATCATCACGCCCTTGGGCTGTCCCGTAGAGCCGGAGGTATAGATGATATAGGCAAGATCATTGGATGCGATCTCTTTGCCGACCGCTGTAGACGCGGTTTCCAGGGCATCGAACTCCACATCCATGGCGAAGAAGCTGCCGGTGTAATAATGCAGGTCGAAGATGTGGCTGGTCTTTGTGAGCAGCACCTTGATGCCCGCATTCTCGAGGATATATTGCTTGCGCTGGTCGGGGTAGGCAGGATCGACGGGCACATACACCGCACCGCTCTTGAGCACGGCGAGCAGGGCCACGATCATGCGCTCGGAACGCTCCATCATCACGCCCACCGGTCCTTCGGCCTGGAACTGGTAGGTGGCGCGGATATAGTTGGCGAGGCGGTTCGATTGCTCGTCGAGCTCGCGATAGGTCAGCTGGCGGCCTTCGCACACAACGGCAACGGCATCGGGCGTGGCGGCGGCGGCGCGGGCGAAAAGCCCGGTCAGGGTCTGGCCTTTATATGCAGGCTCTATCGGCCCGTTGAATTCGTTTATGAGGGCGCGCACTTCGGCATCGTCGAGGAGCTGGAGCTGCTGTACGGGCACTTCCGGATCGGCCGCGATGGCGGTGATGAGGCGCGACAGGTGGGTCTGCAATTGCGTGATCTGCTCTTCGGAGTAGCGGCTGCCGTTGTACATGAAGTTCAAGTCGAGCACATCGCGCGGACTGATGATGCAGGTGAAGTCGTAGGTGTTGTGACCTGCGATAGCCGAGGACACGAGCGAGAGGCCGCGCGATTCTTTCTTGCCGTCGCCGCTATCCTGTCCGCTCACCACTTCCTGCACCGGGAAGTTCTGAAACTGTATGAGGTGGTCGAAGAGGTTTTGTCCCAGCTCGCTGGCGGACTGTATTTCAGCCAGCTGCGTATAGTGGTGGTCGAGTCCTTCGATGGAGCTTTGCTGCACGTCCTTCAGCAGGTCGGCGAAGCTCGCGCCTTCCTTCACCTGCACGCGTACGGGTATGGTGTTGATGAACAGCCCGATCATCTCTTCGATGCCTTTCACTTCGGCCGGGCGGCCCGATACGATGGCGCCGAAGGTTACGTCGTTGGTACTGTTGTAGCGCGACAGGAGCACGCCCCATACGGCCTGGAAGAAGGTGTTCTCGGTCACGCCGTACTGCTGACAGATCTCGCGCACGGCGCGGGTCACCGATGGACTCAGCTGAAGGCTGCGCTCGCGGGCCTCGTAGGGCGCGTTGCTTGCGGGCAGCTGCGGCAGGCTGGTGGCGGTGTCGAAGCCGGCGAGATAGTCGGTCCAGTAGTTAACGGATATGTCCTTGTCCGCCTTCGTCAGCCATTCGATATAGCTGGCGTAGGGATATACATTGCCCAGCTCGGGCGTGCGGCCACGGAGGGCGGAGAGGTAGATCTGGAAGAATTCTTTCATGAGTATGCCCACGCACCAGCCGTCCATGATGATGTGGTGGTGGCTCCAGATAAATTCATACGTATCGTTGCCGAGGGCCAGCACGGTGAGGCGCATCTGGGTGCCGGTCAGCAGGTTGAATCCCTTGGCGCGGTCCTGCGCCTTGTATTCTTCCACGTCGGCTTCGCTCCTGCCGGTGAAATCCTTATAGGTGAAGTTGGGGTTCGCTTCCTTACGCACTACCTGCAGCACCTGCTCGCCGAAGTCCTGCGTGAAGAAGGTGCGGAGGGCGGCGTGGCGCTCTACCAGCGACTGGTACGAATTCTGGAGTAGGTCCACGTCCAGCGCGCCTTCCAGGCGATAGCTCATCTGCAGGAAATAAGCAGGTGACTCAGGTGCGCTCAACCAGTGATAATACAGGCCTTCCTGCAGGTGGCTCAGCGGATAAACATTCTCGATCATACTATTTGATTTAATTTTTGAAGTTGTTCAACACTTAATCCTTTGTAGGTAAAATCCACGGGGCTCATGTGCACTTCCTCTTCGGCCGACAGGCGTTCGATGAGGCTTTGCAATTGCTGGCGATAAGCCGCGGCCAGCAGCCCGATGGTGTCTTCCTTATATTGCTCGCGGCTGTAGGTGATGGCGATGCGCAGCTTTCCTGCGGCCACCATGCCCGATACGTCGAGCACCGTATCGCGCGGCCGTTCGGGCGACAGCTCGCGGCCGCGGTAGTCGCCTGAATATTCGAAGAGGTCGGCGCCCGGCTCGGCATTCACGCCCGTACCGAAATCGCCGAGGTAATTGAAGGTGATGGCCGGTGCAAGCCTGTAGGGCTGGCCGCCGAGGTAGCGCAGCACGCCGTAGCCGATGCCCTTGTTGGGCACGCGGTGCAGGCTTTCCTTTATCTCCACGAGCTGGCGCACGAGGTCCTTGTGGTGGCGCATGTCGAACACGACCGGGTAGGTGGTGGTGAACCAGCCGATGGTGCGGGTCACATCAACGTCTTTGCCGATGGCTTCGCGGCCGTGGCCTTCGAGCTTCACCACTACTTTCTGCAATCCGAAAACATCATTGAGCGCCATGGCGAGGCCGGTCAGCAGGAGGTCGTTGATCTCGGTGTGATACGCCTTGTAGCACTGCGTCAGCAGTCTTTCGGTTGTTGCTTCGTCGAGGGTGAATGCAGCGGACACGGTATCGCCGGTGCGGTTGGCGCCTTCGGGTTTGTCGAGGGGCAGGGCGGTATCGGCGCCGGCTTCTATGGCCGACCAGTAGCGGGCTTCCTTGTGCAGCTCGGCGCTGGCGGCGTACTCGAGCTGCTGCTGTTGCCAGTAGCGGAAGGAGTCGGTCTTCAGCGGCAGCGTGAGCGGTTTGCCGGCGAGGTATTGCTGGTAGAGGGCGGACAGGTCTTCGAAAAGTATGCGCCACGATACGCCGTCGATCACGAGGTGGTGGGCGACAAGGAGCAGTCTATCGTCCTGCGCTTCGTTGCGGAAGAGGACGGCCTTGAAGAGCGGTCCGTGCGCGAGGTCGAAGGAAGCCTGTATGCGGTCGCAGTGGGCGGCGATGGCCTCTTCGTTAGCGCCTTCCACCACTTCGAAGCCGTAGGACTGAGCTGTACCAAGGTTTTCCTGCTGCCAGCCTTCGGGTGTTTGATGGAATACGGTGCGGAGGGCATCGTGGTGTACGACGATCTTGTGGAGCACGGCCCTGAGCGCTTCTTCCGATACGGGCCGGCGGCTGCGCAGCAGTACCGACTGGTTGAAGTGGGCGGCATTACCGGCGCCGGCTTCGAAGAAAGCGTGCTGTATGGGGCTGAGGGGCACGAAGCCTTCCACGGCGTCCTGGCTGGCGGTGCGGGCAATGGGCTTAACCTGCCGCGCGAGGTCTTCGATGACGGGGTACAGGAGTATGTCGCGGATGGTGAGGGCATAGCCTTTTTGTTTCATGCGCGATACGATCTGTATCGACTTGATGGAGTCGCCGCCGAGGGTGAAGAAATCTTCGCGGATGCCGATGGGCTGGCGGCGGAGCACTTCTTCGTAGGTGGCGGCAAGCGAGCGTTCGATGTCGTTGCGGGGTGCGGTGTAATCCGCGCCTGTGGCGGCTTGCAGCTCTTCGGGTTCGGGCAGGGCCTTCTTATTGATCTTGCCGTTTGATGTAAGCGGGAAGCTGTCGAGCTGCACATAATAGCTGGGCAGCATGTAGGCCGGCAGGTGCTCTGCGAGTTCTTGTCTCAGCTCTGTTGTGCTGAGCTCCTCATTGCTGGTGAGATAAGCAACAAGGCTGGTCTCGCCCTTGTCGTCCTTGCGCGCCAGTATAACTACGTCTTCAATTTTATCGTTGCGGCGCAGGGCATTCTCCACTTCACCCAGCTCGATGCGATAACCACGAATCTTTACCTGGTCATCGATACGGCCGCCATATTCCAACTCACCATTCGGCAGCAATCTTGCCTTATCACCGGAACGATATAATCTTTCGCCCTGTTTGAAAGGATTTTGAATAAATTTCTTTTCGGTGAGCTCGGGGCGATTGAGATAACCGCGGCAGACGCCTTCGCCACCAACATAAAGCTCTCCCGCCACACCGATCGGTGCGAGTTGACCATAAGCATCGAGCACGTAACAGCTCAATGTAGGAATGGGTTTGCCGATGTTGCTGCTGTTTGTCTTAATTTCTTCCTCGCCGATCTTTTTATATGTAACGTGCACGGTCGTTTCGGTGATGCCGTACATATTGATCAGCTGTGTTGAAGGATAACGCTCATGCCAGGCAGCGAGCTTACCCGGACTCAAAGCTTCGCCGCCAAAGATGACATAGCGAAGATTTAAAGCTGAATCCTCTTGTTCAAATTCTTCCTTAATAAGATTGTAAAAAGCGGATGGTGTCTGATTCAATACAGTCACACCTTCTTTCTTCAGCACCCCACGATAAGCCGCCGGGTCCTTTGCTGTGAGGACAGGAATCACCACGAGCTTGCCACCAAACAATAAAGCACCATACATTTCCCACACGGAGAAGTCGAAGCAATACGAGTGGAACATCGTCCATACATCGCGCTCGTTGAAATCGAATAGGGGCGCATCATTCACGAATAATCGAACCACGTTGCGGTGCTCGATGAGCGAGCCCTTGGGCTTGCCCGTTGTGCCGGAAGTATAGATTACATAGGCAAGATCGCTGGGTTGATTAATGCGCTCGGGATTGGCTGTGCTGTATTGGTCATGTTCAGTATAAAATTTCTGAAGCTCTTCATCATCGATCAAAGCAGCGCAGTTACTGTCTTCGATCATGTAGTCAATGCGCTCCTGCGGGTAATCAGGGTCGATCGGAACATAAGCGCCGCCTGCTTTGAGTATGGCGATGATGGCTACGATCATTTCTACACCGCGATCGAGCTGAATGCCGACGAGTGTATCTTTTTCGATTATATAATTTTTACGCAGATAATTTGCAAGGCGGTTCGCCTGGTCATTGAGCTCTGCATAGGTTAAGGAAACGTCTTCATAAACGACGGCACTATTATTCGGCGTGCGGGCTGTCTGCTCTTCGAAAAGGCTTACCAGCGTAGCATCGCGCGGGTAGTCGGTCGCATCGTCGTTGAAGCCGTGGATCAGTTGGTCCTTTTCTTCGCTGCCGAGGTAATCGAGCATGCCGAGCGGCTGGGCCGGCGCGGCTACCAGGGCATCCATCAGCTGGGCCAGATGACCCGCCAGGCGTTGCGCGCTGGCCTCCTCGAAAATATCGCTGTTGTATTCCAGGCTGAGCTCCAGTCCTTCAGCGGTTTCCACAAAACCAAACAGAAGGTCAAACTTGCTGATGCGGCCTTCGGTTCCGCCATAATGCGAAGCCGTGGCATCGCCCAGGCCCTTGCCCGTGGCGTCGCCGCCAGCATTCTGCAACACCACCGATACGTCGAAGAGCGGGTTGCGGCTCATGTCGCGCTGCAATTGCAGGGCATCCACCAGCTCATCAAAGGGATAGATCTGGTGCTCGTAGGCGCCGAGCGTAGTGGCGCGGCTGTTCCGCACCAGCTCCTGAAAGCTGTCGCGGCCGCTGAACTGCAGGCGCAGGGCCAGCGTGTTTACATAAAAGCCGATCTGATCCTCAAGCTCCGCATGGAGGCGGCCGGCGATCGGGCTGCCCACGATGATATCTTCCTGTCCACTGTATTTATACAGTAGCGCATTCACGGCGGCCAGCACGGTCATGAAGAGAGTGCCGCCTTCCTCCTGGCCGATACGTTTAAGTCCGGCGAGCGTAGCAGCGCCGATGGCCTGACCCACAACACCGCCGCGGAAGGTCCTAATGGCCGGGCGCGTTTTGTCGGCCGGCAGCTCGAGCACGGGCAGCTCGCCCGCGAACTGTTCGAGCCAGTAGGCGCGGTGGGCTTCAAGGGTCTCGCCCTTCAGCTCCTGCTGCTGCCAGGCGGCGTAATCCTTATACTGGATGCGCAGCGGCGAAAGCGTGTGCGCCTTGCCGTTAGTAAGCGCATTATAGAAGGCAAGCAATTCTTTTATAAGAATATCCATCGACCAGCCGTCGCTGACGATATGATGGAGCACGTAACCGAGCACCCATTTATCATCGCCGAGGCGGTAGAGGCTGGCCCGCAGCAGCGGTCCGTCCATCAGGTCGAAGGGTTGTACATGATCGGCCTGCACCAGCTCCTGAAGCCTTGCATCCGCATCCTGCCCGGTGCTGAGATCGTGAAACTGAAGCCGGAAGCGGCTTTCGGCGGCAGGGCGCACCAGTTGGCGGGCGGTGCCATCGCTGTTGGCGCGGAAGACGGTGCGCAGGATCTCATGTCGATCCACCAGCGCATCGAAGGCCTGTGCCAGCGCCGCGCGATCGAGGTCGCCCTCGAATACATAGGCACCCGGAATATTGTAGGCAACGCTGCCTTCATCGAGCTGGCTCAGTATCCACAGGCGGCGCTGGGAAGAGGAAAGGACATAATCTTCGGCTTTATCTACGGGCTGTATCGATACGAAAAGGTCTTGCCGTGCACCGTCGATCAGCTGCGCCAGATCTTCGAGTACGGTTTTGGTGAAGATATCCTTCAGCTCCACCTTCACATCGAACTCGCGGTGTATCTGGCTGGCAAGACGCGTGGCCTTCAGGCTGTGTCCGCCGATCTCGAAGAAGTTATCCTTAACACTAATCGTTTCCTTATTCAGTATCTCGCTCCAAATGGCAGCAAGCTTTATCTCTGTTTCCGTACGGGGTGCCACATACTCGGCACCACTCTCCATGACTAAGCCTTCCGGTTGCGGCAGGGCCTTGCGATCCACCTTGCCGTTGGCATTGAGCGGCAGCTCATCCAGTTGTACAAACTGATCGGGCAGCATATAAGTGGGCAACAGCTTGCTTAGGAAAGCCCGCAAGTTGCTTGCAGCAAGGCTTTCGGAAGCAACGATGTAAGCAATGATCTGCTTCTCTCCTGCCGTATTAGCGCGTGCAGTTACAATAGCTGCTTCCACCTGGTCATGCGCTTGCAAAGCATTCTCAATCTCGCCGAGCTCAATGCGATAGCCGCGCACTTTCACCTGCTCATCTTTTCTACCCAAAAACTCGATGTTGCCATCCGGAAGCCAGCGGCCGAGATCTCCCGTTTTGTAGATACGGCCAACAACAGGATGCGTAATAAACTTCTGAGCAGTCAGCTCTTCGTTATTGAGATAACCGCGGGCAAGGCCCTCACCGCCGACACAGATTTCTCCCGCTACACCGATGGGGCAAAGACCACCTTGTGCATCGAGGATATAAGCGGTGCTGTTTGAAATCGGCTTACCGACAGGAATGTTTTCAAGATTATCGCCAATGGTATACATTGAAGAGAAGGTTGTATTCTCCGTCGGGCCGTAAGCATTCATGATATGAACATCGGGATAAACGCTACGAAACGATTGAATGTGTTGCAGCGAAATCTTGTCACCGCCGGTAATGATCGTCTTCAGACCTTGAAAGACAGACGCATCTTTATCAACCAGTTGGTTAAACCAACCCGAAGTAAACCACATCGTGTCGACATGATTGGTGCGGATCTGCCCGGCGAGCTTTTGTTCATCCAGCAGCGTGTCCTTTGTGCAAAGCACCAGTGTGCCGCCGTTGAGCAGGGTTGCCCAGTATTCAAAGGTTGTGGCATCGAAAGAGATAGCGCCGGTAGAAAGGATCACTTCTTCTCCACTGAAAGAAAGCCAGGCAGAAGACTTCACCAGTCGCACTACACTTTTTTGTTCGATCAATACACCCTTCGGATTGCCGGTGGAACCGGAGGTATACATCACATAAGCCAGATCGGTAGACTTGCTGATGTTTTCAAGAGCGCTTGCTGCTTCCAATCCATCCAGCTGCACATCGATGGCGAAAATGCTGCCGCTGAAATAATCCAGCTCAAAGAGATAATCGCTTTGGGTGATGAGCACCTGTGCAGCTGTATCCTGAAGGATAAAGCTCTTGCGTGCGGCAGGATAGTCGATATCGATCGGCACGTAAGCAGCGCCTGACTTCAGCACGCCAAGAATCGCCACCAGCAAGGCGTCCGAGCGGTCGAGCATGATAGCAACCTTATCGTCGGGTTGAACCTTGTGCTCGCTCCGCAGATAAGCAGCGAGGTTGTTGGCTTGCTGATTCAGTTCTTTATAGGTGAGTTTCTTGTCGCCAAAGACCAATGCTGTTTTCGAAGGCGTAGCGATTGCCTGCGCTTCGAAGAGTTCAGCAATGGACCGATCGGAAGGATAAGCAACCTTCGTATCGTTAAATTCTTTTAGTATTTGTTCCTCTTCGGGCTCGGTTAGGTAATTAACCTGATTGATCGCCGTGTCGGGCTGGGCCGTCAGCGCTGCCAACAGCTGCACCAGATGCTGCAGTAAACGTTGCGCCGTTTCATCCGCATAAATGTCCGTATTGTACACGAGGCTGGCCTGTATCTCCTCCCCGATCTCCGCAAAATCAAAAGCCAGGTCGAACTTGCTCATGTCGTTCCGCACACCTTCATAACCGCTCACCACCAGCGCGCCATTGCCCTGCACTGCCGCACCGCCCGTATCGCCCGCCTGCAATACCACCGACACGTCGAACAGCGGATTGCGGCTGAGGTCACGCTGCAGATCCAACGCATCCACCAGCTCGTCGAAGGGATAGGCCTGGTGCTCGTAAGCAGCCAGCGTCACCGACCGCGCACGTGCTACCA
>Ga0247771_1000618_pt1 | contig 11135 bp, 8 predicted proteins | sample UWRJL197509C6_FD_179948 | JGI IMG/M metagenome (GOLD analysis project Ga0247771, IMG submission 179948) | Plant litter microbial communities from Arlington Agricultural Research Station in Wisconsin, United States - UWRJ-L197-509C-6 | ecosystem: Environmental > Terrestrial > Plant litter >...
GAGCGCGTATTCCAGCGTCGCCTCCCGGCGGCCCTGTCCGAGTTCGAAACCACGGCTCAGGGGCACTTGGAGACCTTCCACCAGGCGGCGGTTTCTCGCGCGCGGGAACGATTCGCGAACGCTGCAACGCCTTTCTTGCTCACGAATCAGATCGGCACCCATAAGATTACGCTCCAAGATCTCCCGAACCAGGTCGCCGCGAAAGTCACGGAGCTCCAGCGCCAGGCCAGTCGCGAGTCCGTGCCGGTGATCCTGAGTGCCATGACCGGCACATACGAGCTGTGTACTGCTGAGCGAGGTACGGCCCTGCTCGCCACTCGCAACGCATTGACATGGTTGCTGACAGGTTGGGCCGATAGGACTCGGCTCCTTTGCCCGCATGAAGTCGGCAATGGTCGACCATGTCGAAACAGCGCGCAATACCATGTTCCACCAAGCCACCGCTGTCGTCAAGAAGCGCCTTGAGCAAATGTGCGATTCCCTGAGGTCAACCTTGAATGAGACAACACGGAAGATCATGATATCCGTGTGTCAAGACTACCGGATCGAAGTCATCGGCGTTGACGCGAGAAGGCGGAGCCAGGTGTCATTGCCTGAACTCCAGCTGAGGGCCAGTGTCAAGGACGTATTGAGAGGTGTCGATGACGCGTTCCATGCCCTCCTTCCAAGGAGCGAGAGTCCTACGGACGAAGATACACCCGACGAAGATACATCTGACGAAGAGTCTTCAGAGCCGATCCACGACCCTGTTCCGGACCAGCCCCCGAGCGGCCTGGCGAGCATCCAGCAGCTGTTCTACGACAGCCCAGAGGTCTGGCAACCTAGGCCTAACCACCATCACCTCCAGCAGCTACCAACTGTGCAGCACCAGTCACAGTCACACGTTGCGCCTTGGAATTTGGAACAGGTTGTTGATCTAACGGATGTGATCCCGCCTGTTGACCCCGTGCTCTCCATGGTCAAGAGAGAGCCGGAGGACTGACCTGTTGCTCCAGCCACAAGCATCTCCGGCGGCTTTTCTTAGCCCGCGCGGGCCCGAGCCGCGTTGGCCGACACCCTCATGTGGGCTATGATGGAGAGGGATCAAAGAATAAATGCAGGCGGCTGCTCGCCTGGGACTCATTCGTTTCTGCGGTGTCCCCATCGCCTGTCACCTAAATTACCTACCTTGGTACCCACCTGACCTACAGTGGCTGGGAGTGGCTCAATTTTTCAAGCGACAGCTCAGACCCCTGGCATTGAGCCCCTTTTATCAGACAGATGAGAGCTGCAGCAAGGCTAAACTGCGCAGTCTTGGAGCCCATTGCTGCCTAATCTGCATCTGTCATATGAGCGACGCGGCGTCAGAAGTTGGCGTGGAAGCACTTCATCTTGAGTCTCCTCTTTACTCGGGTGAAGGTCACAGCAACTTCTCCCTGTGCCGGGGAACGCACACAGGAGTCACAAACCTCTAGCCATCAAGCCATGACTAGTACCACCGCAACGACCCGGCTTGCGTCGGCGGACTCGGAAGAATCCCACAAGCCATACCAGTATCAGGACCTGACTGAACCGAATCGTATCCGGGTTATTGGCACCAAGATCACAAGAGAGAACGGAGAACTATCCTGTCAGCTGTACGAAACGACTGCCGATCCTTCTTCGACGTATCATTGTTTGTCCTACACATGGGGAAACCCTCTCGGAAGCGGCTCTGAGTCGGACATTTGGCTTCAGACACACCGCATCCAAGTTTCTGGCCCAGGGCCTGCCGACTGCGGGTATCTGCTCGTAGGGAGAAATCTTCACGACTTCCTAGAGGAATTTGAACGATGCGAGCCCGACGACATTGAATATCTCTGGATCGATGCCATCTGTATCAACCAGAACAACCTCGACGAGCGAGCGGCCCAGGTCGGCTTCATGAACGCGATTTACACCAACTGCCGGGCTGTCATCGTCTGGTTCGGCGTCGACGACGACAATGCCGCCGCTGCCTTTACGATGCTTCCTCACTTGGATATCAGCGACTATACGTCCAAGTTTCGCGGCGGCTTGCGAGGGGATTCAGCCGCCGTTGACATGCCTCGAGTCTACGCTGCCCTGAATATGCCGCAGCCACCAGCAGACGTGTTGCTCAGCGCAGCCCGGTTCCTCCGCCGATCGTGGCTCTACCGAGTCTGGACGTTACAGGAGACGATGCTGCCCCGGGAGGGCATGCTGTGGTGTGGCAGCCTGCGCACCCCGCTCCGAAGCCTTGGCCATCTCATCAGCCTGATGCGCGGGTTCCTAGATGTGCAACTCCACCCGGTCCTGCGGAACGCGCGAAGGGGACAGCCTGACAGAGTAGGCAGAGCCCAAAACCTGCGCGACACGTTCCAACGAATCGTTCTCAGCCGCACCAAGTTCTTAAAGGGAGCCATGACGGACGTTTCAAGAGCCAGGGATAACGACTGCACAGACCCGCGCGACAAGCTCTACGGCCTGCTCGGGATGATGAAGGAGGGTGGAGCTGTCACCGTCGACTACACAAAACCTGTCGAGGACGTCTACCTCGAATGGGCGCGGATGCGCTCACTGATCGACAACCTTATACACCTCGAAGACCCGTCCACCCGTGTGACGGCAGGGCTCCCATCTTGGGTCCCGGACTTGTGCGTCCCGCAACTACCTCGGCCGTGGCCTACCCAAGGCGGGTGGATGTACACCGCCGGCACCGCCGGCGACTTCCAGGACTTGCAGCTAGAGTCGGCCGACCCGCGCATACTGCCTCTTTTAGCCCTGGAGGAAGACAAGGTCGCCGCTATTGGTGCATCGTACCACGAGACCATTGAGGGGGGAGACGGGCTGCTAAGCTCCCTCAATCTTCTCCACGATCAGCTCGACAATCTCGGCGCCCCCGTCCACGGTGACCATGTGGAGGACTTCTGGCGCACCCTGATCGCCAACCTCCCCGGCAACTCACCGCGGCATCCAGAAAGCGACGAATTTGGGCCCTCGTTCCGGAGCCTGGCTCGCCATATCATCGCGCTGCACATGGCCGAGGAAGAATCCAGTGATTGGGTAGCCCCGGCCCGGTCCATGTTGGTGAAGCTCGGCCGGGCAACGAACGCCCGCCACCTCCCAGACTGGGACGAGATTCTCCAGCTGGCTGAGGCGCTGCGGGCACAGGGTGCAAACGACGAAAGCGGAGAAGTTGTAGCGCCAGCAGCAGTAGATGTGGGCGGTGGAGTTGTGAAAGACGTGGTGGAAGCCATGGAGGTGTATCTCACGAGCTTTGACAGGATGTTCTTCCGCCGCCGCTTCTTCGTCACGACCAAGGGCCGTCTTGCCGTCGGGCCGCAGGTCCTTACTCCGGGGGATCGTGTCTTTGTCATTGCCGGTTGCCGCTACCCTTATGTCTTGCGCGAGTCGGACGGTGGCAACAACCGGTACAGGATCCTTGGGGAGGCGTATGTGCAGGGGATCATGTTTGGGGAGGCACTGGAAGGGGAAGGGAGGCTTCAAAGGGTTGAGATCGAATAGATGCACAAAGAGGGTTTGCGTTTGCGGAATTGATGAGGCTTCTGTTTATCTACCTACCTATGTATATATAATAGACTTGGTTAGTCTTTTTATAGCTAGCTCGCCTTTGCTAAGGCTTGTTGTAAACGCTTGCTAGCTAAAGAAGTACAGGCTGTAGTCACGCTGACTAGTAGACTGTCCTCGTTTGTGATGTCTAAGACTATCAAGCCCAAACTATTGCGCCTTTCGAGACGCCGCTGCGGTGGCCGCACCTTTCTCCAAAAACTGTAGCATCAGCTTCTGTGAAACCCACTCGGGCAGGCATTCAAGAACAGCAATCTGCACTGCATGCAGCCACCACGGCGCCATCTCCAAGCGGCCCAAGCTCACAGCCCGAGGGGCGCGGTCGAAGATGGCTTGGGCGTAGCGTCGTGAGGACGGAGTTCCAGGCATTAGCGCAACTGGGTTCATCTGCGACTGAACTTCACTAGGCACAACGGCGAGTATATCGATTTGGCGGTTGTCAGCCCTGGCCTCGCGCGCCGCGGCCTTGCTCAGCGTCAGGACAAACGCCTTGCAAGCCGAATAGGTGGCGACCATGGGCATGCCTGTACGGGCGACTGAGCTGAGGGTGAGGACGAGGCTAGGGCTGTTACGCTCCAGGACGGGGAGCATATGACGTGTGGCCAGTATGGTGAAGCGGGCGTTGAGGTTGAGGGTTTGCTCAACCTCTAAGGGCGAATCTTCGTGCAAGCGGCGGCTGCCGCTGGTTACAACACCGCCGACATTCTAACCTAGAAGTCAGTAACATTAAACAGAGAACATGTCGGGCGAGGGTTTATACATTGACAAGGACCGTTAGTTGAAGGTCCGAGATGGTCTCGAGCGCTGCCTCAATCTCTGCTGTCGTTGCAGTGATGACGTTCAGCAGCAGGACCCGGACTTCGGCCGCCGGATACTCGGCCTCGATGATGCGTTTAGCCTCGGCGAGTTCGCCTGCCTTGTGTCCTAGGATGACAACGTTGAAGCCTCGGGCTGCGAGCTCTTGGGCGCAGCCGAATCCGATTCCCGCCGAGGCGCCCGTTACGAGCGCCCATGCCTGACCGCCGGGCCGTCGTGAATAGCGGGTCATCGGAAGAGTCGGGAGGAGCCATAGCGAGACGGCGTCAATGCATTTGTAGCAGGTGTACAGAACGGCTATTGCGCCGATGGCCTCGAGCGCTCTGCACCAACCGACCGCTGAATCCATCATGAAAAACCTTGGGTTCGAGTTTTGTGAGGTGGGAACAGCTCTGTGGCTGTGTTATAGCAAATAGGCAAGAAGGCTAGGCAGGGCAGAAGATGGCTCGAGACGATGTCTATTCACTGTCTAGAGTCCAAGACTGAAGCTCGGAGGAGAGGAGGAAACCCCGCTCGCTATTGAGGCAGGGGGGTCTTTTGACCCTGAAGCTCTGCGGCTCTGGTTTACTACCGATTTGCCGGCGAGGCAAAAGTGGTTCAGTCCCGGTGGCATGAACATGAGCAAGTCCACATGATCGCGTTGGGTCACGTGACTCCGGGATCTGTTGTGATGAGTTAGAGCGGCATCGAACTAGCGATTTAAGCGGTGGTTCTGGTTGCGTTGTATTCAAAGGTACCTAGAGATACGGCGAAGGCACCTGGCGTAGAGTTTTGGCCTCTACAGAGGCGCTAGGCCTAATATGGACGCCATACTCCGTCACGTTGACCGCTGTCGCCTCCAACGCCTTGAGAAGTGGTAGTTGCTGACCTGAAGCTCAGCCGCCACCTGAAGCAGACCAAACTTGAGGCCATCCTGATCCCGCTCTCCCTGAAGCTCACTGCCGATGAAATTTCCCTGGAGGTTGATGACAATGAGACTAATGGATACACAAGCCGGGAGAACGCGGACTGCGCAGTGCGCTAGGCCACACTTCTTGCTTTCCGGATCATGCCTTTAGGCGGCTCCTCTCCTTGGATGACCGCAAGCATACCCAAGCCGACGGACCGGAATAGATTTCTGAACCGGTTTGCGAACCCGAGAAAGAGACGGAAAAGTCGTCGCCCCAATAACCGTAGCAGCGGGATTGCCGCATTGCCTTGCTCTCTCCGGCACGGCAATCGGTGATAGCCTCTTGGACAGCGGGCTACGGCCGGGACTCAGCATTAGGTAAAGTACTGGTGGCTGCAACAACCCTATGCATTACGCACGGATTGCCCTCAGCAATTTCCATTGCTGTGCATGGTCCTGAGCTGTTGGTAGACAGCTGAACGACGACCGACTAGTGTCTGCGGGAGTAGGCGGCAGCTGAGAAGAGGTCCGTCCTCGTTTGTAACGGGCCAGAGCCCGGGCAGACGGCTGCAGCTGCGTCTGGCTCTATTGCGAGGGTGTTTTCGGCGTCGAGCCGCGCAGCGACGAGTACGCGGTGGCTGGCATTGTAGAGGGCGAGGCGGTCTTGTGTAGGGTCGAAGTATAGACGGAAGCGCGCGGCGTCGTGCGTGATGATGGCGTACGTGATCTGGCCGGCGCTCGCCGCTACGGCGAGCACCTGGACTGGCTCATCTCCCTCTGGCTGGCCATCCGTCTCTGCTTCTACCTATTCGATAGGTTTTTGTGGTGCGAGATGCGGTGGCTATGGTGGAAGATGCGTTTGTCTTGAAACAGTGTCGCCGCCTATAGCTAACTCGAGATCTTTATGGGGCAGACAGCACACTGGCTCAGTCATTGGGCCTACTGTAGCCCGCTAATTGGCATCTGGCTTGCAGGCGTCTGAACACTCGGAAGCCGGCGGAGAGCGACTGGCTCCTCGTCGCGTTTGCCCTGATGGAGATCCGCCGCGATTCCCACGGACGTATCGCCAGCAGCTCGACTGTCCGTCCAGCGTCGCTGCCGCCATGCTGCTACGATGGCTGGCGCGCCGGCGGCGAACTGCGCCATGTACCTAGGAAGTCGCCTGGCTCGCAGTTCACGCAGACCTCGGCATCGCAGGCCGCGGCGACGCGGACGCCGCCGCTGCCCGATACTCGATTCCGGAATCTCCCACGGTGGGCGACAACGCTGATGAGCCTGCTTAGGCATTCTTGCCTGGATACGTCGATGCGGGGGTCTCTGGGCAGCCGGACTTTAGGAGGCTACGTCTGGACCCGATTGTGTCGAAAGAGTCTGGCCGTCTGGCCGCTGATCTACTGCTTTCGTATCGCTTGCTTGAACATGTCCTTCGATCTCCTCGTCGAGTACTTGGGGTCCTACCTCGTTAATTGCGATTACAACCCGCCGCTGCTGCCGCCGCTGATATCTGCTGAGGTTATACCCCGCCGAGCCAGAGCAACGGGAACAGAGGGCGCGGGCACGCCGAGCAACGCCCCTGTCCAACTGTCATCTCGAAGACGTACTATGCGCACGCTCGGGACCAGCTGTGGAGAAGCGCACAGCTACAGCGACAAACATAGCGGCCTCGGCGCGGGGCAGCGGCGCGGCGAGAAGACGGCGACGGAACATGACCGACGCGAGAGCCGCCGTGGCGGATGAACATTTTGGGGCGCGAACACTGGAAAAAGAGCTCTCCCAGGCCAGCACCGACGGCCTGGCCTGGAGGGGTGCTGACAAACAGACATCAGCTGCTGGCCTAAGGGGCCTGGTCGCCGCTTGACAGCCTGGCAAGGAGAGAACAGAGAGAACAGGGAGCGGGAGAACAACGGTGTGCATTTTTAGTACTCGGGTGAGGCTGGAGCTTCTTGGGAACGCAGCGACCTCTGGCCGCAAGCTTCCATCCGGGGTCAATGCCCGCATGAGGCTCTGTCTGCTACAGTCGCTGGGCGTCTGCCACGTCGACTGTAGAAGGCTGCCGGATCCCGGCATGCACACTGTCTAGATACTACTGGTGGGCTGATGGAGCCTTGCAGAGCCTCATTGGAATAAAAGTCTATGAACGACGAGCCACATAGTTTGAGTCCACCTAGAATCCCGCCTGTTATCTCTCAGCACCACCAAGCCCCTCAAAGGTACGTCGTCCAACTCGGCGGTTCGTGCGGCTCTGAGCCGACTATGGCTTCGTCTGAAGGGCTCTGAGCGGCCATAATTGGGCGCTTGCGGCTGCTAGACGGTTGAGTTATTAGCTGACTTGCTTTCTAGGCAATACTCTTTAGGGTGTTGGAAAAAGTGCTGGTGTTATGAATGCTAGGAGTGTTGGAAGAGCTTTGGGACGTGGAAGAGACTTGGAGCATGTGAGAAGCATACTATATCCTAAGACGACGTGTTGCCTGATGGTGCAACCGGATTGAGTTGCTGGCTCCTGTGGCCGAGCCACTGTCCTCCTAAAGTCTGTATGCTGGGTGAGGATGGGTTGCCCGCCCTCGTCCGGCCCCCCGATCGCGATGGCGTCCCTGACCTAGGTTGTGCCATGCTAAGCTGTAGGTACGATCGGCCTGGGGAGGACGGAACGGCTTGGGTAAATCCGCGACTTGTCGGCTTCTTAAGGCGTTGTGATCAAGATCGGGACTCGAGTTGTCGCATCGATGACAAACCGTTGTTCTTCAGCGCTCTGTGGTCGCGAGCTTCCTGGGCGTCTCTGACCTCAAAGCGGTGGGAGGGGCTGGTGGACTCCGACGGCAGCAAAACGCCCTGTGAAATGGATTAGGTAAGCCTACTCAGCCACCCTTGCGTCGTCCCATATTTTTGGCTTGTTCTAAGGCTGCGAAACGGGCCTACGCGTGCCCAAAACTGGAGCCCTGTGCAGACCGCAGCCGCTGCGTTCCACTTCCTTGCCGAATGCAACGACGTTACCACAGTGTTGTCCGCCAACGTCTAAGGCCAACAAGTAGAACTATTTCTTAGGAGACTGGCGTCATAGGGACAAGATCAACCGCAAGCTGACGTTCTCCTCCTCCACACATGGTACTTTGGGACATTTTGGACGGAGGGATAGGTCGACGAGCGACGAGGACGCCTGCCACGGGCGGGAGAGGCGTCTGCGTAATGAGAAGGGAGTCGCGAATGGTTGGTCTAGGTGCTTCGAGGCGGAGTACGAATATTGAAACCGGTGGCGGAATGTAAGTGGATTTATTGGAGGGAATGTTGGCTTACTATGCGGCCCGACCCAAGGACAAAAACGGCAGCCGCCGGGTTGGCGTCTACAGGACAGGGCTGTAATTGGCCGCCCGTTCGTCAACCCGTCCCGCTGAACAACTTTAATTGTGCCGCGTCCCGGGTCTTTGATCATGATGTTCTCTCCAGGTCCAACCTGCCCAGGAGAATCATCATCGATACCAAATCATTATTTTCCATATATTTGCGGCGAAGTCAGCCCGAGGCAGCATTGAACCAGATCGAGAGGCCAAGTCAAGCCGCAAATGCCGTGGTACCCTGCCAGCCCTGCCTCCACGCCGGGGCCGGCTCGACCCGTCGTCAGCGCGACGGCCGTCGCCCAGCTCAAAAAGGATCTCGGCCTCCTCAATGGCAAGTGCGGCAGCAGCTCGACCAAACCCTGGCCATGTAAGTGGGATTCGCCGGCCGCCGCTCCAGGTCCCAACAAGACCAAGGTCGATGGCGAGCTGCTGCCGGCCCTTGTCGGCCTCACGCGGGCTTCCCCGAATCTGCGACAGAAGCTGAAGGAGCTCGCCGAGACCTGGCATTGCGATCTCCACTACGACAAGGACATCCGGGTCGGTCCCCGGGTCGAACTCTGGTTGGCCAGCTTCCCTTCTGGCAACACAACAATGGGAGCAGTAGCACCGCCTGCTTCTGCTCGCGGCAACAGCAAGGCACCGAGTTATGAGCCGGTGCTGGTCCCGGCGCAGGGCGGGGCTTTGCTTTCCCCGCCGACCACCCCTCCCAAGAAGAACGTTCATGCCCCCGGCGGGAGCGTCACCACCACCAAGGCTACCAACCCTTATTCGACCTCAAGCTCCCCGACCCCCGCGAAGTACCCGACGGCCGGTCCTGCTCCCGCCCTCCCTAGTCCCCCTGCAACACCATATCATCAGGCCCAAGCGACCACCTCGGAAGCGCTTGCCTCGGCGGCGCAAAGAGAGGCCACGGCCATGCGGCAACTGCGGGCACGCCTGGGACTCGACAGCCGCCACTGCGGCAGCGGGAAGAAGGATAATCCCGATGGATCGTGTGGCTGTCCTTCAGCGGGTAAAGAAGGCGAAATAGACCAGCTGCTGGTGCCCCTGGCGACACTGAAGCTAGCGGGCCCGGATCTTGAGGATGTGCTGGACCAGGTCGCCGACAAGTGGCACTGCCATCTTCACGCCTGGGGACACTACAAAGCGGATCGGGTGGCGCTCTGGATGACGTTGTTCCCCAACTACGACGTTCCTGTCACTGCCACAGATGTCTACAAGTCCGCCAGCGGGCTCAGAAAGCTTCTCGGCCTCCGAGGCTGGACGTGCGGCAGCTACCTGAAGAAGTGCGAGACGAACCCCGACCCGCTGACGGGGCCTCGCTGTGGAGCGCAGTCGATGCCCTATCGCAAGGGTGACAGGCACAAGGCCGCAGTCGACGAGATCCTCGAGTCGCTGGTCAGTCTCACGCGTGCATCGCCCGGCTTGTGGGCCGAGTTGTTCCAGCTCGCGCGGAAATGGCATTGCGAGTCCCACCCGGGGGTCGTCTACGCAGAGGACCGGGCCCGCGAGTGGTTGGCGCTGTTTCCGGGCGGGCCTCCGGCCGCAGCAATCACCACTACCAATCCCTTTGATGAAGCCCAAATGAAAATAAAGGAGCTACTACGCCCTTTATCGTCTCGATGTCCCATCACTACAAAAAGCACCGGCAAGCGGTGCCAAAAACCCATCGCCGGGAGGAATATGCGCCATTGCGACAACTTGGCCGACGAGATTGCGAGGCTCGCCGTCAACCTGGGTGACGAGAAGCTCAAGGTCTCGCTCGAGCTCCTCGACCTGGTTGGGCGCTGCTCGGTGCACAACGAACTCGACGCCGCGTGGGTGGCAAAGTGGCTGTCGCAAATCCGCGACATCACGAGGAACCTACCGCGGGCCGCCGCTCCGGTGGGACCGTCGTCCACGCCCGCGCTGCAGTCGCTCACGGAGTTTGAGCAAGACATTTATAGCAGGTCCACGCCGTCCGGCCACGACGAGTCCCCGCTACGCATTGTCGACCGATCTGACGAGCCCAGAGACCACGAGTCCATTCGCCAGCGCGTCACCAGCAAGTGGCGGGAGCCCCTAACGAAAGAAGAACAGGAAGTCGAGTGGGGCTTCCTGTACGCGTACACAGTCAAGGAGAATCCCAAGTACGTCAAAATTGGATACACGTCTCGTGACGTGGCTACACGGCACATCGAGTGGCAGACGGCTTGCGACCGGCAGGTGGCGGCCGCGTATCCGGTGGACTCCAAAGATGCGGTGTTGGTCCCCTATCCGCGGCGGGCCGAGGCGCTGTGCCACGCGGAGCTAGAGGATTGCCGGGTCCGGGTCGCGTGCGGGCCTTGCCGCGTCCAGCACGAGGAATGGTTCGAGGTGTCGGGGGAAGTGGCCGTTGATGTCATTCAGAAATGGACCGCGAGGATGGCGAAGAATCCATACGGAATGGTTTATAACAAAAAGGAAGCAGCGAGTTAGCGGTGCCGGACGGAAGTGATTGCGGTCCTGCCGAGAACTATTTGGTGGTTTTTTTTTTTTTGTTTAGGGGGAGG
>Ga0247771_1000619_pt1 | contig 11091 bp, 10 predicted proteins | sample UWRJL197509C6_FD_179948 | JGI IMG/M metagenome (GOLD analysis project Ga0247771, IMG submission 179948) | Plant litter microbial communities from Arlington Agricultural Research Station in Wisconsin, United States - UWRJ-L197-509C-6 | ecosystem: Environmental > Terrestrial > Plant litter >...
CAGGACGCCAGGACGCCAGGACGCCAGGACGCCAGGACGCCAGGACGCCAGGACGCAGCGTGGCCCACCACGAAGTGGTGGTGCCAGAGGGAAAGAGAACGCCGCCGCGGTGCTCGGAAGCAGGGCGGCGGCGTTCTGGACGTGGGTTAGAGCTTGGTGATGGGGACGCCGCCGATGAGCATCAGGCGGATTGTGCCCGCGCCGCCGAAGTCGATCGTGGCTGTCGCCCGTGGGCCTGAGCCGTCTACCGCGATGACCCTGCCCAGGCCGTACTTGTCGTGGGTTACTCGGTCGCCCACGTCGAGGGTGATGGCCGGGGCCTCGTTCCAGCCCTTGAACTGGGAGGTGCGCATGCCCCTGGCCGCCAGGCCCGCCTGGGCCGAGTCGCCGCCGCCTCGGCGCCACGTGGTGGCTGCCGTGGGGGCTGAGCGTTCCGGTTCCACGCGGCGCCAGTCGAGGAGGTCGGCTGGGATCTCGTCGAGGAAGCGGGAAGCCGGGTTGGCTGACGGCTGGCCCCAAGCGGAGCGGACTAGGGCGCGGGAGAGGTAGAGGCGCTGCTGGGCCCTGGTGATGCCCACGTACGCCAGGCGGCGTTCCTCGGCCAGTTCCTGGGGGTCCCCCAAAGCACGCATGTGGGGGAAGATGCCGTCTTCCCACCCCGTGCTGAAGACGACCGGGTACTCCAAGCCCTTCGCGGTGTGGAGGGTCATCAGCGTGACCATGCCGTCGGAGTCCGCGTCGGGGATGGAGTCGGCGTCCGCCACCAGGGAGACGCGTTCGAGGAAAGCCGCCAGGGAGCTTTCGGTGGGGAGGCCCTCGTCCTCGGCGGGGATGTCGACCGCTTCCACCGCTTCCGCCTCGGCGGAGACCGGGGTGGGGATGGCGGAGAGGTCGCCGAACTCGCGGGCGACCGTGACCAGCTCGTTCAGGTTCTCCACGCGGGTGTGGTCCTGCGGGTCCTCGCTGGCCTCCAACTCGGCGCGGTACGCCGTCTTCTCCAGCACCGCCTCGAGGATGTCGGCCACGTCGTCGCCGCGTTCCACGAGCTTGCCCAGCTCGTCCATCAGGTCCATGAACCCGGCGATGGACCGCTGGGACCGGGGGTTGAGGAACGCGACCTTGCCCGCCACCGCGTCGCGGAGGGCGGCGTGGAAGCTCATGCGGTACTTCTCGGCGTGGTTGGAGACGCACACCTCGGCGCGGTCGCCGATACCCCGCTTGGGCACGTTCATGATGCGGCGCACGGACACCGTGTCGTCCGGGTTCGCCAGCGCGCGCAGGTAGGCGAGGGCGTCGCGGACCTCGCGGCGCTCGTAGAAGCGGACGCCGCCGACGACCCGGTACGGCAGGCCGAGGCGGATGAAGATCTCCTCGAACACGCGCGACTGGTTGTTCGTGCGGTAGAAGACCGCGATCTCGCCGTTGGTGGCGTCGCCGCCGTCGACGAGCTTGTCGATCTCGCTCGCGACGAACGCGGCCTCGTCGTGCTCGTTGTCGGCGACGTAGCCGACGATCTTCTCGCCCTCGCCGAGGTCGCTCCACAGGCGCTTGTCACGGCGGTCCGGGTTGCGGGAGATCACGGCGTTCGCGGCGGTCAGGATGTTCTGCGTGGAGCGGTAGTTCTGCTCCAGCAGGATCGTCGTGGCCTGCGGGTAGTCGCGCTCGAACTCCACGATGTTGCGGATCGTCGCGCCGCGGAAGGCGTAGATCGACTGGTCCGCGTCGCCGACGACGCACAGCTCGCCGGGCGGGACGTCGTCCGCGCCGGTGCCGACGAACTCGCGCACCAGCGTGTACTGGGCGTGGTTCGTGTCCTGGTACTCGTCGACGAGGACGTGCCGGAAGCGCCGCCGGTAGTGCTCGGCGACGGCCGGGAAGTTCTGGAGCAGCTCGACCGTGCGCATGATCAGGTCGTCGAAGTCCATGGAGTTCGACTCGCCGAGCCTGCGCTGGTAGGAGGTGTAGACCTCGGCGACCCGGCGTTCCAGGTCGTTCGCGGCCTGCGCGGTCGCGGTCTCCGCGTCGACCAGCTCGTTCTTGAGGTTCGAGATGTGGATCGCGAGCGTCCGCGCGGGGTAGCGCTTCGGGTCGAGGTCCAGGTCCCTGGCCACGAGCGTGATCAGGCGGCGCGAGTCGTCCGAGTCGTAGATCGAGAAGTTGGACGACATGCCCAGCGTCTTGGCTTCGCGGCGCAGCACGCGCACGCACATCGAGTGGAACGTCGACACCCACATGGATCGTGCGCGGGGGCCGACCAGGTCGGCTACGCGTTCCTTCATCTCGGCCGCGGCCTTGTTGGTGAAGGTGATCGCCATGATCTCGCCGGGGTGCACCCGGCGTTCGGCGAGCAGGTACGCGATGCGGCGGGCGAGGACCCGCGTTTTACCGGAGCCCGCACCCGCCACGACCAACAAGGGCGAGCCGGTGTGCTCCACCGCCCGCCGCTGGGCGGGGTTCAGGTCGTCGAGCAACCTGGACGGCCGAGGGGACGGGGGACTCGCGGGCAAGTCGAACAAGGCGCTCATCGTGGGGCCACGTTACCCGCCCCGCCACACGAGCGGTTCCGCTCACCGCGCGTGGCGGTGAGCGGAACCGGTTTCAGTTCGTCTCGAACGTGAAGGGCACGCCCGCGTGGGACTCGACGCCGCCCACTCCGCGCAGGTAGGCGTCGATCGTGTCCTGCATCATCGTGTTCGCCCGCGCCGTCAGGGTGAGGTCGGGCCAGAACCCGCCCGGCTCGACCGCGGTCGAGTTGGTGCACTCGACCCCGCCCGTGACCGCGGCGCAGACCCAGCTCTCACCGGCCGAGGACACCAGGTCCATCGGCTCGGGCCACGACACGAAGACCGTGGCCGCGTCCGAGCGACCGTCGTTCGCGGCCCCGGCCTTCACCGAGAACTCGAACGCCGTCCCGTGCATGTACCACCCGTCTTCACCGAAGTCCTTCACCCCGCGGCCCGCCGCCAGCTCCACGGAACCCTGGCTGACCTTGGCGGGGGCGGAAGCCTGCCGCTGCACCTGCTCGCCCGAGGACGAACCGATCGCGACGGTCGCCGAGCCGACGGCGAGGGCCAGCACAGCGCCCACACCGACCAGCCCGGCGACGATCCTGCTCTTCCGCATGGGAATCACCTTCGCCCGTTTCGTGCCGATCTCCCACGATCGCACATTCCACGTCACACGGTCGGGTGAAGAACCTGCTCGGAAGGGTGTTTCGGTCAGAGACTCGTGTCGATGCTGACCGTGACGCCCCGCCGCTTGTAGTTCACCGACTGCTCGCGAACCGACGCGTCGAGCGGGTAGTCGCCGTACGCGTTCGAACGACCCTCGATGACCAGGCTCGGCAGCTTCAGGCCCGGACGCTCCAGCTCCGGGTGCGTCGCCTCGACGTCGGTGTCGTCGACCTTGTCGACCTTCCACTTCTCGCCGTTGATCGAGAGGATCTTGAAGCCCTTGGGCACCGCGAGCCGCACGGTCCGCTTGCGACCCTGGGCTCTGGCCCCCAGCGTCATCGCGAACTCGAACGTGCCCCCGTGGACGTACCAGAAGTTCTCGCTCAGCTTCTTGGCGCCCTTGCCGGGCTCCAGCGTCACCCCAGGGAGATCCGTCGGCTGCTGCGCGGTCTGCGCGTTCGCGTTACCGGCGGTCCTGACCGCCGTCCCCACCAAGGCCGCTGCCGCGGCCACACCGAACACAGTGCGCCTGCTCACCATCGAATCAGCCATGTCGCCACCCTCTGTGTTGTTGCACCCCTTGGAAGCCTGATCGATCAGCAGGCCGAGGACGTTTCACCCACGCCGGACAAGATGACGGATCGTGACCAAAACCGCCTGTTCAACGGGAGTGGACCACTCGCGGGCCGCCGGGATCCCGACGGCCCGCGAGTGGATCAGGTCGGCCCGGGCCTCACGCGCCGATGCGGAACGGGACGCCCGCGTGCGCGTCGCCGTTGGTCGACTCCGCGTAGACGTCCACGGAGTCCCGCAGGTAGCCGATGGTGCTGCCGGAGGTTGCGCCGGATCACTGACCGGGCGACGCGTACCAGAGCGGGACGCCGGTGTGGGCGTCGCCGGTCGACGAGCTGCCGTAGGCGTCGAGGGTGTCGTCGGGGACCCAGCCGAGGTTCTGCCGCGCCTCGACGTGCAGGGTCGGCCACGCCTCGTCGTGGACGACGGTGTCCTGGTTGAGGCACTGGATGCCGCCCTCGACGTCCCAGCAGTCCCAGTCGTCGCCCTCGTAGCCGACGACGTGCAGCCTCGTGGAGATGAACAGGTTCAGGTCGTCGTCCAGCGCGTAGCCGGTGTTGGTGACGACGACGTCGAAGGTGGAGGTGCCGGTGAAGGCCGCGTGCCACACGCCCTCCAGGTCGTAGTCGGGCTCGTCGTAGACCTCCATCCCCCGGCCGGGGACGAGGTCGATGGACATCAGGTGGTCCGATTCATCGGCGCTGGCGACACCGGTCGTGAGAACGCCCGCGCACACCGCGAGAACGCACGCCAAAGCACTCCGTCGAAACATGTGAATACCCCAGTCCTTCGATTCCGAAGAAACGTCGAAGACAGCCCCACCTGCGAGAATGAGGCTTTGCGAAGTGGTTCCCCTCGAACCAACACCACCCAGGACGCCCGCGGCGCGAATGGGTTGCGCGGATCGGGAAAAGACTTTCGACGCGGAATTCCAGGGGTGAAAAGGGCGGACTCCCCCGAACTTCTACGCCCGAGGAGGGCTGTCGGTTGCCTCCGTCACGACCGGGATCCGGACTGGCAGGAGCGGGCCGCGGTGTGGCACAGTGGTGGCGTGCTGACGACTCACTTCGAGTTTTACTACGGGATCCGGACTCCGGCTCCCGTGGTCGCCTAGCGCGCACAGCAACCACTGAAGCCCCGGAGTCCTCGGACGCCGGGGCTTTCGTCGCTCCGGGGCCCAGGACTCACGCAGAGTTCGAGAGGTCACACCCCATGAGCACCACCGAAACGCCCGCCGTCGCCGCTCCGGCCGCTCCCGCCGCCGACATCGACGAGTTGCGCCAGGAGATCGACCTCCTGGACAAGGAGCTGCTGCGGCTCGTGAAGAGGCGCGCGGAAGTCTCGAAGATCATCGGCGCGGCGCGCATGGCCGCCGGTGGGACGCGGATCGTGCACAACCGCGAGATCGACGTGCTGAACCGCTACAAGGAGCTCGGGCCCGACGGCAAGGACCTGGCGATGATCCTGCTCAAGCTGGGTCGCGGCGCGATGGGGCGCTGAGGAATCCCACGCTTCCAACGCTGAGGAACGAGCGCCAGGCGGCTTCGGAGACGGTGAGGATCGGGCCTGCGGGGTTCTTGGAGTCCCGCACGGCCACGATCAAATTCTCACACCAGGTCGAGAGCGCCGGGCCGGTCGTACTCACTCGCGAGTTTCACCAGCCAGGACTGGGACTGAGCACGGTCCAAGGCGACGCGGTCCAACTCCTCCAGCACCTCCTGGTGCGCCCTGACAGTGCTGCTGTCATCCATGAACAGGGTGCAGCCGACGAGTTCCACGCTGGCGATCGGGAGATGTTGATCATCGGCGTGGTCCATGACGGTGAAAGCACCGCCACCGACGCCGGTGAAGGCACCGCGCTCCGCGGGGATGATCCGAATCGACACCCGGTGGGCGTTCGCCATGAAGGCCAGGTGCATGACCTGGTCATTCATCACTCGACTACCACCGACTGGCAGCCGCAGGGCGAACTCGTGGATGTAGAAGGTGCAGGCGGGCTGCATCGGCCGGTTGAAGATCGCCTGCCGAGCCACCCTGGCTTGCACCAGACCCTCGATCCGATCCTTTTCGCCCAGCCTGAACCCCGCCATCAAGGCACTCGCGTACTTCTTGGTCTGCAGCAGGCCCGGCACGATGGTCAGCTGGAAGTTGTGGATGCTCCGAGAAGTGGTCTCGTGGCGGACCAGGGTGTGCAGCTCATCGGAGAGCCGGACGGTGTGGGGTTGGACCACGAAGCCATCCGTGGACTGGCGGAGCATGGTCAGGAGTTGGTCGAGAGTCCGCCGGGGATGGCCGAGCGTCGTGACGTACTGGGTGATGTCGATTTCGGTGGTGTTGTACTTGCCGTTCTCGATGCGGTTGAGCCTGCTGTTCTCCCAGCCGAGCTTGCGGGCGAACTCCATGCCGCTGTAGCCGGCCGCTTTGCGGAGGCCGATCAGCTCATGGCCTAGAGCGCGGGTGCGCATCGAGGACGGGATGTTGACCATTCGCTGAAAGTAGCGCGGAATCTTTCGCTTCGGAACTCCCTTCCACCAAAGAAGCACTGGTCAGGAGGGGTTTGGACGGCTTCCAACGAACGCCTTCCAATACGGCGAATGGGTGAGTCTGACCTTATCCAGGTCGGTCGTCGTGCACTGCGAATCGTCGGGGACGTAGGCGAGGGGGTCGTCGAGGAGGGGTTCCGGGAGTCGGAGGAGTCCCTCGATCAGGGAGTGCAGGCAGAGGGCCGAGTAACCCCTGAGGTATCCACCCTCCTGGGTGAGGACCGTGGGGAGGTCGAGGGCGGCCACGCGTTTGCCGATCTGGCGGTAGCCGTCGGCGGTGAGGTTGTGACGGCCGTTGGGGTCGAAGGCGGAACCGTCGAAGCCCGAGGCGCAGACGAGCAGGTCGGGGGCGAACTCGTGGAGCGCCGGGAAGGCGATTTCGTCGAGGGCACGCAGGTAGGCCGTGTCGCCTGCCCCTAGGGACAGCTCGACGTTGATGTTGCGGCCGTCCTTGCCGACCTCGTCCGGGGCACCGGTTTGGGGGTGGTTCGTGCCCCAGGGGCCGTGGCGCATGTGCATGGACACCGTGAGGACGTCCGGTTGGTCGACGAAGACCTCCTGGGTGCCGTTGCCGTGGTGGACGTCCCAGTCGAGGACCGCGACCCGGAGGCCGTCGCGGCGGGCGGTCTCGGCGATCAACGCGGCGTTGTTGACGAGGCAGTAGCCGTCGGCCATCGTCGGCTGGGCGTGGTGGCCGGGGGGTCTGACCAGGGCGTACGCGATGGGGGTTCCTGTGCGGACAGCGGCTAGGGCCTCCAGGGCGGTGCCCGCGGCGGCGCGGACGGCGTCCCACGAGCCGGGGCCGACGACGGTGTTGACCTCCAGGGTCACCCGGTCGGGGCCTTCGCAGGACCGCTGGAGGAAGTCCAAGTAGGCGGGGGTGTGGACGCGTTCCAGCTCCTCGCGGGTGGCGAACCTGCCGGTGCGCCACGTGAGGTGCTCGGCAACGGGACCGCGCTGGAGGGCGTGCCGGAAGGTGCGCAGGCGGGCGGCGTTCTCGGGGTGCGGCTCGGGGACGTCGAGCCACGGCCAGTCGCCGGGCAGTTCCCACAGGCCCTCGCCCGCGTCGTGCGCCAGGCACGCGTCGTGCCAGAAGATCTCCACCCGCACCGGGATATCAGGGGGATCACCGATGGTCCAGCGGATATCGCGAGGCACACTGGACACATGGGAACAGTCATCGGCCTCATCGCAGGCATCATCGCCATCGTCGGGGTGCTGGCCGCCCTGGCCCACGACGGCTACCTCGCCATGCTCGGGTCGGCCGCCAAGAACAAAGCCGCGTCGGGAGCGCCGATCGCGCAGTACGTCCGCAGCAGGTACACGGTGGCGGGCGTGACGACCGTGGCCGCGCTGATCGGGTTGCTGATCACGACGGGTGACAACACGGCGTCGGACATCATCGGCGCGCTGATCGCGGGCGGCAGCGGACTGGCCGCGACGAGCGCGTTGCAGAGCAGCCGCAAGCGCCTGAACAGCGGCGGATGACCTAAACCGGTCGACAAGTCCAGCAAGTTCACACTTACGGGTGTCACCCGCCGTCACATGGTGGCCCCGTACAGCTACCACCCGAACCTGCACCTACCCTCAGGTAGGTGCGGGTGCTCGTCGGCACCTGAGTTCGGCCACGACCCCGCACCGCGCTAGGGCGGGAGGGGTCTGGACAGCATGGACGACGGGGACGGCACGCCGGGTTCGGGCAAGCACCGGCTGCACGAGCGGGCGACCGGGTGGCCACCCGTCGCGGGCGAACTGGACCCCGGTCCGCCCGCGCACGCCCGCGCCACAGTCGCCCCACCCGGAACCCCGGTGCCGGGCCGGGTCCCCACCCAACGCGACCTCCGCGCCCCCGATCCCGCAGATCCGGCGGGGTCCGCGGCAGGCACCACCGCAGACACCTCCAGCACCACCGCGGGCACCGCTCCGCGCGCGACCGGCCAGGACTCCCGCGCTCCGGGGACTTCCGGCCAGGAGCGCCGCGCCCAGGGTGCCCCAGACTCCGACCCCCACGTGCCCACGGCCAACCCGGCAGGCACCGCCACCGCCGCCAACACCGCGGGCGGGGCAGGTACCGCCACACCAGCAGGCACCGCAAGGACCGCCGCAGGCAACTCCGCAGGCACCGGCACCGCCATTTCCTCTGACACCCCCCGCACCCCCGGCACCGCCCTCGACGACCCTCTGGCCCCTGACCCGAACTCCAGCCCGAGCGCCCCTCCCCCGATCGACCCGCTGGTCGACACGGACGCGGCGGGGTTGCGGAAGTTCAACATCGGGTTGGTGCCCGCGTCCGTGACGCCGCCCCGGACGTGGAAGCGGGCGGCCTGGTTCGCGGTCGTGTCGTCGGCCGGGGTGTTGATCGGGTTGGCCGTCGCCGCCGCGAAGCTCGTCGGCGGGAGTGGGCCGGTCGAGCGGATCGGGATGCCCGAGTACCCCGCCAACGTGCCCATCGTGACCGATTTCGGCACCCGCACGTCCACGCCCTCCGCGAGCGCCCCGGCCCCGCAGACGAAGCCCCAGGACCCCGGACGGGTACCGGGGACGCCGCCGACGGCGGGCAGCGGCAGCAGCAGCGCGAAGGAGGGCAGTGGCACGTCCGGTGGGGCAGGCCCGACGACAGCAACGACGCCCGGCACCGGGTCGAGCGGTACACCTGGTCCGGCTTCCACGTCGCCCACCGTGACGACGTTGCCCGCCGAGGAGCGTCCGGTGGTCGACGCGTCGGCCATCGCGAGCCGGACGGAGAAGTTCTACGAGGAGGTGGCGGCCAACACCGGCACGGCCATGGCGCTGACGACCGAGACGTTCCGGTCGACCACCTCCGCCGTGCTTGAGCAGCGGTTTTCGGACGTTTCGCTGGTGGAGGTCAAGGAGATCAGCGTGGACCCGACGAAGGGGATCACCATCAGCACGCTCCAGATCACCAAGAAGGACGGCACCGCGAGCACCGAGCAGCGGGAGCTGACCTTCACCTTGAGTGGTGAGCCCTTGATCAACGCCGAACGGCTCAAAGAGATCGGCTAACGGTCATTCGCGAACGCACAGGGGGACGCCGGACTGTGACCACTGGTCCATTCGAGCGACACCTGTCTACCGCTGAACGCCACGAAAAGGTGAATGCGCGAGTCGAACTGGCTTTGGGCAGCTCATCCACGGTACGAGTTCTGGCGACCCAGAAGGTACGGAGGAGTTGCCAGTGCAGCGCCCTACGACGAGCGGCAGACGGCGGCACAACCGCGCCGGCTCGATCACCGTGGCAGAGCTGATCCGGAAACAGCCGAGCCCGGTGCGCATCCCGTCCAGGGAGGAGGCCGACACCGACGGCCTCGTCGAGGACGTGCTGGGCTTCGAGGAGTCGACGGACGGGGCCCGGACCAACCGGGTCGCCAAGGTGGCGGGTCTGATGACCGGCGCGATCGTGCTGGTCGCGTCCATCGCCGCGGCGTCGATCCTCGCGGGCAACCGCCCCTCCGACACCGAGGAGCCGCTCGCGGCGGCCCCGATCGAGCTCAGCGGCTCGACCGCGCTGCGCCCCGACCTGCTGAGCGCCCGGCTGGGCCACGAGGCGGCCACCCCGCCCGCCGCCGAGACGAACACCGCCGACACCGCGCCCGCCCCCGTTCCCGCGCCGCACGCGCCGCTGGCCGCCGACCCGAAGCTCGACCCGAGCACGCCGCCCACCGCGGGCGTCGCGGCCCCGCAAACGACCGCCGCCGCTTCGCAGCCCAAGATCGAGGTCGTGCGCCGGTTCTACGAGCTGCTGCCCGAGGACCCGGCCGAGGCGTCCCGGATGCTGACCGCCGACCTGGTCGGCGGCGACCCGCTCGACTTCGTCCGGTCGTGGAGCACGATCAAGGCCATCACGGTCGACGCCACGACGCTCAAGCCGGACGGCAGCGTCCTCGCCGAGCTGTCGATGCAGGAGCTCGACGGGCGGTGGCTCAGGGTCGAGCAGCGCTTCTGGTTCGCCGACACGTCCACGCCGAAGATCGTCGGCACCGAACTGCTCTCCGCGCAGCGAAGTTGACGCCGAGTAGTTGATCAACCCCTATTTTCTCACTCAGAGTTGTCTTAAATAAGGTTTAACCCGAGAAAATCCCCCAAAGGGGTTACAAGTGGGGTCACGATTCGGTATCCATGTTCCCGGCAAGTGAACGCAACGCAGTTGCTGGGAAGGTGTGACCCGCAGTGTCGAACGAGGACAAACGTCGTCGGCGAGATGGCTCGACCGCTCAGCTCTCGGTAGCGGAGCTGCTCGCCCGGCGGGAAGCCGAGACACAGCCGATCCCGGTGTACCGGGACGACGAAGAGGACACGATCCGCTTCCAGGCCGTGACCCCGCCCCCCGCCGCGACCGCGCCCGCCGCGCTGTCGACCGTGCGGATCGACCGCCAGTCGCTGTCCGGCCGGGAACTGCACGTCGCCGAGCTGCTGCGCCGCGAAGGCCGACCGGCCGACGACGAGCGCGGCGGGATGAAGATCAGCAAGCTGGTCGCCATCGCCAGCGGTGGCGTCGTCCTCTGCGGCACGGTCGCCTTCGGCGCCTCGCAGTGGCTCAGCTCCCCGGACGAGCGGCCCCTCGCGGACGTGCGGTTCGACGACCGCCCCGCGGCCCGCAACTCCAACAACACCGGCGGCATCGGCGCGCTCGCGCTGCCCGGCCAGCAGGCCAGCCCGACCACGCAGGACACCACCACCCAGCAGCAGCAGACGCAGACGCAGCAGCAGGCCCCGCAGACGCAGGACCAGCGCACGGTCGCCACGCAGCAGCAGGCGCCCGCGACGCAGCAGCAGACCGCGGA
>Ga0247771_1000620_pt1 | contig 11089 bp, 12 predicted proteins | sample UWRJL197509C6_FD_179948 | JGI IMG/M metagenome (GOLD analysis project Ga0247771, IMG submission 179948) | Plant litter microbial communities from Arlington Agricultural Research Station in Wisconsin, United States - UWRJ-L197-509C-6 | ecosystem: Environmental > Terrestrial > Plant litter >...
CGCCCGGCGCGTCCATGGCCACGCCGATGTTGTGCTGCGCTCGGTGCACCAGGGCTGGCCGGCCCGTGGCCTCGTCGACGGCGACGCGCGCGTTGAGGACCGGGTAGGTGTAGAGGGCCTGCGAGACGGCCTTGATGATGAAGGGGAGGTACGTCAGTTTCTGGACAGCGTCGGCGTCGTCGCCCGGGGTGCTGGGGATGCCGAAGGACGGGGAGGAGGCGAGGACCTTGTTGAGGCGGCCGCGGAGGGCGGCGAGGCTCGTGAAGTCGACCTCGTCGGCGTAGAGGAAGTGCGGGATCGTGAGGGAGCGCGTCATGGTCTTGAACATGTGCAGCTGCGTGCCCGTCAGGGGCGTGACCGTCTCGTTCTGTCCGCCGTTGTTGGGCTCCGCAGTCCCAGGTCCCTCATGATCGGAGACCCCGGCCGGGGCGGTTCCCGCGGGAGCATTGCGGCCCGCGACAAACTTGTAGATATCCTCCTTGAGCACCCTGCCGTCCTTTCCGGTGCCGGATATTTTCAGGATGTCCACATCGTGCTCCTTGGTTAGTCGCCGAACCGCAGGCGTAGCCAGCGAGGCATGTTTGCCCCTGTCCGTCCCGGGTATCTGGCCTCCATTTTCGCTCGGTGCGGAAGCCTCTTCGCTTTGTCCTTCGGCGGCAGCCGGGGGAGGTTCTGTCGCCGCGTCCAGGCGCTGGCCAGCAGTCTCCTCCGGTCCTGCGAGAGTCTTGAGGTCCTCTTCGTTGACTTCGCCTTGGATGTCAATGTCGACGAACGGCTGTCCTACCCTGGCCATCTGGCCGGCCTCGTGGTAAAGCTTTTTGACAACGCCCTTGAAGCGACTTGTTATCTCGACGGACGCCTTGTCGCTTTGGACCTCGCAGAGCGGGTCGAACTCCTCGACGCGAGCCTCGGGCTCGACGAACCACTGTATGATTTCGCATTCGACGATTCCTATGTGGCTGGTTAGTCTCGGTCTTCGCAAGGTCCTGAAGCACCATGATCTGCTCACCTTCGCCTATGTCGGCCATTCTGACCTGCTTAACCACCTGCAGGCTTCTCGAAGAGTGAAACGGGCGCCATGGCCGGTGATGTTGCGCCCCTGCCGCGACCACGCGGCTGGCAGCCCCGTAGAGTTGTCGCCGTGAAGACCGAATTGCTTGGGTGCCGCGCTGAACAATCATTTTAACGCCCTCTGTGGTATCAATGGCCCAGAATTATCTCTAATGGTCTATTGTGTATTCTTCTCATTCCAAGGTAGGAGGAGCTCAGGACGTCGGCGCGGGTCAGCTGTGGGATCGTCCAGCGTCGGCCAGCAGCGGCTCATTGACCCGAATGACGTGAACGCCCCTCAAAGCACCGCTGTTAGCCGCTCAATCAGGGGTTGCGCGTCAACGGCCGCATCCCGAGGTCCAATTTTTTCGAGCCACACCACATCAAGCCTCTAGCTCCGCCGTGCCACGACCAGTCCCGGGGTCACTTACATCCAAGGATGCTCGTGGGGATCCGCAGTGGACGGCTCCCCAAGCAGGGGAGATCCGCCGTGAGCTGTTTGCTGTGCCAATGGCGGTCCTTCGCGTCATCGAGCCGTCGCCGGGTCGAGCAGCTCCCCGAGTCGAAGACATCGAGGCCCGCAACCGACCCGACGGATCCCTCCGGTCCGCTCGCCGACGCCCCCCGGCCGTACGGCAAGCGGACTAGCAGCTTCACGCCGACGCCGCTGTCGCGGCCGATCGGTATGCCGCGGCCGCCGCGGGTCGGGGAGAACACCGGCGTCGACGGCCGCAGCCTGGGGCAGCGAAAGGCCGACTTTGTTGACTACGACAAGCATCTCGTCCGCCGGAAGGAACTGTACGCCGAGCCCTGCGTATTTCCTTGTCACACTTAGTCTTTTACGGGAGGGTGGCGACGAGGGCTAACCCGGTTCCGCCGGAGCAGGACGGACCAGATTGCGCGCCCTTACTTTCGCGACTGGAACAACCTACAGTTCCACGACGGCAAGACCTTCATAGCGCCGCCGCGCCTGTTCCGCGGCGACGTGTCGCTCTACTTCCCCAACCTGCACGGGCGGACGCTGCTCAAGACGGACCGCAAGCCGCGCGACACGACACCCGCCCTCGCCGGCAAGGCGTCGGTGGTGACCGTCTTCAGCGGCATGTGGGCCGAGGGCCAGGCGCAGACGTTCGTCTCGCCGGGGAACAACCCCGCCCTGCACGAGGTGCTAGTGGGGAGCGGCGGCAGGGCGCAGCTAGTGCAGGTCAACATCGAGGAGAACGCGCTCAAGGCGTGGCTAGTGCGGCTGTTCGCCGGCAACCTGCGGCGGCGCGTCGGCAAGGCCAACTGGGACAAGTACTTCCTCGTGCGGAGGGGCATCTCGCACGACATCCGCGAGCGCATCGGCCTGCTGAACGGCAAGGTCGGCTACACGTACCTCGTCGATCAGGACTGCCGGATCCGGTGGGCAGGGAGCGGCGCCAGCGAAGCCGAAGAGCGTGACGGGCTGGTGAAGGGTGTCCGGAGGCTTCTGGACGAGATGAGCAAGGGCGCCGTGCAGAATCGGGACGTCAAGAAACGGCCGGTAAGTGGGTCGACGACGCTCTCGTCGAGTTGAGTCATCTTACAACAACATGTACCTATACTTCGCCATGCGAGAGCTGTACCGTTAAGATACCCGTACCAAGAGTCCCGGTCAATGCAACCCGTCGGAAAAACGGTCCTCCTTCCCAACGCTGTGGACGCCCGGCCCTCCATGCATGCTCTTGCTCGCCCGCGTCTATGATAACCACCAAAAGGCCAAGAAGCACAGGGCGATGAACGCCCCCAGGATGATGCCGTCGCGGCGCTTCTTGGCCGATATCCTCGTGATGAGCGTGTTGATGCCCGGGACCTGGCTGGCGGCCAGCGTGATGCGGCGGTTGATGTTCGCCAGCGTCTCCCGCTGCAGCACGAACGAGTCCTGCACGGCGTAGGCCTGGCTGAGGACGCTGTCGGCCATGTTGTGGCTGTTGTCGAGGCGCCCGCGCTCGGCCAGCATGTACTCGGCCTCGGCGGCCTCGGGGTTGCTGGCGTGGTACGCCTCGATGTCGTCGCGCACGTGGGAGAGCAGGTTGGCCCGGTCGCGCGCCTCGCCCAGGTTGCTGCGTAGCCGGGCGAGGTCGCGCCGTTGCTCGGCCAGCTTCTCGCGCAGCAGCGATAGGTTGTTCTGTTTGACCGCCGACGCCGTGAGCGAGGCGTCCGAGTCGAGGAGCCACGAGAGCTGGGATATTGTGCCATCGCGCTGGATGACCCCGGGTTAGCTCCGGCCGCACCGCTTCACGTTGAGGGGAAACGGGCACAGCGGACCTTCTCGAATATCTCCTTGAGCTTCGCCTCGGTGTCTCTTTCTTGGTCTGTCGGCTTCGGCGGTATTCTTGATGCTGTTGAGAGCTGCGAATACGTGTGAAGTAGGGTCTCGGTCTGGCAAGTCGTTAGCGGCTATGCAGACCTCTATGACATCAGGGTAAACTCCAACCTGGCTCTCCAGTCCCCGGGCTTGTTGCCGGAGTTGAGCCCAGCTCGTATTCCCGGTCGAGGATGCCATCGCGGATGGGTATATTGTGGTAGGAAACAACGGCTTTGACACGGAACAGACCTGGGGTGTGTTGCATGGAGGAGTGAGACCGCGCACCTCGCCAACCATAAGAGGAAGGCGGTGTGGCTGGGATCCGCCAGCCTCATCCACTGCGCCACGTTCTCATGGCCCGTGCGTCAAATTACTCGGGGTCTGTCGCTAGGTGTCACGTGCAGAAAATTTGTAGGGTTTCGTGCCCCACGAATTGGATTTCCGTCCCGCTAGACCGACTTCACGACGTTGCGAGAAGAACCCCAGAGCGGCCTCCGACCCACGACATCGCCGCAGTAAACACAGTATCAGCGGCACCGTCAAATACCAGCAAAATGGTACGTATTGCCATCAGCCCAATTCACGATGCCCTCACTGGGGAGCCGACATGGCGACGATGAGAGCGTTCTGAGCGTCACGCGAGGTCGCGCTCGGCGGCCGATGCTGTGTGCCGGGGCGAGGAGGGATATTCTCCGCTTTGGAACCCTTGGCCAGGACACTGACAATCAGCAGTCGTCAGGCAAAGTCAAGGCCGGCCAGATATGGTCCAAGAACAAGGATGAGCTCACGAAGCAGCTGGGCGAGCTCAAGACGGAGCTGGGCCAGCTTCGGATCCAGAAGATCACGTCGTCGGGCGCCAAGCTCAACAAAATGTACGAGTTCTCTTCTCCCGACGTTCTGGGCGTGCCTTTTGGCGAAGGAGCGTTTTCAGACATCGAAGGAGCGCTGACATCGAACGTCTTTCCCTCGAAACAGCCACGATCTCCGCAAGTCGATCGCGCGCGTCCTGACCGTCATCAACGCGAAGCAACGGGCCCAGCTGCGCCTCTTCTACAAGAACAAGAAGTATCTGCCGCTGGACCTGAGACCGAAGCAGACCCGCGCCATCCGCCGCCGTCTCTCCCCCAAGGACGCCTCGCGGAAGCTCGAGAAGGCCAAGAAGCGCCAGCAGCACTTCCCCCAACGGACCTTTGCCGTAAAGGTGCGCCACCATCCACCCCGTTGCGTTCCCAATACAACCACTCCGCTATCCGTGTGTGGTTCATACGGCATTGGTCACTGACACTTACGTCTCCAGGCTGCCTAATCGTTTTTCGAGGACGGCGATGAGGACGGCACAGGTGGTCTGGGGAGGGAGGAATCGACTTTGGTCTGCGAAGCACGGCGCGGCTGATCAAAAGACGAACGGGGTCTTTTCCTCATCTTTGCATGGCATCCCAAGGGAATCTGGTTTCGCAACGGTCAAGGGTGTTCACTAAGAGGTCATCTGCACCGGGATGGCGGTCACGTAGCTGCCAAAGTACAAAGCCTTGAAGTCAATGCCGAGGACGCCTACCGCTCCAGGTATAGCGCGCTGAGAGAAGAGACGCTTTCTCCTTAGCATCACCACGAACCTCATCCGAGGGCTTTTTCTCGGCTACGCTACCCAAGACTCGGCAGTGTTAGTGCAGGATCACAATCGGATCGGGCCCCCCGGAATAGCATGCGATCATCGATATACTGTGCTTTTGTCACCGTGACTGTACTAAAGAGCAGACCGTGAACCAGCGCTTCCATCTCGCCGCTATGGTAGACCTTGACGCCTTCGCAGCCAGCCTGATCTGGCGCGCCAACCCGAGGTATCGAATCATGACCGGACTCCGTCTCACCCTGCCAGCTGAAGGAAACCGCGAACTGACTTTTCCCCTTTCCCTGTCCAACGCTAGGTGAATCCATTGCCCGGGGTATCATCGTCGGGTCACCCAAGTGACTAAAGCAGGAGACCGCCCATCCGTTCCCAACCTTCCGGGCCCGTTCCCGGCCTGCCGAACCGTTTTGGATAACATACTGTTCAAAAATCAAACGAGAGAACTCAAACAGGAAAACACCTCTGGCCCCCGGGCCTAAATGCCCCTCTTGCGTAGGGCCGCAAACATGCTGCGGGCGTTGGAGGGGGCGGGCCGGACGAAGGCGGGCCGGACGGCCTCGTCGCCGACGGAGACGGCGGGGGTGCTGGAGCGGCTGGAGCGGCTGGAGCCGGCGACGTCGATGCCGTGGACGTGCTTCTGGTGGCGGCGCAGCTGATCGAAGCGGCGGAAGTTCTTACCGCAGGCCGGCTGGGAGCAGTCGTAGGCGCCTTTGGCCTCGTGGGTGCGGCGGTGCTTGGCGAGGTTGGACGACTCGGAAAAGGTGCGGCCGCAGAACTGGCAGACGAGCGGCTTCTCGCCCGTGTGGCTGCGGATGTGCATGGTCAAGGCGCTGGCCTGGCGGAACGTCTTGTGGCAGATGTGGCACTCGCACGGCTTCTCCCCGGAGTGGATCAGCAGATGCTGCTGGAGCGCCTGCTTGCCCGAGAAGGAGTCGCCGCACTCCTCGCAGCCGAAAGGTTTGACTGGTCGACGGGGTCAGCCACGTCGTTGCGGGCCTTTAAGGGGTGATTTTACTCACAACTGGTGTGTACTTGGATGTGACGCTCGAGCTTGCTCTTCTGGGGAAACCCTTTGAGAAGGCCGCGGCCGCAGCCTTGCCAGCCGCAAGGGAAGGTGCTTGTCTCGTCTCTCTGCAGAATAGCCGTGTGAACGGCCTTCACATGGTTTTGGAGCTCGCTCGCGTTGGCGAACACGAGCCCGCAGGGAGCATCTCCGGGCGCCGGGCACCATTGGCATCTCAATGTGTGGTCCCCGGCATCCGGCACAGCAGGCGTAGCAGGGTATGTGGCCGGCGGGGATGGGGTCATCTGAACACCGCCGAATAGGAGATGGTTCGGGAGGGCTGTCGATACGAAAGGCTCGTCCGGCGGGGTCAATGGCGCGGCATTCCCACCTTCTATCGATGCGGTCGATTGGCCAAAGAAGGTATCCTTTCCGGGGGACACTGGTGTCTCCACAGAAGGCAGCACTCTGGAATGTTCATCCGCAGCGGGAGTCGCCAGGCGAGGAGGCAAATGGTGTTCGGTCCAGAAGTGATCGACCATGGCCTGCCCGCTTGGCAGCTTAACGCCACACTCGGTTCCGGCCAGCGTGCCTCCGTTGATTTGATCAACGGTGATATTGTCGAACAGATTCGGGCGTTGCGGGGATGGCTGCCGGATATGACATTTCTGGTAGAAACCGGGGTCATCGATGGGGCAGAGATCCTCCTTGCAACGGCGGGGCTGCTGGGGGTCATGCGCCTGGTACAGGTGTCGATAGTTAGGCAGGAGTTCCGAGCTCACACCCAGCTGCTCCGAGGTGAGGCCGCTAGGTTCCAGGTCTTGGTCGGGTCCTGCGGCACCTTGTCAGGTCCGTGAGCGGACGACGGGACGGGGGGTTCTAACCGGCTTGAGGATAAGAGAAATCGAACCACTGTGGCATATGAAAGCCCGCCCAAGCCATGTCTTGGTCGAAGGCGCCGAACGAGGCGAGAGCCGCGGCGGCATGGGCATCCTCGGCGGTGATGAGGGCGCCGCTGTCGCTATCACGACGGAGACAGTTCTCATCGTTGCAATCAGAAGCGCTGGCGGTGCACGTCGACCCAGGACATATGCCTCCTTGGCTGCAGTTGCTGGGACATATCGACCGGCGGTCGTCTTCTAAGTTGGGCAGCTGGTCCTGGAGTCGTGGAGAAGCCGGCGGGAGCACGAGCGGCGTGAGGAGGTGAGCCGGCGGCGTGGGCCCGAAGGACAGGCTGGTCCCGGGCCGAGCCTGCTTGTCTTCCCTCGGTATGTCGGGGTAGGCTGGCGGGGCCTGTGTGTAGCCGGACAGGCGGCTGTCAAACTGTGCGGGCTGCTGCGGTGCCGCACGAGAGGCGGTTACCCGTGGAGAGACAAGCTTTTCAGGGGCCGGGTGGACGCTGGCGTAGAGGGCATCGGCGTAGCGAGCATCGGTGTAGCGGGTGTTGAACAGGCCCAGCTCGTCGTGCGGCGCGGGGAACCCGCGGATCTGCTGCTGGGCGCCGTCGAGGACGAACACCGGGCCCTGTAGGGCTTCCGAGGTCCACGGGTCGTCGGCGTTGTAGAGGAGCGACTCGAAGTTGGCCTGCGATATGACGGACGGGCTCAGAGCGGCGCCATGCGCGGCTGAGGAGAAGGCCTTGTCCACCATGGCCAGAATCGCGGCTCGGTCTCTGGATGTGTCCATGTCGCACCAAAAGGGTCACATGCTAGGGTTGGTGGCGGCGGGGGTTTGGCGGAGGACAGCGGGGGACCTTTAAAGGACATGAGCGGCCACGGCAGGCCGACCGCTCCTACCGTACACTACCGGTCCAGCGTGGCAGGGGGGACGGGCGCGTCGTGGGGTTCAAGTCATCCGCGGGCGACTCGACGGTGACTCGAGGCTCGAGGCTCAACCGCAGGGCCTGACAGAGGCTGGGGAGAGCGGGCGGCATGTCGGGCGGACGGCATGTCGGGTGTGAGTTTGAGAACCTTGATGTCCTGCGGCGGAAGAGGCTTGTCAGCGGGGCCGCTAACCCTCGCGCCCCGTCGACGAGACTTTAGCTCGGCTCATCGGGCTTAGCCCCATATGTCCGATCCTCCCCGGCGACGCTTCCGGTCCGTGCCGTGAACATCCCCGAGGCAGGTAGAAAGCTTCATTCCTGTCCTCTGCAGGTAGGTCCACCTAGCCCTCCGCAGAAGTGCTCGTCACGCAGAGCGGCCAGTTCGCCGCAGAAACAACCCATCATTGAGGTACCGCCATGTCTCGCGTGAAAGACCGCTGTTGCAAACGGGGGCCCTGGTCGTTGCAACATCATGACGGGTAGGCCTTCGACAACCGTCAACCCTATAAGTCCAAGGACACAGAAACGCCATCAAGACACACCCCGTACCATCACGGCTGCCATACCCTCCGGTGAATCGCCGCATCTACTAGGTACCTGACAAACACGGCGGCCCGAGTCAGACTCCGGCCGAACTGAGAAATGGCCCATCCCTTAGACAACGGAAGATGATCCGCTGGCTATGGGCACCCATCACATGCCTTCGGCCTCACGAACAGTCAGATTGAAAAACTCTATGTTGACGGGCTCTGAGCGCCCGGTGAGGGGAGTCGCATCCTCTCGGCGCCATATTGCCGTCCGCCTCCGTGTCTGGGCGCCTATGACGCCCGCTTCGGCGGCACGTTAGGGCCGGCGCCTTCGGCTTTCGACGGTCCGGCGACTGTCCATCCGAAGACGAAGCACGTCGTGGGCTTGGCATGGGATCAAAGCTGTCATGGGTGCTTCGGTCGTTTCGTTGGGCGGAAAGTCACTGAGCTTGTGGACGCGAGCGAAGTTCTGAGCGTGGCCGGCCAAAGGCCCGTCAAGCGCATGCTTCGAAGCCAAGAGGCAGATGTCCTCGGCAGGTCTACGGTCTAATTGTTTTGGAACTTGCCTTTGGTTACGCCTCGCTTGCCGAATCCCAACGACCTATCGGTCCGAGGCGGTGCAGACGCCGTCGATCGAGGCGAGACGGAGCAGGGTTCTTCTGGCCCACAAACGATAGGATAAGGTAGGTTGCATGCAGTTCGGTAAGACTGAAGACTGGAGGGCTCGGCTCGCCCCCTCGCCCCCCTCCCTTTTGGCCTTTGAGGCGCGTTCTGTTTTCCTACTGGCTCTTGCGGCGTCACAGCGGCAAGAAAGATATGGCCGTGCCTAGGGCACGGTCTTCTAGTCCTCGCGCATACGTCTCCCTTCGTCTTCGGCCGGCCCGTACGGCTCCTGACGAGGCACGCACAAGTTCTTGAGGGACTCTGGTTGTGCCTATCAGAGTTTCGCTTCTGGTGTCTGTCGCTGGGTCTCGGTAGCTAGAAATGACCGATACTGATCCAAGTCCGCCCCCCACAAATGGTCTGCGCGCCTTGATAGAGGGACCTGATCGAGACGCCATCCAAGCTGCAGTTCCCGCCGTTTTAGCGATCAAAGAGGAGCAGAACCGGGCGTTTGATCTGAAGGGTGTTTCCCACGTTGTCGTGCAGTAAGCTCAAGAGCCTCTGCCAAAAGTATTTCTACGGGCACTGATGGCATCATGTTACAATTAGAGTTTCCGACAATAGCCAGAAGCAAATTTTCAACTCCATCGGGTACCAGTTCGATTCCGATCGGCCAACCCCCTATTGGTTACCCCTATTAGTTTTTCTTGGGCAAGATTGCGGCGCGGGCTCTTTACGATGACCCGGCCGCACTGCTGCTGCTCAACTATGTCCGCGTTCACAATAGGGAGTTTATCGCCTTTACTGCAGTGACTTGGCGAAACTCTGTCGACGCAGCAGAGAAGTCCACCACCGCAGGTCGAACCACCGCCGTTACATGTGCTGGAAGTCGATTTCAAACGCCCCCAACCTAACAAGCCATTGGAAGCCTTTTGGAAGCCGGCTAGGGGGCTCATAACGCAATGGATTCACCGGTGTAAGCCACGACCGTTCAGCCTCCTCCTTTCTGCGTGTTTGGGCTGACGGTGTTCCATGCTAGGGGTGGCGGAAGGAACCTGTGATCTGTCTCAAAGAGTTGTGACCGCCGCTTCTTAAAAAATTGTGCTGCAGATGGATACCGGGTACTCGGGAAAGGCTTTGACTGGGTCGGCTTGAGATACTGGTATAGATTTGTGGAGGGAAAAAGTGTCCGTTTCGTGCTCGTACCTTCCGAAGAAGTCTTGGTAAGGTGCTTAGCCTGTGTACGGCCATGTTGTGCCCTCATTGGTATTGCCTCTGCTCTGAACACGTTGTGCTGCAGCCAACTGATGATCAGCCTACCTCAGCTGCGGACCATCTAGTGAATAATTACCCGTTTATATTGTTCATCTGGTACGGTCTACAGGAATACCCCCATCTTGAATGCATCGTGCCTGATGAGTTGAACATCCTCGAGGGCATTCTAAACCATTCCATCTCTCGCTACTGCGCCCTAGGCCCCCGGTAAGTATTGTAGATCTTGTCCCGGGTTGAGACGTTGGACGGGGTCGGGCTACTCGTTTATTCCCACTCGCCGTTTCCGCCGCCCTCCTAAAGTCAAAGCCCCTAAGTTCATTTCCTCGAGGTCTAAGGGAGTCTCATATACACATCCGCTAACCTCTCCCAGTCCGGCGATCCCAGACCCGTCACTGGGTCCCACCCGGCTTGCGCCCTGAAAGCGTCCGCCACCCCGCAGCCAGCATTCGAACTGGTCGTGACGTCCCGGAAGTTGTCCGCATGCCGGTAAAGCACGGGGTTCATCCACCCGACCGTGCTCTTGTCCGCGAGAGCCGGGCGTTGTTGACCCGGGCGACCAGGGCGGCGAAGAAGGGCGTCGAGGCCGACGTTCCGTGCAGGATGTGCAGCGCGCCGTCGTAGACGATCACGTAGTTGGAAGCGAGAAGAGACACGCCCGGGTAGCCCTATCCGCCCTAGTGGAAGCGCGCCGAGAACTGGGCCGTGTGGCTGCGCTGTTGGGCGAGATAGACGGCCTTCCGCCGGGCTTGGAAAGGAGTGCGTTTCTTTCTCTCTCGTTCACCTAGAATAGATTGATGTCGTGCTTCTCAGGATTGACGAGGAAATCACAGAATAATAGGTAGAATAGCCGTAC
>Ga0247771_1000621_pt1 | contig 11068 bp, 10 predicted proteins | sample UWRJL197509C6_FD_179948 | JGI IMG/M metagenome (GOLD analysis project Ga0247771, IMG submission 179948) | Plant litter microbial communities from Arlington Agricultural Research Station in Wisconsin, United States - UWRJ-L197-509C-6 | ecosystem: Environmental > Terrestrial > Plant litter >...
TATGAGGCCGTTTTGGTGAGGAATCAGGGCATTGATGTTAGGTTCACCGGCGGGAAGGCGTTTTGGGACGGCATGCCGGAGATAGTTGATGTAGCCGGGATGGAAGGTACCACAGTTGGTCGACCAGGCATTGGCGTAAAACGGGGGGTTGTACACGGGGCCATTATGGCCTCCCGTGGGCGCCATGGTTGTTGTGGGCAGCGCTGGCCACTCCGTGGCCTCGCTCGAGCGAGGTTGAGCGTTGCCTGCTGTCTCGGGCATGATGCTGATGAGGCCGTCACGGATGCGTGCCTGCGGGATACCCCAAACTTCTCTTGGGCCGGGGCGGTTAACTGGGGAGCCGCTGTCAGATTGATCCGTTGGAGAGGTGGCAGGTAATTCCATACGAAGACGCTCAGGAAGGCCCATGTGGATGGCAGATGGACGTGTCGAGGTTGGCGAAGTTGGGCGGGACCAAGACTGGGCAGCTTTGAAGTGCGATGGCTGGAGAATCTAGGTGGAAATCTTTCGTACAGTGTTGACGTGCCGCGACGAGCGAGGCAATCGCGCCGGTTCGAAGTGAGGTGAGTCCCTGCTGGGCTGGTGGATATAGGTAGGTGTTTTGGGCTTCTGGAACAAAGGCCCGAGGTGCAAATTCCGCATCCAGCGGAGGCAGCGGAGTTCGTAAAAAGAGGGTGACAGGAATGTGAAGGCGCCGGGAACGAACTTGATGTAAGTAAATAGATTGGCATGTAAAATCAAGGCGACTTAAACAACCCGAAAACATCTCTATGCCAGCCGGTTTGTCAACTCCTCGCCCCGTTCCCAGCGCTGGATGGACTCCGCCTGCAGATCATACCACGTTCTCATCGTCGAATCTTCCACGTACCCCATGTGCGGCGAGAGGAGAACGTGGCTCCTCCCGTCCTCGCCCCATTTCGTCGTCCTCCACGGGCTATCTGCGGGCAAGGGCTCGATCTCGAACACGTCGAGAGCCGCCGCCCGGATCTTCCCTTTGCCCAGAACCTCCAGCAGGTCCTTCTCCACCACGATTGGGCCCCGCGACGTGTTGATGAACAGGGCCGACGGCTTCAGCAGCTCCAGGTCCTTGGCGCCGATCAGGCCCCTCGACCGGTCCGAGAGGACGAGGTGGATGTTTACCACGTCGGCCGACCGGAAGAGCTCCTCCTTGCTGACGACCCTAAAGGTCTTCTGTCCGTCCCCGTCGGCCACGTCGAGCCCTGCGGCCCTGGCCTTCTCGTCCGCCGTCTCCTGCGTCAGGTTGGGGCTCCAGGCGACGACGCTCATGCCGAAGGCGAGGTGCAGGATCTTGGCCACGGAGACGCCCAGGCGGCCGAGCCCGACCGTTCCGAAGACGCGGCCGGCCAGCGGCGTGGCGTAGCCCGTCTGCCAGCCGCCCGCCTTGACCGAGACGTCGTCCTGGGCGAGGTTCCGCGCCGCCGCCAGCGTCAGGGCCACGCAGTGCTGCGTCGTGCTGTCCGGGCCGCGCGGGCGTCCGGTGCCGGCCACGCCGACGACGGGGACGCCGTGCTTCTTGAAGGCCTCCAGGTCCAGGGACGCGTTGCGGAGCCCCGTCGTCAACAGGAACTTGAGGTTGGGCAGGCGGGCGACGAGTTCCGCGGGAAAAGGGGTGCGCTCGCGCATCGTGCCTACACACTGTCGGCCACTTGCCCGTGATGCCGGGTCGGAAGTTAGAAGTCGCACGTACTGATCACATGAAAAGGCTCAAGCCGCTTTGCAAGTTCGTCTTTATCATCCTGAGGCGTGTCGGGGTGGTTGTACGGGAGCAAAGTGTCCCTGAAGATTGTCACCTCGTAGGCCGTTTTATCCAAAACGTCAAACGAGGGCCCTGCTTCCCCTTGGTAGTCATCGAGCACAGCAACTTTGATGAGAGACATCTCGCGTTCTCGGGTTGTTCCTGGATTGTATCACCGGTGAGGTTTCCCGACTCTCGTCAAGGAGGAGGACGAAGGGACCGGAGCCATGTCAGCATCAGAACCCCGCAGAATGACGACTTGGGTTGCCGGACCGGCACCGAAAGAGCGAGGGGCCATCTCAAGCACGGTATTCTACGAGCCGCTGTCTCTTAGCTCGCCCGAGGACTGCAGAATATCAGACGAGGGGGGTGATCCTCGCTGTTAGAGTCCGGCCGAGTGATCCGGCAGTCCTCCTTGCGCCGCCTAATCTTGGCAGTACGCATTACGCCATTTGCACATGTCTCTAACCACTTTCGGACGGAGAAACGTCAGCACCTGTTGAGTGGATTGTTTGCCATAGATGTGTCGGCGAAGCCTAAACGACATGTGGTCTCTAGAGTGGCGAAGGGAATATCAACAGAGGGGGAGCCAGTGGCGGTTGGGAACCGTTCCACAAGCCCACTGGCCATGGCAGTACACGTCGCAAACGAGACAAGCGAAGCGTGCGGAGCCCGATGACCTGCTAGATTGGTTAGAGCAGCCTTCAGCCGTCGTAGTCCAGGAAGTATCTTGATGGGTGTAGGACGCCATCGAAGCTGTGGCAGGGCAGAGTCTGCCACCACGCAAGTTCCCTGTGCATCAGAACAAGAGCACATGACACACATATATGTCGTTCGAGGACGTATGTGATTCTATTGCGTCAACATTGACGTGTAGAAGTAGCGTGATGTCGGGCGCCCGGTCTTGTTCCCGATGTCCAAATCGGGCGAGATCCCGTACTTGAAGTAGCCAGCTAGGTCCATTGACCTTCGGTGAGTAGAACACGATTTCGATCGGGCCAGTATCGGCGAGTACTCCGGCTGACCGGGCCACCCGTGCGCCGTCCAGGGAGCCGGGGCCCCCTGGGGACATATCCGCTCTCGTCGTTGGTTTGGCCTTACGGCATCCTGATGCCGCGGCCCCGCCGCGGCGTCCATGTGCCAGGGGCATGGCTCGGGGGGAACGACCCTCAACCAAGCCCCCACGTCGACCCTTGGTCCTTTGCCGACCTGACAGCCTGTTCTCCTGCCTCGGCTTTGAAACCCCTTGAGGCTTCTTCGCGACTCTGCCGCCACGAGTCTTGCCGACATGGTCCCCAGCTGGACATTGCAACATGGAAGCACTCTTGGCAAGACGCTGGCTCCTCCTTGTCGCTTGCGGCTGCCTTGTGCGCTCTTCGGATGCTGTGTTTCTTGGGGGCTTTCCTCTTTGAGACGATCGGCTGCGCTGGCGGGGCAGTCGGAGCCGGCTGTATATGCTGAACGGTGGCAGCCCAGTTCTGGATGCGCGCCTCGGCAGCGTCCGGCCTGTAGCCGGCCAGGTAGGTTTTGGTTGCTCTTCCATGATCTCGAGTTCCTCCGCCTCCTCAAGTGAGACATTCCGGCCAGGTAGCCCACTCTTTGCTAGTGCCAGCTTCGCCTCGAGGCCCTGCCGCTTCCCCTCCCAGTACCCGGGGTCTCCAAAGTCGGGCGGCGTCATTCTGCTGTACCGAGAGTCGTAGTCGTCGTCGCCTCGGTAGCGGACCTCGTACGAGGGGTAGGCGATGTTCAGTTCTTCGTCGAGTAGAAGCAGTTGGCCTGCGCGACCCAGCCCCCCCAACTCCCAGATGATATTATGTACTGTAGTCTGGAGGCTTATCAACTTCCCGTCCCAGCGCGTGACATCATTGTAGCACTCGTCGAAGTACTGAAGTCTAGCTATCCAGTACGAGGGGTCCTCAGGGACAGGGTGGTGGTTCTTGCGACGGACGTCTCGCCCGCCTGCGATGTAGAGGTCGTCCCTTTCGAGCACACGGCGGCCTTCCGGCTCAAGTTCGAGGGCCCACATAGCGTCGAAGACCATCGCCTTTGCCTCCATCAGTGTTGCTAGCCCTCGCTGCTTTCGCTCCAGTACTTCTGCTGCCGCCCGGGAACGGAGGCGCCGAAGCCGATCTTGGTCGCCGACTCCGTCATAGTCTTGAATGTCGGTCTCGTTCCTGACGGGCAGTCCCTCCAACTCTGGTATCAGTGCCCCGAGCACGGCGGCGCTCGGCTGCTGCGATGGCGGCGATGTCGCTTTTCGCAAGACGGTATACCTTGCTCGGAGTTCACGTAGCTTCGCCTCCCGATATACCGGTTCGTCGTCCTCGGCGGGAGGCTGACCGCGACAGCGCATCTGTCTCCGATCGACGAAGCCGACTCCCAGCTCCGCCGAGACGCGGCTCCCGTCAGGACCAAGGCGTTCTAGGGCCTTTGCGGTGAGATACACCCAATATTTTGCGTCTTGTAGTCTGGTGACATGGCGGTAGACTGCCTTGAACACTTGCTGCTGTGCCTCCCAATACGTTGGGTCTTCGAGATCGGGGTGTCTATAGCTGAGGGAGCGATAGCCGGTGATCTGGAGCCCGTTGGTTCTTAGAAACCGTTCCGTGTATTGACGCTGATCCTTGTCGCAACTATCCCTTGGACGACCTGCCACAGGCTGTTGATAATGTCGACAATGGACTCTTTCGCCTCACGCGATCGGGAAGGGTTGGTCTTGGATGGCGGCGACGAAGACGACGGCAGCGGCGAGGACGACGACGGGGAGGATGGTGACGACGATGAAAAAGACGACGAGGCGTCTCGCTGTAGTACCTGAAGGTGGCGCTTTGTGAGAGAGACCATGGTTCTCGTTTGCTCGCAGCGGTGTTCCGGATCCCGTCCGAGGATATTCTAACTGGCAATAGGTATGCCTAAAGACCCAAGGTAAAGAGGTCAAAATGGCCAAAATGAAAATTTTGGCAGCTCTAAATCGAGGGCGGCGAATTTGATGGAGTGCGAATGGCGGGCTGTTTAGGTGCGGTAGGTACGGGTATTATCGATTGGACCAGCCGCCGCCTTTACCAAAGCACACCACGCCGTCCTCGACCCAATGGAAGACCCCCAAGCAACAGTCGGTTCTCAGCACCAGCGTGCAGACGGTACTAGGTCTACTAACGCTGGGTTAGCAAATCTGCTCTGCAATAAACGGGGACTCGAGCATTGTCCAAAGTAGTGATGTTAGTAAAGGGTCCACTTCGTTACCCAGACCGGTTATACCCCTGCATCTATCACAGTTGGACGCCAGCCTCTTGGGACCATGATACTTAAGTACAAGCGGTCGCCCTGGTGGCGGAGAGGGGAATTCTCCAGGGACATTCCCCATCAGCAACGTCGCCCGGCGGGTCGCTCGTCATCATGGCATCTGACGACCGTGATCTCGATTTCGCGCAAAAGCTCGGCCGACAACTTCCCGACATGGCCCTACTACACCTTGCGACCGCTACGACCTCGACCGCGCATTCGACCTACTGGCTCGGCAATCTGTTGGGCGGAGGGACGTCTGGGGCAGTGTACCACGTCACAGATCAGGCCAACGGGATTTCCTACGCTGTAAAAAGGTTCAAGCCTGGCTCTTCCGCGTCGCTGAGGGAGGCTGAGGTCTTACGCGGAATGTCTCATGTACTGCTGTCCCAGATACCCCTCTCTAGCTTCTGTTACCTTGCTGACTTGCGCGCGCACCCAGGCCCATATTGTGAAATACCATCAGTTCTTTTTGAACGGCGGACCGGACGGCAGAGTACCAGAACTCGTCATGGACCTCATCCCCGGTTACAATCTCCAGCAAGAACACGACCGCTCGCCTCTAGACGAATGGGAGGCGCAGGAAAGCACCAGGCAGTTGATGGGTGCCCTGTCCTATATACACGGGAAGCAGCTCATCCACTGTGATATCAAGCCTGCCAATCTGATGGTCAAGGCTCGCCAGCCGATCTTCATCGTCCTCGTTGATTTCGGGTCGGTGGCCGACGTGGGCTCCACAAAGTGCCGCGGCACACCGCGCTACGCTGCTCCGGAGATCTATGCCAACCGCCCAATCGACACGAGTTTCGACATTTGGTCTGTTGGTATCATATTTCTCGAGCTTTCGTTGTGCTTGCCGCCGACGTACCAGGAGCCAAAGGATGTCCATATCAGGCGCCTCCATCACCACCTGGCACTTCTTGACGAGGTTCCCAAAGTTCAATTCAGCGCGAGGCTCCTCAAAACAAGCCCTGAGGGCCGGCCTACCGCAACGGCGTGCCTAGAAGACCCGTACATGGCGCCTCGTCAGGCTGAAGAGTGCGATCTCGTAGACACACAATCCTTCCACTGCGAGGACCGGCTTCCAGACGGCGTGGTCACACCCCGCCGCTACAACCATGCCCTTGATATCGAGGAGCCGGTTCACCATCACTACACCGGTGTGTTCGAGGACATCGAGGAGCCCGTCCAGGATGGGGTGGGTACACCCCGCGGATACACCCACGGCTATCAAGATGATCTCGCCGTTGAGTTCCCGGAGAACTCCGGCGTGGAGATTGGCGACGAACGTATCGTGGCTGATGGCCCGAACAGCAATTTGAGCAAGAACCGGGCGGGCGAGAGAAGTGGAGAGGAGGACATCCAAGATGGCGCCGAGCGCGTCTCCCACATGGCCCAGACAGGCGGCCTCGCCAACGCGTCGGCCTCGATACCGCCCAGTGTCAGCGTACGTATAGACCCCGACTCGGCCCGCCGGAACCGATGGTGCGGCCGCTTCAACCCGGACACTGGCAGACCCTGCAACAAACCCTTCTCGCGGCCTAGCCACCTGAGACGCCATGTAGCCACAGTACACGAGCCGGGACCCCGACAACGCTGCACCGTCTGCGGCAAGACCTTCAAGAATACCGACAACCTCAGAGAACACTCCCGCCGCACCCAACATGGAGGAGCGCCTGGTATACTAGGGAGAAGTCGAAATACCTAGCTCTACAACCGTACATTGCCACCAGCGAAGCATGACGTTGTTGGCAGTTGACACCAGTCGTCTTCGACGTCGCCTTGCCCATGGTCGGGTACACATCGACCGCTTGCTGCGTGGGCTCGATGCCCTGGACGCCGACCGGCTCGGCCGCGGAGACGGCTGCCTCCCTCGGCAGCGTCAGACATGGGTCCCATCATGTTGGCCGCGGTGTGGCGTGGGTGCATGGTGTGGGACGGGCAGGGCCCTCTTATAGAGGGGCATACCGCCCGACAATGCGTGGCAACTTGTCGTACTATCGATGTGCGTCAGGATAGCATCAAAGATGCACTGAGATTCATGAGGCATCGCTGCCGAGTGCGAGAGGATGGAAGGGGGGAGGCTCACATGGCCCGGGCTGGAAGCCTCCAGGTGGTGGGGTGCGCCAGCATTCCAAGCATTAAGACTAGAACAATGGCCGAACACGAATTCCAAGACATCACCCTCGTCTGAGCCACCGGTCCCCCAGAGGCACCAAGAGAACACGGTGATGTAGAGCTCTGTAACACGGTACGATGGGCATCGGGCAAGGGGAATCAGTGCAATTTGACATGTGCGGTACCGTGGTGCTCTCGGGAGGGGCCACACAGTCGACACTTATGAGCCGAACTCCAACTGTGGATAAGAATTAAGAAACAATTACACCAACAGCCGTCTTGGACTTGAATGTCCACGTCAAACCACGCTCGCAAATCGCTGCAACTGCCGAACGCTCGAATCGCTGCCGTTCCTCACCTCCAGCGGGTCAACCGCCTCCGACTCCCTCGGCGCATCCGCCCTCGCATCCGCCCTCGCTGCTGCCCGCGCCCGCGCGGCCTTCCTTCGGCCGTTCCAACGGACGGCGCCGAAATCCTGCTTCTGGGGGGCCGGGATGGGGCTATCCGGAGGCACGTCGCCAAAGTTGGAGACCATCATGCCCATCACGCCGGCGCAGACACCGCACCGGGGCGGTTCGAGGGAGCCTCGGTTGTCGACGGGCGCGATCCAGGTCGCGCGTGCCTTGTTGGACGCCTGCACAACCTTGGCAATCAGGTCGGCAATGTTCATCTCGATGTGCAGCTTGACCAGGTAGACGAGCGGGTGGAACTGCACATAGACGGAGTGCTCCGGCAGGAACATGAAGCCGAGCAAGGCACCCTGTGGTTGCGTGTCACTTCTCCGTATCATCCAACTCGTTCCCTCCTTTATGCCAGAGGGATGTCTGGCTTCCGGCGGGGAGGGGTACTCACGTCGAGCAGCAACGAGAGGACAATCATGGCGCAGTTGAAGCGGAAGAGCACCCGGTAGCGGCCGAGGCCGTTAGTGAGGAACTTGGACCAGATGAGGAAGATGAAGTAGAGGTTCAGGCCCAGGTCGATGACGCTGAACACGGCCTTCCCGGTCCGGTCCCAGATGCTGTTGGCGAGAACGTACGTCATGTTGATCTGCAGGCGGGCCGGGACCCAGATGCACAAGACGGAGATGTTGACTATGCCCAAGGTGCCGAGGACGCCCCAACGCAGGCGACGCGCCCATACCTCGTCGTCCATGATCAGTGCGATTCTGTTGACGATGATCTGGGAGAGGCATTGCGTCTGAGGGGGTCAGTACCGAGCAAATCGTGGCAGAGAGACGAGGGGTTTACCTGGATGACCCAGAGGAATACTTTGCGAAGATTAGCAGTGGTCATCATGTTAGCGGGAGGACAGACATACTGAAACCCAGGTATATCCAGAGACTTCACACGGTCAGCAACAACACTTACCCTTCGCTGACGGAAAAGGGAGGCCTACCTCGGGCCGATGACCTCGGCCGAGTACAACCAGGCGACTACGGAGACGGCGATGCAGGCCGTCAACTCCAGCCAGACCATGAAGACGTAGGATCCGGGCTTCTTGACGCGCGAGACCATGAGGTACGACTGGCGCAGGGCTTTGGCGAAGGCGAAGATACCGCAGGCGGTGGAGAAGCCCCAGATGAAGGTGGCGATGGTCCTCCCCAGCTCCGACTGGCGCTCGGGCTGGTACCACTCGGGCACGAGGAAGCCGGCCATGATATCTGTGGCGGCCGGAAACAGCTATAATAATAGGAAGAAGTCGCAGTGCTAATATAAGATATATAACTCCAGCGCCGGCGGGCGTTATACGGCGGGAAGGCCTGTGGGTGGAGGATCGAAGACGAGCAGAAGTGCGAGAAGCAGAAGAGCAAGAAGCAGAAGAGAGCACTCGGCCGCGACTTTTCTGCCCGGGGCAGGATCAACCTCTGCGGCAGGCCTGGGGCCGATCGGAAGAAGCTCGAGGCAGGCTCCGCCTGGGGTACCCGCTGTGGCTGGCCGCTCCTATCTGACCTACGAGCCAGCCCGGGTTTATGCCCGGGAAGGTGGAGCCGTACCGAGTCAACAAGGTGGCCGCGAAGGGCCCGAACGCCGGAGGGTAGTCTCCTGCCGGCGCCACGTCGGGAAGGTCAGACGAGGGCTGCCGTTGAGGATGGCCTTGCTTGTGATTCCGAGGTAGAGGGCACAAAGATTGGACTAGGACTGTCAACCAAGAGCAAGGCCGTATGAACGTCAGACGTTCGACGTGCATAGGACCAAAACTTGACAACAGTGATGCCGGAAGAGGACCAAAGGACGAGCATAAGCTTTCGGGTGACCTTGCAACTTCTGGACGACGTAGGTATGCAAGAGTTCCGCTCCGTGGGTTGTTGTCCCATCCACGCACATGCCACTGAGCCTAGAAAACGAGGGTCGCACACAACAGAGTTTACGTAGTCGTATACTCTGTTGAATTTGATGGGTTATCTTCAGAATTCAAGTTATAGATCATCTACAGAGTCACAGAGTAGGTCATCTAGCTCGTATCCTGAGATATCCTGTCCTTGACAGGCCGTGAGGACAGCTGTTTTAAGGCGATCTGAAACCTCCGTGCAGTCCACAGAGCAGAGACATACCACCCACAGGGCAGAACTCGTTTGCAAGCCCGCGTTGCAGTTCCTTCGGCAACTGACATACAAGGCGGATTGTCCATGTGCTGTCAACCCAGTGGCCCATCGCAGGAATGCAGCAGGGAACAAGACCGAGAGCAGGCGGCCAGACACTGCTCAGAAAATGATAACGACATTCCGAAGGAGAAAGGTAGCCGCATCCCGACGAACATATCGTATCCTCTGGGCTAGGCGTCTCTACTCTCGGACTGTAGTTGCGGTTGTAGGTGGGCGAGATATAAAATTAGTTTCAAGTAATAGTCTGCGTGATATTCCCCATATTCTAGTGCCAGAGTACCTAGAGCCTAGAGCCGCCCGCTGCTTAGCCAGGTATAAGGATGTAGTCGTACCGCCGCTTTAGCCGGGGCCATCCCGGCTTCTCTCGTCCGACTATGTGCTGCTCCCTAGCCAAGCTACATAGCGACGAGCCTTGTCCCACCGTCCCGGCTGCATCTCACCGCGGGCTTGTTAGATGACACCCGATTACCGAGGCCAACCTCTTCCAGATTGCGGCTGCGTCGACGCCGGGGGCGGCGGCGGACGGACGTTATTGCCCAGTCCCCGCCGATATTTGCCGGTATCTCTGGACCCGTGGCGGGCGTCTAGCCGCCGGCACCGCTCTCGACTTTCTGGGATCATTACGTGTCGTGGGAGGAAAATGCGGTGGTTTAAATATGGCCGGCTCCACCTGCGTCGCGGAGGCTCGGGCTCGCGTTCTAGAAGGCTAACACCCGGCTGCCATCGACGCGTACGGCTTTCGGTCCGCGATAGAACCACCGGGTCCTCCTCCGAGTCGAAACGGCCAGGACACAAGGTAGATCCCGGCTCAGCGCAACTGTTCCCCGCCGGAACCCCCCGACCACACGATGCAGCGGACCGCGTGGCTAGCGGGCGCGCTGTCGCTCCTCTCGGGGGCCTCGGCGGCGCCGGCGGCGCGGGGGTGCGGCGCGGCCGGCGCGTCGCCGACGTACCGGTGGTCGGTACGTGACTTCCGCTATGACGGGGGCAGCGGCGCGGGCGACGACGCCACGGTGAGCGTGGTGCTGAGCCCGTCGACCAACCTGCACAGCTGCCTGGGGTCGTGGCCCGAGGCGTCAGGCGGGCGCTCCGACGGCCGGCTCATCTGGAACGACTGCATCTGGACCGGGCCTGGCGCCACGCAGGAGTACACCGTGTCCTTCGCCGTCGACTGGAAGACCAAGACGGGCTATGTGGCCCACACGTACCAGTGCTCGGACGCGGCGCACCGGGGGTAAGAAGTTATCCGTCCAGAGCACCAGCCCCTATTTACATCTCGGTGGACACGCCGGCTGACGGAACGGTACAGA
>Ga0247771_1000622_pt1 | contig 11063 bp, 13 predicted proteins | sample UWRJL197509C6_FD_179948 | JGI IMG/M metagenome (GOLD analysis project Ga0247771, IMG submission 179948) | Plant litter microbial communities from Arlington Agricultural Research Station in Wisconsin, United States - UWRJ-L197-509C-6 | ecosystem: Environmental > Terrestrial > Plant litter >...
GGTGTTGGGGTGCTCTACCTTGGCCTTGAAGCCCTGAAGCTCGGGCAGTCGTTCCTTGCCCCGCATGAATTTGGGAATGAGTCCCTGGTTGGTATAAAATACCTGGTCGCGGTCCTTGGGTATGGGGTAGTAGGTGGTAATGCCGGCCGAGTCGAAGCCGAGCCAGTTCCACTGACCTTCATGCCGGTCGAAGTCCATTACGAAATTATCGAGCAGGCGCGCACGCAGTACGGACAGCTGGTCCACGCGGTTGCGGCTGCTTTTCGCCAGCGCATACACCAGCTCTTCGGTGTCTATGCTTTTCAGCTTGGGATGACCTTTCTTATGCTTGTCGAAAAAAGCGTTGGGCTCGCGTTCTTCCATCAGCACGAGGCTGTTGCCGTATTTTTTTCGGTACTCGCCGAGTGCGGGATCGTCGGGGAGATAAAAGAGGCGGTTGCGTAGGTAGGGAATGCCGGCCGCTTCGGAAAGCACGCCCATGCTCAATACGCCGAAGGGGTAGGAGGCCGAGATATCATCCGACACGATCTCCTGTGCGATCGTGTTCCTCAACTCGTCGGGTACGGCCTTCTCGGGGTATTTGCGGATCGAGCGCAGGGACCAGCCCGTGCCGGAAGGGTCTTCCACCTGAAGCGATCTTGTTTCCTTGCCGCCGCCTTCTTTCTTGGGTTTGAGGCCGCCTTCCTGTTTGGTGATGTCGAGGGTAGGCACGCTTACGGGCTCGGTCCATTCCTTACGGTAGTTGCGGCCTACGAGGAAACGCTTGATGCCATTGCCTTTGAGGTCGGGATTGGCGATAGGATCATTAATGGCTGATTCTCCCTTCCCGGTATTTTGGGTGGGGTGTCTGGCGGTCAGGCTATCGTTTTGGGCATGAAGGGTGCAGCAGGCCAGCAAGGCCAGGGCAATAGCCAGGGATGATTTGCTCGTTTTATACATGGCGGGCTCCAGTTTTCGGGTAGCGCTTTCATAGCTCCTAATAAATCTATGCCACGGTTGAGCCGGCCTGGATAAAACGGTCACGCTTTTTTTAACGGCAGAGTTGCGTTGGCATGGTAATGTCAGTATGGGGAATCAAACATCCATTATGAAAAAAGGGGGAATTTACCTGCTGGCAAGCCTGTTGCTGACCATCGCCACCGTTCATTGCGTATCTGCCCAGGCCGTGGCAAAGCGGGTCGTGATTATCCGTCACGGGGAAAAACCCGACCACGGCGACAATCTTTCCTGCCAGGGACTGAACCGGGCGCTGGCTCTGCCCGCGGTTCTCTACAAAAAGATCGGCCTGCCCTCGGCCATCTATGTTCCTTCGATCAACACGGGCAAGTCGACCAATGTGGCCCGCATGTACCAGACCGTCGTGCCTTTCGCCATAAAATATAATCTGAAGATCAGCACCAAGTTCGCAGTGGACGATGCGCAGGACCTGGCGGCCGCCATCAACAAGCAGGAAGGTACGGTGCTGGTGGTGTGGGAACACAAGGAAGCCGGCAAGATCCTGCAGGCGCTGGGCATCGCGCAAAAAGAAAAATGGGATGACGCCGACTTCGACGGAATGTGGATCGTAACCTACACCAACGGCACGCCCGTCCTCACCAAAGACACCGAAGGCCTTCACCCCTCCGCCTCCTGTCAATAATTTCAAACTTTCTTAATTTTTCCATCGAACTATAGTTAAGTCAGAAGGCAAGCCGCGCCCGCCGTAGCCTTGGCGGAGGCGGACAGCGCTTGCCATAGCTTTAGCGAAGGCAAGCTGATCAACATACAAATGCTTCGATTGTACTAACTTACCCGTTGATCATCAAACCCCTTTCCATGACGAACGAAAAGGACGGCGTTGAAGGCGAAAAACCCTGTTCGCTCCACGATGCACGCCGTAAATTCCTGAAGCAATCATCAGCCCTTGCCGCTATCGCCCTCGCCCCGGCCGGCCTCCTCAAAGCCGCGGAAAAAGAGTGGGACGAAAAGGCCGCGGGCTTTTTTGAAAAAGTTCCCCTGAAACTCGAAGTGAACGGCACCATGCACCAGCTCTCCGTAGAGCCGCGCGTGACCCTCCTCGACCTGCTGCGCGAGCAGCTCCACCTTACCGGCACCAAAAAAGGCTGCGACTGGGGCCAGTGCGGCGCCTGCACCGTGCATGCCGACGGCCACCGCGTGCTCTCCTGCCTCAGCCTCGCCGTGATGCAGGAAGGCAAGAAGATCACCACCATCGAAGGGCTGGCCAAAGGCGACGAGCTCCACCCCATGCAGGAAGCCTTTATAAAGCACGACGGCTTCCAGTGCGGCTACTGCACGCCGGGACAGATCATGTCGGCCGTAGCCTGCGTGCGCGAAGGCCACGCCGAAACCGATGCCGACATCCGTGAATACATGAGCGGCAACATCTGCCGCTGCGGCGCCTATTCCAACATCGTAGACGCCATCCTGGAAGTAAAAGCAAAAGGAGGTGACCTGTGATCAACTTCGACTACGTTCGCCCCACTACCCAGAAGGCCGCGCTCGACGCACTCGCTAAAGACGCCCAGGCCCAGTTCATCGCCGGCGGCACCAACCTCGTGGACCTGATGAAGCACGGTATTGCCGCCCCGCAAAAGCTTGTCGACATCAATCGCCTGCCTCTTAAAAATATCGAACAGGGTAAAGGTTTCATACGCATCGGCGCGCTGGCGCTCAACAGCGCCGTGGCTGAAAACGAGCTTGTGATGCGCCGGCTGCCCCTCCTGTCGCTGGCACTAAAGGCCGGCGCCTCGCCCCAGCTGCGCAACATGGCCACCGTCGGCGGCAACATGATGCAGCGTACGCGCTGCCCGTATTTCTACGATACGGTCATGCCCTGCAACAAGCGACAGCCCGGCAGCGGCTGCAGCGCATTGAAAGGCTATAACCGCATGCACGCCATCTTCGGCACGTCCGATCAGTGCATCGCCGTTCATCCCAGCGACATGTGCATCGCCCTCGCGGCCCTCGACGCCGCCGTGCTGGTGACCGGCCCGCGCGGCGACCGGCGCATACCCTTCACCGATTTTCACCGCCTGCCCGGCAATACGCCCCAGATCGACAACAACCTCCAGCGCGGAGAGCTGATCCTCGGCGTGGAAGTGCCGGACACAGGTTCGTTCAGCAGTCATGTGCATTACCTTAAGGTGCGCGACCGTGCCTCCTATGCTTTCGCCCTCGTATCGGTGGGCGCTGCGCTGGACCTCAATGGCACCACCATCCGCAACGCCCGCCTGGCCATGGGCGGCGTGGCGCACAAGCCCTGGCGACTGACCGAAGCGGAAAATTTTTTAAAGGGCAAAGCCGCCACCGAAGCCAATTTCAGGTCCGCCGCCACGCTGGCCATGAGCGGCGCAAAGGGCTATGGCGAAAATAATTTCAAGCTGACCCTGGCACCCAACACCATCACCGAAACACTGAAGACCGCCGCCGGTCTCTCTTAAAATATTTATATGGGACATCCTTATTCCGATCCGTACTGGGCCGACGACGGCGACCGCGTAACCGGCCGGGCCGTCGTTACCGGCGCCGCCAAATATGCCGCGGAGTACGACCTGCCCGGCCTCGTATACGGCGTGCTCGTGGGCAGCACCATCACCAAGGGCACCATCCGATCCATCGATGCGCGCGCGGCGGAAAAAGCGCCGGGCGTGCTGGCCGTCATCACCCACCTCAACTCGCCCAAAGTGCCCGGCTACGATGCGGGCGGCAACCCTGCCAAAGGCGGCACCGGCGGCGACGGACTCAAAGTTTTTAATGATAACATCGTTCGCTTCAACGGCCAGCCCGTGGCCCTCGTGATCGCCGATACTTTCGAGCGCGCTACCTATGCCGCCACGCTGGTGAAACTGCAGTATGATGCCGAGGCGCAGCTCACCCAGCTCAGCGAGGCATTGCGCAAGCAGCCCCTCGAAGGCGCGCGCTACAAGGACAACATACGCGGCAAGGCCGACGTGTACAAGGAAGCCGCCGTAAAGATCGAAGCGACCTACCTCGTACCGATAGAAGTGCACAACCCGATGGAGCTTCATGCCATCACCGTTAGCTGGGAAGGCGACGACCGCGTGACCGTGTATGACAAGACACAGGGCGTAAAGGCCACACAAGCCAGCATCATGAAGGCTTTCCAGCTGCCCGAGAAAAACGTGCAGGTGATTGCCCAGTTTGTCGGCGGCGGCTTCGGCAGCGCCCTGCGCACCTGGCCGCACGAGATCGCCGCCCTCATCGGCGCGAAAAAAGTGGCTCGTCCGCTCAAGCTTGTACTCACCCGCGACCAGATGTTTACGATGGTGGGTTATCGCCCCTATACCTTGCAGCGCATGGGCCTCGGCGCCACGGCTGCGGGCAAGCTCACGGGCATCACCCACGAAGCCGATGCGATCACTTCCACCTACGAAGAGTTCAATGAAGGCTCGGTCAACATCTCGCGCTTTCTTTATGCCTGTCCCAACGTAACTACGCGCTACAAGGTGTACCCGGTGAACCTGAGCACGCCCACATGGATGCGCGGTCCCGGCGAGGCCACCGGCGCCTTTGCCCTCGAGTGCGCCATGGACGAACTTTCTTATGCCCTCAACATCGATCCGCTTGAGCTGCGCCTCATCAACCATGCCGACACCGACCCCGAACGCAATCGCCCCTTCTCCAGCAAATTTTTAAAGGAGGCCTACCAGATGGGCGCCGACCGCATCGGCTGGAAGAGCCGCAACCCCAAGCCCCACACCATGAACGAAGACGGCTGGCTGGTGGGTTACGGACTGGCGACGGGTGTGTTCAATGCCTCGCGCGGAACGGCCAGGGCATTGGCCCGCCTCTTTGCCGACGGTACGCTGCTGGTGCAGAGCGCCGTTAGCGACAGCGGCCCCGGTACCGCCACCGCCATGATCAGCATTGCCTCCGGTGCGCTGGGACTGGCGCCCAACCATATCCATTTCGAATTGGGCGATTCCTCGCTGCCGCCGGGTCCTACGCAGGGCGGCTCTACTACTACGTCCACCCTCGGCTCGGCCGTGCATGATGTATGTGTTTCGCTTCAGAAAAAGCTGGCGGCACTGGCCGCGGCCCAGGAGGGAAGCCCCTTGCAGCGCGCCCAGTTCACCGACCTCACCTTCGACGACGGCTATATTTATCTCACGGCCAACAGCTCGAAAAAAATCAGCTATGTCGATGTGCTGAAGGCGGCCGGCCTCACGCAACTGGAAGTGAATGAAGAATCGAAGGGTAATGAGGAGATGCGTAATTATTCGGCCTACTCCTATTCGGTGCATTATGTGAAGGTGCGCGTGCATCCCGCTACCGGCGTGGTGCGCATTGCCCGTGTAGTAACGGTGGCCGATTCGGGAAAGATCGTGAGCGATAAAACGGCGGCAAGCCAGATGATCGGCGGCGTGACCGGCGGCATCGGCATGGCCCTGATGGAAGAAGGCGTGGTGGATGCGCGCTACGGCCGCTGGATAAATAACAACCTCGCCGACTACCACATGCCCGTTCATGCCGACGTGCCCCACATCGAGACCATTTTCGTCAACAAGCCCGACCCCATCCTCAATCCGATTGGTGCTAAGGGCATGGGCGAGATCGCGCTGATCGGCTTTGCTGCGGCGGTGGCCAATGCGGTTTATCATGCTACCGGCACTCGGGTGCGCGAGCTTCCGATCCTGCCCGACAAGCTGCTGAAAAAAGGCGGTATATAAAAAGAAAAAAGTGCGAGGGTTCGCACTTTTTATGATTAGGAGGGAGGGCCGTAAAAGGGAAATAAAAAGGGTTGTTGGTTCCGGCGGGTACGGCCGGTACCAACAACCGAATCCATTTATAGGTCTGATGCTCTTCGGCCGGAGATGAGGCTCAGGATAAAGAGGACCAGGAACACAAAGAATAAGATCTTGGCAATGCCGGCGGCACCTGCTGCAATTCCACCAAATCCAAATACGGCGGCGATGATCGCGATTACCAGAAAAATTACTGTCCAGCGTAACATAACATTCGATTTAAGGTTGAATAATATTGTTTCAGTGAGTCATAAAACATGCCAGGGTGCTCCAAAGATCAAACGGACCCTTCAGCTGCAACCCGCGCCCCTTAATGATCCGGGACAATGGGGAAGTTTTTGTGCAGCCTCGGCTGACCGTCGTACAAAGAGCTAGATGCGTTCGGAAAACGTGTGGAGCGACTTGCGTACCGAGCAGTAGAACTCGGTCAGCACCGATTCGCACACGGCCGGCGTAACGCCGGTGAGCATGAGGGAAGCGGCATAGGCTATAACCGAGTTCAGCTCCTTGGCTTTGAACCGGTACACCCTCGATCGCTCTGTTTTCTTCATGCTCATCATCACAAACGCTTTCTATTCCAGTAAAAAATAATGTGCCAAAATCATCATGAGCCTTCAACAAAGGCTGCGTGTACTTCAAGCGGGGCCGCCGCTACACAGGTGCGGCGGCTAATTGCTGACTGCGCACCACAGCCGCGCTAGAGCTTGATGCGGTAAACGGTGTAGGGCGATGTACGCTTGTTCACGCCTTCGTTGTAATCGGGTTGCTTGTTGATCTGCGAGCAGCTCACATAGAGGTAGCCATCGGCGATGGCATAGCTGTCGGGCCAGATGAGGCGCTGGTCTTCAACCACGGTCGTCATCTTCAGCTGCGGGTCGATGCGCACGATGCGGTAGCGCTGCAGGTCGCCGAGGTAGAGGTTGCCCGCCTTGTCGAAGATCATCCCGTCGGTTGTGGTAAAATGTCCCAGGTCTTCCACCTTTCCTTGAAGTGCGGTGTCGGCCACGTTCCAGTCGCGCAGGTAGTCAGTGCGTATACGATAGAGCTTGTCGTCGCTGAGGGGTTTGTAATAGATCCAGTTTCCGTCGGGTGTAAGGGCGATGCCGTCGCTGTTGAACTTTGCGGGCTTGCCTTCCTTCATCAGCTCGCGTCCGTCGATGATGAATTTGAAGTTGGGATCAGATTTGGTCGAGGGGTGCTTGGTCAGCACCTCGCGCATCTTGCCGGTGTTGAGATCCACCACTACGAGGCCGCCGGTCTTGGAGTCGGTGAGGTAGGCAAACTGGCGCTGCACGTCGATGCGCACATCGTTCACATAGGAAGTATCGCTGACCGTACCCATGAAGGAATAGGTACGCTGGGGCTTGCCGCCGGCGTCCATCTTCACGAGCTTGGCGCCGCCGCCCTGTATCTTCTTCAGTTGGGGCGCCGAGGGATCGAGCACCCAGGTGGTTCCGCTGTCGTCTACATAAACCGACTGAACGCAAACCCATTTGTTCTTGCCGTCCTGGCCGGGGCTCCATTCGTTCATGGCTTCGGTGGGATAGGGGTGAGCGCTGTCCTTGGCCGCGGCCGTCACTACGGCATAGCGGTAGGGGCCCGACCAGCGCGGGTAATTCACGTAGAGCGGTCCGCCGTTGCCCTTGGCGACGCCGGTAAGCTGATAGGTATTGTCCTCGAAGACGAGCTCGAGGGCTTTGCTGGAAGTGGATGCCGTCGTTGTGTCGGCGCCCGATGTGCGGCCGGAGTCGGCGGATGAAGTGGATTGATTGCTGCTGTTGCTACAGGCTGCGAGAACAAGCACGCTAAGGCCGAGCAGGAGATGTTGTGCCATGGGAAATGTTTTTCCCTATGGCACGAAAAACTATGCCTTCGCTTAGCTGCCGCGTTGCGAGCCGCCGGTCATGTTTTTCTTGGAAGCGCCGCCGCCGGCGGGCTTGGAGCCCTTGTTGATGAACTTGGATGTCTGGCCTGCATTCTTTTGCTGTTTGCCGTCTTGTTTCTTATCGCCTTTTTTTCCTTGTTGATTCAGTAAGCCCATAGTTATCGTTTTTTCTATCAGCAAATATAGATCACGAAGCGCTTAATTCCCGGCCCGTAAGCGCAAAGAAGAGATTTTGAAGCTGGTGCAGGTGATAAAAATTATTGCTGGCGGGAAAGCCGTCGAGGGTAGCGCGGCCAAAGCATTCCTTGTTGTTCTTGATATAGGCGCGGATTTCGTTCTTGTGGCTGCCGGCTACCGGCAGGGTGAGCAGGAACTCGCGCGCATCGGGCAGTAGCGGATAATCCTTGTTCTCGGCGAAACCGAACTGTTCCAGGATCTCGGCCTTGAGCACTACAGGAAAAAAATCTTTGGCGCCGTTCACGGCCGCTTCGGCAAAATGTACAGGGGTGAAGGCGCTCATAACGATGCGCGGGCCCGACTTCATCAGCACCTGGTTGCCGGGCCGCAGTTCCTGAAGGTTGATCATGGATCAAAAATAAGGTTAGAACGCGTTGCGGACGGCGGGCGCCAGCAGCGCGGCCCACTTGCCGTATTCCTTGCCCGAGTAGTGAAGGTCGTCGGGGGCGAGGAGGGTTGGGTCGCTGGTCACTTCGCGGCTGAGGGGTGTGATGTCGGTATAGGAGATATTGTATTGCAGGGTGATCTGCTTGTTGATGGCATTGAACCAACCCACCTGTGCGCTCACGGTCGTTTTATCTACGGGGGCAACGAAGGGCGTGGCGCTGTAGTCGGGTATCGAAAGGACGAATACGTGGTTGCTGCGGCCGCCGGCGAGGGCTATGGATTTTTCGAGGAGCTGGGTAAAGCGGGTGCGGTACTCGGCCGTGTCGCGGTGCTGGTACTGGTCGTTGACGCCGATGAGGAGGGTGACTACGTCGTAGGTCGGAGGCGGATTTTGCTGGCTGATGCCGGCCTGAAGGTTGAGGGTGGTCCAACCGGTAACGGCGATGTACCGCGGATCCTGGATGTTGATACCTTGGCTGCGCAGGGCTTGGGCAGTTAGATAGGGGAAGCGTTCTGCGGCCTGCACGCTCTGCCCGATGGTATAGCTGTCGCCGAGGGCGAGGAAGGTCTTGCCGTTCACGGTGTCGGTAGCGGGGGGCTGAGGCGCGGGCATCATGGAGGTATCGTTCTTCTGGCAAGCCGAGAAGGCGGAGAAAAGCAGCAAGAGGCCCGTTGCGGGGATCCATAAGAATCTGAACATACCGGAACATACGAAAAATCAGTGCCAAGGGATGTGGGGCGGGGATGAAAGCCGTTTTTTAACTTCATGCTGTGAGCGCTTCGGCTGGCCGGTGTTGACTGATAGCGCCTGGCCTGGTCGTATTATCTTAACGCTTTTAAAAAACTCATGCTTAACCTGCGGCAATTTATCGCTTTGCTTTTGATCGGCAGGTCGCCTGCTTTCGGTGATTCGTATGGGCTGACTAAAGTGCTGGCCTGGAAGTTCGGCATTATAGAAATGACGGAGCTTATCGCGGAGCTGCAGGCGGAGGAGATGATCCTTGCGCGGTATGAAAAGGGCATCGGGTATTTTCAGTTAACGCCAAAAGCCGATGCTTTCGTAAAAATGAACAGCGAACAGGGTCGGGCCTTGATGCTGGAAACCTACCCATCCGAACACGATTTCATCAACCTGATTTTCGAACCGGCGAAGTAGGCGCAGTCCAAAACGCATTCTTCGCCGTACCAAATTTCTCTCCGCGGGATTGCAAGATGCGCCTGGTTGCCGGCATTTTATTTCGGAAGCTTGTATATCAGGCTTGTGAAACAAGCGCAGTCCGGCGGTATAACTTCATTTCGGGCAAGAAAAAGGCAGCTTGTTTGGTTCTCGGAAAGTATATTGACTAAGGGCATTAAAATTTTAAAGAGTGATGCGTATTTCCAGGCTCGTATTTGCCTTGTTATCTTTTGTAACGCTGGTCGGTTGTGAGGCTGGCGATAAATCAAAGGAAAAACATTCGGCAAAGAACGGTCAAGTTGTAAAAATTAATTCCGGGGCGGACAGCTCTTATGTTCGCTTCGCCAGCATTAAGCAAGTGTATGAAGATGGAAACGGTACGAAGTGGACCGATAAGGGAAGCTTTTGGTGGTTGTATTTTGCTTCAGGCAAGGTCTTTTTTGACTTCAACCCTTCCTGCGGATACTGGTTCCCGGCCGAGCTGAAATCGGATAAGATTATTTTTTACTGGGCAAGGAATCGGGATTGCACTTTCGACAGGGGGCTGAACGCAACATTCAAAGGGGTCGAATCTCCGGAATCGGGAAAGGCTTTCGGTGAGATTTGTTTGATAAACGATACGACGATAAGGATAAATTATTTCTATAAGGATTGGGTAAAGCGGGTAAACGAAGCCGAAAGAGAAAGCATTGATACGCTCTTTCCCGTACAACTTTTCGTAATGAAGCTATAGCTGTCAGTGTATTAATCCCCGTATCTTTTTACCATCATCAAGATCATTCAGCTTTTTTAAAATTTTGAAACACTTCATCGGTAGTAAGAGTATAGGAAAGCGGAAAGGAAAAAGTTTTTCGCTTCCGGTAAAGCCTTTTATAACCTTTCATATTGATGCCGTTACCTTCCAAACAGAACCCGGATATTGTTGATAAGCAAAAGACTGCTGCCGGGCGTTGCCAGTAAATTTGCAACCATGCGTGAGTATCGACAAGTGTTGCCTATCAGTATAAGTGAGGCTGAAGATGTTTTCTCTTCCGGCGATCCCGCAAGAATCGCTACGGCACTTGTTTCCATTGCCTTTTATGAAAGCGATTGGAAGTGGGCCCAGGATAAGTGCCTGGAACATTTGTTCCATTCGGATGAAGATATCAGCGGCCTTGCCGCTACCTGCCTGGGGCATATTGCACGGGTTCATGGAAAGCTGGAAAAGGCAAAAGTGCTCAACGCATTAAAGCGCTGGTTGAGCTGCCTTCCGATCGTGGGCAGGATCGAGGATGCATTGCAGGACATTGATATGTACATCATCGGTTAGCCTCGTTTACTCACTTTAAACACTTCGGCCTGGCCGCTCGCATCCCGCTTCGCAGTAACTTGCCCCATGCTTTACGCCACCACCGTCACTACAGAAGATGAGCTGGAACAGATCCACCGCCTCAACCAGCAAAACCTCCGGCAGCACGTCGACGAGAACACGCGGGCAGTTGAGGGCTTCGTGTCCTGGCTCTACGAACCCCGCCTGCTGGCCCAGATGCACGCGCTCGCTCCCAGCATCATCATAAAGGACGACGACACCGTAGTGGCCTACGCCCTCACCACTCTCCGCGAAGCCGCCGCC
>Ga0247771_1000623_pt1 | contig 11056 bp, 6 predicted proteins | sample UWRJL197509C6_FD_179948 | JGI IMG/M metagenome (GOLD analysis project Ga0247771, IMG submission 179948) | Plant litter microbial communities from Arlington Agricultural Research Station in Wisconsin, United States - UWRJ-L197-509C-6 | ecosystem: Environmental > Terrestrial > Plant litter >...
CGCTGGCGCCGGGCGTTCCCGGGTCGTCCGAGTCCGTCGGCGCCGCGACGACGAGCACGTCGGCCGCGCCGTCGCCATCTGGCGGCGACTCGGCCATGTGCCGTCTCTTTGGGAGGGGCGGAGCCGGGACGGCCCGCCGGTCGGTTCTCGGCTCCTCGGGCCGGGGCCGGTCGGGCAGCTGAGGAGGGGGGACCTTGCGGCGGGCGAACGGGACTTGTGGCAGCCGGGTCCGCTTGTCCGGCAGGGGCAGCGGTACGCCCGGCGGCGGCAGAGGGCGACCGCCGCCCATCGGCTTGGACAGGTCGAGCGTGGACGACGCGGCCGAATCGGTCGCCGAGTGACCGTCCTTGCCGTCCGGGTTCCGCTGCAGGGCGCCCAGGCCCCAGCGCTTCGCCGAGGCCGCCGCCTGGCTGACGGCGGCGAGCGCGGTCCGCTTCGGCGCCTCGGAGCCGGCAGAGCTGGAGCCGGCGCTGTGGGCCGTGTCTCTGCGGAAAAGGTTGCGCGTGATGGAACCCGTGTGGCTTCTCAACGAGCCCGCCCCCGAGGGGGCCGGAGAGCCGGTTTTCGCCGCGTCTCCGTCGAGGCTGCCCGCCGACGACGCCGTGTCCCTCCGGCCGTTCGGCTGGGGCGTCTGGTCGCTGTCCTTCTCGGCAGTCGCAAGTTCCCCCGACGAGGCCGACGACTGGCCCGAGGCGTGCGATGCTACCGACTGTCGCTGCGGGGACCCGACGGGAGTGTGGGTTGGTGATGCGCCCTGCGACCTTGCCGAAAGGCTGGCCATGGCGTCGACGGCGTGGCTCTTGTTGGGCGGCGAAGACGACGGCTTGAACACGTCGGCATTGGTGACATCGGTTCCTGTTGTGGGGGCAGGCGGGTCAACGAACGAGTTGGACCGCTTGGGTTTCTTTCCGGGCGGTTGGCTCCTCGCCTCGACGCTGGTCGACGATGCCGACGCCTGCTGGTTGGCGGCGACCTTGCCGTTCAGCTTGCGCCCAAAGAGGCCCGTCGGAGGCGTGCTCTCCATCACCGGGATGCTGTGGCTCTTTTCGACGGGCGGGAACTCAGGTGAGGACATGCCCGACTCCTCGAGGCGGTCCGTCTCGTCTACGTCGCCCATCTGGGCAACGGCCGCCTCGAGGTCGCCCGGGGACGCGACGGCGTCGTCACCGTCCCAGATGCCGCCGCGCCACTGCTTGTGTTCCGTGTTGAAGAAGGGCATGTCGTCCCAGAAGGGCAGCACCAGCGTCTCGGCCAGGACCTCCTTAATGCGGTTTTCGATCTGGCGGAGGAAGACGGTGTAAGTGATCTGGCGCGAGCTGATGATGGGCTCGACCAGCATCTCGACCTTGGGCATCTGCTGGAAGGAGAACCAGACGCGGTTGCTGGGCGGCGGCTTGATCTTGAACAGCATGTGGCCCTCGAGTTTCTTCAGCACGACGGCGAGGACGAGATTGACTTCGCGGGCCTTGAAGCGGGTGCCAAGGTCGATCCGGGCCGTGGCGGCCACCTCGATGCGGAAGTTGCCCGTGTACCGCACGTCGGCCTCGATGCCGCACTCGCCCTCTACCGTCAGGTCCTTGAGGCGGGGATTGGTAAAGTAGGGCGCCGACTCGCCGGTGTCGATCTTCTGGATCGAGATGCCCGAGAGGAAGGACGGCCGCTTTACCCGCGAGATCTTTTTGGTGAGCTTGGTGCGGATGAAGTGTTCTAGGTCCTTGGTCTGGTAGATGCCTAGAAAGACGCGGCCGATCATGGCGTTGAGCCACCGCGTCTGCAGGTGGTCTTCGGAAGAATGCAGCTTCTGTACCAGCGAGATGATGTTCTTGACGTCGAACTGCGCCGGCCTTGGGCTCGCCCCGTCCGCGCCGAGGGTAAACTCCTGGTTCCGCAGGAGCGAAAAGTAAAAGTCCTCCTTTGCCGAGCAGTTCTCCGAGAAGAGGTAAAAAGGCTTGGAGACCTGCGTGTCTGGCGCTACCTCCGCGCCGTCCGTCCTCCTGGATAGGCAGATGGCGTTCCTCTTGATGAAGAGCTCGCCTTCAGGGGTGTTGTCGCCGCCCGAGTATAAGCTGACATCGTGGTGCGCCAACGATATGACGTGCCGGACCTCGAGCTGTTCGTCGTCGTCAAAGAGCAACATGTGGCCGTGTCTGCCCCGGGTCAGCGGCGGAAGCGACGGGGGTACGGGGAGGGAAGGCCCGGCGTCGGCAACCTACCTCAAGACGACGTAGAACACGTTGCCAGCCTTCTTCGGCCGCTGACTCGTGCTCTTGTTGTTGTCCAAGGGCCCCGGTGCCTGCTTCCGGTCGAAGATGCTCCGGTACATGGTCTGGTAGACGCTCTGGCTGGGGGCAGCCACCGTCGTCGAGCCCACTGGCGTCGGTCGTTCGATGGGCTTCGCGTTGATCCCCATGGGCGTGTACTCGCGGCACACCGCAAAGTAGCCCGCGGCGAGCTCGGGGTCATGTTGGGTGGCGGACTGCTTGGCCTCGTCCGTGAGCGCCAGGGCGGCCTTCAAGCCGTCGAGGTGGTCGCCCGGCTGTACGATGTCGTCGTCGGGGCTCTCGGCGGGCGGACTCAGGTCTCGGCGGTCCGGAAAGGTGAGATGGGCGTGGAGGAGGACCGCGGCGATGGCGAGGGGCAGAAAGGTGAACCCTCCCAGCACGTATGCTGCGAGGAAGGCTAACCAGCCCATGCTTCCGGCAGGCGACGCACCGAGGGCAGCAGAGGCCGGCCTTCTCTGCTAGCCGTTGGACGAGTGCGCGGTGCACGGCGGCATAGGTCCTGACTTGGAACCAAGACAAACTGCCAGCGCGGAAGCCAAACTCCGAGCCTGCGTCGGCGCCTCAAAGTTTAACGCGAGAGCTGCTTCTAGGTAGGTAGGGAGGTCGGCATCGTGGCGTCAACCTTGACGCGGGCGAGACTGCGTCCCCGCCATTGGCCGATCGGCAACAGAGCTCGACTCTGCCGCCAAGCCACGTTCATCCACAGCATCACTCATTATGTAATCCGTCTTGCAGCTGTAGCCTGTGGCTGGGGCGCGCTCAGCGCTGCAATCATGAACAGGTCAACCCACCATGGCGGATGAAGACACAGAAACCTCGGCGGATTGCGGTTCGAGAGGCAAGGGACGACTTCCGAGACTTCCACGCCGCCGCCAGGGAGACCCTACCACAATTCGACCATTCCCAAGCCCTCCCCTACTCCATAACCGGGAGCTGGATCGTCCGCCTTCAATCACAATCGGAAGCGCCTCCTGGGATGTCATCGGTTTATTGTCCCTTGTGAGCAGTTGTCTCATCCCCGCCGAACCATGCGCAGAATCTCGCCTTTCCGTATGTGATAACACCATGCAGAGGGAATTCCAAGCAACCGGTATCCGCCGTCGCCGCCGCTCCCGTCCGCACGCCCCCTAAATGGTCGTCTCGTAGGGTACAGGCGTGACCGTCTGGGGCTTGTTCTTCTTGGCGTCGACGGTCCGACCTTCTCTCGGCATCGTGGGTTGACGCTTGAGCTGGACGGGCTCGCCGCTGGTCTTGGCCTGCCTCTTCAACTCGGCGTTGGTCTTGACCCGCTGCAGGAAGCCCTCTCGTGACCGCGACGGCTGGATGTGCTCTATCCGGATGTTGATACGCTTCTCGATGTACCGGTGCTTGACCTTCTTGTAGATGATGATGCCGACCGCGCTCTTGGTGACGTTGTAGATGACGCCCGTCTTGCCGTGGTACACCTTGTGGGGCATGCTGTTTGCGTCTTGTCAGCCGTCCGTAGCAGAGGCGTTCCGGCGCCGCGCGGGTCGGATCCCGAGCACTCGGTCGGTCCCTCGGCCTCCCTCTCCACGCATCTCGAGGCTACTCACCCCTTCTGGACGGCGCCGTTCGCCTTGATGTCGACGATATCGCCAACCCTGTACCCCTTTAGCACGCGGCCCTTCCGTGGTCGTCCCGGGGACCGCTCACTTGTATTGGCGCAGGTACGTCGTCAGCTGGATCATGCCCTTCTGGCGGAACTTCCGGGAGTAGGCATGGCGAGTGCCCGCCCGCAGACCGGCGGCGTGACCCATTGTGACCGAGTTTCGACGGGTACTGGGAAAATGTTGTGGATGACCTGGGGATCGGGTCGATTGCCGGGGATGGAAGTAGGTACGGCCGTGTTCGAATTTTGTGGTAGAGGCCCTCCCCCGCCCGACTGGGATTAGCGCAGGTCGAAGGGCACAAAACCGGAGGGTAGTGTGCCCTATCCGCGCGGCCAATGACAGCCCGCAATTTGGGTCCCGCCTGCTTCACCTCCCAAAGTCCGCCAGAAAAACCGACAACCCACCACTCCAACAACACCAAACTTTAGACCACGAAACACCATGGCGCCGCTTTCTTACTCGAAGACGGCCAAGGTGCCGCGTCGGCCTTTCGAGGCCGCTCGCCTGTGCGTACCTTTCCTCACCGGCCACTGAGCAGGGGCTTGCCCCTGCTTACGCCGTCGTGAGCCCTTGGACTGACCCCGGATCGCCAGGGACTCGGAGTTGAAGCTCGTCGGAGAGTATGGCCTGAAGAACAAGCGTGAGGTCTGGCGTGTCCAGCTCACCCTCTCCAAGATCCGTCGCGCTGCTCGGTAGGTGCCTCCCCGCCGTAGCCGCCAACGCCGGAGTCGGGACTGACCTCGCAGTCAACTGCTCACCCTCGAGGAGAAGGACCCCAAGCGTCTCTTCGAAGGCAACGCCCTCATTCGTCGTCTGGTTCGAGTTGGGGTGCTCGACGAATCGCGCATGAAACTCGATTACGTGCTGGCCCTCAAGGTCGAGGATTTCTTGGAACGCCGCCTGCAGACTCTGGTCTACAAGCTCGGCCTGGCCAAGTCGATTCATCACGCCCGCGTCCTCATCCGCCAGCGCCACATCAGGGTCGGCAAGCAGATCGTCAACGTGCCGTCCTTTGTTGTCCGACTCGACTCGCAGAAGCATATCGACTTCGCCCTCACGTCACCCTTCGGTGGTGGCCGCCCCGGTCGCGTCCGGAGAAAGAAGGCTAAGGCCGCCGATAAGAAGGACGAGGAAGGAGATGGGGAGGATGAGGAGTAGATGGACGGCCGCTTGCTTGAGAGCCGCGCCTCTGGCTTGCTCCGACCGCCCGCCACGCAGCGGCGGCCGCCGGGCAAGGGACCAGCCACAAGCGGAGGGAATTGCTTGCATTTCTCTGAGGCTCAGCTGCGGAGGCTCGAAAATATCAAGACTTCATTACATCACGTTCAACGCTGGCCTTGACATGTAGCACAATCATGGAACGGACGTGCATGCTTTCCAGGCAACGGTGCTCTTGTTGACGCCAAACTCGCTGGTTGTCGACTGAGCATCACCCTCGACGCGGCTTTCCACGCAAGGTTCCCGGCGTTCGTGTGTTTGGTCAATGTACAAGCTCGTCCTTCCCCAGAAACTTTGCCATGGGATCATCCACCGCCGCCCTCTTTCTTCGATACTCGTCCATCTCGGCCTCTGATACGCCTCCCATCATTTCTTCGACTGTCCGCTTTCCACCCGAAGGCTTGAGCGATTCAGGCTCTGCTCGCGCTTCTGACTGCTCCATTTCGCTTGTCTCAGGCTCTGCCGCCGCTTGGTCGGGTCGAGTGTCTGCCAACGTGGCCCCGGTTCCGTGCCGTTCGGTCTCCTCCCATGCCCGCTTGCCGTCCTCGCCCGTGCAATAGCTGTTCTTGACGAACGAGTGGCAGCATGCGTAGCCCCAGCAAAAGTTGGACCACCAGCTGCCCCAGACGGACGTGTGGTTGTTGATGTAGACGTCTTCCGGGTACTTGGACCGGGCTATCGTTTTGGGCGCGCCCTTGATCAAGCCGACCTCGTCGTATTCGACGAAGTGCTCCGACTCCGTCACGGCCATGTCCTTGAGGTCGGCGGGCATGGCATCCGAGCTGCCGCCGTATTTTTCGCGCAACAGCCTCTCGTGCTCCTGCTGCTTCTTGCGCGCCTCGTCTTCCTGTTTCTTGCGCGCAAATTCTCCCGCGGTCGGGTTCGCTTGCAGATGCATGCGTGTATCCCCGGACTTCTCCTGCGCCTCCCAGGCATAGCGCTGGGCCTTTTCGAACTCGGCGGCCTCGCCCGACGCTCGAAGGAAGCCCTCTTCGGCGAATAGCTCGGCGGCCTTGTCGCCCGTCGTAGCGCCGCCGTCCACCATGGCCCTCGTCTTGGGGTCGTATCTGGCCGATTCCAGGTCCAGGTTCAGCAGATACTTGGCCGTGTCTTCTCGTATGCGCAGCTGGCGCGTCGAGGTGGGTTGATGGCGGCTCATGTCCGATTCCTCGGCGTAGTGGTCGCCGTCCTCTTGCTCCTCGCCGTTCTCGGCCGCCTTGCGCGCTTGTGTGCTCTTGCGCAGTTCCTCCATCTGGTTGTACTCGTCCACCACCGCGCGGTACTCCTTGGCGTCGTAACCCTTCCATCGATCCCGCTTGGCGTCCCAGCCCAGGTTCACGTCCTGAATGACTTCGTCCGCCTGTATGTCTTGTCCCGTCCATTTCGCTCCCTTGGCGCGCGGCCGCGACAGGCAGTCCTTAGCCTTGTGCGTCATGGCACCGCAGTTTTCGCACGCGCCCTTGCGATACTTGGTGGCCGCCGGGCCGGCCTTCTTGCCGCGATCGTACCATGTTGACGGATCTGATTTCTTCTGCAGGCGCTGGTGCTCGAGGTAGTCGGTCGTCTGATCGCCCTCCTCGCCGGCATAAAAAGGTCGTTTGCTGATGAAGGAGGGGATGTAGATGTTCTCCTCCTTGGAGGTGGCCGTGGCGGCCTTGGGGTCTGGTCGTCTGGGTGGCGGAGGCGGCATTGTGACGATCCCGCTATTTCTTTCGCCGCAAGTAGTGACCGTTCCTCGATCGCCAGGTATAGGAGATGATATTGAGACTACCCGGTCTAGAGCAGCTTCGTCCCAAAGGGGAATCCGGGGATGACTTGGAAGACGTGAAGAAAGGTAAATGCATGGAGGGTCTCCATTACCGACCAACCTCTCTATCTTATCATTCTGCCGAGCCGTCCCGTTAGCGCCACATCGCACCGCCACATTGCTGCCTCGCGTCATCGTGATCGGGACCGCGACGGCGTAAACATTCTTGAGAGCACCTGTTAGAGAGCTGATGCCGCCCGAAACCTCTCTGATGGGCTTCGAGTGCGTCTAAAGACGGCGCGATGAAACTACACATGAAAACACGACTCCAACCCTGACGAGTCTGCCTCGCCATGGACGTGTTCAAGGTCAGGCTCAATTGTATCGATCACTACCAAGCCACACCAACCAGGTACGACCCTCGGCTTCGCAACGATGTTGGCCCATCGCAATTGTCCCGACAAACCAAGGTTCCCGTCGTCCGTGTGTTTGGATCGACTGAGACGGGCCAGAAGGTCTGCGCTCACATCCACGGCGCATTCCCGTACCTCTTCGTCGAGTATACAGGAAGCCTCGCAGACGAAGACGGTCGGTTCCCCGCTCACCCTTACTCTGCTGGGCGTCACTGATCCCCCCAAGTCGGCCTGTACATGCATAGTCTTCACGTGTCCATCGATCATGCCCTTGCTGTCAGCTACCGCAGGGATGTGTACGCCGGCGACCAGCCCAAGTACGTGGCGCGCATCACCCTCGTCAAAGGGGTGCCGTTCTATGGCTATCACGTGGGCTACCGCTTCTTCCTCAAGATCTACATGTTCAACCCCGTTGTCATGACTCGCCTGGCCGACCTCCTCCACCGGGGCCTCATTCTGGAACGCCAGTTCCAGCCCTATGAGGCCCACCTGCAGTATCTCCTGCAGTTCATGACCGACTACAACCTGTACGGATGCTCATACCTTGAGGCTGCGACGGTGACTTTCAGGTCGCCCGTGCCGACGTACCGTGCCGGCGAGGACTCCCCTCAACTGTGGCACAACGAGACGGTCCCGGCCGGAAGCATCACCGACGATTTCACCCTACCGCGTGTCAGTCACTGCTCCATCGAAGTGGACATCTGCGTGCAGGACATCAACAACCGAGGGTCGACAAAAGAGCGCCGAATACACCACGACTTTGTCGAGCGATTTCACCCCAGCCCTCCCGGCGAGAAGCTGGTCCATAGCATGGCGGGTCTCTGGAAAGACGAAACAAGCCGGCGGAAGCGGCGGATGGGCAACCCCGTACCCGGCAGCAGTCCCTTTCCCCCCGAGGTGCTAGTGTCCATGTCAGCGGACCCGCGAGACACGGCGCCGCAAGGTTGGATCCACGAGGACGAGTATCGCGCACAGATACGTGACCTGATTGCCGAAGAAGGCGAGCGGGGAGACAGCCTTCCTGTTGCGTTCGAGACCTTCCTTCCCCCGGAGCGCGGCTCTTCTGTTAGGACCGTCTTTGAGTCCGTCGAGGACCTATACCCAGAAAACCTCCTCCGTGCGCTAGGTCTCCCGCAAGAGTCCCCCGGAGACGACTACGACAATGCGGCTGACAGCGTTGTCGTCGACGAAAAGGGGATTCTCGAGTGCGCCGAGAACGACGACGATGGCCTGTTTCCCGGCGACTCGGAGGAGGACGTGCATCGCACAACTGACGCCACGGGCGACGAGAAGAACGCAGAGGTCATCAATGTCCCGTCGGAGGCAGCCCAGGAGACAAAGCCGACAAATCAAGACGGTCCAAATACTGTGTCGACATCCTTCGACGGGCTCGCCAGCGAAGTTGCCGAGGGACAAGCCCTTTCGATTTCGGTCAACCCCGGTGGTCTGTGTGAGAGTGGATTGGCGGCACGACGGCGGCCACATATGTTCCTAGATCGCGGACTCGTGCAGGCTGCAAGGACGGATGGCCTGGTCACCAGGCCAAGTGATGGCAACGCACGGCGTGCAGCTGAGCGACCGCAACACAAGCGACCTGTGCCGGCCTCCCCATATGGCGCAGGCTTCAAGCGACGGAAAACAGAGCAGCCCTCAGCGGAAGAGAAGGCAAACGGCCCACCATGGTACTGGCAACCGACGGATGTGCCCACAAGAGACGATGTTCATGCCGGGGTGCCTCAGCAGCCGGCATCCTCCGCGTCGTCGCAGTCGACGAAGTTGACGAAGGGCAACTCAAGCCGGCCTCTTAGCGATTCGAGACTCAACTTCGCGGTCGTGAAGGACCCCAACGACCCGGACACCGTTCTACGCCTTAGCCAGCAGAATCGCTCGCAGCCTAGTGACGACGAACCCGCAGCCAAGAAACAAGCGTTCCTTGAGCGGTCGGTGTCCTCGGTGGCGACTGGAAGCCATACAGCAGCCGAAACTGGAAGCATCCAGCATCCGGCGGGCCCGCCCTCTACAGCCTCTCCCACTGCTCGGCAATTCATGCAGAGGGTCGCCTCCGTCATGGCAGAAGGCGCCGGCGCTCGGGTGCTGGTGATAGGCGCACCCGCGCCTTCTGCCGCTGAAGTCAGCACCACATTGCAAAACCACGGCGTTCCTGACATGATATACCAAGCCGCCTATTATAGCGAAGAGAAGGACGTGCCGCCGAGAAGAAGGGAGTACGCCGGCCGGGAGTTCTGCCTGGAAGGGAACACCGTGCCATTCCTCCCGGAGTTCGACTTTGCCAGACAACCGCCACGGACGCAGGACCGGAAGGACGATACGGGTTCAGACGACTCCAAGGTCGAGCTTCAACGCCGGAGGCCACGCCAGCAGTGCACGCTGAGGAGCTGGGAGATTGCAGATCCGCCACCCACGTTTGACGCGATACGAACGTGGTGGCGCGACAAGCAACAGGCCAGAGCTGGACTCGGCCCATCTCGAGACGGACGTGTGCAGCAGGACAGCCAGAGCCAGCGCGCCAGGGCGGCCGTGTCGCAGATCGAAGGGCCGACGCCGAGGAACCAGCACGGGTTCAAGTACTCGCAAAGGCAGAAGTCGACGAGCGTACGGCACGAAGCCCAGTACATGAGCACCATGAGCCTCGAGGTGCATGTCAACACGCGGGGCAAGCTCGTCCCGAACCCGGAAGAAGACGCCGTTCAGTGCTTATTCTGGTGTCTGAAGTCGGACGGGACCGCGACGGACGACGGCGAGGCGAACGGGGTGACGGAGTCGGGGGTCGTCGTCCTTTCCGAGGACGGTAGCAGGGCCCAACAGATCCGCAGGCAGACGTCCGTCGACGTGCTGGAGGAGGCGTCGGAACTCGACGTCATGGTGCGCATGGTCGAGGTGGTGCGGACTTTGGACCCGGACATCCTGACGGGATACGAGGTCCACGGGAGCTCGTGGGGGTATCTGATCGAGAGGGCGCGGCTTAAGTACGACTATAACCTCTGCGACGAGTTTTCTCGCGTGAAGGTGCAGTCTCACGGGCGCTTCGGGAAGGAGGCGGACCGCTGGGGCTTCAACACGACGTCGACGATCCGCGTGACGGGACGGCACATGATCAACGTGTGGAGGGCGATGCGGGGCGAGCTCAACCTGCTGCAGTACACGATGGAGAACGTGGTGTGGCACCTGCTGCACCGGCGGATCCCGCACTACTCGCACCGCACGCTGTCGGACTGGTTCGCGGGCGGGCGGCCGAGGGACCTGGCCAAGGTGCTGAGGTACTACCAGACGCGGACGCGGCTCGACATCGAGATCCTCGAGGGAAACGAGCTGATCGCGCGCACCAGCGAGCAGGCGCGGCTGCTCGGCGTCGACTTCTTTTCCGTCTTCTCGCGCGGGTCGCAGTTCAAGGTCGAGTCGATCATGTTCCGCATCGCCAAGCCCGAGAACCTGCTGCTGGCATCGCCCAGCCGCAAGCAGGTGGGCGGCCAGAACGCGCTCGAGTGCCTGCCGCTGGTCATGGAGCCGCAGAGCGCCTTCTACAACAGCCCGGTGCTGGTGCTGGACTTCCAGAGCCTGTACCCGAGCGTCATGATCGCCTACAACTACTGCTACTCGACGTTCCTCGGACGCATCGTCGGCTGGCGCGGGTCGTCCAACAAGATGGGCTTCACCGAATATCGGCGGCGCCGGCGGCTGCTGGAGCTGCTGGGCGACCACGTCAACGTGGCGCCCAACGGCATGATGTACGTGAGGGGCGACGTG
>Ga0247771_1000624_pt1 | contig 11036 bp, 11 predicted proteins | sample UWRJL197509C6_FD_179948 | JGI IMG/M metagenome (GOLD analysis project Ga0247771, IMG submission 179948) | Plant litter microbial communities from Arlington Agricultural Research Station in Wisconsin, United States - UWRJ-L197-509C-6 | ecosystem: Environmental > Terrestrial > Plant litter >...
GCGATCGTGCTGTCGATGACGTACTCCGAGGCCACGTTCTGCGCGCTGGCCGCGTGGGCGCTGGTCGGCGTGGTGGAGCGGAAGTGGGTGCTCGCGGGCCTGTGCACGGCCGCGGCGGGCCTGGTCCGGCCGACGGCGGCGGCGCTGCTGCTGGCCGTGGGGCTGGCCGCGCTCGTGGCCGTGATCACCCGGCGGGACGGGTGGAAGCCGTGGCTGGGCGGCCTGGTCGCGCCGCTGGGCCTGCTCGGCTACCTCGGGTACGTGGCCGCGCGCACCGGGCAGCTGGACGGCTGGTTCGCGGTGCAGCGGCGCGGCTGGGACTCGCGGTTCGACGGCGGGGCGGCGACGTGGAAGTTCGCGCTGGCCAACCTCGGCGAGCCGCGGTCGGTGCTGGAGCTGACGACCGTGTGGTTCCTGCTGATCGCGATCGCGCTGGTGGTGCTGGGCTTCCGGCGGCGGCTGGAGTGGCCGCTGCTGGTCTACGGGATCGGGGTGCTGGTGATGGACCTGGGCTCGAACGGCCTGATGAACTCGAAGGCCCGGCTGCTGCTGCCCGCGTTCACGCTGCTGATCCCGGCCGCGCTGGCACTGGCGAAGCGGCGGACGTCGACGGCGGTGGCGCTGCTGTCCGGGCTCGCGGTGTTCAGCGCCTGGTTCGGGGCGTACGCCATCACGGCCTGGCAGTACGCGATCTGATGATCCCGGCGATCGAGCAGCGGTGGAGCCCGCGGGCGTTCGACCCCGTGGTGGAGGTGTCCCCCGAGCAGGTGGGGGTGCTGCTGGAGGCGGCGCGGTGGGCCGCGTCGCACGGCAACACGCAGCCGGCGCGGTTCCTGCTGGGCTACCGGGGCGACGCCACGTTCACCCGGATCCTGGAGGCGCTGCGGCCGAAGAACCGGACGTGGGCGCACCGCGCGTCGGTGCTGCTGGTCGGCGCGGTCGTGACCGCCGACGAGCGCGGGCCGCTGCCGAACACGGTGTACGGGCTGGGGCTGGCGGTGCAGAACCTCGTGCTCCAGGCCGTGGACCTCGGGCTCGTCGCGCACCAGATCGGCGGGTTCGACAAGGACGTGGTGCGGACGGAGTTCGCACTGCCCGACGACGCGGAACCGGTGGTGGCCATCGCCGTGGGGAGGCTCGGCGACGTGGCGGACCTGCCGGAGGAGCTCCAGGCCAGGGAGACCCGGCCGCGCAAGCGCAAGCCGCTGACCGAGCTGGTGTTCAGCGGGACGTGGGGCGAACCGGCGTTCTCAGGCGAGGCGGCGGACGAGCCGCAGCACGAGTGACCTGACGAAGAGCCAGAAGAGGGCCGCGATCCCGAAGTTCACGATGACCGCGAGCGTCGGGTCGGCAGGCGCGAACAGGTCGTGGAAACCCAGTGAGAGCGGCTGGGCGAGGTCGCTGATCGTGGACGTGATCCCGTTGTCCGGGTTCGCCTTGCCGACGGTCAGCACCACGTGGGCGACGAGGACCATCGCGATGGCGAGGCCCGTCCACCCGACGACGACGGCCACGGCGCCCACGACCTTCGCGCGGACGCCGTGACCGGCGCTCACCTGGTTCTCGGCCATGTCAACCAGTGTGACACAGACTTACCGACCAGTAGCTAGCGAGCGAGGAGACGGGCGATGACGCCCGTGACGACCAGCCAGAACACGGCCGCCAGACCGTAGTTCAGGATGATGCTGAGGTTGTAGCTCTCGAAGCTGAACAGGCCCGGGAAGAAGAGCGCCAAGGGCTCGGCGAGCGACTTCACGAACGAGAAGAACGCGTTGGCCTGGTTAGCGCCTAGCACGATCATGAGAATGTAGACGATCTCGATGATCGCGAACAGCGCGCCAACACCGCTGATCACCCTGGCAGCCGTGTAGCTGCCGCTGCGAGTACCCGTACGCCATCTGGACATGCGCAAGAGGTTCCCGTCGGGGTGACCAGGCAAACACTTTCGGGTGAAGTTCCACCATGTGGACGAATGGTTCGGGCTCGGCGGGAATTCTGGTTACTCTGTCGGACGTGGCGCGTGCCCTCCTGCTTCGCTGCCGTGACGGGGTCTGACCAGACCGGCCCCCCGTCGCGGAGTCGAGCAATGCCGCCGGTCGTCTGCGTTCCCAGCGACCAGCAGGAGACTCACGATCATGACCACCAGCCCCGACGCCTACACCTCCGGCACCAGCCGCCTGCGCCCGCCGTCCCGGCCCGCACCCGCTGACCAGCCGAAGTGGAACACCCAGCGCGGCAGTTCGATGCCGTTCCACCGCTACCGCCCGTTCGCCGACGAGGTCGAGCCCGTCTCGGTACCCGACCGGACCTGGCCGTCGAAGACGATCACGAAGGCCCCGCAGTGGTGCGCGGTCGACCTGCGCGACGGCAACCAGGCGCTGATCGACCCGATGTCCCCCGCCCGCAAGCGCAAGATGTTCGACCTGCTGGTGCGGATGGGCTACAAGGAGATCGAGGTCGGCTTCCCCGCTGCCTCCCAGACCGACTTCGACTTCGTCCGCGAGATCATCGAGGACGGCGCGATCCCGGACGACGTGACCATCCAGGTGCTGACCCAGTGCCGCCCCGAGCTGATCAAGCGGACGTTCGAGTCGCTGGACGGGGCCCCGCGCGCGATCGTGCACTTCTACAACTCCACGTCGATCCTCCAGCGGCGGGTCGTGTTCAAGTCCGACCGCGAGGGCATCAAGAAGATCGCCGTGGACGCCGCGAAGTACGCGCTGGAGGTCGCCGCGAACTACCCGGAGACCGAGTTCCGCTACGAGTACTCCCCCGAGTCCTACACCGGCACCGAGCTGTCGTACGCCCTGGAGGTGTGCGACGCGGTCACCGAGGTCATCCGGCCCACGCCCGAGCTGCCGATGATCATCAACCTGCCCGCGACCGTCGAGATGGCCACGCCGAACGTCTACGCCGACTCCATCGAGTGGATGTCGCGCAACCTGGCCCGCCGCGACTCGATCGTCCTGTCGCTGCACCCGCACAACGACCGCGGCACGGGTGTCGCCGCCGCCGAGCTGGGCTACCTGGCGGGCGCGGACCGCATCGAGGGCTGCCTGTTCGGCAACGGCGAGCGCACCGGCAACGTGTGCCTGGTGACGCTGGGCATGAACATCTTCAGCCAGGGGATCGACCCGCAGATCGACTTCTCCGACATCGACGAGATCCGCCGCACGGTCGAGTACTGCAACCAGCTGCCCGTGGCCGAGCGCCACCCCTACGGCGGCGACCTGGTGTTCACCGCGTTCTCCGGCAGCCACCAGGACGCCATCAAGAAGGGCCTGGAGGCGCTGGAGGACGAGGCGAAGGCCGCCGACCAGCACGTGGACTCCTACCCGTGGGAGGTCCCGTACCTGCCGATCGACCCGAAGGACGTCGGCCGCAACTACGAGGCCGTGATCCGGGTCAACTCGCAGTCCGGCAAGGGCGGCGTGGCGTACCTGATGAAGACCGAGCACCACCTGGACCTGCCGCGCCGGCTCCAGGTCGAGTTCTCGCGGGTGATCCAGGAGGTCACCGACACGCAGGGCGGCGAGATCGGCCCGAAGGACATGTGGGACGCGTTCTCCGAGGAGTACCTGACCCCGGCCGTGCCGCTGAAGCTGGTCGGCCACCGCATCTCCAGCGACGACTCCGGCCACGCCGAGATCACCGTGACGATCTGGGCGGACGGCGAGCGGGTGGAGATCACCGGCAACGGCAACGGCCCGATCGCGGCGTTCGTCGACGCGCTGGCGTCCATCGGCTACGACGTGCGGGTGCTGGACTACGTGGAGCACGCCCTCACGGCGGGTGACGACGCCCGCGCCGCCGCGTACCTGGAGTGCGCCGTGGGCGACCGCGTCCTGTGGGGCGTCGGGATCGACCACTCGACGACCGCCGCGGCCCTCACGGGCATCGTGTCGGCCGTGAACCGCGCGAACCGCTAGGCGAGCTTGGAGACGGGGTCCGGTTCCACTTCGCCGGACTCCGTCTTCTCCGCCATCTTCGCCGCGCGCCGCTTCATGAACAGCGCCGTGCCGATGCCGAACAGCACGGCGGCGAGCAGCCCGATCCAGGAGAACCGGCTCAGCCACTTCTCCGCCACGATGCCCAGGTAGTAGATGACGGCCGTGGTGCCACCGGCCCACACGATCCCGCCCAGCGCATTGGCCGTGAGGAACTTCCAGTAGCGCATGTGCAGCGCCCCGGCCAACGGCCCCGCGAAGATGCGCAGCAACGCGATGAACCGCCCGAAGAACACGGCCCACATCCCCCACCGCTCGAACGCCTTCTCGGCGGTGGCGAGGTGCGCGGGCCCGAAGTGCTTCGGGAACTTGTTCCCCGCCCAGACGAACAGCGGCTTCCCGCCCTTGCGCCCGATCGCGTACCCGATCGAGTCACCCACGACCGCGCCGGCGATCGCGGCCAACGCCACGGCGACCGGACTGACGACGTGCTGCGCGGCCAGCAGCGACGCGCTGACCAGCACGATCTCACCGGGCAGCGGAATGCCCAGGCTCTCCAGCCCGATCACGAACCCGACCAGCAGGATGATCGCCAGCGGTGGGATCGTCTGGAGCCACTCGTTGATGTGCACCTCCGGATCCTGCCAGGAGCTGAGGAATAGCTGAAGGTCCGACCTCGATCGTTGTGCGACGGCAGTCCTCAATGGGCGGTGACCAAGCGCACTACCTGTAGGAATGCTGAAGTTGTCACATCCGGGAAGCCGTTTCCGCAGTTCACGCGTTGCACCGGTCATGAACGCCGTTCTGGCCAGCCTCCTGGTGCTCTTCGTGGTCGCGGTGGTGCCACTGGCACCCACCGAGGCGGTCCTGATCGGCTACGGCGTCCTCGCGGCAGCAGGCGAACTACCCCTCGTCTGGGTGATCGTCGTAGCCGCGATCGGCTGCACCCTCGCCGACTTCGTCAACTTCGGCCTGGGCCGCGGCCTGGGCACCCGAGCCCTCACCCGCTTCAACCGCAGCACCGGCTCCCGAGCCGTGGTCTCCTGGACCGCGGGCCACCTGGCGGACCACGGCGAGTCGATCCTCGTGGCGATCCGCTTCGTCCCGGGCGGCGGCATCATCGGCGCACTGCTGGCGGGCTCCCTCAAGTGGCCGAAACGCCGCTTCGTCCCGGTAGCCGTCATCGGCGCGGCCCTGTGGAGCACCTACGCGGCCCTGCTCGGCTACCTCGGCGGCCAACTGGTCACCGAACCCGCACTGGCGATGTTGATCTCCCTAGGCGTGGCCCTGCTGATCAGCGTCCCAGCCGGAATGCTCATCAAGACAGCCCAACGCCGAGTGGTCGACACCGCCGCAACTACTCAGCAGCTCCCACTACCCGTGTGAGCCGCTCCCGAACCGCCACACGAGCCCGGTCGTACGCACCGGGAAAGTCGTGCAACACCGCCTGCACGTTGGCGGCCTCGAGAAACGCCACTACCTCGAACGCCAACTGATCAGGATCCTCCAGCCCCGACTGGACCGCGGCTTCCCGGATCAACGCCGTCCACTTCTCCCCGGCCTCGGCGATCGAGTCCCGCACCCGCCCTGGCCGCGAACTGAACTCCGGCTGCACAGCGGCGAAGAAGCACCCACCGGGAAAAGTACGACGCTCGGAGTAGTCCAACCACCCCTCGCACAACGCCCGTAACCGAGGAAGCCCCGCAGGCTCCCGAAAAGCAGGCGTGACCACCGTGTCGACAAAAATCTTCGCGGCAGCCCGCACAGTGGCCAGCTGCAACTCTTCCTTCGACCCGAAGTGAGCAAAAACCCCACTCTTGCTCACATCCAACTCGGCAGCCAACCGCCCGATGGACAGCCCCTCAAGCCCCTCCACCGAGGCGATGTCAGCGGCCCGACGCAAGATCAACCGCCGAGTCTGCTCCCCACGCTCAACACGACCATCCACACGCGTCACGACCCAACGGTAGCTGTTGACACCCAGACCCCCTCAAGTAATAGTACGACCGTTCGTACAGTTACCACCGCCCTGGGGGCCACCGATGGACCTGCTGGACCTGGACCGACGCGCCTGCGAACTGAACATCAAGCTGCTCAAGGAGATGAGCCGGTCAGACCTCTCGATGGCCACCCCGTGCGCCGAGTGGAACGTCCGAGAACTGGTGCAACACCAGGTGGACACCACGGCCACCTTCACCTCGGAGGTTCGCGGCACCACCATCACCGGAGCCCCAGTGGGCAACGACCCCTTGGGCGTCTACACCGCGGCCGTCCAGGAGGCGTGGAACGCCTTCGACACAGCGGGAATGCTCGACGCCGAGTGGAACTTCCCAGGCTTCGGCAAGCAATCAGGACGAACGATCGTCGCCGCGCACTACCTCGACAACCTCATCCACGCCTGGGACCTGGCCAAGGCAGTAGGCAAGCACCTGACGTTCACCGACGACATGGCAACCGCGGCCACCAGAATCGCCAGCCACTACCCAGAAGGAATCTCAGCCTTCGCCCCACCAGTACCAGCAGGCGAGAACACAACAACCACAGACCGCTTGGTAGCCAGCCTGGGCCGCTCACCACACTGGCCCGCCTGACCCAAGACCACCAACAGGCCCCCGGCCCCAACTCACCCCCGTGACCAACCGGCGCAATCACTAACTAGCACCGCACGGAACCGCACTACCCATCCTCCGACCCACGGCCGCAAATGGCACCGTTCGGGACTGGACCAAAAATCCTCCGGCCCCCGGCCGGCACCCGCACCGCACGGAACTGGACCAAACATCTTCCGGCCCCCGGCCGGCACCCGCACCGCGCGGTACTGGACCAAACATCTTCCGGCCCCCGGCCGGCACCCGCACCGCGCGGTACTGGACTGAAAATCTTCCGGCCCCCGGCCGGCACTCGCACCGCACATCAACCGGACCGTGCCGGCAGGTTCTTCCAACCCCCACCCCTGGCAGCCCCCGATTGTTTTTGCGCCCCCACCCCCTTTCGCTTTGTCAAGGCGTCTTTCCAGCCTTGACAAAGCGAAAGGGGGTGGAACAATCGGCGCAATCGGGGGTTACCCCTCTACGGGTTCAACGCCTCGGTCACCGACACGGGCCCCACCAACGGCACGTCAGGCGAAATCCCGCCTTCTTCGACGAGCACCGCCTCAACCTCGTGCTGCCGGATCTTCCCGTCCCGAATGTCCTCGGCCCAGTGACAGGCCACCTTGTGCCCAGGCACGACCTCCCGCAAAGCAGGCCGCTCGGTGTCGCACTTGGTGTTCTGCTTCCAAGGACACCGCGTGTGGAACCGACACCCGGTAGGCGGGTTGGCAGGCGACGGCAGGTCACCCTGCAACAGGATCCGCTCCCGCCGATCCTCAACCTCAGGATCCGGCACCGGAATAGCCGACAACAACGCCCGCGTGTACGGATGCAACGGCTCGGCATAAAGATCATCCGAAGTGGCCTCTTCGACAAGACCACCCAGGTACATGACCCCGACACGATCCGAAATGTGCCGAACAACAGCCAGATCGTGCGCGATCACCAGATAAGTGAGCCCGAACTCCTCCTGAAGGTCCTCCAGGAGATTCACCACCTGAGCCTGCACCGACACGTCCAACGCCGACACAGGCTCATCAGCAATGATCAAATCAGGCTCGACAGCCAACGCCCGAGCAATCCCGATCCGCTGCCGCTGCCCACCAGAGAACTCGTGCGGGTACTTCCGCAACGACGTGGACGGCAACCCCACGGACGACAACAACGACCTCAACCGCTTAGCGGTAGCAGCCTTGTCCTTGTCCAACCCGTGCGCGTGCAAGCCCTCAACGAGGATCGACTCGACGGACTGCCGAGGATCCAACGAAGACATCGGATCCTGGAACACCATCTGCATCCGCCGCCGCATCTTCCGCAGCTCTTCACCCTTGAGCGAAGTCAGATCCGTCCCGTCGAACACCACCCGCCCAGCGGTCGGCTCGGTCAGTCGAAGAACCCCACGCCCAAGGGTCGACTTCCCACACCCGGACTCACCCACGAGCCCGTAGGTCTCACCACGCTGGATCGTCAGGTCCACACCGTCAACGGCGTACACGTGCCCAACGGTCCGATCCAGCACCACTCCGCGCTTGATCGGGAAGTGCACCTTGATGCCTTCGATGGACACCAGTGGAGCGGTCATGCCGACACCTCCTGCGGCACCTCGGGCTGCACGGGGTTGTGGCACCGCAACAACCTCCCACCGCCGAGGTCCTCTTGAACCGGCGTCCGCTCCCGGCAGATGTCCAACGCGTTGGGGCACCGCGGCGCGAACGCACACGCGTGATCCCAGGGAATGTTGTCCGCGACCGACCCCTGGATCGGGTTCAACCGCTCCCCGCGGGGCGCGTCCAGCCGCGGAATCGATGCCAACAGCCCGTGCGTGTACGGGTGCCGCGGCTCGCCGAACAGCTCGTGCCGCTGGGCCTTCTCCACCACACGACCGCCGTACAGCACGTTCACCTCATCGCACAGCCCGGCAACCACACCCAGGTCGTGCGTGATCATCACCAACGCCGTCCCGAGGTCCTGCACCAGCCCCTTGAGCAACGTCAGGATCTGCGCCTGGATCGTCACGTCCAACGCCGTGGTCGGCTCATCCGCGATCAACAACCGCGGCCGGCAGGCCAACGCGATGGCAATGAGAGCCCGCTGCCTCATCCCACCGGACAACTGGTGCGGGTACTCCGTCAACCGACGCTTCGGATCCGGAATCCCCACCTTGTCCAGCAGATCGGCGGCCTCGACCATCGCCGCCTTGCGGCTCAACCCCTGGTGCCGCTCCAGCACCTCGGTCACCTGCAACCCGATCGGGATCACCGGGTTCAACGACGACAACGGGTCCTGGAACACCATCCCCAGGTCCCGCCCGCGCTTGTCCCGCAACTGCTTGTCCGACAACGAGAGCAGGTCTTCACCCTCGAACATCACCGACCCGGAGACCTTCGCCCCGCGCTTCGGCAACAACCCCATGATCGCCAACGACGTCACGGACTTCCCGCAGCCGGACTCGCCGACCAGCCCCACGGTCTGCCCCGGCTCGACGTCGAAGCTCACCCGGTCCACAGCGGTGAACGACTTCTCGCCCTTCCGCTGGAACTCCACGGTGAGGTCACGAACTTCCAGTAGTGCCACGGAACTCACCGCCTGTTCTTCGGGTCGAGCGCGTCGCGCAGGGATTCGCCCACGAGCGTGAACCCCAGGGCGATGGCGATGATGCAGCCCGCGGGCCAGAAGGCGAGCTGCGGGTGCGTGTCGATCACGGTCTGGGCGCCGCCGAGCATCTGCCCCCACTCCGGGATCCGGTCGTCCGGGTTCCCGAGTCCGAGGAACGACAGGGCGGCCGCGTCGATGATCGACGTCGCGAGCACCAGCGTCGACTGCACGATCACGGGTCCGAGCGAGTTCGGCAGCATGTGCCGGAACACGATCGAGCCGTGCTTCACGCCCAGCGACGTCGCCGCCAGGACGTGGTCGCTCTCCCGCTGCGCCAGCATGGAACCGCGCAGCAGCCGGGCGAACACCGGGATCTGCACGATCGACACCGCGAGGATGACGGTGAACAGGTTCGGTTTCGCGAAGAGCGCGCCGATGCCGAACGCCAGCAGCAGCTGCGGGATCGACAGCATGACGTCGACGATCCGCATGACCAGCGAGTCGACCCAGCCGCCGAACGCGCCGGCGAGGGTGCCGAGCGCGAGACCGCCGATGAGGCCGATCACGGTGGCGAACACACCGACGAGCAGGGTCTGCTGGGCGCCGACGAGCAGGCGCGACAGGAAGTCGCGGCCCTGGAGGTCGCCGCCGAGCGGGTAGCCGGGCTGCGGCTTCGGGATCTCGTTGCGCGCCTTGATGACCTGGTCCGCGAGATCGCGGGCCGACGGGTCGTGCGGGGCGATCCACGGCGCGATGATCGCGACGATCACGAACGCGACGATGATGAAGGAGCCGAACAGGAACACCGGGCTGCGGCGCAGGCGCTTCCACGCGCTGGCCGCGAGGCTGACCCCGGAGTCGTCGGCGGACGACTCGGCGAGCGAGTCGATGCGCTCTTTCTTGGCACTTCCGATGGCCACGGCGCTACCTCGTCCTGATCCGCGGGTCGATCAGCGCGTACGACAGGTCGACCAGGAGGTTGACCACCACGTACACGACCGCCGCGACCATGATGAGCATCTGGAGGACCGGGTAGTCGCGGCGTTCGAAGCCGAGCGCCAGCGCCTCACCCACCCCGGAGAACGCGAACACCTTCTCGGTCAGCACGGCGCCCGCGAGCAGCGCGCCGATCTGGAGGCCGATGGTGGTGACGACCGGGAGCATCGCGTTGCGCAGCACGTGGCGGGTGCGGACGATCTGCGCGGTGAGGCCCTTGGCCTCGGCCGTGCGGACGTAGTCCTCGTCCATCACGTCGAGCACGGCGGCCCTGGTGATGCGGAAGATCACCGCGAACGGGATGGTCGCCAGCGCGATGGCGGGCAGGAACAGGTGCTTCAGCGCGTTCCACGCCGCGTCCCACTCCTGCGTGAGAATCCCGTCGAGGACGAAGAAGCCGGTGACCCTCGTCGCGCCGATGGCGTCCTGCCTGCCGACGGACGGGAGGCCGAGCTTGGAGGCGAGCACTTCCTTCAGCACGAAGGCGAGGAAGAAGACCGGGACGGCGACACCGATCAGGGACCCGCCGACGCTGAGGTTGTCGAACCAGGTGCCGCGGCGCTTGGCCGCGACGTAGCCGAGCGGGATGCCGACGATCACCGCGAGGATGATCGCGAAGACGCTGAGTTCGATGGTGGCCGGGAACCGCTGGACGAAGATGTCGACCACCGAGTCGCCGGGCTGGACGCCGGTCGAGTTGCCGAAGTTGCCGGTCAGGGCTCGACCGAGGAATTTGAAGTACTGGACGAAAACCGGCTGGTCAAGGCCGAGTTGCTTCTCCAACGCCGCCCGCGACTCGTCGGTCCCGCGGTCCCCCAGGAGGGCCGAAGCCGGCCCTCCTGGGAGTGCGCGCAACCACGCGAAGACGAGCAACGAGAGCACCAGCACCACGCCGAGCAGCTGGATG
>Ga0247771_1000625_pt1 | contig 11036 bp, 13 predicted proteins | sample UWRJL197509C6_FD_179948 | JGI IMG/M metagenome (GOLD analysis project Ga0247771, IMG submission 179948) | Plant litter microbial communities from Arlington Agricultural Research Station in Wisconsin, United States - UWRJ-L197-509C-6 | ecosystem: Environmental > Terrestrial > Plant litter >...
ACACGCAGGGCGCCATTGTCTGCTACGAGCGCGGCATGGAGCAGGCCCGCGCCGTCGGCGACCGCCATGCCTACGGCGAGCTGCAGTCCGCGCACGAAGAGCTGTCCGATATCTGATCCCATCATCATTCCATCATGCACCTTGCCGATCGCCTCACCGATTTTTTTGAACGCCACCGCCTGCCGCGGGATAAGCGCATGCTCGTTGCCGTTAGTGGCGGCCTCGACTCGGTCGTGCTGGCCCATCTCTGCAAGGAGGCCGGTCTCGACTGCGTGCTCGTGCACGCCAACTTCAACCTGCGCGGCGAGGAAAGCGGACGCGATGAAGCCTTCGTAAGGACGCTGGGGGAAAAGCTGGGACTGGACGTAATCGTAAAAAAATTCGATACCGGAACATACGCGGCGGCAAACAGGCTATCCATACAGGAGGCGGCCCGAAACCTGCGCTACGCCTGGTTCCGCAAGCTGCTGGCAGAGACAGGTGCCAGCCTCGTATTGCTCGCCCATCATGCCAACGACAATATAGAAACCCTGCTCATGAACTTCTTCCGCGGCACCGGCCTCGAAGGATTAACAGGCATCAAGGAGCTCAGCCCCGACGGGTTTTTCGCGCGGCCGCTGCTTGGCGCCACGCGAGCCATGATTGAAGACTATGCACGTGCTTCCGGCATCGATTGGGTGGAAGATTCATCGAACGCCTCGAGCAAGTATACCCGCAATCTTTTCCGCAACGAGCTGCTGCCCATCATCCGCAAAGCCTACCCCGAAGCGGAGGCCAACCTCCTCGATAATATCGCGCGTTTCCGCCAGGTGCAGGAGCTCTACCAATCGTCCCTGTCGGCATTGCGCAAGCAGCTGTGTACATATAAGGGCGATGAGCTGTGGCTGCCCGTGCGCCTCCTGCAAAAACGCTGGCAGCCCGCGCTGGTGTACGAGCTGATACGGCCTTATGGTTTTGGCGAAAAGCAGGTGGATGGCGTGTTCCGGCTCCTGTCGGCCACCTCGGGAAAGTTCATGCGCAACGATGCGTGGCAGATCATTCGTCACCGCAACTGGCTCGTGATCGCACCCTGCACCGCGGCTGCCGATGTCATCCCTATCGATAAGGATCAACCTGATGTGGATTTTCGCAACGGCCGCCTGTCGTGGAAAATGTTGGAAGGAGCGGGGCTCGGGCCTGGCGCCGACCCGAAAAAAGTTTTGCTGGATGCATCCACGCTCGAGTTCCCGCTCGTGTTGCGGCCGTGGAAGGAAGGCGATTATTTTTACCCTTTGGGCATGCGCAAAAAGAAAAAGCTGGCCCGCTTCCTTATCGACATCAGGCTGCCAAAGCACGAGAAGGAAAACGTGTGGGTGCTCGAAAGCAACCGCCGCATACTTTGGGTGGTGGGCCTCCGCATCGACGACCGTTTCCGCATCGCGGAGCACACGCGGTCAGCGATCGAAATCACATGGGATGACCATCTCGTCGCTCGATGAGTGGATCTGCTCCATGAAATTCTCATACACATTGAAGCCGTTCGACAAAAGCTGGCAGAAGACCAGCGTGAACACGATGCCGTAGGCCGCGCCCCAGAAGTGGGCGGCATGGTTGACACGGCCGCCGCCGCGCCTATCGAGGTAGGCCGATACGACGAGGTAGAGTATGCCAAATACATAACCCGGCACGCCGGGCAGAAAGAAGATGCCGATCTTGGCCTGCGGCAAAAAGATGATGGAGGAAAAGATGATGGCCGACACCGCACCCGATGCGCCGAGGCTGCGGAAGCCGTGGTTGTCGCCGTGCCTGAAAAAATCGGGCAGGCTGGCCACGATGAGGGCCGTAAAATAAAGCAGTAGAAAAACGAGCTTGCCCCAGTGGCCGAAGATGCATTCGAAGCCGAATATGCTTTCCAGGTTCTCACCGAATGAATACAGCGCGAGCATGTTGAAGATCAGGTGGCCGGGATCGGCATGTATGAAGCCGTGGCTGATGAAGCGGTAGTACTGGCGGCCGTGCTTCACGGCGGGCGGGTAGAAGATGAGGTCATCGATAACGCGCGGACGCGTAAAGCCCGTGATCGAAACGATGCAGGTGACGATGACGATTATAAGGGTGATGCTCATGCAGCTTGGCCGTTTAGCGGTCAAATCTAAAGGCTGGCTGCTGAAACTGGAAATCTATTTATGGTGGTACTTCTCGTTGCGGCTGATGGTGCAGGCGCGGTATACCTGCTCGGCCAGCACGAGGCGCACGAGCTGGTGCGGGAAGGTAAGCTGGGAGAGCGACCAGCGGAGGCGGGCTTTCTGGAGCACCGCTTCGTCGAGGCCAAAGGCGCCGCCGATAAGAAAGATCAGGTTGCGCGTGCCGCCGTCGGCGCGCTGGCGGATGAAAGCCGCGAGCCCTTCGGAGTCCATCTGCTTGCCGTGCTCGTCGAGGGCCACGAGGTAGTCTTCGGGCCGCAGCCATTGCAGGATGATCTCACCCTCGCGCTTCTTCAGGTCCATCTCCGAAAGCATGCCTGCATTTTTGGGAACGGGAATGATGGTCCACTCCACCGTATGGTATTTGGAAATGCGTTTGGTGAACTCCTCGATGCCCGTCTTCACATAGGCATCGTGGGCCTTGCCGATGGACCATAATGATACTTTCATATAAATAAAAAAAGGATATGCGCGGGCTGTCGCCCGCGCTCAAAAAAGTACCCGAAGGTCTTGCATATTGCGGTATAAAAAAACTGCGTCAGGCGGCAACGGTCTTCCACGCCTCTATATTGGCGGAGAGAAGGTGGTTGTCGATATTGTAGCCGAACTGGTAGAGCACGTGCTCGTTGAGCATCTGGCTGGTCCTCCAGCGGCCGCCTTCTTTCCAGAAGGAAAGCTCGAGGGGCAGGTGGGCCGAGGTGTTGTCGATGATGAGGAGGGCTTTGTAATGGTCGCCTTTCTTGTAAATTTCGTATTCGGCGACGGTGTTCTGAATGAGAATGTAGGATACAAAATTATTCATAAGGTAAGGGTTTGGGATTGGGGGACAAGCTACCAAGAGTTTTCGGTGATTGCAAGTAGATGTACCCCGCATTTCCGTAATTTCCGCAAATGGATGATTTCGAACTGCCCGTAACCTTCTCCGGCCAGGAGCTTTCCTTCCCCGCGCAACTGGCGCAGCTCGGCTATACCTACCGCGTCACCGTTCAGCTGGCCGACGGGCAGCTGGTCTTCGAGCCCGACGAGGAGCGCAACTGGCGCGCCGTGGCCGACGAAACCCTGCTGGCATCGGGCAAGCTGCCTTCCGCGGCCCTGGTTGCGGCTATGGCCGAATCGCTCCAGTTTATTTTCAGCTAAGCTCTGATAGTCGCAGTTAGGGGTGACTAAAGGACAGCGACCGGCCCTATTTGCGGCCAGCGCGTCAGTAAATCTGCCAGGAAGCAGGCGGAAAAAATGCCGCATTAAATTTGATAAATAGTCGTACCCCACACCTGGCCAGGCCCCTGAGGCCTTCCTCATCTGCCAACAAAAAGCCTCTGCGGGCGATCCTTTACTTAACCTAAAGTATTAACCATGAACAACAAGCATAAAAAGCAGATACTCGTCGTGGCCCGGCCCGACCAGCAAAGCGAGCAGCTTTCCGGCTGGCTCGCCGATACCGGTGATTTCGAATTCGACCAGGCTCTTACTGACGAGCAGGCGATCGAGCTTTTTCACCACCGCAGCTTCGACATGGTATTGGTGGACGGAGACAGCCATGATCCCTATTTTCGCAAGCTTAAGGCCATTCTCCCTATCTTCCAGACCGAAGTGCTCGTGATCAGCACCGAAGCCGCCTCCGCCGAAGAGCTCGACGAGAAGGTGAGGGAAGTGTTCGAGATCAGGAAGAGAAAGCGCATCCAGCGGCTGCTGGTGCTCGATGCGGCCGAAACGCCTACGTGGCACGGCCTGCCCTTTTTCTCCGCCAACTAATTAAAAAAGACAAATGAAAAGCAAGAAAGAAGTTCTCCCGGTTATTCCTCCTAAAGAAATCATCACCGGCCACCCGCAGGCAGCGGTACAGCTGGTGATGTTCGGCGATTATGAAAGCGAAGCCTGCTCCAACGCCAACGACGTGGTAAAGCAGCTCCTCGAAAAATACGACGGCCGCCTCAATTTCGTGTTCCGTCACTTCCCGCTCACCCGCATCCATCAGAAAGCGCACAAGGCCGCGGAAGCCGCCATCGGCGCGGCTCAGGAAGGCAAGTTCTGGGAGATGCACCAGCAGCTGTTCGCGCACCACCACAACCTCGGCATCATCAGCCTCAAGTCCTACGCCCGCGAAGTGGGCGTGACCGATAAGAAATTCCTCGATCACCTCATCAACAGCGACTACGGCTGGTTCGTTCAGGACGATCTGAAGGACGGGCTGCGCCTGGGTGTTACCGACATCCCCGTATTTTTCGTCAACGGCGAACGCTTCGAAAGCGCGCCTACGCTCCGCAACCTGTCTGCGCAGATCGAAGAGCTGCTGGGCAAAAAGGTGCGCGTGGCGGAAAAGAAACGGGCATAAGCAAGAGCGCACACAAGCGTTTTGACTGAAGAGGTTTTGCTCACTTGAAGAAGAGGGCGGGAGCGGAGCGCGGGACTAAGTTGCCCGCGCGAGCGATATGAAACCCTAAATTTGCTCCCCAATGGAAGTTCAAACCCTCCGGCGGGGACAGGTGCTCTTCATGGCCTTGTGCACCGGCCTTATCGTCGCGAATATTTATTACTGTCAGCCGCTCGTTGTTCTCATCAGTAAAGAGTTCGGCGTTAGCGAAACGGAAGGCGGCACCATCACTTTCTGCACTCAGCTGGGCTATGCGCTCGGCCTTCTTTTTTTCGTACCCCTCGGCGACCGATTCGAAAAGCGCAAGCAGATCCTCATCACTACGGCCATGACCGTTTTCTTTCTCATCCTTGCCGCGGTCTCGCATTCGCTCAATCTTTTACGCGCCGCATCGCTGCTCATCGGCGCTACCTCCATCATACCGCAGCTGATCTTGCCGATGGCCGCTCACCTCGCACCGCCCGAAGGCCGGGGAAAGATTATCGGCATCATCATGAGCGGACTGCTGGTCGGCATATTATTATCACGCACCTTCAGCGGCTTTATCGGCGCCTGGCTCGGCTGGCGCAGCATGTTCTGGCTTGCCGCCGCCATATCGGCCCTGCTGCTCGTAGCCATGCGCCTCCTCTTCCCCAAAATACCGTCGACCTTCACCGGCAGCTATGGTTCGCTCATGAAATCGTTGCTGACGCTCGTGCGCCGGCAGCCCGTGCTCCGCGAAGCCTCGGCCATCAATGCCCTCACCTTCGCCTCCTTCGGCATGTTCTGGACCACGATGGTGATCCATCTATCGGGCACGCCCTTTAATTTTCATTCGGACACCATCGGGCTCTTTGGTCTTGCGGCCGTTGCCGGTGCGCTCATCGCCCCGCTCATCGGCGGCTCGGCCGACCAGGGCAACCCGCGCGTAGCCATCGGCTATGGACTGCTCATCGTAACGGTGAGCTATGTACTGTTTTATCTTTTTGGAAACTCGGTGGTGGGCATGATCATCGGCATCGTGCTCCTCGACCTGGGCCAGCAATCGGTACACGTATCGAACCAGACCCGCGTGTATGCCCTGCAGGCCGATGCGCGCAACCGCCTCAATACCGTGTTCATGACCGCGAGCTTTATCGGTACTTCGCTGGGCTCGGCCATCGGCTTATGGGTATGGGACCGCGGCGGCTGGCCCTGGGTCTGCGCAACCGGCGGCATCCTGCTGGCTGCAGCCTTCGCCATCTACGGCCTTACCTACAAGCGTGTGCCCCGCAACGAGCCGCCCCTCTGACAAGCTTCCGAATTTATACGGTCGGCCGTCGATCCTTTATATTTGATGATGGAAACAAAGGATATACGGATCTTATTCTTCGACATCGGCGGCGTGCTGCTCTCGAACGGCTGGGGCCACGAGTCGCGCCAGAAGGCAGCGGAGCATTTCGGCTTCGACTACAACGAAATGAATTACCTGCACGAGTTCATCTTCAACGTGTACGAGATCGGCCGCATCACGCTTGACGAATACCTCAACACGGTGCTGTTCTACCAGCCGCGCAGCTTCAGCAAGGCCGAGCTTACCGATTTCATTCTCCGCGAATCCACGCAGCTGCCCGACATGCTCGACTGGCTCATCGAATGGCGCAAGGGCCTCGACCATCGCATCAAGGTCATCTCCATCAACAACGAAGGCCGCGAGCTGAATAATTACCGCATACAAACTTTCGGGCTTCACCGTTTCTTCGATGCCTTTATCTCTTCCTGCGAGGTAGGCATGCGCAAGCCCGACCCCGGCATCTTTCAGCTGGCGCTTGGCGTGGCGCAGGCCCGCCCCGAGGAATGCCTCTACTTCGACGATCGCATCATACTTGTAGAAGCTGCGCGCAAGCTGGGCATCAACGGCATTCAACACACCGATTTCGAAACCACAAAAAACCTGCTTGGCCGGATCAGCTGAGAAAAATATATGTACGAGGAAGCAAAAAAAGCGGCGGCCGAAAAAGCCGTCGAAGAGGTGAGGCCCGGCATGACAGTCGGACTAGGTACGGGCACTACGGCTTACTACGCCATCGAAGCGCTGGGCCGCAGGATGCAGGAAGGATACGGCTTGCAGGCCGTGGCCAGCTCGGTGCGATCGGAAGAGCTGGCGGCATCGTTCGGCCTGCCGATCGTTGCATTCTCGTCTTCAATGAAGATCGATGTTTACCTCGACGGCGCGGACGAAGTGGACGAGCAGGGCAACCTCATAAAAGGCGGCGGCGGCGCACTGGTGCGCGAAAAGATCCTTGCCTCCAACAGCGCGGCCTTTATCGTCATGGTCGACGAGTCGAAGCTGGTGAAGCGGTTGGGAAAATTTCCCTTGCCGGTGGAGATCGTGCCGTTCGCGTGGGAACTTACCGTGCGCAGGCTCGAGGGCCTTGGCTGCAGGGCAAAGCTTCGCCGGAAAGGGGATGAGCCCTTTCGTTCGGACAATGGAAACTTCATTGCCGATTGCGTTTTCGACATGGGGATAGCAGCACCGGCGCAGTTGAATGCGACGATCGACGTGATCCCGGGCGTTGTGGAGAGCGGCCTGTTCGGTCAGGAACTGGTGCACCGGATTATTTCCGGCGACGCTGGTGGGGCCGTGAGGTTGTTGAGGTAGTTAAGAAAGTAAGGGGAAGGGGCAGCCTTGACGGCAAGTGAAGTGGCCTGACGGGCAGGCCGGATATGCCGACGATGAAACACAGCCGCTTTGGCTGGAACCCGTTCAACCTTCGCCTGATCAACCGATCATGGCCTTGGCGAAATTCTGCACGTCGGTCATTCTTTTGTAGTTGACCGAGTACAAAATGTTCTGCCCTTCCCGTTCGGTGTACAGGAAGCCGGCCTTGCGCATCACCGCGAGGTGCTGCGAGGTTACAGACTGCTCGAGACGCAGCTTCGTGTAGATCTGCGTAACCGTGGTTCTTTCATTTTTGTGAATGAACGTAAGGATTCGCTGACGAAGCTGGTGGTTGAGCGCGCGGAGGATCAGCGCTGCTTTCTTAATGTCCTCTGATGCCAGTTCCAGGTCTTTTGCGGAAGTGGTTTTTGTTTTTGGGGCTTTGGCTTTTTTTCCTTCTTTTACGCCTTGATTCATAAGACCAAAATACTAAACTTCATTGATACGATTTGCTAAATGACATGCATAGTTGTAAAAAATGAATAAGTGATCCCGCGCACATTCAACCCATCGATCGCTGAAACGTAGGCTGGGTAAGGCTTTCAGGCCTTGAAGGCATGTCTATGATAACCGTTCTTCAACTATTCACACTTGGGGATAAATCGGTCTTTGATCAATATTTTCCCTTATTTATTGGCTTTTTCGATAAAATATGCACACCGCAAAAACCCGCATCGGCCCCAATTTCTTTTGGTTTATTTTAGTCGCGCCATGTGCTGAGGCATATATCGAAGGTATGAAATTGATCTTTTCATTTATATATAACTTTTATAATTAAACTTGGTAATATGTTTACGACCGACCGACCGGCAACCGTGCTGAAGACCCCGCTGCTGCTCCTGCTGCTCATCCTGGCCGCCGCGGCCGGAGCCCAGCAGTCACTCACCGCCACGCAAAACAATATCCGCCTCGAGTTCCGCCTCGATGCCTCCGGCCGGCCCGTCTACTCCGTCTTCTACCGCAACAAGCCCGTCATCCGGCCATCCACGATGGGTTTTGTATTGGAGAATAATGACCTCAGCTTCAGCCAGGGCTTCACCCTTGCCGGCAGCCAGTCATCGAGCTACGACTCAAGCTGGGCGCCCGTATGGGGCGAGGTAAGCCGCATCCGCGACCACCACCAGCAGCTGACCGTTCACCTCAAAAGCAAGTCGGCGCCGGGCCGCCTGCTCGATATAGAGTTCCGCGTCTTCGACGACGGCGTCGGCTTCCGCTACGTGTTCCCGCAACAGCAGGGCCTCAACTATTTTATCGTCACCGACGAACGCACGCAGTTTGCCCTCGCCGGCGACCACAAGACCTTCTGGATCCCCGGCGACTACGACACGAATGAATACCCCTACACCACTTCGAAGATCAGCGGTATCGATAACGCGGCGCTCGCAGCGCAGAGCAAGGACATCGCTGTGCGCGTGGCGCCCGATCGCTATGCCGTGCAAACACCGCTGATGATGAAGTCGGCCGATAACCTCTACATTAATATACACGAAGCGGCCCTGCTCGATTACTCCGCGATGCAGCTGCACGTGGACCGCGCTTCCTTCGTGCTCACCAGCGCCCTCGTGCCCGATGCCGTAGGCAACAAGGCCTACCTCAGGACGCCCTGCCATACGCCGTGGCGCACGATCCTCGTGAGCGACCGCGCGGCCGACATACTCGCTTCGAAAACGATACTCAACCTCAACGAACCTTCGCGCCTCGACAATACCTCCTGGATCCAGCCGATGAAATTTGCGGGCGTATGGTGGGAGATGCAGACAGGCAAGAGCACCTGGAGCTATGCCCGCAGCGCCGGTGACGTATCGGCCAACGGCCAGCTCATTCCGAGCGGCCAGCATGGCGCCAACACGGCCAACGTAAAACGCTATATCGATTTTGCGGCGGCCAGCGGCATCAAGGGCGTGCTGGTAGAAGGCTGGAACGTGGGTTGGGAAGACTGGTTCGGCAACTGGAAAGAAAACGTGTTCGACTTCGTTACGCCTTACCCCGACTTCAACGTAGGCGAGCTTACTTCGTATGCGGCATCGAAGGGCGTAGCGCTCATCATGCACAACGAAACTTCGGGCTCGGCCACCAATTACGAACGCCAGATGGACACGGCCTTTGCCTTCATGCGCCGCTACGGCTATCACTCGGTAAAGACGGGCTATGTGGGCCGCATCATCCCGCGCGGCGAGCACCACGACGGGCAGTGGATGGTACAGCACTACGAGCGCGTGGTGCAAAAAGCTGCGGGCAGCCAGGTGATGGTGGATGCGCACGAGCCCGTACGGCCTACAGGTCTGCAGCGCACCTATCCCAACTGGATGGCCAGCGAGGCCGGCCGGGGTAACGAGTACAATGCTTTCAGCAACGGCAACCAACCCGAGCACGAGACCATACTTCCGTTCACGCGGCTGATGGGCGGACCGATGGATTATACGCCCGGCATCTTCAAGATCAAGGGTTATTCCAACGTGCCGGGCCGGCAGGTGCATACCACGCTCACCAAGCAGCTTGCGCTTTACGTGACGCTTTACAGTCCCGTGCAGATGGTGGCCGACCTGCCCGAAAATTATGCGATGCACCCCGATGCTTTCCAGTTCATCAGGGATGTGCCGGTAGATTGGGAAGACACGCGCATCCTGGAGGCCGAGCCGGGCGACTATCTCGCCATCGCGCGCAAGGGCAAGGGCACGGCCAACTGGTTCGTGGGCGCCATCACCGACGAGCAGGCGCGCACGATGACCCTCCGCCTCGACTTCCTCGAGCCGGGAAAAAAATATACGCTAATGCTTTACCGCGATGCCGACAATGCGGACTGGAAGACCAACCCCGAGGCCTATACGATCGAGAAGATGACGGTAGACAGCGGCACGCAGCTGAAGCTGCTCATGGCCGCCGGCGGCGGTGCGGCCATGAGCATCATTGCCCGGTAAATTAACTCATCGCTTCTGCGATTTTATCGACACGAATACCTGTAAAATAAAATTATATTAATTAATATATATTTTATTTTACAGGTATTTTATTTTGGTAAAGCTTACGCACAGCCGCCGGACCTGGTGTTTTTTGTTTGTGTTTGGATTTTAGCTTACTTATGCTTCATGAAAAATCTCCTGCGTCTTTTGTGCCTGTTCCCGCTCTTTGCCCTGGCCCAGCAGCGCCCCGATCCCACCGGCAACTGGAAGGGAACCCTTAACGCCGGCGCCGAGCTGCACCTCATCTTTACCTTTGCCAGCCAGCCTTCCTTCAGCGCGCGCATAGCCTGTCCCGAGCAGGGCCTGACCGACTTTCCCGCCAGCGGTGCCATCTATCGCGGCGACAGCGTGCTTATCGATTTTCAAAGGCTGAAGGCGCGCTATGCCGGCCGCCGCATCAACGACACAACCATTCAAGGCGAATGGCAGCAGGGCATGCGCCTGCCCCTGGACCTGCACCCGACGGGCGGAACCGTTGCGCTGGACCGGCCGCAGACGCCAAGGCCGCCCTTTCCCTACAGCAGCAGGGACGTAAGCTATACATCGCCGGATAAAAAGATCAGCTATGCAGGCACGCTCACCGAGCCGCAGGGTGCAGGGCCTTTTCCGGCCATCGTATTGATCACCGGCTCGGGCCAGCAAAACCGCGACGAAGAAATTATGGGGCACAAGCCTTTTGCCGTGTTGGCCGACTACCTAACAAAGAAAGGCTTTGCCGTGCTACGCGTGGATGACCGCGGCGTCGGCGGTACTTCCGGCGATGCAGCGCAGGCCACGAGCCTCGACTTTGCCGGCGATGTGAGCAACGGTCTTGATTATCTGAAGACCTTATCCGCGATCGA
>Ga0247771_1000626_pt1 | contig 11022 bp, 5 predicted proteins | sample UWRJL197509C6_FD_179948 | JGI IMG/M metagenome (GOLD analysis project Ga0247771, IMG submission 179948) | Plant litter microbial communities from Arlington Agricultural Research Station in Wisconsin, United States - UWRJ-L197-509C-6 | ecosystem: Environmental > Terrestrial > Plant litter >...
CCGTGCTGATCGGCCCCGATACGGTGCAGCTGGCTGCGGCGGATGAGGCTCTGCATAGTGAGAACTCGATTGGTGCCGCCGGGGCCGTGGTAGTGGGGGGCGCCGCGCTGACACGGGGGTTTTCTCGCCGGAAACTTGCTGGAATAATTGACCGGCTTGCTACCCTGTTGGGTTTGGCGTCTCTGCATTCGTGGCACCTGCGGTCGCCGTGCCATTGCCCTCCGTGGTGCGGTGATCCGGTTGCTCCACAACGCCGGGTCTCTGGTCTCCTGTGGCTTCGCTCCTCAATTGTCGATGCCGTCGTGATACTCTGGTTTCCTCCAGTTTTCCTACTCTTCTCTCCGTCCGCCGTCTCACTCGCTTTGACGGTTGGTATCCTCCAGTCGTTATTCTTTGGGTGCCGTTCTTGGACCTCGCCTGCCCTCGTTTTTGCGAATAGGGGAGGGCATCCATGCATGGTGCCCCGTCGACGGCACGCGTTAACCCAGCGACCGACGCGGCCTCTCGAACCCCGAGGGCCTTCGATCGTCCCGACCTGCTCTCGCTCCAAGGTCTCGTCTCGTCTTGTCCCGTCAACACGATTATTTTGTAGGGTTACTGCCATTGGCCCAGCTCGACGGGCGATTGTCCAGAGGGACGCCACGGTCCGACTCCCTTCAAGATGGCGCACCGGATGTCCATGTATTCGATGGCCTCGGAGGGCCCTCGCGGCCCCGGCCAGAGATCAACCCAGGTCTCGACGACGACACTCCTGAACGCCGTTCACAACATCTACCTCTCGTCGCAGCCGTATCGTCTGGATGCGGGCACGAGCCTCGTGGTCAATACCTGGCTCACGGCCACGCAGGCCGGGCCTGACGGCAATGTCGGCGGGACCGTCGACCCTGCTCTGGCGGCGCGGGCGTGGGAACACGCCCGTCGACGTGCCGAGGACGGCTGTATCATTCTTGGGTCCGTCGCAGCCGCCAACCGGTCGCAGAGGAACAACGGCTAACGTGTCCCAGGTCGTTGCATACCTCGGCCCCCTCGATCCTAGGTCCCTTCGTCTCGTCCCTACCGATTTCCATCCCTTCGACCCTCCTCAAGGCCCTCGACGCCGTCCAGCCTTTCCTCCGATGCGTCACCCCTTACAACCCGTCCACGCCCCGTCAGGCCGCGCTCGGCGTCACGCTCACGCTCAACCTCGCCGGGAATCTGACGGCGGCCACGCTCGCGCTGTCGCAAGGAGGCATCGACACGTCAAAAGGGCTGCTGAGCATTCCGGCCCAGGCCGGTTACCGTGCTTTCGACGTCTTCTACTACCTCTTGACGTCGGCGTCCACCCCGGCGGAGCGGGAGTTTCTCGGGCTCAAGTCGGCGTCTAGCTACGCCCTGCTCGCTAGATCCGGCACCTACGAGCCCCCTTCGTATCTCCCCACGGCGGACGACAGCGCCGCGGCGGACGATTTCCGGTCGGCCCTCAAGGACATCGGCATCAAGGGTTCGTCCCACCGAAACCTCATCTCTGCCCTCGCCGGCCTCATCAAGCTGGGCGACACTCTCGACTACAGCTGCGATGCGGAGGCGCTCGACGAGATCTGCGAGGACGCGGGCGGCCTGCTCGGGCTAGAGCCGGAGGTGCTGGCCAGGCAATGCACGACGCAGGACCGAGAGGTCTTCATCGGCGGCTTGTACGAGGCCCTGGTGGATTGGGTCATCCTCAGGGCGAACGAAGCAGTCGCGGCCCAGATGGTCCGCATCAAGGACGGCGACGAGTCCAGCGACGGGGGCCGCGGCGACAGGACGCCCAACACGAACGAGGACAACGGCGACACGGTCTGCATCACCGTGCTCGAAGTGCCCGACCCGTCTCTGGGAAAGGCCCTGGCCATGCGCGGCATATTCGACGACACCCAGGGCATCAACGTGGAGATGAAGCAGGACGGCGTCGAGGTGGAGTCCGTAGGGAGCTCCATCTTGCGAGAGATGCAGAACGCGGTCGCCGAGGCCGGGCCCGAGCTGGGCATCATGACCGGCCCCGGCGCCAGGGAGAAGCAGCACGGCCTCGAGAAGCGGGAAGAGGTCCTGGAGAAGGTCGGCCTCGCGGCCGACGACGACGGATTCCTCAAGAAGCTGCTCTTCCCCGTCCTGGGCGAAGGCATCTGCCTCGGCCGAGCCGGCCGGATCGACATCGCCACGGTGCTGAACAGCAGCCGCGTCTGGTATCACCTGTCCCTTCACCCGACCGACGACAGCCCGGCCAGCCTCGCGGCCTTACCGTCCGTCACCTCGGCGTGGTCGGCGGGGACCGTTTCCCGGCAGCTGCGCGCCTGGCGGCTGCCCGAATGGGCCAACCGGCGGAACAAGAACCTGGACTTCACCGCCGACTTCGACGTCGACGAGTTCGTCCAGCGGTACGCGCTGCTAGGCTGCAAGGATGGCCGCGACGGCATCGAGAGCTGGGTCATGGAGCGCGGCTGGAGCAACGGCGAGGTCGTGGTCGGCAGCGAGCGCGTGTGGATGCGCGAGAACGCCTGGTGGGAGGCCGAGAGCATGCTGGACCTGAAACCCGTGCAGAACGACCTGCCGGGCATGGGCAACGTCATGGTCACGGCCGGCCTGGAGTCGGGCTATTCCGCCAACGGCAGCGGCTACTTCCAGAGTCCGCTCGTGGACCTCACGCCCAACGGCAGCCGGGACCACCTCATCCACCAGAGGAACCTCAGCCAGCCCAACCTGGGGCCGAGCCCCCTGGCCGCGCCGTCCATCTCCCCTTCGGCCATGCGCAACGTCAGCAAGGGCGACTACGGCCTGGGCGTCAAGGGCGACGACATGAGGGGCCAGGTCTACTACAACGACGAAGGCGAGCTCGTCGGCATGGACCCCGAGTCGGCCCACGGCAAGAAGATCGAAACCCAGTCCATGACGGCCGGGCGTCGCGCCTGGGTTATCCTCGTCTGGGCCCTGACGTTCTGGATCCCCTCGCCGTTCCTGCGGTACATCGGGCGCATGAAGCGGCCCGACGTGCGCATGGCCTGGCGCGAGAAGCTGGTGCTCTGCTTCCTCATCCTCCTCATCAACGCCGCCATCGTCTTTTGGATCATCTGGTTCGGCCGCCTGCTGTGCCCCAACTTCGACAAGGCGTGGTCGCAGAACGAGGTCAGCTTCCACAAGGGCAACGACGACTTCTGGGTGAGCATCCACGGCAAGGTCTACGACATCTCCAAGTTCTGGAAGCTCCAGCACAGCGACATCGCCGGCAGGGACACGGACGTCGACAGCATGCAGCCCTTGGCCGGCCTTAACCTGGACCAGTACTTCATGCCGCCCCTGTCGCTCAGCTGCCCCGGGCTGGGCATCGCGGACACGACCATGCTCACTTCCAACACCACGATGGAGGTCCCCAACGCGTGGCATCTCTCCGGCGCCAACCAGGGCGTCACCAACAGCGCCCTCCGCAGCCAGTTCTGGTATCGCGACCACTTCCTGCCCAAAGTCAAGGAGTTCTACCACGGCGATCTGGTCTGGGACACGAACCAGATAGCGCAGGACGGTTCCAACAACAACAAGCCGTGGTTCATCTACAAGGGGGCCATCTTCGACCTGACGGATTACTTCCACACGCTGAAGCTCAACAACAACTTTCCCCTCTTCAAGTTCCTCAACGAGGACCTGACCAACGTGGTCAAGGAGAACCCGGGCTCCGACGTTACCGACAAGTGGAACAACCTGCTCCGCATCAACCAGAACAACAACACGCAGAGGGTCAACATTGAAAACAGCATCAACTGCATCCGAGAGACGTTTTACATCGGCTTGCCGGACTTCCGTACCGGCCCGAAGTGCCAGGTCAACAACTGGATCCTGCTCGCCTTTACCATCATCCTCTGTACGGTCATCGCCGTCAAGTTCCTGGCGGCCCTGCAGTTCGGCTCCAAGCGCCGCCCGGCCCCGCAGGACAAGTTCGTCATCTGCCAGGTCCCCGCCTACACGGAAGGCGAAGACTCGCTGAGGAAGGCCTTGGATTCCCTGACGGCCCTCCAGTACGACAACAAGCGGAAGCTGATCTGCGTCATCTGCGATGGTATCATCACCGGCCAGGGTAACGATCGCCCGACCCCCAAGATCGTGCTGGACATCCTGGGCGTGGATCCCAAGGTCGATCCCCCGGCCCTGCCCTTCAAGTCGGTCGGCGCCGGCAGCGAACAGCTCAACTACGGCAAGGTGTACTCGGGCCTGTACGAGTTCGAAGGCAACGTCGTCCCCTACATCGTCGTGGTCAAGGTCGGCAAGGAGTCGGAGCAGAGCCTCGCCAAACCGGGCAACCGCGGCAAGCGCGACTCGCAGATCCTCTTGATGAGCTTCCTCAACCGCGTCCACCACCGGGCCCCGATGAACCCGCTGGAGCTGGAGATGTTCCACCAGGTCAACAACATCATCGGCGTGGATCCCGAGCTGTACGAATACCTCCTCATGGTCGACGCCGATACCTGCGTCCGGGAAGATTCCCTCAACCGGCTCGTCGCCGCGTGTGCCAACGACGCCAAGATCGCCGGCATCTGCGGCGAGACTGGCCTGCAGAACGAGGAGCGCTCCTGGTGGTCCATGATCCAGGTCTACGAGTATTTCATTTCCCACCACATGGCCAAGGCTTTCGAATCGCTCTTTGGCAGCGTTACCTGTCTGCCCGGCTGGCAAGTTACAACAGGGTCCCCGCCGACGCGAGAACTGTGCTGACAAGTTTCTAGTTTCTCCATGTACCGACTGAGGACCGCCGACAAGGGACGCCCCCTGATCATCTCGGACAACGTCATCCGCGAGTACGGCGATTGCCACGTCGACACCCTCCACAAGAAGAACCTCCTGTCGCTCGGCGAAGATCGGTACTTGACCACGCTCATGACCAAGTATTTCCCCTACATGTCGTACAAGTTCGTCGCCGACGCGTACTGCCAAACGGCGGCGCCCGAGAAGTGGAGCGTCCTGCTGTCTCAACGCCGCCGCTGGATCAACTCCACCATCCACAACCTGGTCGAGCTGATGTGGCTCAAGGAGATGTGCGGCTTCTGCTGCTTCAGCATGCGCTTCATCGTGTTCATCGACCTGTGCGGAACCATCATCCTTCCAGCCACGTGCGTCTATCTCGGCTACCTCATCTACAACGTGGCGTCGCGCACCGGCCAGTTCCCCCTGATCTCGCTCATCATGCTGGGCGCCGTGTACGGCCTCCAGGCCTTGATCTTCATCCTGAAGCGCCAGTGGCAGCACATCGGCTGGATGATCATCTACATCATCGCCTTCCCGATCTACTCGTTCGTCCTGCCCATCTACTCCTTCTGGAACCAAGACAACTTCACCTGGGGCAACACCCGAATCGTCATCGGCGAGACGGGCAAGAAGCAGGTCGTGGCCGTGGACAAGGAGGGCTTCGACCCGCGGTCCATCCCGCTGCAGCGCTGGGACGACTACGCCCTCATCAACAACCTCCCCGGCCGCCGGGGCGGCCCGGCCGAGAAGTCCCACGAGGCCGTGTTCGACGACGCCTACGAGATGGACGACATGAAGTCGGTCTACTCGTCGGTCCGCCAGCCGTCGGTCCTGACGGGCCTCCCCAACCGCAACACGGTCTTCATCCCGCCGGTGCCCACGCAGTCGCCCGGCCCGATGGGCGGCCTCAGCCGCAACTCGACCATGCCCAACCTCATGCCCTACTCGGACAGCCCGCTCCACCGCCAGTCCATGGTCAGCATGGGCGGCGGCCTGGCGGGCGGTTCTCCCTACCAGGACAACGTCCCGGGCAACCGCACCATGAGCAACCTGCGCACCCTGTCCAACACGTCCCCGGCCCTCGGCGCCAACCCGCGCGCCTCGATGGCCGCCCTGGGCTACGCGGGCGGCACCCGCCCGCCCCTGGGCCACTCCGACTCGCACACGTCCATGGCTTTCGACTTCCAGCGCGGCAACACGGGCCCCGCCGACGGCGTCATCGTCGAGGCCATCCAGAGCGTCCTGGCCGAGGTCGACCTCGACAGCGTCACCAAGAAGCAGGTGCGCGCCCTCGTCGAGCAGCGCCTGCAGACGGAGCTCGTCGGTGACCGGAGGACCTTTATGGACCGCCAGATCGACCACGAGCTCGCCAACATGTGATGCATCGATCTACCGCCGGCGTCTCCGGACCGCCAAGGCTTGTGATCCACTCGAAGCCAAAAATCATGCTTGATGATGTTTTTCCGCGGAGTCTGCTCGGGGTCCGGATCAAAACGGGGCGGATACAGGGCCGGCGTTGTACTCCTTCGTTTCCTGTCTTGCTGTGCTTCTCCAGATCCACCGCCCCCCGTCTTTCCTTCGTTGTGTTATAGCCATGTCTAGGTTATGGGGCATCTCTACGGATGTAATACTTGCATGTACGGAGAACTCGGCGAGACGCCACGGGCAGGAGGGTCATCATCTCGCACCATTGGGTAATTATAGTCTGGAAACCGAGCATAATCTCAAATTTTGTTGTAGAACTACCCTGGTCGCTGATGCTATTGCCTGTCTACCTGAAGCGGTGTTCCTCATGAAGTGGTTTGCCTTGAACATGTCAGCCGCGCGGTTCGGGGGTTCGGGAAAGGGGAGCGCCTACTCAATCTTCCCAACGCCCTTGAGGCGCAAGTAAACGTCGGCCCCCCAGCCGTAGAGACTCTGGACGGCGATGCCGCCGCCGAAATACTCGGCGTACGCCCTGCTCAGGGGCAGTCCGTAGCCCAGGCCCGCGATAGAGCTGGCGCCGTTGCCGGCGCTCGCGATCACGCTGAGGCCGTCGCTCCCGCCGGGCACGTCGTCGGCGTCGGAGAAGGTGGTAAACGAGTAGGACCAGATGTTGGGCAGCACCTCGGGGCTGATGCCGCCGCCGCGGTCGCGGATGCGGATGGTCACGCCCGGCGCGTTGTCGTCGAGCGGCAGGATGGCGTCGCTCTTGAAGGGCCCGCGGTCCGCCCGGGGCTGCTCCACCGACACGGCCGTCCCCTGCGGCTGCTGCCGCTTGGCCGTGACGGGCGGCGCGGGCTCGGGCGCGATGGTCACGACGACGGGCTCGCGCTGCATCTTGCTCTCGACCACGGCGCGGAAGGCGTTCTTGAGGAGCTCCGTGACGATGTACTCGAGGTGCATGGGCACGAAGGCGAAGGTGGTCGAGGGCTCGCCGTCGATGACCCAGTGGGGGCGGACGCCGTACTTGAGCTCGCAGATGTCGGCGACGAAGCCGCCGCACGAGTCGACCGTCTGGGCGGGGCGCAGGGCCGTGTCGATGACGCCGATGTAGCTGGCGTGCTCGGGGCAGGGCGTGGGGCTGTCGGCGGGCGCGAAGAAGGGCTGGCTGCTGAAGTGCTGGGCGATGTGCTGCTCGGCGATGAGGCGGGTGCCGATGCGGGCGCGCAGGTGGGCGTCGAGGAAGGCCGTCACGTCGGCGGGCGAGATGTACTTGCGGCACTCGAGGAAGCCCTGGGCCAGCACGGGGATGGTGTCCTGGTGCGTGGCGACGAGCTCGGCGAGGACCTCGGTGAATGCGATCTCGTCGTCGAGCGTCGAGATGGTGCGCTCCTTCCACGGCAGCAGGATGTCGAGGCTGTGCTGATAGTTGTTGAAGATGCGCGCCACGTTGGGGTTGGACACGACGATGTAGGGCAGGTTGCGCAACGCCTGGATACGGCGGGCCAGCCGGATCGGGATCAGCGAGAGGGAGAAGTTGGCGCTCTGGAGGAGCGCCTCCTCGGTGAGCGGCGGGCGGCCGTGTCTGCCGTCGCGGCACCGGTCAGCCTTGGGGGAGGGCTTTGCTTGGGGCCCGCGAGCGCTTACTTGACCAGATCCGCCAGGCTCAGCCGGTGCTGCTGCTGCTTCGCGAGGATCGCGATCTCCTCGTCGCGGGAAAGCGTCGCATGGCCGCGGCGCCGAGCCCTGCGGCTCAGGTGGAGGGGGTTCGAGGTTGGGGAGGCCGTCGAGGGCTTGAATCCCCTCAAAGGCCTCGCTATGCGTCTCATGTCGGCATTGCGAGCTGTGGGATGGGGTAATTGTCGGAATTGCGGCTGCACGGCTTCCAAGACTTGAGAGAAACCACCGCAATTCGATGTGTGAGTGACTTGATGTTGTTCAGCGGAGAAGCTCCCTTGAGCTTGGCTGGTGAGGGGTCGTGTTCGCTGCGACCCCTGCTCGCTGGCACGTGAGCCCTCAAGAGCGACGAGAAGTACCTAACCCCCTACACCTACCAACGTAGGGGCTTGTGTAAGTTCAGGAGAAGGGATATAGATATCTGGCACAGTTTCACCGTTCCCTTTCTATTCTCTGGGCTCCAGTCCATGGTACCATGGACGACTGGGGGTTTATGCGTTTTGCTCCAGTAGGCACTGCGGGACTGCAGACTCGAAGAGGTCACGACCTCACCTTGTCTTCCTGTTGCAACCCCCAACACCGCAAGAAAGGAGGCAATCTGGTAAATGGATCTGAAATTGTGGAAAATATTGCATTGTCTGGTCTACAAGACACAGCGAGGTAACAGCATACACTCAAGTCCAATCTGCGACGTCGAGATGGCGCCATGTCCACTACTGGATCTTGACCTCGCCATCCTTTTCGACCGACTTGATGTGCTCATTCTGCTCAAGGGTGGTAACGGCGTCCTCGGGGAACGATACCCTGCCATGGTTGTCAGTCCAGCCTCTGCAGATATGAGTGGGAAGCGAGCTACGTACGAGAAGCCCTTAATAAGTGCGTACTCGTGGCCAATCTTGCCGCCCTGCTCAGTTGCGTGCTTCTTTGCGCTGCCATCTCTCAGTTCTGCTCTCATACTAAGGAGTCACTCTGGGACATACGCTGTCACCTGCTCGTCGGTGGCCTCATCCTTGCACATAACCTTGATGAGATAGGTCAGAACCCCTCCGGCCGAAGAATTCGGCAGTGGCTTACAATGTAGGTAGGCATGGCGAATGATACGGCAGAGTGAACGCTGCTGCTTGCAGAAATGGTTGTAGGGCGAGAGGCGAGGAAACAGCTGGTGAGAACAGTAGTACACGGGACAGTCTGGACCAGGACGAGGGTAAATGGCTCTCTTAAACAGATTCACGGACGGCAAAGGGTCTCCCTGAGTGACGCGGCGGCAGTGGGCTGCCTCGGACGGAATAGGTATACGTCATCCGACTTGCAGACACCTGCAAGTGAGACATGTGACGGCAGGGTGCAACGTTCTTTCGGCAGATGGCAGGGGCAAGGAAGCCCCAAGCCGCCCCCAAAGAAGCATGCCTTGAAAACGTACGAGAGAAGCAGAACTTGCCTGGTATCAAAAGACATCGAGGTGGACGCTGGAGATTGATGATCATTGCCTGTGGTGAAATGGCTGCTGCAAGTCATTCAGCGGCTGAAGCGCCTGGGAACCCCGCCGCAACCGCTTATCGATAACAGCTCAGCACCGATAAGATAAGATCGAATTGGACGGTGGGCGGTCAAAAAATTTGGGGATTGAGCCGAAGTCTTGGCCCAGGTTCACCCTCAGGATATCATATCGAAGTAGCGAAGAGAGACACGAAGCCAGTCATTGTGAAGCCATGGAGGCCCAAATACACAAGCCTCACAGGAAGGCTAAGGAGAAAAAGAAGCATTCCGGTATGCGAGACGCCCCACGGCAGAGGCCATGCAGGCTGGACGGTACTGACAGGCACAAGGTTCCAATCCCAAAGCGTTCGCCTTCTCCAGGCCGGGCAAAGTTCAGAAAGCTGGCGCACGATCCCACGATGTATGCCGTTGTTCCCCGGGTGCTTGGCTCGGAAACTCACCGGTGCGCTCTAGATCAAAGAGAAGAGGCTCCACGTGCCCCTTGTCGACCGCCTCCCCGAGGAGCCCGCTCCAAGACTCGTCGTCATTGTCGGGCCTCCAGGCGTGGGCAAGACTACGCTCCTGAAGTCCCTTATCAGGCGATATGCGAAGGAGACGATATCAGAGCCGCAAGGCCCCATCACCGTTGTTACAAGCAAGAAGCAGCGTCTGACTTTTGTCGAATGTCCCAACGAGCTCGAGTGCATGGTGGACCTAGCCAAAATTGCCGACATAGTGTTGCTGATGATCGACGGCAACTACGGCTTCGAGATGGAGACAATGGAGTTCCTCAACGTTCTGGCCGCCACCGGCATGCCCGGAAACGTATTCGGAATCCTCACACACCTGGACTTGTTCCGAAAACCGCAGGCGCTGAAGGATGCCAAAAAGAGGTTAAAACACCGGCTGTGGAACGAGCTATACCAGGGCGCCCATCTCTTCTACCTCTCCGGGGTCATCAACGGCCGGTACCCCGACCGCGAGATACACAACCTCTCTCGGTTTCTGTCCATCATGAAGAACCCCCGGCCGCTGATCTGGCGGAACTCCCACCCGTACACGATCATCGACAGCTTCCGAGACGTAACCCATCCCACCAAGATCGAAGAAGACGAGAAGTGCGACCGGTCGGTCGTCTTGTCCGGCTACCTCAGGGGGACGAACTTTGCCGCCAGCGGCCAGCGGGTGCATATCCCCGGCCTCGGCGACTTCACCATCGCCAGCATGGAAGTCCTCCCCGACCCCTGTATGACACCGTACATGGAGAGCGCCCTCGCCGACGCAACGGGAAAACTGAAACGGAGGCGACTGGACGAGAAGGAGAAGCGGCTCTACGCACCGATGTCCGATCGCAGCGGCCTTAAGATCGACGGGGACGCCATCTACATATACCGAGAAAACGGCTTCACCTTTGACAAGGACGCCACGGACGTCGAGCGCGGCGAGGGCGAGGAGCTCATAATCGGGCTGCAGGGGGAACGCCGCCTGCTCGGCGAGACCGAGGACGGTGTACAGCTCTTCGCCGGAGGCGACCAGGTCAAAGCCGTGGAGGACGAAAGCACGGGGAGGAAAAGTCGGCGAAAAGTCCGTTTCGCCGAGAGGGACGAAGAATCCGATGACGACGGCGCGCCTGACGACGAAGGGTTTGTCAGCGGCGAAGAAGACTCCGACCCCGAGGCAGAATTCGACGAGAGGAAACTC
>Ga0247771_1000627_pt1 | contig 11020 bp, 8 predicted proteins | sample UWRJL197509C6_FD_179948 | JGI IMG/M metagenome (GOLD analysis project Ga0247771, IMG submission 179948) | Plant litter microbial communities from Arlington Agricultural Research Station in Wisconsin, United States - UWRJ-L197-509C-6 | ecosystem: Environmental > Terrestrial > Plant litter >...
CCGTTCACCCCGGTTGGACCCGATGGGCGGACGGAAAACCTGCAAGCAATAATGCGTCACGTGACAACGGCAGCGCCTTCCACCGGCCAGCGCGTGCACTCGCTGAACCGCCCGAACATGGTCAGCGTCGGCACGATCGTTTGGCTGTCCAGCGAGCTCATGTTCTTCGCTGGGCTCTTCGCCATGTTCTTCACGGTGAAAGCCCAGAACGAAGGTGTCTGGCCCCCGGAGCCGACCGAGCTGAACAGGCCGTACGCCCTGTTCTTCACGGTCATCCTGGTCGCCTCCTCCTTCACCTGTCAGTGGGGAGTGTTCGCCGCCGAGCGCGGCGACGTCTTCGGTCTGCGCCGCTGGTACGTGGTGACGCTGATCATGGGCGCGATCTTCGTCGCTGGTCAGGCCGGGGAGTACTACGAGCTGGTGCACCACGGCACGACGATCCCGTCGTCCGCGTTCGGCACCGTCTTCTTCCTCACCACCGGCTTCCACGGTCTGCACGTGATCGGCGGCCTGATCGCGTTCGGGTTCCTGCTCATCCGCACCAAGCTGAGCAAGTTCACCCCGGCGCAGGCGACCTCCGCGATCGTCGTGTCGTACTACTGGCACTTCGTCGACGTCGTCTGGATCGGCCTGTTCGCCGTCATCTACGTCGTGCCCTGACCCACCACGAGCACGAAGCCCCGAACTGACAGCAAGGGTTGCCGCACACATGACCACCAACACCAAGAGGGCCCGGACGCGCACCAAGCTGCGCAGGCGGATCTCGGGCCTCCTCGCGCTCGGGTTCGCGTTGCTCAGCGCGGGCTTTCTGTTCACGGCGCTCGCGCCGAACCCGCAGACCGCCCAGGCGCAGGACGACCCGGCCCTGGTGCGGCAGGGTGAACAGCTCTACAACAACACCTGCCTGAGCTGCCACGGCACCGCGCTGGACGGCGTGAAGGACCGCGGCCCGAGCCTCATCGGCGTCGGCGAGGCCGCCGTGTACTTCCAGGTCTCCACCGGCCGCATGCCGATGGCGCGCCAGGAGGCCCAGGCCCAGCGCAAGCCGGTGAAGTTCACGCCGGAGGAGATCGACGCGCTCGGCGCGTTCATCCAGTCCAAGGGCGGCGGTCCGCAGGCCCCCGAGGAGTCCGGCCAGGCGCTCCGCGGCGACGAGCCCGCCCGTGGTGGCGAGCTGTTCCGCCTCAACTGCGCGGCCTGCCACAACTTCACCGGTCGCGGCGGCGCGCTGTCGTCCGGCAAGTTCGCGCCTGAGCTCGACGGTGTCACCGAGGAGCAGCTCTACACCGCGATGCTCACGGGCCCGCAGAACATGCCGAAGTTCTCCGACCGGCAGCTCACGCCGGAGGAGAAGAAGGACATCATCGCGTACATCAAGTCGGTCACCGACGGGAACAACAACCCCGGTGGTGCCGCCCTCGGCGGGCTCGGCCCGGTATCTGAGGGTCTGATCGCGTTCATCGTGGGGATCGCCGCCCTGATCGGCGTGACCCTCTGGATCGGAGCCAAGGCATGAGCGGCGACACGCCGACCGAGCTGCCCACTGAGGACGAGCTCGGACAGATGAGCAGGGACGAGCTGGTCAAGCTCGGTCTCAAGATGGACGGCGTCGAGCTCGTCCACTACGAGGACAAGTGGCCGGTCAAGGGCACCCGCGCGGAGAAGCGGGCCGAGCGCCTGGTCGCGCTGTGGTTCCTCATCGCCGCGCTGGGCGGCGTCGCCTTCCTGGCGGCGTTCCTGTTCTGGCCGTGGCGCTACGAGGCGCCGAACAGCGGCAAGCACCTGCTCTACACCCTGTACAACCCGATCATCGGCATCACCCTCGGCATCGCGATCCTGGGTCTGGGTGTGGGCGCACTGCTCTACACCAAGAAGTTCATCCCGGACGAGCTCGCCGTGCAGCAGCGCCACGACGGCCCGTCGGCCCAGGTCGACCAGGCCACGATCCTCGCGGAGCTGGCCGACGCAGGTGAGCGCAGCACGCTCGGTCGCCGTTCGCTGATCAAGAAGACCGCGGGCCTCGGCGCGGGCATCTTCGGCCTCGGCGTGCTGGCCGTCCCGCTCGGTGGTCTGATCAAGAACCCGTGGCAGGACAGCGACAGCAGCAAGTCGCTCTGGCACACCGCGTGGAAGCCCGTGAACGGCGAGAAGGTCTACCTGCGCCGCCACACCGGCAAGTTCCACGAGGTCGAGCTGGTCCGCCCGGAGGACCTGGAGGCCGGTGGCTTCGAGACCGTCTTCCCGTTCCGCGAGTCCGACCGCGACAACGAGGAAGCCCTCGTCCACGCGATCAAGAGCGCCGACGGCCCGGTCATGCTGATCCGCCTCCGCCCCGGCCAGCCGGTCGTCAAGCGTGCGGGTCAGGAAGACTTCAACTACGGTGACTTCTACGCGTACTCGAAGATCTGCACCCACTTGGGCTGTCCGACCTCGTTGTACGAGCAGCAGACCGGTCTGCTTCTCTGCCCGTGCCACCAGTCGCAGTTCGACGTCTTCCACTACGCGAAGCCGCGGTTCGGTCCGGCCACCCGGGCCCTGCCGCAGCTGCCGATCACGGTGGACGAGGACGGATACTTGATCGCTCGCGGCGACTTCATCGAAGCCGTGGGTCCGGCGTTCTGGGAGCGTAAGTCATGAGTGCCATCACCACTCCGACGAAGCAGCCCAACGCTGCCGCTCGCGCGGCAGGCGGGGCCGCGAAGGCCGCTGACGAGCGCTTCCACTTCGCCGGTGGGATGCGCAAGCAGATCAACAAGGTCTTCCCGACGCACTGGTCGTTCCTGCTCGGCGAGATCGCGCTGTACAGCTTCATCATCCTGCTGCTGTCCGGTACGTACCTGGCGCTGTTCTTCGACCCCTCCATGCAGGAGGTCGTCTACAACGGCTCCTTCACGAACCTGCAGGGCATCGAGATGTCCCGCGCGTTCGAGTCGACCCTGCAGATCTCGTTCGAGGTCCGCGGCGGTCTGTTCGTCCGCCAGGTGCACCACTGGGCCGCGCTGCTGTTCATGGCCGCGATCGTCGTGCACATGCTCCGGATCTTCTTCACCGGCGCGTTCCGCCGCCCGCGTGAGATCAACTGGGTCATCGGCATCCTGCTGTTCATGCTCGGCGCGATCGAGGGCTTCCTCGGCTACTCGCTCCCCGACGACCTGCTGTCCGGCACCGGCCTCCGCGTGATGGCGGCCCTGCTGATCTCGTTCCCCGTGGTCGGCACCTGGATCAACTGGCTGGCCTTCGGCGGCGAGTTCCCCGGCACCGAGATCATCCCCAGGTTCTACACGCTGCACATCCTGCTGATCCCCGCGATCATCCTGGGTCTCGTGGCGGTCCACCTGGCGCTGGTCTGGTACCAGAAGCACACGCAGTTCCCCGGCGTGGGCCGCAAGGAGACCAACGTCGTCGGCGTCCGCATCATGCCGGTGTTCGCGGCCAAGGGCGGCGGCTTCTTCGCCGTGGTCGTCGCGGTCACCGCCATCATGGGCGGCCTCTTCCAGATCAACCCGGTGTGGAACTTCGGTCCGTACAACCCGGCGCAGGTGTCGGCGGGCGTCCAGCCCGACTGGTACATGGGTTGGACCGACGGTCTGATCCGCCTGTGGCCCGCGTGGGAGCTGTACCTCGGCAACTACACGATCCCGGCGGCGTTCCTGCCGTTCATCCTGGGGTTGCCGCTGCTCACGCAGGTGGCCGCGTTCTACCCGTGGATCGAGAAGAAGCTCACCAAGGACTACGCGCACCACAACCTGCTGCAGCGTCCCCGCGACGTGCCGGTGCGGACCGCGCTGGGCGCGATGGCGATCTCGTTCTTCATGGTCCTGCTGCTCTCGGGCGGCAACGACATCATCGCCATGAAGTTCGACATCTCGCTGAACGCGCTGACGTGGGTCGGCCGGGTAGGCATGTTGCTGGTGCCGCCGCTGGCGTACTACATCACCTACCGGTTGTGCCTCGGCTTGCAGCGCGGTGACCGCGAGGTGCTGGAGCACGGCGTCGAGACCGGCATCATCAAGCGGCTCCCGCACGGCGAGTTCATCGAGGTGCACCAGCCGCTCGGTCCGGTGGACGACCACGGGCACCCGCTGCCGTTGGCGTACCAGGGTGCCTCGGTGCCCAAGAAGATGAACAAGCTCGGGTCGGCCGGACACCCGGTGCCCGGCAGCTTCCTGACGCCGGACGCTCCTGAGGAGACGACGGCGCTGGCGAACGCCCGCAAGGCTCACGGGGTGTCGGAGGAGATCTCCGCGGAGAACATGCCCGCCGAGCTGGCAGGCAAGCCGCAGCAGCCCGACGCCTGATCGTTGGACGCGAAAGGCCCCGCACCTCTTGGGTGCGGGGCCTTTCGGCTGCTGTCAGCCCTCTTCGAGACCGATGGAGAACGCGGCCTCGGTGTCGCGCTTGGAGTACGAGCGGAACGAGATGTGGGTGTCGGTGTTCAGCACGCCGGGCACCTTCCCGATCCGCCCCGGCACCAACTCCGCCAGGTCTTCGTGGCGCGCGACCTTCACGATCGCGATCAGGTCCACGTCACCGGCGCAGGAGTACACCTCCGTGACCCCTTCGAGCTCGGCGATCGTCTGCGCTGCCTCGGGGATGGATTCGGCAGCGGCCTGGATCAGCACGATCGCGTTGATCACTGGGTCCTCCTAGTCAGATGGTGTGCCGCAATGCTAGAGGGCTCGCGGGTGCGAGGTGCGGTAGAGGGCCCGCGACGACCACTGGCGGGACGACGACCGACACCCGCGACGGAAAACGCCTCCGACCACGCCGGAAGCCGCCGCTACCGGGAGCCGGGCACCTCAGTGGTCGTACTCCCGGTACTGGTCCCGCCCGGCGTCCGCCAGTTCCACCCACTCGCGCCAGCTCGCCGCTGATGCCGCCGGGGAGGTCCAGGGGTGGTCGCAGCGGACCAGGCGGGTTCCCGGCTGGTTGAGCCATCGGAGCACCAGGCCGGTTTCTTCCGGGGACGCGCCCTTCAGCGGGCCTTCGGCGGGGATGACCGTTTCCGCTGAGGCCAGGAGGGCTTCCACCACGGGGAGGTAGCGGGTTCCTCGTCTGGCCACACCGGCTGATGCGAGGCGGCCGTACCTGACCACGGCGAACTCCCAGCCGCCTTCGCGGTCCGGTCTCGCGGCCACCACTTCCGGTAGTGCTGCCAGTGCTGCCAGGCGTTGTCCTCGGTCCAGCACTCGTACGAGGCTTGCCAGGCGGTCTCGTCTTCCGGCCGCTTCCTCGAAGCGGTGGGCTTTCGCGTACTCGTCCAGTTGGGCGACCAGGCCGTGCAGGGGTGCTACGTCTTGGCCCGCGATCAGTTCTCGTAGTGCGTCCACCGCGGGGGAGTACTCGATCACCGTCTGCTTTCCGGCGCAGGGGGCGGCGCAGCGGCCCAGTTCGTGCAGGGCGCACGGGGTGCCCTTGGGGGCCTTGGCGGGGATGCGTTGGGTGCAGGCTCGCAGGGGGAGGGCTTCGAGGACGGCGTCCGCCGCTGTTTCGGCCGCGCGGCGGGAGCGGAAGGGGCCCAGTGCTCCTGTGCGGGCCTCGCGGACCATGGACAGCCTCGGGTATGCCTCCTCGGTCAGCGTGAGCCACCAGGCGTGCTGGGGGTTCTTCGAGCGTCTGTTGTAGGCGGGCTTGTGCGCCGCCAGCAGACGTAGTTCCCGCACCTCGGCCTCCAGGGAGTGGGCGCAGGAGACGGAGTCGACTCTGACGGCCAAGGCGACCATTTCGCGGAGCCTGCGGCGGCCCTCGCTGGCGGTGAAGTACTGGCGCACACGTTTGCGCAGGTCCGAAGCGGTGCCTACGTACAGGACCTCCTCGTTCGGGCCGCGGAACAGGTAGACGCCCGGTTCGTGGGGGAGGTGGGCGGCCATCTCGCGCTTGCGCCGCTGTTGAGGGGTCACCTCGGGGAGGTAGGCGAGCAGTTCCTCCAGGGACTGCACGCCCAAGGGGCCGACTCGTTCGAGCAGGCGGTGCAGGACCTCGACCGTGGCGCGGGCGTCGTCCAGCGCCCGGTGCGTCGGGGTCGTGGCCGTGCCGAAGAGCTGGGCCAGTGCGCCCAGGCGGCAGCTCGGGGCCTCGTCGCGGGTCAGGACGCGTCTGGCCAGGCGGACCGTGCAGACCACGCTCGGTTTCGGCCAGCGGTAGCCGTGGCGTTCGCAGGCGGCCTTCATGAAGCCCACGTCGAAGCCCGAGTTGTGCGCCACGAGCACCGCCCCGGCGGCGAACTCGAGGAACGCGGGCAGCACCTGGTCCATGCGGGGCGCGCCCGTGACCATGTACTGCGTGATGCCCGTCAGGGCCACCACCTGCGGCGGGATGCCCCGCTCCGGGTCGACGAGGGTCGCGAACTCGCCCAGCACCTCGCCACCGCGGATCTTCACGGCGCCGATCTCGGTGACCGCGTCGTCGTTCGCGCTGCCCCCGGTGGTTTCCAGGTCGAAGACCACGAACGTCGTGTCGCGAAGTGGGGTCCCCAGCTCGTCGAACGAGAGTTGCGCGTTCACAGGGCGGAAGCTAATCGAGGGGTACGACATTTTTGATCGTGGGCCCGCCGGTCCAACGCTGTGCTCGTTACTACTGAGCCGTAGCCTGTACCGGTGCACGACCCGAACCCCGAACCCGACGAGCTCGCGGCCCCTGACCTGGAGGACGCCGAGCTGACGCCCGCCGCCGAGTCCACTGTGGACTGGAGTGCGCTGCCGGACGGGTTGCGGGCGCGGTTGGCGGAACTGGCCGCCGACGCGCTGGGGGACATGGCGAAGGTCGACGTGCCGCAGCAGCTGCGGCCGGTGGCGCGGTTCGCGCCCGCCAAACGCGCCCGCTTAGGCGCGTCGACGCTGATCAGCGGGTTGCGGACGTCCGCGAACTTCCGGACGGCCGTGGTCGAGTGGTTGCGCTCGAACCGGCCGTCGACGCTGGAGCTGACGGCCCCGGACCCGGTGGCCGCCGCGGCGGCCGCGGTGCTGCTCGGCGACGACGTGGCTCCGCACTACGTGGAGCTGGTGACGCGGCGGGCCGGTGACGCGGCGTTGCGGCTGGAGCGGGACGCGGCCGTGGCGAAGGCCGAGCGGATGGTCGCCGAGCTGGAACGGCTGCGCGAGGAGCGGACGCAGACGGCCGGGTTCGCGGAGAAGATCCGCGAGGAGGCCGAGGTCGAGCTGGAACGCCTGCGCAAGCGGTTGCGGGAGCAGGGCGTGCGGCTCAAGGAGGCCAAGGACCGGGCGGACTCGGCCGCGTCCGAGGTCGCGCAGGCGCGCGCCGAGGCCCACGCCCAGCTGGTCCGGCTGACCGCCGAACGCGACCGGGAACGGGAACGCGCGGAGACCGAGCGGGGCAAGGCGGCGAGGGCCGAGGCCGACGCGGACGTCGCCCGCCAGTCCGCCCGCGAGGCCCGGCAGGCCGACGAGGTCCGGCTCGCGCTGCTCGTGGACACCCTGGACGGCGCGGTCAACGGCCTGCGCCGCGAACTCGCGCTCGGCGGCACCGGCCCCCGGCCCGCCGACCTGGTGCGCGGGGCGAGCGCCGCGCAGGGCACGGTCGGCAGGGTCGAGGACCCCGCCGCGCTGGACCGGCTGCTCGCGCTGCCCGCGGTGCACCTGATCGTGGACGGTTACAACGTCACCAAGACGGGTTACCCGGACCTGCCGCTGTCGGACCAGCGCGACCGGCTCGTGCACCAGTTGGCGGTGCTGGCCGCGCGCACCGGGGCCGAGGTCACGCTGGTGTTCGACGGCGCGGGCGTGGTCGCCGTGCCCGCCGCCGCCCCGCGCGGCGTCCGGGTGCTGTTCAGCGACCCCGGCGTGCTCGCGGACGACGTGATCCGCGCGCTGGTGACCGCCGAGCCGGAAGGGCGTCCGGTGGTGGTCGTCACGTCCGACCGCGCGGTCGCCGACTCGGTCCGCAGGCGTGGCGCGCACCCCGTGCCCTCGGCCGTGCTGCTCTCCCGCCTCGGCCGGGTGTGAGGCTCTTCCGCCTCGCCGATCGGCATCCGGGCGAGCCAAGGTCACGCTTGTGCATTTTTTCTCGATCACCAGGTGGACGCGGGCGCTCACTTTTCGTAACCTGGCCGAGACCTCGTGGCAGGTGGTCGTCCATCCTGGACGGCGACACGGGATCACCGCCGAATCGGCCCGTCGGGGAGCCGTGCCGGACAAGATCGATCTGCGGGTTGTGCAGCGGACCGGCGCGCTTGGCGCGCCTCGAGTCCGGTCAGCCCTCCGGTAGGCGGTTCATCACGAAGGAGACATGCGCGACTGTGGCGTCGCAACGACTCAAGCGCGGTATGCGCGGGGCGATCGCAGCCACTGCGGTTGCCGCCGTGGCAGCGAGCATCGCCCCCGCGTCAGCGGTGGCCCAGCCGAACACCCCGGCGAACGCTTCCGAGGCGCTGAAGCAGTACAACGACCTGTCGGAACAGGCGACGAAGCTCAACGAGGAGCTCCTCCAGGCCGAGGAGAAGCAGGCCCAGAACCAGGAGGAGCTCGACAAGGCCACGGCCGACGTCGAGGCGGCCACCCAGGTCGGCGACCAGGCGAAGGCCGACGAGGAGACGTTCCGCAAGCAGGTCGACAAGTTCACCGAGGCGTCCTTCGAGGGTGCGCGGTTCAACCAGCTCTCGGCGCTGCTGGTCAGCGACTCACAACAGGACTTCCTCAACCGCATGTCGGCGCTCGGGGTGCTGGCCTCGGACAACTTCGACGCCCTCGACAAGCTGTCGGGCGCGGTGGAGCAGGCTTCGGACGCGACCAAGAAGGCCGTCGAGGCCCAGGGGCGCGCGAAGACGGCCAACGACGAGGCCATCAAGATCACCGAGGACATCAAGAAGCGCGCGGCCGACCTCGACACCCAGAAGAAGGACGTCAAGGCGGCGCTGACCAAGCTGACCGGGTCCGAGAAGAAGACGCTGACCGACGCCGGCGACATGAGCGACATCGCGGTGCCGTCGGGCGCGGCGGGCGCGGCGGTGGCGTTCGCGCTCCAGCAGCGCGGTGACGCCTACGTCTACGGCGGTACCGGCCCGGACGGGTGGGACTGCTCCGGCCTGGTCATGAAGTCCTACGCGGCGGCGGGCATCAGCATCCCGCGCACGAGCCAGGGCCAGGGCGCCGCGGGCCGCTCGGTCTCGCGCGCGGAGGTCACGGCGGGCGACATCATCGCCTACAACGGCTTCGGGCACGTCGGGCTGGCCATCAGCAACACGGAGATCGTGCACGCGGCGACCGAGGGGGTGCCGGTCAAGATCGTCTCGATCGACACGCCCGGCTCGATCTCGTCCATCCGGCGCATCGCGGGCTGAGCTCCGAACCGGTGAAGGCCACCACACCGACTACTGTCGGCGTGGTGGCCTTCACCGCATCACGGGTACGGGCGTTGCTCGTCGCGGCCATCGTCGCGACGTTCCTCGCCGGTCTCGCGCAGGTCGTCCAGCCGGTCGGCGCGTCGACACCGCCGCCACCGGCCGCTGCCGCCGCCGACACCCGCGGGGCCGCCGTCACCGCCCTGCTGGACCGCCGCGCCGCCGCGCTGAGGGACCGCGACGAAGCCGCGTTCCTGGCCACCGTCGACCCGGCCGACCCGGTGTTCCTCGACCACCAGCGCGACCTGTTCCACAACCTCGCGGGCGTCCCGCTCGCCGAGTGGGGCTACCGGGTCGACCCCACCACCGAGGCCACGCCGACCGCCCGGCCCGCCGCCGACGAGCTGTGGGCACCCGCCGTCCGGCTGGAGTACCGGCTGCGGGGCGTGGACGCCGAACCCAGCACCCGGCCGATGGGCTACCTGTTCGCCCGGCACGGCGACCGGTGGCTGCTGGCCTCCGACACGGCAGTGGGGGAGACGTGGCGGGGTCCGTGGGACTTCGGCCCGTGCCACGTGCTGTCGTCGCCCTCGGGGCTCGTGCTCAGCCACCCCGGCGGTGAGGCGCTGGCCGCTCGGGTCCTCGCCGAGCTCGACAGCGCCGTCTCCGTCGTCACGGAGGTGTGGGGCACGGCGTGGCCGCGGCAGGTCGCCGTGCTGGTGCCCGGCGGGCAGGAGGAGATGCGCGCGCTGGTCGGCCCCGCGTTCGCCGTGGGCTCGATCGCGGGTGTCGCCGTCGCCGAGCGGATCGACCCGGTCGCGCACACCGCGAGGGGCCAGCGGGTCGTGCTGAACCCCGCGAGCGCCACGGCCCTGTCCCCGCTGTCGCTGCGGGTTCTGCTGCGGCACGAGATCACCCACGTCGCCGTGCGCGGCGACACCGTCGACGGCGCCCCCATGTGGCTGCTGGAGGGCTTCGCCGACTACGTCGGGTTCCGCGGCAGCGACGTCCCGGCGGCCAAGGCGGCGCCGGCGCTGGCGGCGCGCGTGCGGACCGCGTTGCCGACCGAGCTGCCGTCGGACGCCGACTTCCGCGGCCCGGCCATGGACCTCGCCTACCAGGAGGCCTGGTCGGTCAACCGCTACCTCGCGGGCCTGCTGGGCGAGCCGGGCCTGGTCGCGCTGTACCGCGCGCTGGCCGCGGAGAAGTCCGATGTGGACGGCGTGCTGCGCGCCGCGATCGGCACCGACCGCGCCGGGCTGACCGAGGGCTGGCGGGAGTTCCTGCGGGCCGAGTTCTTCCGGTAAGTACCGTAGGCCGGGTGCGTCGGACCCTCCTGGTGACCAATGACTTCCCGCCCCGCCCCGGCGGGATCCAGTCCTACCTGCACGCCTTCGCGTCCAGGCTGCCCGCCGACGACCTGGTCGTCTACGCGCCGTCGTGGGACTCGCCCACCGGCAGCCACCCCGAGTTCGACGCCGCCCAGCCGTTCGAGGTGATCCGCCACCCGACCAGCCTCATGCTGCCCACGCCGGACGTCCTGCGCCGCGCGTCGGAGATCGTCCGCGCGGAGGGCTGCGACACCGTCTGGTTCGGTGCGGCGGCCCCGCTGGCCCTCCTCGGCCCGTCGCTGCGCAAGGCGGGCGTCGAGCGCGTCCTCGCCTCCACCCACGGCCACGAGGTCGGCTGGTCCATGCTCCCCGGCGCCCGCCAGGCCCTGCGGGT
>Ga0247771_1000628_pt1 | contig 10999 bp, 6 predicted proteins | sample UWRJL197509C6_FD_179948 | JGI IMG/M metagenome (GOLD analysis project Ga0247771, IMG submission 179948) | Plant litter microbial communities from Arlington Agricultural Research Station in Wisconsin, United States - UWRJ-L197-509C-6 | ecosystem: Environmental > Terrestrial > Plant litter >...
CGCCAGCGCCGGCAACCATGCCCAGGGCTTTGCCTACAGCTGTAAAAAGCTGGGTGTGCACGGCGTGGTCTTCATGCCCATCATCACGCCGCAGCAGAAGGTGCAACAAACGCAATGGTTCGGCGAAGGCTTTATAGAGATAAGGCTCGTGGGCGATACCTTCGACGATTGCGCGCACGCGGCCCGCGCCTTTACGGAAGCGCAGGGCAGGGTGTTCATCCCTCCTTTCGAGGACATACGCATCATTGAAGGACAGGCGACTGTAGCCGTAGAAATACTGGAAGACCTGCCGCACATCGATTATCTTTTTCTGCCTGTGGGCGGCGGCGGCCTCTGTGCCGGCGCAGGGTCCTATTTCAAAACTTTTTCGCCCGCTACCCGCATCATCGGCGTGGAGCCGGAAGGCGCGCCCTCGATGAAAGCCGCGCTGGACGCGGGAAAGCCCGTAACGCTCGAGAGCATCGAGCGCTTCGTGGATGGCGCCGCGGTCAAGCGCGTCGGCGATCTTACCTTTTCCATCTGCCGCGACGTGCTTCACGGCATGCACCTCGTGCCCGAAGGAAAAGTCTGCTCGACGATGCTGAAGCTGTATAATGAAGAAGCGCTGGTGGTGGAGCCTGCGGGCGCACTGGCCATTACGGCTTTGGATGATTATGCAGATGATATTGCGGGCAAGACAATCGTGTGCATCGTCAGCGGCAGCAACAACGACATAGACCGGATGCAGGAAGTGAAGGAACGCTCGCTGCAATACGAAGGGCTGAAGCATTATTTCCTCATCCGCTTTGCGCAGCGGCCCGGCGCCCTCAAGGAATTTGTCAACGACGTCCTCGGTCCCAGCGACGACATCACGCGTTTCGAATACATTCAAAAGCACAACAAGGAAACCGGCCCCGCCCTCGTGGGCATCGAGCTCAAGGCCCGCGGCGACTACGACCGCCTCCTCTCCAACCTCGCCCGCCTCCAGATCAACTACACCGAACTGAATAAGGACGATAATCTCTTTGGATACGTGGTGTAGTTGAGTTCATCCGCCTTCGCCAAGGCTTCGGCGGACGCAGTCCGCCTTGGTTAAGACTTCGGCGGACGCAGCCCGCTTTCGTTAAGGCTTCGGCAGACGCAGCCGACTTTCGTTAAGACTTCGATAGAAACAGTAGTTGTGTCCTAAAGAATTAATTGCTTTATAATTTCTTCTCTTCGTTTTGTAAGTTATCAGTTAAGAAGTCAGCACCCTTAAATTCGGATCGAACTATAGTTCGCCAACTGCTGCGCCCGTCCCAGTCTTTACCAAGGCGGACTGCGTCCGCCGAAGCCTTGGCGTAGGCGGGCTATCTAACTGCAGGCTCCTGCTGACTGAGGCAATGAAAGCTGCCGAGGCCCCAGATGATGTCGATGGAATCGATGCCGATAACGCGGCGATCCGGGAAGCAGCTTTGGATGATGCCGAGGGCTTTGTCGTCCTTGGCGCAGCGGAACGTGGGCACGACCACTACGGTATTGGCAATATAAAAATTTGCATAGGAGGCCGGCAGCCGCTGGTCTTCGAACACGACGGCATCGGGCATCGGCAGCTCGATGATGTTAAGGGCCTTGCCGTCCTGCAAGCGCATTTTTTTCAGCTGGCGCAGGTTGCCCTGCAGCAGCTCGTAGTTCTCGTCGCCGCGGTCTTCCTCGATCACGGTTAATACGGTATCGGCATTCACAAAGCGCACGGTATCGTCGATGTGGCCGTCGGTATCATCACCCACGATGCCCTCGTCCACCCACAGCACCTGGTCCACACCATAATATTGAATGAGATAATTTTCGATCTGCGCCTGGCTTAGATGCGGATTGCGGTTGGGATTGAGCAGGCAGGCCGTCGAGGTCAGCACGGAGCCCTTGCCGTTGAACTCCACAGAGCCGCCTTCCATTACGATGCCGGGATAATAAACCGGAATATCGTAGTGGCGAGATACGCAGGTGGGGATCACATCGTCGAGGTCGAAGGGCGGGTACTTGCCGCCCCAGGCGTTGTAGTTCCAGTCCACCACAACTTTTTTATGTTCCCGGGCCGCGGGGTTGATGAGGAAGGCCGGGCCATGGTCGCGGCACCAGGCATCGTTGGTGGGATGAAAGCAGAAGCTGATGCGCGAGAGGTCGGCGCCGGCTTCGGTAAGGCAGCGGAGGGCAAAGGCCTTCATCGCTTCGTCGTTCACGTTGATGAAAACGGGCTCGCTCGCAGCCACCTCTTTTACGAAACGGCTATAGGCCGGATAGATGGTCTGGATGCGGCCGGGCCACGAAGCTTCCTTGTGCGGCCAGCTAAGCCAGGTGGCATCGTGCGGGGCAAATTCGGCCGGAAAATAATAACCCAGTTCCTTGGGTGTGGGCTGATTCATGTCGGGCATTATGCAGTTAATTTATTGGTCGTTAGCATCGGCTCAGGGTTGCGCGGGATCGTCGATGAGGCGGCGCGTGATGGGCTGGTACGAGTCGATGCGGCGGTCGCGGAGGAAGGGCCAGTGCGTGCGATAGATATCGGTCTTGTCGAGGTCGAGCTCGAGAACGACCGTTTCCTCCTGATCGTGCGAGCCCTGGTAGAGCAGCTTGCCGAAAGGATTCGCAACGAAGGATCCGCCCCAGAATTTCATGGCGCCGTCCTGCTCCAGGCCCACGCGGTTCACGCTCACTACGTGCACGCCGTTGGCCACGGCATGACTGCGCTGGATGGTTTGCCACGCGCCGTATTGCTCCTCATTGGTCTCGGCATCCTGGCTTGTCGACCAGCCGATGGCCGTGGGATAAAAAAGTATCTCGGCGCCCATGAGGGCCGTGATGCGCGAGGCTTCGGGGTACCACTGGTCCCAGCAAATAAGCACGCCGATCGTAGCGAACTTTGTTTTAAACACTTTATAACCGAGGTCGCCGGGGGTGAAGTAAAATTTTTCGTAATAGGCCGGGTCGTCGGGGATGTGCATCTTGCGGTACTTGCCGAGGTAGGTGCCGTCGGCATCGAGTACGGCGGTGGTATTATGGTAGAGGCCCTGGGCCCTTTTTTCAAAGAGTGAGGCGATGATGACCACGCCCAGCTCGGCGGCCAGCGCGCTCATAAACTCCGTGGAGGGACCGGGGATGGCCTCGGCCAGCGAGAAATTATGATAGTCTTCCACATCGCAGAAGTAGAGCGAGGTAAAGAGCTCCTGGAGGCAAACGATCTGTGCGCCTTTGGCGGCGGCTTCGCGAACGCGGGCCGCGGCCTTGTCGAGGTTCTGCTGCTTGTCGGCCACGCAGCTCATTTGTACCAGTCCGGTTTTTACTTTGGCCATAGCTTGTTTTTGATAAAGGTAACTAGCGGGTGCGGAGAAAGAGAGCGAAGCGCATTAGTGACAGAAAAATTGACCTATGATCGGTTTTGGGTGATTTTGAAAAAACAATGATTTTTTAACGATTTTTTCATTTTCATGGAAAAAGTGGTATACTTGTCAAAGAAAAAGTCCACTGTAGAAACAGCGGACGCTAACGATTGCTTGCTATATGAATAGAGATACTTAAGTCTTGCTATTGTCTCTTCGTCTATTTGGGTGCTAACGACTGCTTCTCACGATTGCTTGCTATATTTTTCCCCGATTGCTGTCTTATTCCCTTTCTGATGCTAAAGTAGATCAGAAAATTTTCCATTACGGATCAATTTTTGGTTTGTTTAACGATGCCAAAGGATTTTTTACATCGTAGAACCCTTGCGGGCAAAGCGTTTCATTATTTTTGACACATGATGTCCAACCGTTCTGCAGATATATTATTTCAATTGATCCAGTCCCTCGAAAAAGCCGAAAAAAGGCATTTCAAGCTTTATATCAAGCGCAGCTCCTCCAACGAAAACCTCAAGATCATCCAGCTCTTCGACGCCATCGACAAGCTGAAGGACTATGACGAGAAGGTACTCCTCAAAAAATTGCCCGATATCCAGAAGACCCAGCTGTCCAACCTCAAGGCCCACCTCTACAAGCAGATCCTGGCCAGCCTCCGCCTCCTCAAAAGCGCCGACAGCATCGACCTCCAGCTCAACGAGCAGTTCGACTACGCCCATATACTCTATAAAAAAGGACTTTTTCTTCAAAGCCTCCGCCTCCTGGAAAAGGCCAAGGAGACCGCCCGCGCCCACCAGAAATATTATTTCCTTACCCAGGTGATCGGGCTGGAAAAAAGGATCGAGTCGCTGCACATCACGCGCAGCATGCAGGACCGCGCCGAGCTGCTGGCCATCGAGGCCGTGCAGGTGAGCGGTCATATCGATATGGTGGCCCGCCTCTCCAACCTGGCCCTGCGCCTCTACAGCTGGTACATCAAGCACGGCCACGCCCGCAACGACGAGGACGAGAAGAACCTCCGCGCCTTCATGCACGACAACCTGCCGCCGGGAGCTGCCACCCAGACCGGCTTTTACGAACAGCTCTACCTCTACCAAAGCTATTGCTGGTACGCCTTCATCCGGCAGGACTTCCTTATGTACTACCGCTATGCGCAGAAATGGGTGAACCTTTTTTACGAGCAGCCCCTGATGCAGCGCGTGGAGACCGGCCACTTCATCAAGGGCCTGCACAACCTGCTCAACTCCCAGTTCGACCTGCGTAACGATGTGAAGTTCGCCAGCACGCTGGCCGAGTTCGAGGCCTTTGCGCAGACCGACCGCGTGCAGCAGAATGATAACTTCCGCATCCAGTGCTTTCTTTATATCGCGCAGGCACGCATGAACCGCCACTTCCTCACCGGCACCTTCAAGGAAGGCACGGCCATGGTTCCCGACATCGAGGCCAAGCTACAGGAAGATGCGCTGTTCATCGACCGCCACCGCGTGCTGGTGCTCAACTACAAGATCGCCACGCTCTACTTCGGCTCCGGCGACTATAATACCTGTATCGACTACCTGCAAAAGATCATCAACGACACGACCGACCTGCGCCACGACCTGCAATGCTATGCCCGCCTGCAGCACCTGCTGGCCCACTACGAGCTGGGTAATTACGAGCTGATGGAATACCTGACCAAATCGGTCTACCGTTTCATGGCCAAGATGGAAAACCTCACGCTGATCGAGGAGGAGATGCTGAAGTTCCTGAGGCGCAGCTTCCACGTGCCGCGTCACCTGATGAGGAAGGAGCTCGAAGTCTTTCTCGAAAAGATCAAGGCGCTGGAGCACAACCGTTACCAGGCGCGGGTCTTCGTTTACCTCGATATTATTTCGTGGGTGGAGAATAAGGTGTACAACAAATCCTTCAGCAAAATTATCGGCGAGAAACATGCGCTGCGCAAGAAGCGGACTTACGCTAAAGCTTCGGTGGACGCCCGCCTCCGCTGAAGCTACGGCGGACGCGGCCCTCCTTCGCCAAGGCTATGGCGAGCGCAGCCCTCCTTCGCCAAGGCTATGGCGAGCGCGGCCCTCTTTCGCCAAGGCTACGGCGGACGCAGCAGCTAGTGAACTAAAGCATTAATTCCTTAGCGATAGCACTTTTTACTAAATATAGATAAATAATATATTTTTTTAATTATTTATAATCATCTCCCGGTATTATTGCCCGCGGGGAAGCGATGGCTTCGATGGCGGCGGCGAGGTAGACGAGCGGGGCATTCCAGTTGATGGCAATCTCGTTGGAAGCGTAGGAGCAGGAGACGTCGGCGTAGGACGTTTCGGTTTCGGTGAAGGGATAGAGGCAATGATCCTGGCGTCCGGGGTTGGGTCCGCCGGCCAACAGGCCCGGCACCGGCGCTTCGATGCCGTCGGCAACGGAAGGACGATGGTGCGGGTGCATCGTGGAGCGGCTACCCATGCCCGTTAGAAAGCAGTAACCCGTGGCATTCCGGCCCAGCAGGTAATCGAGGTTGTCGAGCGCGCCTTCGAGGAAATCGCTGCGGCCCGTGCGGAGATAAGCCCATATCAGCACCATGCCCTGATTGGCCGCAACGGAGTTACTCCCCCATACGAAATCGCGCGGCGACTGACCGATCACCGTATGAAAAGCAGTAGTGCCCGTGGCAGACACGAGGCTTTTGGCCATGTTCACTACGCGCTGGTTGAACGTATCGAGGATGGCTTTGGCGGCAGGCAGCTTCCGGTAGTGCCGTACGAGGGTACCGTAACCCATGAGGCCTACATCGCTCCAGCCGGGAAGCGAAGCCTTGTCGGCGATGTGCGCACGCACGGTGTCGAGATAGTTCGTCTTTGTGGTGGTTGTGAATAATTCGGAGGCGGCCCACAGCCATTCGTCGCGGAAGGAGCGGTCGCCGTACTCGCCGGTGGTGACGGGCGGTGCAAATATTTTATTTATATTATTCTGACTATATATATCGGCAGGGTGCCGCAGGGCCCAGCGCCAGGCGGATTCGGCGGCGCGGAGGCAGGTATCGGCCCAATCCCTTGTTTGGGGAAAGCGGCGGTACACGCGGGCTGCGGCCGCCAGCACGGCGGCAAAATCAAGGGTGGCGGCCGTGGATTTCTGTACCACGTAGCGCGGCGCCTTTGTTACGCCGGGCATCACCATGCCGTCGAAGGCCGCATTGGTGCATTTGTGGTAAACGCCGCCGTCCCCGTCCTGCATCGTCAGCATCCAGGCAATATTGTAGCGTGCTTCGGCGAGAAGATCGGGCAGGCCCGTAGCGGGAATGTTGGTATGCAGCGAATCGAAATAGCGCGGGAAGTCTTCGTAAGCAGCCAGCAGCGTACCCACCGTAATACCCGAGTTGACGATGTATTTATTGTAATCGCCGGCATCGTACCAGCCGCCGGGCACGGACACGCGGCTGCCCGCAGGCCGGTGCGCACTAGCCGCCGAGGGATGAACGAGCACCGATGTATCGGGATGACCCGCCGGGCGATGCCAGGGGCCGGCATAACGCTCGTCGAGCGGCACGTCGGAACGCATATAATAATAACCCTTGAGCGAAGCCCGCGCCACGCCATCCAGCGCATGCTCATCAACGGTGAAGGGCGCGGTTTCCTTGCCTCCACTCACCAATACATAACGACCCGGCTTCTTAAACCTGCTGAAATCGGCGCGCCGTACCACCGTCGATGAATAAGCCGACTTTTTAGGCGCGTCCAGCGTACCGGAAAATACGGTATCGCGTCGTGAAGCATCGAGCAGGAAAAAGCGGTCGCTCCCCTGCCCTGCCGATACGAATGCATACTTGGGCAGGCCGGGATAAAAGCCCACCTGGTTGAGATAGATGCTTCCCTCCTGCTGCGCCTGTGCGCTTACTGTCATTACAAGAATGATGCATAGAATACCGTTCGCCAACGATCGTTTCATCAGAAATGTTTTTGTAAAAGCTTCAGCAATTCTTCATCGAGCTGGTAGCCGTGCCAATCCTTGTAAGATACATCGCTGCGGCCGGAATTAAGAATACCGAAATCGCCGACAAACTCCCAGAGCGCAAAGCCGATGCCGTTGCTCTTCAGTATGTCGAGCACATCGCCGAACCAGGCGAGAAAGACCTTGTGCGGTGTTTTGTTCCAGCAGCCGCATTCGCCGCAATGCACCCCCACGCCGCTTTTCATGAGGTCGATCCAGGGCTGGTAATATTTTTCGATCAGCGCGCGGTCGAGGTACTGATCGCCTACCCGGCCAGGATAGACGGGCACGGGCAGCTGCTCGGGATCCTTGTTGGCCCACGGCGCCTTGTAATGCGAGATGGCATGAGGAAAATAACCGCGGCAGCTCTGCCCGATCTGCAGGCCCGATAGCTCGGGCGTGGGATCGTTGCCGACATTATTCCCGTCTGCGATCACGAGGTGCTTGCGGTTTTCCTTGCGGATGGCTTCGACGGCGCCGGCGGCCACGCGGCGATAGAGGTCGCCGGGGATGGTGCTGTTCTTTGCGTGCTGGTCGTTCATGTCCTCGCGGAGACTGGGCTCGTTGAGGAGGTCGAAGCTGATCTTTTTGGACGAGGTGTTGCGGTATTGATGCGCCCACCAGTTCCAGTGAAAATAAAAAGCCTGCTGCGCCGCTTCGTCGCGCCAGAGGTTATAGGGTTCGTTAAAGCCCGCGTTGATGCAATAGCCCGGCGCACGGTGCAGGTTGAGGCTCACGTGAAGGTTGTGCTTGTGGGCGAGCTGCACGAGCGAATCGATACGGGCCGTGGCAGCGGGGTCGATCTTGTATACGTCGTCGGGGGTGATGTTGCGGCTGCGGTCGTAGTTGAGGTAGTAGGGATAGGCGATCGGGAGGCGCACGAAGTCGAAGCCCCAGTCGCTCATCCACTTCAATTGTTCCTCGGTGGTGTAGCGGCGCTTGGCGGCGGGGTTGGGCGTATTGAAATCGGTAAGGTTGAAGCCCTTCCAGCGGGGCAGCTTGTTAGCGGCAGCGCCGGCTTGCGCCAGCGCTGCCGGACCTGCAAGACCGGCCGCAGCGGCGAGCAGTCCCGTCTGGCGGATGAACGTTCTTCTTTGCATCTTTACTTCGTTAAGCGCAGTAATAAAACATCGTGCGGCGGGATCACGGCCTGCAGCGGCTGGCCCGTATTCTTTCCTTCCTTGCCGGTCCAGAGGTTGCGCGTGCGATACACGCCGGTAGCGGTTTCCAGCCGGCGCTTCGAAAGCGTATCGGTAAGCGCGTGCGCCTTCCAATCGAAATTGACGGTGCGCGGTCGGCCGCTGCGGTTCACGAAGCCCGCTGCCCAATCGCCGTTCTGCAACGGTCGCAGCCATACCTGCACACTGTCGGCATCACTATAGCGAAAGCCCTGTATGCCCAGCACATCCTGGTCGATCGCCACGAGGTCTTTATTCGTCAGGACCGATGCCGTCTCCTGCGACATATTGCGGATGTCGTTGCCCGCGATGAGGGGTGCGGCCATGAGGGCCCAGAGCGAAAAATGCGTGCGGTTCTCTGCGGGCGTGAGGCCGTTGCCTACCTCGAGCATATCGGGATCGTTCCAGTGGCCGGGGCCGGCATGCGCGCGCAGGGCGGCCTGCCGGTCGACGATGGTCATCACGCCCAATGCGCTCCAGCTGCCGTAGCTGTGTATCGTATCGAATTGCGCATATATATCACCGGTAGTTCGCCACAAATGACCCAGGGGCGCGGCCCAGTCCCAAGGCTGGTTGTTACCCCACTCGCAGAGGCTGAACACGACGGGCCGGCCGGCCGTGCGCAGGGCCTTGCTCATGGTGGTATAGGCTTCTTTTGCGGTGATGCCTTCGGTATTGCACCAGTCGTATTTGAGGTAGTCGATGCCTACGGAAGCGTAGAAGCGCGCATCTTGGTATTCGTAGCCGCGGGTGCCGGGATAGCCCGCGCAGGTCTTGGTGCCCGCGCAATTATAGAGCCCGAACTTCAGTCCTTTCGAATGTACATAATCGGCCAGGGCTTTCATGCCGCCGGGAAACTTGGCAGGGTCGGGCACGAGGTCGCCGGTGCGGGGGTCGCGCTCCATGGTCATCCAGCCGTCGTCGAGCACGAGGTAGGTATAGCCCGCATCACGCATGCCCGAGGACACGAGGCGGTCGGCCACTTCTTTCACCAGCTGCTCGCTGATCTTGGTCTGAAACGTATTCCAGCTGTTCCAGCCCATCGGCGGCGTCTGCGCCAGGTTCTCGAACTTCTGCGCCCGGCCAGTGGCAAGCGTCAGTAAACTAATGGCAAGGGTAAGGATCTTTTTCATAATCTATACAGGTTTGTCGATCACAACATATACGACGGAGCGGGCGGGTACGGTGATGCGCATGCCGCCCTGCGTCGGCGCCGAATAAGCCTTGAGAGTGCTGTAGTTCGCAGGTCCGCCGGACGGTTCGGTGGGTCCGCTGCCGTTCACAAATACCTTGCGCGAGAACTCGCCGTTGTCGCTGCCGCCGCTGAGCACGTACCAGTAGAACCGCGGTCCTGCCGTAGCATGCTGCAGGTTGATCTGCACCGTTTGCGCCGCCGTGCTTTTATTCACGAGCACAGCGCCTTTCTCACCCGAGCTAAAGGAAGAAGCATAGGCCAGCAGATCGCCCTGAACGGAGGAAGACAGGAGGCGGTCGCCGCTCATCTGCTGAAAATAATAGAGGTAATAAAAGGCGGGGCGCGGGTTCCAGCGGCTCACGCCGGGCTCGTCGCCGGTATTGAAGAGGCCATGGTCGTTGCCGTTATCCCAGCCGTTGGCCAGGTCCCAGCGGCTGGCTTCGCCATAACCGTTCTTTAGTGTTTCGCCGATGAGGATGGCCGCGTGCATGCCATTTACAAAAGATACCTGCTGCATCGATCCCTGCGAGGTGATGTTCCACTCCGTAAGGGCGATGGGCTTCATGGAAAGGCCGGCCGTAGAAATACTGGTCTTCACATAATTCATCATGGCCGCTGTATTCGTCACGGCGGTGTTGAGGATCAGGTCGGCGGATGAGTTTTGCTGGTAAGGCGTATAATAGCTGTGGATGATATAATAATCAGGGGTGTTGCCCGACTGTGCAAACACGCCGTTATTCCACGACTGGTCGGTAGCGGTCTGCCACGACTCGGGTTGCTTTTCCAGCAGGTAGGCGCCGATATAAATCGTTTTGCCGATCTCCTGAGCGGCCTTCTTCATCGAGTCTGCAAAGACCTTGAAGTGCTGGCCGTAAAGGGCGCCGGTGATGATCTCGGGCTGGCCGTCGCGGTTGTCGCTCGTGCGTATGCGGTAGCCCGCTTCCCAGGTGCCGTTGCTTTCGTTGCCGACCTCCCAGTATTTGGTGCGGCCGTTATCGTAGCGTACCCAGTCGGCGGCGAGGTGGGCGGCGGCGGCCACAGGATTGGCGCTCTTGCCATAGCGCGCGTAGCCATAGTTTACGGTGATAAGCCCTGCGTTGCCGGTCTGGCTCAGCATCGTATAATAATTGTCGAGGGATTGCGTCCAGGAGGCGGTGTTCCTGCCGAACCAGTAGCCTGCGGGCAGGCGAAGTCCGTTGGCATCGGGGAGCGAGTCGGGCGCATCGGCGGGCGGCGTGCCGGGGTTGCCGTTCCAGAAATAAATATCGCTGATGCTGCCGCCGGGAAAGCGAATGAGG